>Ga0137457_1000123_pt1 | contig 20160 bp, 13 predicted proteins | sample EasRivERMGT630_2_FD_102321 | JGI IMG/M metagenome (GOLD analysis project Ga0137457, IMG submission 102321) | Soil microbial communities from meander-bound floodplain in the East River, Colorado, USA - East River MetaG ERMGT630_2 | ecosystem: Environmental > Terrestrial > Soil > Floodplain ...
GTCCACGGCGAGGTCGACCTCGGGCGGATCATCCAGTTCCGTGGCGTGTTCGCGGGGCTGAAGAAGGAGCGGGAGTTCGCGCGCGTGCGGGTCGATCCGGAGCTCGGAACGATCGTGTGGCCGAATGGTGCGGACCTCGATCCCGATGTTCTCTACGCGGAGGTCACGGGAACGCCGATCGAGGAGGAGCGGAAGGGGAAGCGCAGGGCGGATCGGAGGCGGTGAGGGAGTAGCGTTCGGGGCGGCGCGGACGGGTCCGTTGGACATAGGGCCACGCTGGAGTGTGGCGAGCCCGGGGCCGGGCTGGAGCCCGGCGCTCCGCGGAGGGTGGGCGCTCCGAGGAGGGGGCGTTCCACCGGAGGATCAGCGCTTGCGGGCGGCGGGCGGGCGAGGGGCGGGGCGGGCGGTCGGGATGATCTCGACGTCGGCGAGCTCGGGCACCGGTGTGGCCCGGCCTTCGCCGAGTCGGGCCGCGAGCTGGTCGCGCTGGGCTTCGGCGTAGCCAAGGGCACGGGCGAGCGAGGCCTCGCGTTTGCGCGCTTCGGTGAGCTTCTCCTCCATCTTGTCGGCGTAGCGCTGGGAGGCGCGCTCGATGCGTTCGCTGGCGGCGAGCTCGCCCTGGAGGCGGGCGTGGGCGAGCTCGAGCTCGTGGACGCGTTCGCGCTGGGCCATCAGCCAGGCGGTCGTGCGCGCGTCGAGGCGCGGGCGCGGCGTGGCGGCCGAGGGTGCGGGGTCCATGGGGCTCCACGTCCGGTGTAGGGATCGCGGTGGCGAAATCAAGCGCGCGCTCGGGTGGGCTGGGCGCGATCCGAGGCTCGACACGGAAGAACGTTCCGGGTTGCGTGGCTCCCTGGCGGGGTACGGTTCGGATGCTCCCCCTTTCCATCGGTGAATCCCCTCACCCTCATGGATCCCCACGACCTTCCCCTTCGGATCGCCTTCGTCAATCTGCGCGCGCGGACCAAGGACTGGCACCACGTGATCATGGTGCCGATGGGGATCATGGCCCTCTCGGCGGCGCTGAAGAAGGCCTTCGGGAAGCGCGTCGAGGTGCGGCTCTTCGACACCACGACCTTCCCCGAGCAGCAGGACCCCGACGAGGAGCTGCGCGCGTGGCTGGAGGACTTCCGGCCGCACCTCCTCGGCATCCGCGGCTTCAGCAGCCAGGCGGACGAGTTCCCGATCGTCGCGCGCATCGCCAAGGAGGTCGATCGTGGCTGCCTCGTGATCGCGGGCGGGCCGCACGCGAGCACGAACTCTCCCGGACTCTACGAGATCGCGGACGTCGACTACGTCGTGCCGCACGAGGGCGAGGAGACGCTGGTCGAGGTCGTCGCGAACCTGCTCGAGCAGAAGGCCATCGGCGCGATCAGCGGCCTCGCCAGGCGCGGCCCGAGCGGCCCGCTCTCCAACCCGGCACGCCCGCAGATCCAGGACCTCGACGCCCTCCCGTTCCCCGATTACGACCTGATCGACCTCGATGCCTACCAGGACCGCGTCACGATGACGGCCTTCCTGCCGCGCGAGCGCTTCACGTCGCTCTTCACCTCGCGCGGCTGCTACTACCGCTGCTCGTACTGCCACACGAACTTCGGCAAGAAGATGCGCTACCGCAGCCCGGAGAACGTGCTGGACGAGATGGAGCGGTTGATCGAGGAGCGCGGCGTGCGCGAGTTCCAGATCATCGACGACATCTTCAACGCCGACCGGGAGCGCGCGCTCGCCATCTTCGACGGGATCGTCAAGCGCAACTGGCGGATCTCGCTGGCCTTCCCGAACGGCTTGCGGGCCGACCGGATGGACGAGGAGTTCATCCAGGCCGCCAAGGAAGCGGGCACGTACTACTGGGCCCTGGCGGTCGAGACGGCCTCGCCGCGCCTCCAGAAGCAGATCTACAAGTTCAACAAGCTCGACAAGGTCTTCGACGCGATCGCGCTCTCGGACCGCCACGGCGTCTTCACCTGCACCTTCAACATGCTCGGCTTCCCGACCGAGACCGAGATGGAGATGCACGCCACGCTCGACTACAACCTGCGCTCGGCCGCGCACGTCACGCACTTCTTCGTGGTCACGCCCTACGAGGGCACGACCATGAACAAGGAGCTCGAGCGCTGGGGCATCCGCGCGGGCGAGCTCGACGACGAGCTGCTCGGGTTCCAGAACTTCAGCGGCTCGGACGAGCACGGCTCGCTCTCGCCGGTGCCGCGCTCGCGCATCCAGGAGCTGATCGTGGAGGGCGTGCAGCGCTTCTTCTTCGACGCGCGCCGCCTGGCGCGCATGATCGCGCTCTGCCACAACCCGGTGCACCTCGCGCTGCACCTCGAGACGCGCCGCTGGTCGGCGGGCTACGACTGGAGCACGATCCCCGATCGCGACGCCGCGCGCCTGCTGGCGCGGCTCTTCGAGTCGGCCCGGGCCACCGACCCCCTGGCCTGCGCGCACCTGCCCGTGCCGCCGCAGGTCTTGCTGAGCGACCTCGCCGCCTGACCTCAGGCGATCAGCTCGCCCTTCCACAGGCGCTCTGCGAAGGTGGCGTAGGGCAGGATCTCGATCTTGTCCTCGGTCAGCCGAGCGCGCTCCTCCAGGCAGACGAGACACCTGCGCTTCACCCGCGGATGATCGGCGGCGAGCTCGCGCAATCCCTTCAGGTGGTCAGACGTCACGCGCGCCGTGCTCTTGGCCTCGACGGCGATCTCCATGTCGTTCATGACGAAGTCGACTTCCGTGCCGCCGGAGAGCCTCCAGTAGGAGAGGTCGTAGTGGAGCTCGCTGTAGCTCCGGTGAGCCGAGAGCTCGTGGAAGACCCAGTTCTCGAAGGCCTTGCCGAAGAGCTCCGAGCCTGGCCGGATCCGGCCGCGCCTCGCGAGGTGATTCACCACCCCGACGTCTGAGAAGTAGAACTTCGGGGACTGGATCACGCGCCGCTTCGGGCGCGCCGTGTGGGCGGGCAAGAAGCGTCCGAGCAACGTGTCGACGAGGATCTGGAAGTACTCCTTGACGGTCGGGCCGGACACGCCGCAGTCGCGCGCGATGGTCGAGAAGTTCACGAGCTCGCCGTCGGACAGGGCGGCGGCAGTCAGGAAGCCGGAGAAGGCGGGCAAGCTGCGGGTAAGGCCCTCGGCCGCGATCTCCTCCTTCAGGTAATCGTCCACGTAGGAGCGCAGACGAGCTCCCGGCGACGAGCCCAGGTAGTGCCGGGGGAGATACCCGTGGTTCAGCATCCGCTCGAGCTCGAAGTCCTTGCCGAGCTCGCGCGAGACGAACCCGAAGAGCTCGTGACGGATCGCCCGACCGCCCAGCAGGTTCGCGTGACCACGACGAACCTTGCGCGCGCTCGATCCGCACAGCGCGAAGACCCAGCCGCCTCTCTCGATCAGTCCGTGTACCTCGTCGAGCAGGAGCGGGACCTTCTGGATCTCGTCCAGGACGACGAGCCGTGGCTTGCCGAGCGCGAGGAGCTCCTCGCGCAAGAGGCTCGGTCGCTCGGTGAACCGCAGGAAGAGATTCGTCTCGAGGAGGTCGTACCAGACCGCGTCCGGGTAGGTCGAGCGCAGCAAGGAGCTCTTGCCCGTCTGGCGCGGCCCCCACAGGAAGAAGCTCTCGCGCGGGCGGGTTGGCAGGTGCAGGAGTCTTCGAACCATCGCTTTAGATATACATGATAATCTAAATCTAGTACAGCCCTTGTCCGCCTGGGAGCGTCACCCTGGACGCTCACTTCGAGATCAGGATCTCCTTGGCGAGCTCCAGTCCGAGCGCGTCGGCGCGCAGGCCTTCGCTGTTCGAGATGACGGCGATGTGCAGGGCGGAGTCCGGGAAATACAGCAGCACCGAGTTGAAGCCGTTGATGCCGCCGCCGTGCCAGACGCAGCGCTGGCTGGCGCGCTGGTCGAGCTGCAGGCCCATGCCGTAGCCCGTCTCGCGGCCGTTCACGAGCAGGTAGGGCAGCGTCATCTCCTCGTAGCTCTCGGGCTTCACGACCTTGCCGGACACGAGCGCCTGCTGCCAGCGCACGAGGTCGCGCGCGGTCGAGATCAAGGCGCCGGCCGCGCCCGGCTGGCTCAGGCCGATCAGTCCGTCGTTCCAGAACTTGCCGTCCCCGAAGGCGTAGCCCTGGGCGCGGTTCGGGAGCACCTCCTCGTTCGAGTCGTAGCGCGTGCGCGCCAGCCCGAGCGGCTCGAAGAAGGTCTCGCGCACGAAGTCGGCGTAGCTCTTGCCCGACACCTTGGCGACGACCATCCCGAGCAGGTAATAGCCCGAGTTCGAGTAGTTCCATTTCTCGCCCGGGGCGAAGTCGAGCGGCAGGTCCTTCCACAGTGCGACCAGCTCCTCGTCCGGGAGCTCACGCGCCATGTTCACCTCCCACTTCGGGCCGAGGTTGGTGTAGTTCGGGATGCCGCCGGTGTGAGTGAGCAGGTGACGCAGCGTGAGCTCGTGCCCGTGCGTCGGGTAGTCGGGCAGGAACCGCGTCAGCGGATCGTCGACCGAGAGCTTGCCGCGCTCGGCCAGCTTCAGGATCGCGGCAGCCGTGAACTGCTTCGTCACCGAGCCGATGCGGAACATCGTCTCCTCGTCGGTCTTGACCGAGAACTCGAGGTCGGCGAAGCCGTGCGCCTTCGAGTAGACGAGCTCATCGCCGCGCGCGACCGCGACCGAGATGCCGACGGCGCCGGGGTCCGTCATGTGCTTCAGCACCACGGCCTCGACACGCTCAGCGTCGGACCGCGCGGTTCCCGACCATCGAGTCGAGCCGTGGGACAGTGACAGGAATGAAACGACGAGCGCGGAGATCATGGACCGCAAGGTAACGGAGGGGGCGAATGAGCGCCACGCATGACCGGGCGTGACGCATGACGCGATCGTCACACGTCACGGAACGGCGCGCGTCGATCTCATGAAGGGGGACGACTTCAGGATCCGCGCAGATGACGAACGCTCCAAAGCCGGCCGCGATCCAGCACGACTCCGGCCGCTGCAAGCTCGCTGGCGCGCTGGTCCTCCTCTACGCCGTCGCAGGTCTCGTGCTGCGGATCGTGCTGTACGCGGCCTTCCACCAGGGCGATGACGCTGCCGGGACACTGGCAGCGTGTCTCGCGCTCGGTTCCGTGCGCGATCTCCTGACCGCGCCGCTGGCGCTCCTGCCCGTGCTGCTCGCGCTCGCGACCCTGCGCCTGGCGTGGCTCGCGCGCCCATGGCCGCGCTTCCTGCTCTTGTTCGCGGTCTCGGGTCTGCTCGTGTTCGAGGCGCTGGTCGAGTACTTCTTCTTCGAGGAGTTCGACGCGCGCTTCAACAACATCGCGGTCGACTACGTGCTCTATCCGGGCGAGGTCGCGGTCAATCTCTGGCAGAGCTATGACATCCCGCTGCACGTCGCCACGGCTCTGTTCGGCGGCGCGGTACTGGCCTGCAGCGCCAACCGGTGCCTGAGAGGGACGAGGTTCGGTCCGCTGCCATGGAAGTTGCGGGTGCTCGGGGCCGCGGCGGTGCTCGCGACCGGCGGACTCGCCCTGGCAGGACTCCAGCTCACTCCGCGCGCGTTCGGCTCGGACCGCCTGGTCGGCGAGATCTCCGCCAACGGACTGGATGAGCTCGTGCGCGCCGCCTGGACCGCGGATCTCGAGTTCCCGCTCTACTACCGCACGCTGCCCGAGGACGATGCGCGCCGGCGCGCGGCCCTCTTCCTGGGGTTCCCGGAGAACGCCGGAGGGAAGGAGTTCCGGCTCGAGAAGCACTTCAGCGCGCCGGCGGGCTCCGTTCTGCCGCACCAGATCGTGATCGTGCTCGAGGAAAGCCTCGGCAGCGACTTCGTCGGCGCCCTGCCGGGAGCGCGACTGGACTGCACGCCCGAGCTCGAGCGCCACTTCGCTGACGGGCTCGTGCTCGCCAACCTGGTCGCGACCGGGAACCGAACGGTGCGCGGCCTCGAGGGCGTCCTGTGCTCGTTCGTGCCGCTGCCGGGCTACGCGATCCTGCGACGCGGCAAATCGGAGGACGTCGCCACCATCGCGCGCGTCCTGGGCGAACGCGGCTACCACACGGCCTCGTTCTATGGCGGCCGGGGGACCTTCGACCAGATGCAGCCCTTCCTGGCGGCGAACGGCTGGCAAGAGTTCGTCACGGAGCCGGACTTCCCCGCAGATGCGTTCCGGACGGCCTGGGGCGTGGCGGATCAGTACGTGTTCGACGCGCTGCTCCAGCGCCAGGAGAGCGCGCGCGCACGTGGCGAGGCGCTGTTCGCGACCATGCTCTCGGTCTCGAACCACAAGCCCTACGACTTCCCGCGCGATCGTTACGCACTCGCGCCAGGGCTGCACGGGCGCGAGGGCGCGGTGCGCTACGCGGACGCCTGCATCGGCGGTTACCTGGATGCGCTGCACGCACGCGGGCTCGATGCGGAGACGTTGGTCCTGATCGTCGGCGACCACGGGGCGCGCGTGTACGGTGCCGAGGAGATCCCCACGCAGAGCTACCGCATCCCGGCCCTGTTCGTGTCGCCGGATGCCCGCTGGCGCGGCCAGCGCATCGAGCGTCTGTGCTCGCAGATCGATCTCATCCCGACCTTGCTTGCGCTGAGCGGGATCGAGTGCGACGCGCCCTTCCTCGGGACGAGCGTGCTGGACCTGCCGCGCGAAGGTGGACGCGCCTTCGTGCAGCACAACCGCGACGTGGGCGTGCTCAGCGACCACGCACTGGTCGTGCTCGGCCTCGAGAAGACGCTCGCCTTCTACACGCGCTCCAGTCGCGAGAGCCACGTGTTCACGCCCGTCCCTGGAGCACAGTGCACGCCCGAGCTGCGCGCGCTGGCGGACGACGCCAGCGCGGTGTACCAGAGCGCGTACGAGCTCTACGAGGACCGTCGCTTCTGCCTGCACTCCGGAGCACGGGGCGCTTCCTCGACACCGAGCACGGCGGCCTTCTGAAAACGGCCATCCGCCCTCGTCCTTCCGGGCTCGGCGAGCGTCCAAGCCCTGCGGATGAGCATGCGATTCGTGCGCGGGAGCCTGGCCTGGACGGGCCTTCTGGCCTGCGTCGCCGGCGGAGCGCGCGCGCCGGACGAGATCGCTCCGCTCCTGGCCGATCTCGACGCGCACGGCGAGGAACCCGTGCGGTTCGTGCTCGACAGGTTGAAGGAGGCCGACCTGATCCTGTTCGACGACGGCCTGCACTCGGCGGTCGAGCCGTTCGGGTTCTACTGCGAGCTGGTGCGGAGCCCCGAGTTCCGCCGCGCAGTCGACGTGGTCTTCCTGGAGGCCGTCGCGGCGAACCAGCAGCCGCACATCGACGCGTTCCTCGCGAGCGGCGACCCGGAGGAGCTCCTGCCGGCCTTCCGGAACGACGTCAGCGGCACGGGCGGGATCGGGTACCGCTCCTACCTCGAGCTGCTCAGCGCGATCCGGACGGGAAACCTCGCCGCTCCGCCCGAGGACCGGCTCGGCGTCGTCGCGGTCAGCAACCCGGTCGACTGGGAGCGCATCACGACGCGCGCGGAGTACGAGCAGTTCCTGAGCTCGCTCTCCGACCGCGACCAGGACATGTACGGAGCGATCCTGGACGAGCTCGACGGCTTCCGCTCGGGCATGAAGGGCGTCTTCCTCACCAACACGCGCCACGCCTACACCGGCGTGCGGCGGGCCGGCGGCGACTTCTTCTGGAACACCGGCACGTACTTCCGCCAGCGCCATCCGGGCAAGACGTGCTCGATCCGCATCCACAACGTCACGCTCGCGATCGAGCGCGCCGTCAGCGACGCGAGCGCTCCGCGCACGGCCCAGGGGCTCGAGGACGTGCAGTACCACTGGGCGCGCGTCGACGGCGGCCGCTGGGACCGCGCCTTCGCCGCGAACGGCAACCTCCCGATCGCCGTGCCGCTCGCGGGCACGAGCTTCGGTCGCGCGCCCTACCTCGGCAACCACCAGCTCGAGGCCGCGCCCGCCCAGACGATGGCCGACGCCTACGACGCGCTGGTCTTCCTGGCGCCGCTCGAACGCCTGCGCCAGTCGGCCTCGCTGCCCGGGCTCTACGCCGCGGACTTCTTGCCCGAGCTCGCGCGCCGTTACCGGTTGATGCGCGGCGAGGACGAGCTCGCGGCCGAGATGGAAACGGCCGGAGTCGAGACGCTGCCCGAGCTCGTCACCCGGACCTTCGTCGAGTGGCCCGAGTCGCCCGTTCCGGCGGTCGAGTGACGCGCTACTTCGCGAGCGGCACGAACGCGATGCGGCCGTCGGGGTAGTCGAGCACCATGCGGAACGGCGCCAGGAACTCCTGGCCGATGTTGCCGAGCGTGTAGCGGTCGGCGAAGGCGCCGTGCTCGGCCAGGGAGAACTGGACCATCTTCTTCTCGAAGCGGTGGCCGGCGAGCTCGAACCACTCGAGGCGGCCGTTCCTCGCTTCGGTCGTGCCGCCCACGCCGCCGCTGGCGCTGCTCGTGACCGTGCGGCCGTCGAGCAGGCCGAGCTCGCGCACGGCCGGGGCGTGGAAGGAGAGCGTGCCGTTCGCGCCCGTGTCGATGCGGAAGAGACCCTCGTGGTCGCCCTCGAAGCGCGCGCGAACGCTGGGCGTGTTCTCGGTCACGATCACGTCCTGCCAGCTCCCGCCGCTGAGCTGGAAACGCGCCGGATCGTGCAGCGCGACGTACGGCGTGCCCGTCTCGATCTCGGCCACGCAGCGCGCCAGCACGTCGAAGCCCACGATGCCCGCGACCTTGCGCCCGAAGACCGGCTCGAGGAAGGCGAGGTCGAGCTCGATGTAGACCGGATCCTCGAGCTCCAGCGGCCCGAGCTGGAAGCGCGTCCCGCGGCGGAAGGAAGACGTCGTCTTTCCACCCACGCCGACGGCCAGGACCTCGCCGAGCTCCGCCAGGCCGAGCTCATCGGCCACGGCCGGGTCGATCGTCATCGCGCCGGCGCCGGTGTCGAAGATGAACATGCCGACCGATTCGCCCTCGACCCAGGGCTCCACCAGGAGATGCCCGCTCGCGACGCGCACGACCTCCAGCTCGGGCTCGATCTCCGGATCGAAGCGCGTGTCCCCCGGTGTCGAGCGCGTCGCGCGAAAGACCGCCGGGTCGATCGGCGCCGTCTTCCAGGCGTCGATCGCGAACGAGTCGATCCCGGCACCCTCGTCGAACTCCCAGCGCCGCGCGAGGCGGCGCCCGCCGAGCTCGGCGAAGTCCGCGAACTTCCATCTCACGAGCCCGGAGTCGGCCTGGTAGTGGAGCTCGGAGGGCAAGAGGGTCGACCCGTCGAGCGCGAGCGTCATCGTCATGGGCGTGCCGCGCAGCGCGAGCTCGAGCCGCGGCGGCTCGCCGCTCGCGCGCTCCAGCTCGCGGATCGCGAGCTCGGGCGCCGCGCTCCAGTGTCCGGAGAGCACCCAGGCGAGGAGCTTCGAGCGGTCGGCATCCTCGAGCACGACCTCGCGCTCGAGGCCCATCGGATCGCGAGTCCAGGCGCTCGCGCCGTCGAAGGCGGCGAGGCTGGAGAGCTCGGACTCGACCTCGAAGCGGAAGCGCCCGTCCGCGGCGAAACACACGCGCAGCGCCCCGTCGACGCCCTTTTCCTTCGCCTTGCCGGCGCCTTCGAGCTGCACCGATGCCTCGAGCCGACCGGCCGCGGCCCGCGCGCGCTCGAGCAACGGCTCCTGCGCCGGTTCCGGCGCGAACACGACCGGAACGAACGGAAGGAATCCGGGGAGGAGGCTGCGGAGCACCACGCGGAGTACCGCCCTGGACGCGACCTTGTTTCGCGGATGAGCTCCCGCTGCGCTCACTCGCCGCCGTGCATCTCGGCCGCGCGCTTCGCGACCTCTTCCGGCGTGACGTCCTCGATGTGGGTGGCGATCGTCCACACGTGCCCGAAGGGATCGACGAGCGTGCCCGAGCGGTCGCCGTAGAACTGGTCCTGCAGGGGCCGCACGAGCTTCGCGCCCGCGTCCACGGCCTGCTTCACGAGCGCGTCCACGTCCTCGACGTACAGGCAGATGCTGACCGGCGTGCCGCCGTACGATTGCGGCGCCTTGTAGCCCATCTCCGGGTGCTCGTCGGCCAGCATCACGATCGAGTCGCCGATCTTCATCTCGGCGTGACCGAGGCCTCCGTCTGGCATGTCCACGCGCAAGAGCTCCTGCGCGCCGAGCGCCTTGACGTAGAACTCGAGCGCCTTGGCGCCGCCGCGCACGATCAGGTACGGCGTGACCGTGTGGTGACCCTCGGGGATCGGTTTCACCTTCTTGGCGGGGGAAGCCGGCTTGGACTTGGCCATGTTCTCTCTGGGATCGTGATGCCGCGGGGACAGGGCGGCAGTGTAGCGCGCCGATCGAATTCTTCTCTCCGCGCTCCTGTCCAGGCAGGAGCCGGGCTGGAGCCCAGCGATCCCAGGGCCACGCTGGAGCGTGGCGGTCCTGTCAGAGCTGCACGCAGAGGAGCTCTTCCTGGCTGCGCAGGAGGAGATGCGAGCCCGACAGCGCCATCGGCGCCCACATCTGGCCGTCGCGCGAGCCGTTGCCGGGGAAGAGCTTGGCCTCGGCCACGAGCTCGAAGCGCTCCGGCTTCGCGCGCACGACGCGCAGCGTGCCGTCGAAGCCGTCCTGGATGAGCAGGTGCTCGCCCGCGAGGAGCGCGTTGCCGCGCCCGAAGTTGGGATCCTCGCCCGTGCGCCAGCGCTCCTTGCCGTCGAGGCCGATGCACATCAGGCCGCCCTCCACGCGCTTCGGGCGCGGATCGGTGGAGTTCTCGTTGACCAGTAAATACAGACAGTCGCCGCGCAGGAGCGGTGCGTGGACCTGGGCGCCGCGCTCGCTGTGGAAGAGCTCCGCGAACGAGTACTTCCCGTCCTTCTTGTCGATCGAGAGGAGCGTCGAGCCTCCGCGGTACCCGCCGGTGACGAAGACACGCCGTTCGTCGACCTGCACGGCACGAGGGATCGGGAGGCGCGTGAGCGTGATCTCATTGCGCCACTTCGTGCTGCCGTCCTTCGGATCGATGCTGGCCATCCCCATCGGCGCGGCCTCGTCGTTTCCCGAGGGTTGCGTGCCCGTCCCCAGGATCACGAGCTGCGGCTCGCCGTGCAGGTTCAGGAGCGCGGGCGTCGAGTGGCTGAAGCCGACGCCCTCGGAGACCCAGCGCTCCTCGCCCGTCTTGCGGTCGAGCGCCACGAGGCCGACGTTCTCTCCGAGCGCCGAGAAGATCACGAGGTCGCCGATCACCAGGGGCGAGCTCGAGAAGCCGAAGCCCGGATCCTCGCCCTCGTAGGTCTCGCGGAGGTGCTCCTCCCAGCGGATCGCGTGGGTCGCTCGGTCGTAGCACGTCGCGTTGCCGAGCGGCCCACTGGTGTAGACCGCGTCCGCGGTCACGGCCGGGACGCAGCGCGGGCCGGGGAACCCGACGCGCCCCTTGGCCTCGTAGGCGCAGCTCCACTTCTCGGCGCCGCTCTTGAGATCGAACACGCGCAAGATGTCGCTCTCGCCGAGCTCGCAATCGAGCAGGAACACCTCGCCTCCCTGCACGGCGGCGCCGCCGAAGCCCGGGCCCGTCGCGGTCCGCCACAGGACCTTCGGGCCGCCGCCCTCGGTCCAGTCGAACTTCGTGTCGAGCGCGGCGACGCGATGATCGCCGTTCGGGCCGCCGAACTGCGGCCAGTCTTGAGGAAGGAGTGCGAGGAACGACAAGGCCGAGAGACGCATGGGGTCAGAGGGTATCGCTCGCTCCTCGCGCCGGGCCCCGCTTATTCCATTCCGTACAGGCGCTGTCGCGTGATGCGCCCGGACGAGTCCGAGATCCTCTTACCACCGTCGAACGCGACGGCATGCCCGGCCTGCTCCGATCGTTCAAGACGGGGAGCAACGCCACCTCGCACGCTGGGTGGAGCCATGTCACTCGTGTCTCTCGTCCATGCAGCGCTGCTCGCCCTCGCCCAAGACCGGGGCGCCCACTTCGACCCGAGCGAGGTGTGGGAGCTCCTCGACGGCCTGGTCCCGGCCCAGATGAAGCGCGATCAGGTCCCGGGCGCGGCCGTGGCGGTCGTGATGGACGGCGAGATCGTGTTCCTCGAGGGCTACGGCTCGGCGCGGCTCGAGCCGGAGACACCGGTCTCGGCCGAGACCACGCTCTTCCGCATCGGCTCGGTGTCGAAGGTGTTCACGTGTCTGGCGCTGGCGCGCGCAGCCGAGCGCAGGCAGGTCGCCCTCGAAGGCGAGATCGCGCCATACCTCGGCGGGCTCGCGATCCGCACGCTCGGGCCGGCGCTGCCGCCGCTCCGCTTCTGGCACCTCATGACGCACAGCGCGGGCTTCGACCAGATCGGGCTCGACCGGCAGGCGATGCAGGCCGCCGACCAGCTTACGCCGCGCCAGTTCCTGGAGGGCCGGCTCGTGCGCGTGCGGCCGCCGGGGCAGGTGACGTGCTACGACACGTACGCCATCACGCTGGCGGGCTACCTGGTCGAGCAGCTCGGCGGGAAGCCGTTCGCGCGCGCGCTGCGCGAGGAGATCTTCGAGCCGCTCGGCATGGAGCGCACCTTCGTGCAGGCGCCCGATGAGCTGCGCGGCGAGCTCGCGCTCGGGTACGGGCTCGAGAACGGAAAGCCCCTCTCGCAGCCCTACGAGTACTACAACACGCAGCCGGCCTCCTCGATCGATTCGACGGCGCACGACATGGCGCGCTGGATGATCGCGCTGCTCGGTGTTGGTGGCGGAGGTGGCGGCGGGAGCGGGGAGAAGCGCGTCTTCGCGCCCACGACGCTCGCGCTCCTGCGCGCCCCGCAGTTCCGCAACCACGCGGAGCTGCCGGGCTTCACGCTCGGGTTCTGGGAGGAATGGCACGGCGCCGAGCGCGCCGTCTGGCACGGCGGGACGATGCTCGGCTTCTCGACGCGCGTCACCCTCTTCCCGGAGCGCCGCCTCGGGATCTTCAGCACGTGCAACCGCGACGGGGAGACGGGTCCCTATCCGCGGCTCAACGACGTCATCGCCGACGAGCTGGCGCAGCGCATCGTCGCGCCGGCCAAGGCACCCGATCCCGTTTCCGCCGGCGACGAGCTCGATCTGACCCCGTTCGTCGGCAACTACACCGACAACATGTACTGCCACTCGTGTCCGGAGGGACGCGGCTGGGGCTGGAGGCCGTTCGAGGTGCGCGCGGCAGGGAAGGGCGAGCTCGAGTTCTTCGGGACGCGCTGGCGCGCGGCCGGCGGGCTCGTGTTCCGGAAGGAAGGCGGTGATCCGGCGGTGTTCCGGGCCGATGCGCGCGGCCGCATCACCCACCTCTTCGTCGGCAACCTGACCTACGAGCGCATCGGCGAGCCGCTGCTGGAGGAGACCCTCGGGGCGGAGTGGCGCGAGCGCTCGGACGAGCCGCTGGTGAAACGCGTGCTCGGTCATCGTCCCGGCGCCGGCGCGGTCCGTCTCCCGCCCGCGCTCGACCTCGCCTTGCCGGTGGAATCGCGGGCGCGCTGGGCCGGGAAGTACCGCACGGACTCCGGGTTCCAGCTCGAGGTCGCCGCGCGCGGCGAGGAGCTGTGGCTGGCAGTTCCCGGGCGCGAGGACCGGCGCCTGCTCTTCCAGGGCGGCGACGAGTGCCGCGTGCAGGGGAACGACGCCCTGCGCATCGTCTTCCACGAGGAGTCGGGCCGCGTCGAGGGGCTCACGTTCTTCGACGACGACGGGAGCGAACACTCGATCGCGCGCGTCGATTGAGCCTGCCGGGCGCGCGCCCGATGTGGCGAGTGAGAGCGGTGTAATCGTGCCGCCTCTCGTCCTGCGCCGAGGCCGCGGGGCGCGACAGGCTGTATGTTTTCCTGCTTCCCTGCGGCGGTGACGCCGCCCCCCAACGACCCCCGGACTCCATGAGCCCCTCGAGAATCCTCCTCCAGCGTTCGCTGCTCGTCTTGTTCCTCACCGCCGGCTCGGCGGCCGCCCTGGCCTGGCCCGCGCGCACACCCACCAACGATGCTCTCGAGCAGGCGATGGGGCAGATGAACGCCGCGCTCAAGGCGCTCGGCAAGGGCATCACGGCCGAGACAGGCACGACGGCGCTCGAGGAGCTCGTCAAGTTCGAGCAGGCGGTCATCGCGGCCAAGGCGCAGACGCCGGACTCGGCCGCCGGCGTGGACGAGAAGAAGCGCCCCGCCTTCGTGACGGAATTCCGGGTGACGCTGTGCGAGGCGCTCAAGCTCGCGTGCGACGCCGAGATCGCCGTGGCGAACGGCAAGTACAAGGAGGCCGACGGCATCGTCCGCAGCAAGCTCGCAGGCCTGAAGTCGGCCGGGCACGGCAAGTTCAAGAAGGACGACGAGTAGGGCGGCTCCGGCAAGTCGCCCCCGCTGCCGCCCTGGCCGGGGCTAGCCGCTACTCAGGTGGTCGGGCTAGAAGCGGAAGTACCTCACGACCAGATCGGTCGCGTCTCCGTCGCTGTTGAAGTCGATCCCGGCCTGCGCCTCCGATGACAGGAAAGCTGCGCCCAGCACACCGTCCGTCGTGATCACGTCGCCGCCGGTAGAGGATGAGGTCGCCATCGCAGCGGGAGCGCAAACCGTCAGCGGGTTCCGGAAGAGCACCAGGTCGCTGGTGTCTCCGTCGGCGTTGTAGTCGCGGTTGTCGTCGGTCTCGGACACGCGGAAGAAGGCGAAACCGCTCGCGATCACGACCCCCGTGGTCGGATCGATGGCGTAGCCGAGCCCGTCGAAGTCGAGCGTCGAGCCGCTCTCGAAGTCGGGCCACACAGGCAGGGCATCGGTCTTGTCGGAATCCTTCGGCACCAGGGAGCAGTCGAGGTTCGTGTTCAGCGGACCCACGTCGGGGTTCGTGCCGGGCACCTCTTCCAGGAAGGTCATCCCGAGGCGGTCGCCGACCGGCGCGGCGGCCATCCAGCTCGTCCCGGCGAAGGGCTCTGAATCGCCGTCGGTATCGAACACGAACGTGCCGAAGGTGGCGACGGTCGGGTGCTGGTGCTGGAAGTGCCAGGTCGCGGCCTGGCCGAGATCGGGATCGAGCCACGCGACCAGGTCATGATCGGGGACCTTGCCGTCCAGGTCTTGCGCGTCGTCCGCCTCGCTGACCACCGCGATCAGCCGGGCGTCGAGAATCGAGAGCCCCCTCGATCCACCGGGGATCGAGGTCGCGAGCGCGTGCATCTGAGCGTCCTCGCGCGCCGGCGCCACGGGGACGACCGTGATCAGCCAGCGGGCCACCCTGTCGCTGGCATCGCCGTCGGCGTTCAGGTCGCAGTTCGCGTCGGACTCCGGGCTGATCGTCGCTGCGATCCCGGGGACGGCGAGCACCCGCTCGCGCCCGGCAACGCCCGAGTTCACGGGCGGCGCACCGCCGAGGAAGTTCGCGAACTCGAGGTAGTGCAGGACCTCGTCGGCCGCGTCCATGTCAGGCGTGCCAGCGCAGGATCCCGGCAAGAGCGGCTGGGCGAAGAGGGCCTGGTCGTTCAGGTTGGTCGCTCCCTGCGCGGCCTCGTCCACCAGGAAGGCGGCGAGCCAGTCGAACGGCCCGGTCCTGGCCGCCGCCACGGGCGCGCTGTCGTCCGCCAGCGCGAGCCCGACGTTCTTCACGCGCGCGGCCGGATCGATGCTGTCGAGGAGTCCGAGCACGTGCTCGTCGATCGCGTCGGTGTCCCCGTTCAGGTCGCCGACACCCGAGGTCTCGTCGAGCTCGAGGAAGAGGAGAAACTCGCGCATGGCCAGGAGCTCGGCGTCGAGCGTTCCACCTCCGGCCTCGTTCAGCACGGTCATCGGCGTGGTCGGCGCGCTCGCGTCCACGAAGCGGATCGAGGTCTCGTCCACGAGCCCGAGGAGCGCGCCGGCGGCGTAGTAGAGGCGATCCGTGTTCGCCAGCACGTCCGGCCCGCCGGTGGAAGGGTGCAGCACGTCGACGAAGGACACGACCCCCGACGCTTCGGACCAGTGCAGCAGCACCCGGTCGGCGAGCGCGTTCGCTCCGCTCCAGTCGCGGCCGTCCTCGACCTCCTCGACGACCAGATAGATCTCGTCGTCGAGGATCGTGGCTCCCTCGGCCGCCGGCCCGAGCACGCGCTCGACGTTCGAGGTGAGGTTCACGCTCACGGCTACCTCGTCGATCGTGTCTCCGTCGCCGTTGAGGTCGGTGCTGGCGACCCCGTTGCTCATCTCGTCGGCCAGGTACACGAGCCACGGCCCGGACACCTGGAGCGCTGCAGTGCTCGAGGCCGCCAGCGAGGTCGTGAAGCCCGGTCCAGTGAGCACGATCGTGTAGGTCTTGGTCGTGGTGAGGTCCTGGGCGGTCACGACGACATCGATGGCATTCGTCCCCTCGACCAGGGGAACGGGGAGGGCAGCCCCGGAAGTGGCGGCTTGCCCGTCGATCTCGATGGTGGCGTTCGCGTTCGAGCTCGTCGCGGTGACCATGGTCGAGCTCGTCAAGGCCGTGGCGGTCACGGCGTAGCTCGTCGTGTTCGCATCGAAGGCGGGCGTGAGGACGCCGGCGAAGATGGACAGGTCGGCGAGATCGGCATCGCCGGAGGGGACGCTCCCGCCTCCACCGCCGTCGTTGCAAGCCAGGCCTGACGGCAGGACGACCAGCAACCAACCGCAGAATCCCATTCCTCGACGCATGCGCAACTCCCGCTCGGATGAGTGCTTCTTTTCCGGGCCACCTGCTCGGGGCCTCCTGGAAGCTGACCAGCATACAGGCGCAGCCATGAGAACGTGGATCCTCGCCCTCCGCCCTGATGGGAGATCCACGATGCTCCGATCGCTGCTAGCATCTGAGCAGGTTCGCCCCGCCCCCTGCGATTCGCCGCCGCCCATGACGACTCGGTCTCTCGCCTCGTTCGCTCTTGCCTTGGTCCTCGCCCCGCTCGCGGCCGCGCAACTGCGCGAACCCGGGACACCGGCGTCCTTTCGCGCCCGGCTGCCGGCGGTCGTACCCACCCTGGTGTTCCCCGTGCCGCACGCGAAGGCGCTGCGCGAGGCGAGCGAGACCAGCTCGGGCGGACGCCTCGAGTACGGCATCGAGCTCCCCGTCGGCCGCAGCCTCGAGGACTCCGGGCGCTGGGACACGGTCGTGTCGACCGGTGAGAACGTCTGGCGCCTCGAGCTCGTCTCGCCGGGCGCGTTCTCGCTGGGCGTGGTCTTCCAGCAGTTCGACGTGCCGCCCGGCGCGCAGGTGTTCCTCTATCACCCGCTGCGGCGCGACGTGCTCGGCGCCTACACCGAGTCGACCGAGAACCCGAACGGAATGCTGGCCGTGCAGCCGCTGCGCGGCGACCGCGTGGTGATCGAGTACGTCGAGCCGCCCGGCACGCTCGAGCGGCCCGTGCTGGTGGTGGGCAGCCTGGTGCACGATTACCTCGACCTGCTCGTGCGCATGGCCCGCGAGGAGGTGCTGGCCGCCACGTGCCTGGTGGACGTCAATTGCTCGATCGGCTCGACGCACCAGGACATCAAGCGCGCCGTGATCTGGATGTGCGGCGGCGGAGGTTGCTGCTCGGGCTCGATCCTGAACAACACGGCCGAGGACGGGACGCCGTACATGATGGTGGCCGAGCATTGCGGCAGCATGACCAACGGCGTGTTCGTGTTCGGCTACGAGCGCACCGGCTGCTCCACGGGCACGTCCTCGCAGTCGAAGACGCTCTCGGGCGCGACCCAGCTCGCGGTCTCGGCCCAGGGCCAGTACGACGCCCAGCTCTACCGCTTGAACCAGCCGATCCCGGCCAGCTACGAGCCCTTCTTCGCCGGCTGGAGCATCTCCACGCAACCCCTGGGACGCAGCTTCGGCATCAGCCACCCCGGCGGCTCGCCGAAGAAGATCCAGGTCGACTGGCAGGCTCCGACCTATCTCGGCACGCGCTGGAACGTGGAATTCGACATCGGTGCCGTGCAGCCGGGCAGCTCCGGCTCGCCGCTCTTCGACACCAACGAACGCGTGATCGGGACCTGCAGCACGGGGGGAGGCGCCTGTTCGGGCTTCAGCAACTACGGGGCCTTCGACAAGTTCTACGTGGCCAGGAACCTGTCGATCTGGCTCGACCCGCGCGGCTGGGGCGTCAGCGGCATCGATGGCTTCGATCCGATCCTGCCGTACGCCAAGGCCTACAACGGCGCGGGCACGAACCTGAACGTCTACACCTCGGTGACCGAGCCGCGCCTCGGCACGACCTGGACCGCGCGGATCGACACGAGCTCGCGCCCCTCGGCCACCAGCACGATCCTCTACGGCTACGCCGAGCCCGCCGACGGACCGCAGCTCGCGTACGGCCAGACCCTGGTCGACACCACGAGCGCGAAACAGTTCGAACACACCTCGCCCGTGGTCGCGGGGATCTCGACGCACGACTTCGCGCTCCCGAGCAGCGTGTCCCTCGTCGGCCACGTCATCTACACGCAGGCCCTGATCGTCGGCGGCGGCTTGCGCGTGACGAACGGGATCAAGCTGGTGCTGAACTTCTGATCCGGTCGGAGCACCGCGCTCCCGCGATCCCAGACGGCCGGCGTCCCCGAGCATTCCGAGCACGACTACGATGCTCGGAACCATGGGACGCTTGCTCGTGGGAGTGCTGGTCGTCGCTCTCCTCGTCGGGCTCTTCTGGCTGCAGCGCGAGCCGGGGCGGCCGGCGGCCGGCGGGGGATCTCCTCGCGAACGCGAAGAGGTCCGGGCCGCGACCGCTCCGGCGGAGCCCGATCCAGCCGAGACCGCCGACCGGTCTCCCGGCGCCGATCCGACGCTGCGCGTGATCGAGGAGGAAGTCCACGAGCGCGAGCCCCGCTCTCCGGCGCCGGACGAAAAACCCGACGACGTGCTCGTCCGGGTCGTGGATCCTTCAGGGGGAGCGCTCGCCGGGATCCCGCTGCAGCTCGATCGCGGAGCCAACGAACCCTCCGAGCACGATCCCGGTCGCCTCGTGACGGACGCGAACGGCCGCGCGCGCTTTCCCGGCATGCGCCCCGTCCTCGACGCTGCCGCCGAACCCTGGACGCTGCGCTGCGAGCTGCCCTTCGAGGAGAGGCCGCGACTCGCCCTCGATCGCCCCACGCTGGCCTCGCACGAGGTCGTCGCGGTGCTGCCCTGGGGGGGAACGATCGACGTCGTGGTGCAGGAGATCGGGGGCTCGGCCGCGCCCGAGGGGAGCAAGGTCCGGCTCCGGCTCGTCCGCGACGAGGAACGCGCGAGCCCGGTGCCGAACGGACCGGAATGGTCGTCCACGCCGGTCTCGGGCAGGACGAGCTTCCCGTGGGTCGAGCTCGGACGGGCCTGGGAGGTCTCGGCCTGGAGGCCGGGAGGTTCGGTGCCCACGCGCTCGCGGGTGTCGAGACCCCGCGCCGGCCACGAGGTCGTGCGCGTCGACATCGTGCTCGGGTCCGATCACTCGATCGTCTCGTTCCGCGCGGTCGATTCCGGCGCGAAGCCGATCACCTCGGCCTCCATCAGCGTCGCGCAACGACTGGCGTTCGGGTTCACCACGACCTCGCGCGTCGTGACGGACGAAGCCGGCCGGTTCACGGTCGATGACTTTCCCCAGTCGGAGCGCCGGTGGCTCGTCGTCACGTACGCGTCCCCCGACGGGCCCGTGCTCGAGGGGCGAGCCTGCCTGCCGGAATCGCTGGCGATCGGATGGAACGACGGCGGCGACGTGGTGCTCGAGGGCGAGGGCGCGCTGTGCACGGGCCGGGTCGTGGACCCGAGCCGGAACGCCGTCCCGGGCGCGCGCGTCACCGCCGGCACGAACCTCGACTCCCGGACCCGGCGGAAGGTCCAAGGCACGACCGACGAGCAGGGTCGCTTCGAGCTGCGCGGACTCGTGGACGACGACAAGTTCTATGTGCGCGCGGAGCAAGGCGCGCAGCGTTCCGAGGCCGTCGGCGCGCAGCGGGGGGATCGAGACCTCGAGCTCCTGCTCTCGCCTCGCTGGACGATCTCGGGCCGGCTCACCACCGATCCGGGGATCGATCCGAGCTCGATCCAGTTCGAGCTCCAGGCGCCCGACGCGGCCCCTCTCTCCGTGAACCGGAAGCCGGTCCAGCTGGTGTTCCGGAACCCCCTGGGGCGCGACGGTGTCTCGTTCGAGAAGGACGAGGACGGACGCTTCGAGTTAGAGCCGGTCCTGGCCGGGGAGTACGCGCTCCGCTGCGTGCTGAACGGGGCGGAGCTCGCGCGGCTGGAGCGGGTCTCGGTGCGGCAGGACACCGA
>Ga0137457_1000124_pt1 | contig 20110 bp, 22 predicted proteins | sample EasRivERMGT630_2_FD_102321 | JGI IMG/M metagenome (GOLD analysis project Ga0137457, IMG submission 102321) | Soil microbial communities from meander-bound floodplain in the East River, Colorado, USA - East River MetaG ERMGT630_2 | ecosystem: Environmental > Terrestrial > Soil > Floodplain ...
ATCCAGAGCGCCAAGACGTTGGTGCTCTTGCCCACAGAACGGTATTCAACGTCTGTGCGTTGGCGATGGTCTGCCCATCTAACCGAAGCCAGTGGGTGGGAATCGTATTGCTGACGAAATCGAGAATCGTACCGATTGGCATCCCAATCTCAATCAGATCCTCAATATCATCCATCTGGTCGGCAAGTGCTGTAGTCAACTGGCCCGAACTGACGCCAGGAGCGCCCGTTGGACCGATGACACTTCCAGCGTCGATAGTTGCACCACCCTGGCGTTCGAGAATAAGATGCCCAGATCCATCAACCGACCCGTCAATGACAGAGTTGTTCTCGATGGCAAGCATTCTTGCTGCTGTAAAACTGGTTACAGTGGCCATGTTCCTCCTTAGTGCGTCGAATCGCTAATGGCGTATGTGTCTGCGTCCAAATATACCGCATTAGCTTGAATGATCTGGAACGTAGTCGCATCAAGCATCGAGATAAGATCGTCTGGACCTTCTGCGGTCCAAGTACCATCGCCATTGTCGATGATTCGGATGATGACCCAACTACTGATCTGGCTGACCAATGTTGAAATCGGAGGAAGATATGGAGCGTTTATCTCATTGCCGTACAGTGTCGTTTCGATGTCTGCGACCAAGACGGGAGACATGATGCGAGTGTCAAGAATGATGTGAGAAGTTGGTCGAAACCCCTCAATCTCACCGGGAATTGAAGACAACGTCCATTCAAACTCACTCAGATTGCCGGCATTGTCTGACAGAGAGTTGTACCCCTTCTGCGAGGGGATTGCAAGCAAGTTGTAGAGAATATGGATCTTGTAGCCAGCATCAAGACCATCTACATCATTACCAATCTTCGTTCTGTATGACAGTCCGAACCTTGACGGGAACTGGTTCGTGACAAAGAGACCGTTTCCTCCATCTAGAACTCCTTCAAATTCAAGGAATTCATCAGGATAGGTATACGCCTTCAACGTTGCGCCAAAGTCGCCAACAGCTAGGTGTTCGCCGTACTTCACGCCGTCAAAGTAGAGTGGAGACTCAGTACTTCCTGAAGTCTTCTCTGTGACGCTTGTGAGGCCGTTCCAGGGCACGCCAAGACCATCTGTTAAATATAGAACACCTCTGTCTACTCCCGTTTCGTAGAAGCGAGTCCCTACTTCATCCCACATGATAGCAGTCATGCCACCTCCTCATCATCCGGTCGAGTTGAGCTGTTGACGCCGTTGCGCATTCAAATCCCTGTGGTACTGTGCCAATTGACTCTTGGTCATCTTCTTTGGCTTCGAATTCTTGACCTCAAAGACACGAATCAACGTGAATAGTCGATTGAGATGCCAATTCTCACATGCCAACGGAATGTTGGCGCTGATCATCCAGTAATATACCAGTTCGGATGTAACAATTTCGCTCTTTCCTTTCGACCCTGGCATCTGTCGAAAGGTAGTTGCTGTCTGTGGTGAATCGATGTACTTCTGAATGTCGATAAGGTTCTCTTTCGTCAAACCCATCATGGCTGACGAAGGAACCCCCGGAGTCAAAATCATCGCTTCGATGTAGCCAAGGATTTCTTCTGTTGATTTCGTCCCTGGAACCAAGAAAGGCTTCTGATACTTTGACTCCCATTTTGACAGTGAGGCCAAAGAATGCTCTAGCTCAACAACGACTTCGTCGATCGTGATGAAACGATTGTCAACTTCGTTGTACAGCTCTGATTTGGGAATAGTGATTGTGAGCATTCTTTGACCTCCTAGTCATTTGAGGGTCACGGAGTCCTGGTGAAGGACCAATCGTCGTCGCTGGTCGGCGCCAGTGCATACGCACCCGTCGTCGGCTCGGCGTTGATGATGAGGCTGTCGCCAGGCGTGGCAATGGTGACCGTACCCGTGACAATTGCGTTCGTGTCTCCACGACGGTAACGCACACCAGTGATGGTCGGAATGGTGATAACACCAGTGGCTGCCACGAATGCTGGCTCAGTCGCTGTGACCAGAGTCTGCGAGCCCGCGAACATCGTGACGACCTCATCAGGAAGAGGAAGCCTCGGATCGGTACCGACAGTACCGTAGAGTGCATCCTCGAGCGTTGCGAGGTTGGCTGGGTTTACCTTGGTGGAATCGATAGTGATCACTGACGTCGGCTTGAGATCCGTGACGGCAACCGCCGTCGTTGAGAACTCCCAGCTGAACGTGATCGCCTCAGGGCTGTCGTTGACAGTGGCGTATGCCTTCTCGGACGGTGCCGCCAGAGCGGAGTAGACCAAGTGCAGCTTGTAGCCATAGTCGTTGGACTCGTCGTTGCCGATCTTCGTCCGGTACGAAAGTCCAAAGGACCGTCGTGACTGCTGACCGACAGAGACGCCCGCCTCGGGAGTTGCTGTGCCATCACACTCAGCGAACTCATCCGGGTAGGTATAGGCCTCGATGGTCCCACCGAACTCCTCAACGGAGACGAGGTTCAGATACTTGATGTTGTCGGCATACAGAGGAGTCGGCTCTGCGCCTGATGGTGACTCGGTGACAGTCGTGAGACCGTTCCAAGCGTACCCGTTGTCGTAAACACCACCGACCGGAAGGTAGAGGACCCCCTTTTCGACGCCCGTCTCGTAAAGACGTTCGCCTGACTGGTCCCATTGGAGTACTGTCATCTGTTTCTCTCCTTAGAAGAAAAGTTTGAACACATCGTGGTTGAGCTTGTCAGCCGTGTAGTGACGATCAAAGATGCACATGGGTAGTGCACTGATCTTGTCGGGAATATCACTATCAGGGTTCAAGTCAATGACTATTACCATGTAGCGCTTGTCGTATTTGTACGGCAAATTTTCAGCGAAGATGGTTTTTGCGAAGTCTCTCTTGTAGACAATGCAAGGATATAACATCTTCAGCGTTTCGGGCGGTTGAAAGTAGACGTTGTTGGTTCCGGCAGTTTCCTTCAACAAGGTGTGAAGGTCTAGACGTTCGGCCATAATATCTCCTATCCGATAGGATCTGCGATTGGGCCGTTATAGACCTTTCCAAGAGAAAGAATAAGACGAGGAACCCGTACTTCGACGTTTGTTACCGTCCACGGGCTCCCCATCCAGTAAATGTACTTGATGTTGAAGAAATGCTCGTTGGCAAACTGATCCGCAACGATACTGATCGAGTTCCCTACGGAAATATCATCATTCAACCCTTGCCCACCTTCCAGCGAGCGAGTGTTACGAATGACGTCACCATAGTAGGGAACTTCAGTGATCAGATCTCGCCAAACTCCGGACCCCACAGGCTCTTCTACAGTGTCACCGTATCCGATTTTACCATAGAATCTTGCCATGAGATGGAGTTCCTTTCAGATCAGGCCTCGTCGGCGGTGAAGCTCCACTGGTCACCTTCGCTGCTTGCGAAGTAGTAACCAGATGCCGGAGTTGCGTCGACGACCCACGTATCACCCGGGTCAACCGTGTACGGAGAGCCGGTGTTGTTGATGGTGGTAGCGCCATGCTTGTAGACGACACCCGTCTGGTCGGTGATGGTCAGAGCGCCTGTCACGGCGTCGAACGTCGGCATGTTCGGAGCAACGAGGGTGTTGGTTCCAGCAGTCCTCATGACCACCATCGCCGACTTGATCTTGACCAGAGCGCCCGACATGCGGGTCTCAATCAGGAACTTCTCCTTGTTGTAGTCGATGTCGAACTGATCGAACATGCTGACCTGGCCGCCCTTGTCGGCGCCCATGACGTAGTCGACCGGGTTGACCATGATGCCAACGACGTTCGGGTACTCCAGCATGACCTCGACCGGAACGATGCGTGCGACACGCAGCTCCTGCGCCAGCTCTTCCACGTTCTTCCAGAGACGATGACCGTCAGCGTCGCGAGTGGTGAGGAAGCGGGCGATCCAGTACTCCGTGGTGAAGAACGTCGGCGAGCCGGTGCCCTTGTAGAGATACCGGTTCAGCATCATCGCGTCGGAGACCTCGAACATGTTCGAGCTTGCGTCTTCGACGTTGACGGTGATCGTCGTCACATAGAGTTCGTGGTCCTTGAGAATCGGACGAATGCACTGCTCGTCGATCTTGTCCTCGCTGGCGATGTCACGACCGTCACCCAAGAGGATCGCACGAGCGATTTCCTCGTCGAGCATCAGGCGCATCTCGGCCTTGAGCCAGACCACCACATCGAAGTCGGTGATGTCGATCATGTCGTCACGATCGAGCGCCTGCTTCTTGTAGATGGTCGTCGGAGTCGTCTTGCGAGATGCGACGCCGAAGAACTCTTCCTTCTTCAGGGAGCCCTTGACGTAGCCCTTCGCACGAGCATCCTCGAGCGTCAGATCGGCGTTCATGGTCTTGATGCGGGAGAATGGGCTCTTCCGAACCGAGCTGAGCAGGTCATTGACCCACTCCATACGGCGGGAGATCCATTCCGGCGTGTCACCGAGGGTCTTGGCGTCTGGGAAGAGGACGTCGATGTCGTTGATACCGTGGGCGAGAGCGTACTCCTTGACCACAGCTGACAGCGTCTGACGGCTCGTCTTGGCGGCATCGAGAATCCCGACCATCGCATCGTGAGAGAGAACAGAGCCGCGAGCAGTGACGCCTTGGGTCTTCTCAGCTCCCTCTTCGAAAACGTTGTGGATCATTGTTTTGTTTCCTTCCTTGGTTTCGCCGGATCCGGCACCGTTGTCATTTGCTGGGGTTTGCTGTGTTCCGTCGCCAATGGCGCTTTGCTTGACTTCGTCGCTCGTAGCGCTTTGCTGAGCGTCCTTGCCGGACTCGAGAGCCTGGCCAACCATGAAGTGAAGAACGGTCTGCTGCTCTTCAGTCATCGAGTTGTAAATATCTTCCATCGTGGGCTCGTCTTCGTCATCCGCCTCATCGTCGGCGTGCCACATGTCGATGTCGAGAGGAAGACCGGTGTGAATGATTGCCTCATCCTCCTGCTCCTCCAACTCTCCGTCGCTGTGACGAAGGGTGACGCTTTCGATGACCGCACCCGGATTCGCTCCCGACAGAACCAAGCTGACCTCACGAATCACTCCGTGAAGAACCATGCCGGCTCGCTCGACCAACTGATTGGCCCAGATCGAGAGGTTGTTGATGTCCTTGTGCTCGAGGAGCTGGCCCGCGTGCTGTGCCTGGTCGGTGTCATTCAAGAAACCGTACGTGTACACACCACCCTCAGGACGGTGCTCCAAGATGCAGTGACCGAGAACATTCTTCGGATCACTGTGGCCGTGCTGCCAAACCAACGGGACTCGTGTTTGGTGCTGACTTTTGAACGCATCTGGAGTGATGGTTCGTCCGTCGGAGCACTTGATGTCCGCCTTGGTGGCCCAACCGCTGAAATCTGCTTTCATTTTGACTCTTCCTTTCGAATGTTAGACGGAGTGTCTTCCGCTGGCTCCGGCGCACTTTCTTCCACCGGTTGCGGCATGTTGCTGTTGACAAGTTTGTCGGCCTTGGGATCCTTGGATGGGGGAAGCCCCATAAACCCTCGCATCTCGTTGGCCGTGATGATTTCGTTCCTGGTGAACTTGTCGGCAATTTCAGCAAGATTCGCCACAGGGACTAGTTTGAATGGATCTCGGAAGTACCTGATTCGCTCCTTGTTCCTTGTGCCGAGAAGACCAAGGAACGAACGCTGCATTGCCTCGACGATTGAATCAAGGATAGGCTCAATTGTGCGGTTGTAATAGTTGAGCATCGTCGCTTCATCTGCCGTACCATCCATGACCTCTTTGGTGATACCGAGTTGACTATACAAGAGGTCGGTAAGGACTTCGACCTGCTTCAGAAGATTGTTCTCTGCAGGTCGGTTAAGTTGGGTGACTCGTTCGGTTCCATCCGTATAGGCAATGCCATACTGGCTGCCCTTCAATTGGAACTCGATGTCTTTCCTACGTTGCTCGGCTTGTGCCCGTCGAGCCTCTGATTTGATGACATAGGGGAGCTGAATAATCAGATCGAGCTTACCCGAACTCGACTGCTCGTCGACAACGTCAAGTAGCTGTAACTTACGAATCAAACGTTGCAGTGTGGAGTTTGGAGCGTTCATCACACTATAGAGCGGGTTCGGGACAATCGCCACAACCCTCTTCTCCAACGTGATCTCCTCACGCATTGCCTTCGCTTCGTTGTACAGATCAATCTTGACGTGTCGTGGGTACCACTGCGTAACATCGCCAACGCGCAGACTCAAGATCTCAAACCTTGGACTGTCGTCAGGACTTACTGCTGTATCCACGGGGACAATCGCAGCAACGCCTTTGTCAAAGAGCGTCATGACGATGTCTTGCCGGAAATCACGAGGACCTTGATCCAGATTCGGTTCCAAGAGGAGGCACGAGTTCAACGTGCTTTCCATGTTCTCCACGTATCTATCTTGGTCATCCAAGCGAATATGTCGAATGATGATGGCCGCAACGTCGATCGAGATCCTCGTGTAGATCGAAGTAATGATCGTCTTCTCGTTGTAATACCGGAACCTTGTCGGAACTGGGTTTGTGCTTGTGCTCGGCCCAAGGTTGTAGGAATAATCCAGACGGTTGTCTTCTTGCGAACGAAAGGCGTTCCAAGCCTGTCGAATTCTGTTTCTAATTGGCAAGACGTTTCACCTCCATCCTACGAAGTTACGATCCTAAGACCCTCGACCCATTGCTTTGCCTTCTTGGTCACTGGTGAATTCTTGACGGTTCTAACCGTCTTCGCCATTCTTGCACGACCTTGCGGGCTGTTCAAATATGCCGCTCCGCCAACAGCAACCGCAGTGAATGCGGCCTTTGTGCCCATCTCACCAGTTCTACTTCTAGCGAGCTGGCCTGCACTCTTCTTGATCGTGTCCTTACGATCCGTACGCTTTCGCTCAGATCGTGCCTTGGAGGCGTGTACGTCAAGTTTCTGCTTGGCGAGATGGTGATCGAACGCTTTGCCGTAGGCAGGATCCCTGGCTCGTTTCGCTTCGACCGACTTGTTAATCAGTTTGCGTCGAGTGCCCGCACCTTGGCCAAAATACATCTTGGCTCTGGCGGACTCTTCGGCATCCTTTCGCGCTTCTCTGTCGGTTCTGCTCGACACGCCCGCAGCTCGATCTTTTCGAACACCCCATTGCATCCCCTTCACGCCGAAGTGCAGCAAGAAATTGATGTCTTCGAGATTTGGGTTCATTCATCACCTCCTCAGCCGTTCTTGATCTGCTCGAGAATCGCCTTTGCTGCGCCAATCTCAGTCTCTGGCCCAATAGTTTGACGAGTAGCATATTGCTTCTTGACGGCAGGAATTGTCAACAAAGCAAACGGGCCAGCAAGATATACGTGCGCCACCATCTCACCTTTACCCATGGTGTTGGCGTCTTGATAGGCCTTCTTCCAGGCTGGTGATTTGACCTTGTCCAGAATTTCAGTCTTGTATCGCTTGGCAGCGGCCTGTCGTTCTTCCGGAGTCTTTGCCTTCTTGGCAGACTTGATGATCTTTCTTGCCGTCTTCGCCGTTGTTCTGACTTCTTCACGGCCGGCCTTTCTTTCAGAGCCGGTGACCTTTTTTCGAACACCCCAACGCATACCCTGTACGCCGTAGTGCGAAAGGAATTCGAGATCTTCTGTGAGTGTTTGCATTTCGTTGCCTCCAATTCCATGCATGACTAAAGGGGTGAGATTGTTTTGTGCGACAGCAATCGCACGTTCTGAAACTTTCTTGTTGCCGACAATAGAAAATGGAGAAGCATCAATCACTCTCAGAGGCGTCTTAGCAAGCTGTCCAGAGTCATTAAAATCGATCAACGCATTGTAGCCACGCCTCGTCGCCTCTTCAAAATATTTCGTGACATGCGGATCGTGTTGCTGCCCAGCAATCCAGTTCGCAGTAAAATTTGGAAACCGCAACTTCGCCAACCCATCAACCGCAACGGCTCTGTTCTCAGGAGACATTTTGAGGATTGCTCGACCCTCATGTCCCATAGTTCGAAGAACTTCATCATCATCAATGATATGTTTGAACATCTCCAACGACTCTTTACCAGAAGGAGCTTTGACTTTTGTTCCAGCCTTGATCTGGGTCAAATATCCACTGGTCTCTTTGTACCCCCAGCGCTTCCACCAATTGGGGAGTTCGGCCTTATAACGCTCGACATCAGCCTGATCAAAGGCTGCGTAGAAGCCTTTTGGATGAATCGTCGACTCTTTTACAGTCGACATCCTTTGAAGAATTGCCCCAGCCTCTAACTCAATCCCTTTTTCCCAGTGATGCCCAAGCCCAATTCCACCAACGGTTGCCACGTCGGCCTTTGACGCAGCAGTTAATTGCTCCATAACTTGACGAAGATCTGCTGCTTCGGCGGCAAGTTTCTTGGCAGTTACGCCTTTATCAAGATAGTGATTTAGGGCTATTGCCCCACCGACGAGAGCGAGACCACCAAGAGCGATAGCGGCCTTTTTTTGCGCTGGGGTTAAGCCGTTCCAGCCAGGATGCTTTTCAATAGGTCCCGGCTTGCTTTCCTTCATTGAGTCTTTGCCGTACTTGGCTTCCATTTGCCTAGACTGAGACTCGGCTTCAGTTTCTTTCCTACCACCCGGTCCCTTGGGAGGATTGATCGAGCTAGGCTTACCTCCAGCAGGGGGTTCTTTCTTACCAGATTCTCTTCCAGAACCGGAGCGATCTTTTCGAATGCCCCAATGCATCCCTAGAACCCCGAAATGCTCAAGGAATTCAAGATCTTCAAGTTCTGGTTTCTTTTCAGGATCGAAATATGAATCGGTCACTCAAGCACCTCCTTTAGGTTCACTTGTTGCGATTGGCAAGTTCTTTCACCATCATGGCAAATGCATGACCGTCATTTGTCTGAATCGACCATGGCTTTCCACGCTTGTCAATGCCCTTTGCCCCAAAAGCCAATCTAACGGCCTCTTTGCCCTTTTCAACCTCTCGCTTGCGATTCAAAGGAGATTTCGATTTTACGCCTCGCTCTTTGAGCTTCTTCGCAACGTAAATCGAACCCCCCACAGCAATCGCAGCGGCAGAAACTTTGGCTACAGCCTTGACTGCCTGAGTGCGCTTTGCTCGGGTCTCCAAGCGATCCATTCGAGCTTCGTTTTGCTCATCGAGTTTGGCGTGCGCCTTGAGAACTCGACGCTCTGCCCTACGAACCCCCCACTTCATGCCTTTGACGCCGAAGTGCTCAAGGAATTCGATGTCTTGCGCGTATACGTTCACTCAAACGACTCCTTGTTCAGCTTGTAGGCAACGTAGGCGTCCATCAGAGCAGACACGTTGTCGATCTTGTCCTCTTTACGCTTCTTCAGAAGCTTTCGGTTCCCATTGGTGTCTTCCAATGTCACGGCATTACCCATGGCAAATGACATCAGCTGCTGGTCAAATATGAGGTAGCGCTCTTCGCTCAAACGCTTCAACTCACCCAGCGGAACTGACTCTGTCTTCGCTCCTTGAATGACCTTGACCATTCCGAAAGGGCCGTTCTCCTGTTCCCAGCGAGTGACGAACTCCTTCGAATTGTACGGGTCAAATCCAAGACAACGAACGTCGTAGTCACGGCGTTGGATCCACTCATCGAGATCCTCGTAGACCTCCATCATGTCTAACACTGTTCCTTCGAGAATATGAAGACTTTGCTCGACCTCGAACGTGTCGTACTTGATCCGCATTGCTGCGTGAAGTCGTTGGTGAGTCAGCGATGAAATATAGCTTCGAGTCTTGACCCCATACGTCCCATCACCAAGCGGGAAGAGGAATGTGAATGCACAGAAGTCATCACCCTGCGAAAGGTCAGCCCCCAGCGCGCAGGGAAGACCATCGAATTCTCGACGTCCATGCGGAATGGTTTCGTCGTAGGTGAAGAAGTAAGTGAACCCTTCCATCGGAATGCCGAATCGCTTTGCTAAAATATCGTTACGAGAAGCAGGAGCTTTCTCAGCTCGTTCGACGTCCAGATGATAGACATCGTAAGTAACTGTCTTCCCGAGATTTGGATTAGCTTTGACCCACATTGAAGGATTACCAACCTCGACAATGTCATCCAGCTTGTAGTGCCAAATGGAAATATGCGGAGCTTGGTACTCGCCTCGAAGAATGCTTGCCAGCTCGAGTTTGATCGTGTCGCCTGAGCCGTTTCGAACAGTTCCTTCTGAGCTGATCGCCACAATCAAGTAGTCGTCGAGCTTGGATGCACCCTGTTCGATTGCACCGACGACGTCTTCCCGAATATCACCAGACAACCATTCGTCAATCGTCGAAACCTTGGGCCGAAGACCCTGCAGTTTGTTGATCGACATCGGTCGGATCTCAACGATCGATCCGGTGAGGAAGTTCTCAATCCCCTTCTTGGTTGAAGCCAACTTCTGACGGTTGAATCGGTTCCCCGTAGTGTTCTGCAGCGAACCCTCAGTCAAGAACTTAAACAACGGTCCACGGGCTCGTGTAATCGCTGTTCGGAGAGGGGACATCACCTCTTCTGACTGCTTCATCGTCGGAGCGGTTGTGATCTGGTGAGTAGTTGCAGTGTCGACATTCAGAAAATAGCCCTGAATGCATGATGCATACATCGACTTTGCAGCTCCTCGAGCCACGATCAAATATTGCTTCCTGACCAGGCGTTTCTTAACCCGCTTGTATACATATGATCCACCTGTCCGCTTGATGGTCGGATCTGGGACGAATACGCTTCGGTCAATGAAGTAATACCACCCGAAAATCTGTTCTGCCCAGACTTTGAAGGTGTCGAGAAGGTGAAGATCTCCACCATCAGTCAGCGTCAACTCAGCTTCGCAATACTGAACAAACCCATCGACTGCTCGATCGTCATAGTAAATATTCGGATTGGCAATCAGAGCATCAATTCGGTTCATCTCCAACGAAACTTCGTTGTTTACTGGAATATCGCCTCGAACGACGGCGTCTCGGAACTCACCGTAGTATCTTGGAGTTGCTGTATTAGATAGCACGGTGTCACCTCCTTAGGCGCTCTGGACGAATCCGTCCGCCAGTTTGTTTACACCCTTTGGCGTCTTCTTAGTCTGAGCAGACTTGAAGACCATCGCAACCACAGCAGCCGAAGCGGTTGTGGCGATACCTCCGATGATCTTGTCACCAAAGGTGTCGAGATACTTCTTGACGTACTTCTTGCCTGCTTTCTTGTGGGGGTCAGAGAGTTCAGAGAACTGTTGCTCGAGACGTAGTCTCTCGACAGCAGCTTTGAGTTCCTGATCGGTCAACCTCTTAGCCTTCGCCCGAGGTGAACGAGCAGCTGCTTCTCTCCTTGACCCGCCTTCTCGGCGAACTCCCCAGTGCATCCCCTTCACGCCGTAATGCTCGAGGAATGCATCCACTTCTTCGTTTGGAATCACGGAATCATCTCCTCAATGGGTGGGTAGTATGGGTTGTTTACTGCTGGGTATCGAGAGTTCTCTCGATTCACGTTCAATCTGTATTCGAGTTCTTCGATTTGCTTCTCCTTGGCGGTAAGGAGGAATCCGATCTGCGGCGGATCGAACAGCAGTCCGACTTTGAGGTAGATGTAGGTGCGAACCGCACTCAGATCGACCGATGGGACGATGAAATCTTCCCAGACAGCAGTTTCATCTTCGACAACAAACCCGTCAGGAGGCCCAACACCTAGCTGATTCAACACGAAGAAGGCAGTGTTGATGTGGGTGATAATGTCGAGATCGAAGTGAGTATAATCCTCGGCTAGGCCGACAACCTTCTTCGTACTAATCAAGATACTAGCTTCCATTTTGACACCTCCTCCTTAAAGTTTTTGACTAGCTGCTCTTGTTGGCAAACTGGCCGTAAACGACGTCGTCGGTCAAAAGAGCTGGACCGAACTTCGCTTCGTACCTCTGAATGTCAGGCCCCGCCAGACCGACCATCTTGCCGCTCCCATAGATGAGTGCGGTTTCGCCATTTGCCTTCTTGATGATGAACGGCACGGCGGCCTCCTCTTCGTTGCTTGGTGGATGGGGGATTGGTTCCGGCGTTGGAGTCGGTGTTGGGATTGGTGTGGGTTGTGGCTGAGGATTGAGACGACGGATGATCTCGGGAAGCAGATCGACAAAGAACACTTCTCGCAGGCCGGGGCCAACGTCGTTATGCGATGTTGATGCTGCAGTTGCGCCAAGCAGACGAGCTGCAACATTGGCGTCCCAGTGATCGGTAATACCACGATTGACGCCTTGCACCGGTGGCGCACCTAAGGGCGAAGCCCCTTGTGCTACCTGTGCTGGCCCCAACCACGTTGGTGGGATCGCGAATCGCTTGCACCAATCGACCACAAGCTTAACAAGTGACTCCATCTGCTTCGGCCGAGCGCGCCACTCTGCTGCCGTGTAGACCGCTTTGCCGCAGATCTCTACCGAAACTGATTCGTCGTTCCAGCGCTGAGTAGTATACGGTCGATTCTCTTCCGCAACCCCATAACCCAGCTCTCCGTCCTTACCAGAGTAGCAGGTTGCACTCACTTGTTCTGGTCGACGGGCTCCATACGACATGCTTCCAACGAAAGTGTCGGCTTCGGTCGTATGTAGAATGATTAGCCGTACGGTTCGTCCATTCCGACGACCAGCTCCGTACTGAGCATCATGTCCAACGTGTGTATAGACCGTTGGAACTAGAGCAATCGGTCGATACGGAACTGGAGATGGAGATCCAGTAGCAGCGATGTTCGCTTTACGCTCAGTCTCTTCCCATTCCAGCAACATCAGTGGTGCTGGAGTCTTTGTGTTGATGAAGGTTCCCAAGTTTTTCCCTTCTTTCACCACAACTTCGTATCGCCAGGTTGTCGTTCGACAAGTGGCCTCGGAAGTAGTGATCGATCGCCATAGTGAATGGCATTGTGGGTAGAATGTGTGGTGGTAACGAGGAATTCAGGATTGAGAATCCACTCTTCGCCGTGAATAAGATCATCACTATCCATTGGATTGACGTGATGCACGAGTACGTTTCCTTGAATTTCATGGCCACGAACACCTAGATCGCAGCCATTATCTCGGACGATAACGTCGTTTCTGACGTGCTTCCACTCTCGTGAAGTGTAGAATTGTTGGTTAATCCACCGATCGAATCCGAAAGTTGACTGACCGACGCTACCTCCAAGCATGAGGTAATCAAATCGATCGTCGAATGTAGTGAAACGGCTGAGTTCAGAATATGACCTAATCTTCATACTCGGACTCGATCGGTTCTTGGCCAGCGTACCTCCGCATTGCGGCAATGGCCTCCTCGTATAGTGCTTCTTGTCGAGTATCGGAAGCCAAACGATCGACTTTCGCCCTCAACAATTCGTTCTCTTGAGCCAGACGCTGCTGTTCGAGAATTTCTCTCGTAGTGCCGAGCTTCAAGAAATGGGTTAACTCTTGGGACGTGGCAGTTCCGTTCTCGATCTTCTTCTCGACCAGATCCATCGCCTTTGAAATAAGTTGGTTCTCTCGGCCTTCGAGGGTTGTTGCTGGTTTACTGGCTCGCTTTGGTTTGTTGTTGTCTCTGACTGCCACGTCACCTCCCTAGGTAACTAGAAACCAGGACCGTATGTATCGCGCTCGCTCCTGTAGTATGGCTCAAACAAGTCTTTGATGTGTGGCCAAGCTACTTTAGCAGCATCATCGGCTCCTTTAATGTCTCTCGCCATGGATGCAGGAATAAGCACGTCGTGTCCGATTGGGCGACCAGAGAAATCTTTTCTTCCTTTTGGATCTAGAAATCGAGCGGCCACACTACCGTCATTTAAGCGTTTGAAGAACCCAACATCCGCACGATCCATCCCGATCTTAGCGAACAACCCCTCTGGATCATTCACTCCACCATCTCTCAAAAACGCGTATCCTCGATTTTTACCACGACTCGAATGAACGATGTGCGTTGGTTCTTGAACCAAAGATTCCACGAATTTCTTTTTCGCTGCTGTTGGTGCTGGGAGGTTTCTCGCAGAACCTTTCAAATGCTTGTTTACGTAATATGCGCCGCCAGCAGTTGCCGCGAGAACTGCTGCAGAGCCGAGAATGATTGCGAGTTTCTTCCCTTTCGACATCTTTTTTGTCTCAGATGTCGTGGGTTCTTCTTTCTTCCGAACACCCCAATGCATTCCTTTCACACCGAAATGTTCGAGAAACTCGAGATCCTCTTCTAGTGGAATCACTTAGTCACCTCCCTAGGCAATAGTGGGCTTAGCTGACAACGATCCACTCATCCTCTTCGTGATCGTAGGCTTTGACGTTTGCCACGAGCGCCCATTCCGAACCATTCCATCCCTTGATGCTACCCGGAACTTCAATCCAGTCCGGATCGATGAACATCTTCAGTGATACACTCGCCTTGAAGGCCTGAATTGCAACACCAAGAATGACCAAAGTTGCTGGATCGATAGCGACAGTGGCGTTACCGCTAGACAACGCCAGAATATCGACAGCTTCGAGAATCAGATCGCCAGGATCGATTGCGCGGCTTATGCTTCCAGTCGCAAGAGCGATTACCTCTTGTGCTGCAATCGTCAGCGACGCTGTATCGATGGCTACTGTTGCTGTTCCCGAAGAAGTCACAGATATGGAGACACCAGTGATCGTGACGACCGCTGTGTCAATTGCTACCGAAACTCCACCAAATGCTGTCGTGATGTCGACAGCAGACGCAGTCAGAAGTGCTGAATCAATCGCTCTCGAGACGGATCCTGTAGCAGATGCGACAACATCAACCGCAGAGAACGTTGCAGAAGCTGTATCAACAGCAACACTCGCTGTTCCTGAAGCCGATACCGAAATATCGATCGCAGTTACAGTCAAGACCGCTGTATCAATTGCTACCGAAACTCCACCGATGAACGATGGTGCGACGTCACCAGCAGAGAACGACGCTGAAGCTGTATCGACTGACATTGATGCAGACCCGCTGCCTGATACCGAAATATCGACAGCCGTAATCGACACGGTCGCCGAATCAACAGCTCGTGAGACGCTACCAGTCGCCGAAGCACCCACGTCTTGTGGAGAGAAGGTGGCGACAGCAGTGTCAATTGCAACCGACGCATCACCAGTACCTGAAACGACGATGTCTTGTCCAGTAGCTGTGAGTACGCCGGTGTTAACGGCTCCCACAACTCCGTTCGCAGCACCAATACTTACGCCAGTGATAACAAGTACTGCTGTGTCAATCGCGATCGATGCGTTGCCTGAAGCGCTGGGAACAATGTCAACACCAACAGCGGTCAACAATCCCTGATCAACTGCAACAGGAGCTGAGCCAGTTGGTGCGGCAGAAATATCGATGGCTGAGAACGACGCCGAAGCAACATCTACCGCACGATCGACGTTTCCAGTACCTGTGCCAACAACATCAACACCCGTAAACGTCCCCAGAGCTGAATCAACTACGGTCGATGCGTTTCCGCTACCGACAGCTGCTGGATCGACTCCAGAAAATGTTCCAAGTGCCGAATCAACTGCAACAGACGCAGACCCAGTACCACTGACAGTTGGCGTGACGCCAGTTGCGATGATAGTTGCTGGATCGACTGCAATCGAAGCGTTTCCGCTACCAATTGGGGAAATATCAACACCAGTGAAGCTCGAGAGACCCGAATCAACACTAACAGATGCACTACCAGTACCAGACGCTACGAGATCTTGCCCAGTAAAAGTTCCTGTAGCTGAGTCAATCGAAGTTGCTGCGCCACCAGTACCTGACGGAACAATGTCTTGACCAACGAAAGTTCCTGTGGCAGGATCGACCGTAACGCTTGTTGAACCAGTACCTGAAACCGTGAGATCTTGCCCGAAATATGACGCCGTTGCCGGATCGATTGCTACTGAAACACCGCCAGTAGCCGTAGCAACTACGTCAACAGCAGCAAACGTTCCTGTAGCCGGATCGACATCAATAGATTGTGGCCCACCACTTACTGCGCCAGCAACGTCAACACCAGAAAACGTACCACTCGCTGAATCGATCAGTACAGCAGCATCACCCGTACCACTTACCGTGACGTCTTGGGGTGTAAAGATTCCTGTAGCCGAATCGATCGCAACCGACGCATTACCAGTGCCTGAAACGACGACATCAACACTAGAAAATGTTCCAGAAGCAGAGTCAACCGCAACTGAAACCCCACCAGTAGCTGTGGCAACCACATCTTGTCCACTAAAGGTTCCTGTGGCCGAATCGATCGCAACAGTAGCTCCACCAGTCCCACTTGGAGTGATGTCTTGCCCAGATATAGTTCCTGTAGCTGAGTCAATTGCTGCGCTAACCGCTCCACCACCAGTATCAACCGAAATTTCCGGGTATACCGTATAGGTCATGTCGGTCGTAGCAGCGTTTTTCAATACACGGAACTTTAATGTATCCGTATCGACTAGCTGAGCCGCCTTCAACTTAATCGAATACAACAGTTCTGTGTAATTATTGGCGGTCCAACCAAGATTATCGACCAAACCGTCTTCACTGACTTTACCAGCGACGAAACTACCAGAACCCGAACCAAGACGATTAGTAGTAGCTTCTGCATCTGTAAGATTAGATGAGTTATACCCATCCACAGCATTTGATCCAGCAGCGCCTTGGACGCGGAAGATAACATCGTTAGCGACAGGATCCCAGAACGATCCATCGTACGTTGTGCCATTACCAGGATGTGTTGGTGAAGAGATATCGTGCCCCACCATTACATGATTGGATACATCTCCACCAGAATACTCAATGGCAACCACATAATTAGTTGCTGCTGTTGGCGTGAATGTGCCATCGAAAGTGAAATCGACCCAAACTAGAGCTCCACCCAATGTTGAAACATCGATAGCTGTCGACGTAGCTAGGGCCGATCCGGTCCCTATACTGCTACTACCAAACGTTCCAGCATGAGCATAGATCGTCGCAGTCATGTTTCCAGTCGGACTACCTTGTTTCGCCAACCAAAACCCAGCACTGGTAACTGCGACACCATTACCTGTGAAAGCTTGACCGTATCTAACGAAGTTTCCGGTGTATAGTCTTTCAATCCAGCTATCGAAGTTGGATTCAGGATAGCCATCAATCGAACTACTGATGACGTTGATCCAACTACCGCTGGTGTTTAACTCGTACTGCAGTCGCCAATCGTCGGTACTGTTAACCGATGGGCCACTCGTATGTTGCAAGCGCATACGAAGTTGAACGTTAATGTCTCCACTATCGTCAAACACGTACTGCGTGTCTTGTGCAACAAGAGCAGAGCTACCAGTTTCCGTGCCGTCAGCGTAGAATCGATACGCAGCTTGTGTAACTGCAGGCGGCGGAATATCAACAGTGAACGTCGGTGTAACCGTGTAGGTCATTCCTGTCGTTGCGCCATTGCGGCGTACACGGAACCGCAGAACGTCATTGTCTACCACTTGCGCAGCAACGATCGTCACAGAATACAGAAGTTCCGTGTAATTCGATGCCGTCCAACCAACGTCATCCGCTGTGCCATCTTCTGACACTTTACCGGCAACAAAGCTACCACTACCACCCGTCAAACGGTTTGTAGTAGCTGCCGCTTCAGTCAGGCTGGCATCGTTGTATCCAACAACAGCACCACTACCAACGTCCGTCCAAGTTCCAGAAGCGTTCTTCTCCCATTGCAGAGTGAAATCGTCTGTCGAAGGAACCGCTGTCGCACTAGTTTCTTGTAGTCTGACTCGCACTTGTGCGTTGAGGTTACCACCAGACAGATCACCGGTATATCCAGTGTCTTGTGCGGCAAGAGCTGTCGAACCAGATTCCGAACCAGTTCCGTAGAACCGATACGCTGCTTGGGTGAGCAACGGCGATTCAGTGAATATGATCGCTCCGGTAATCCAATCTGAGTTCGTGCCGTTACCAGTTGCGGTCCATGACTGAGTGCCAGTGGCAGTGACAACTTTAGTCTGCATAGTAGCAGCCACGCCCGACACGCCAGTACCCTGAGAGGCTCCGTAAACCGTCCCCCACGATCCGTTCGTAGTATCGGAGTCTCCGCCAAGCGTGATACCGTTCTCTTCACACGCCCAACATAGTACCATTTCACCAGTGTTGACCGAAGGCGTAACAAGCGCAGCTGCGTTTGCTACAGCGACATTGCTTGCAATAACACCCGTACCCGAGTTTGTTCGATACCCAAGAAGCCCACCAGCAGTAATCTTTCCAAATACGACCGCACGAACAACAAGAGTACCCGACCACGCCACGTTACATGATGTAGACGAAGCAATTGCGCCTGTAACCGGAAATACAACCGCACGACAACACAAACCTGCGCTGGCTGAGCCAGGGTCATTCTTTCCGTCCTGCGCAGAAACACTGGCGCCGACCGAACCAGACGCTGGAGTAACAGTAATCGTTCCCGTCATCGGGTCGTTACCACCACCGCCGGAGTTGTCATATGCGATTAACGCAACAAGATAATCCCCAACCGCAAAAGAGGTGGTCGTAGTGACCGCTTGAGGTGAAGCGCCGCTGGCTGCACCAGCAGTTCCTGCTCCAGTAAAAGTTAACGCCACGACTCACCTCCTCCGGTTTACTAGTGTTAGCTCAGACGATACAGGTCCGCAATCGTCAGTGTCAGGTTCGAGCCGTTCGTAGTGATCGTGCTGGCAAACGTGAACACCGAAAGAATCGGACTTGCTGCGTCGTTGGTGATGAACTCGAAGATCCATCCACCCCACAGCGTGTTGTTGACCGCGCCACCGGCGCTTGAGATGACGACGTCCGCAGCGTCGAGGTTGACTCGGTTGTTGCCATCGTCTTCAGCAGCGTTGGTACGGCTGAGGTTCTGACGTGCGTAGTTCGTGAAGGTTGCCTCGACGACCGAGCCCAGGGCCAGGAAATCGGAGACGAAGTTGAGCGGGTTTGCTTCCGCTTGTGTGTCGATCGCGGTTGGAATCGAAGCACCACTGCACAGGCCGAGGCGAATCAATGCAGAGGTATCGTCGTCCCAAGCACCTTGTGCGAGGAGCAGCTTGCCCCGGTTGGTGAGGTAGTGTGCCATGGTTTCTCCTTAGTTCGTGTCGTACCAAAGGATTGAAGTATCCAATGGCGGTGTTGTTCCTACGTGAATACCTGCGGGCCCGATTGGGCCAGTTGGTCCTTCTGGACCTTGCTCTCCTTGTGGGCCTACCGGCCCGGCGAGCGTTACACTGACCACCTGTGTTGCAGGATCGACAGTGATGACTTGGGTCTTGGCAATGACATTGATCGTGCTCATTCAGTCACCGAGTCTTTGAATACAACACGAAGCGGTCCGTCAAATGCGGCGTATGGTTCACCACCAGAAATTCGCTTCACATCCATGTAGCCATTGGTGTAGACGATCTCACTCGTCACTGAATCGTCCAACGACAAACGACAACTACCGTCGGTGCCATCCGTGATGAAGTCGACATCCCACGCAGCAATAAGCGTGGACTCCACGTCTTTGTCTGTACGGATCTCACTGACGATCGTCTCGGCTGATACATCCACCCCAAGATTGAGAGTGACGACAGTCGTTCGACCTTTGTATACAACTACCGGGTTGGTCATAGTGCCTCCAATCTCTTTCTCGGGGTGGACGTATGCAGCCTTAGTTACGTGAGGATGATCCCGTTGGTTCGCAGCGCAGCGAGGATCGAGTTGATCTTGGTGCCGAGAGCGTTGAGCGCAGCCTCGACCTCAGTATCACTGAAGGAAGCGTTGAGCGCGTGGGCGACAGACGCATTGGTGATTGCCGCGTTGTCAAAACCAACGCCGGCCTCAACTTCTGACTCGATCAGGGCCTCGTGGGCGTCCTGATGGAGAACGGTGTGGTCAGGTTCCTGTACATCACTCATTGGTTTCCTCCTGGTTTTCTCTCGACGCCCAGGTGGGCAAGTCGGGAAGTGGGACGTGTTGGTTTGCTAGGGAATGTGTACAATCCCCAAGATAGTTGAATACCCCCGCCTGTAAGAACGAGTGGCAGATACCAGTGCTGTTCTCCCCATGCTTTGTGAGAATCGAGGGAGATAACGTCGGAGCTTCCAGGTTTCCATCCCAATCCCACGCCGGTTTCTTCTCTGTCGAGTTCACGGCGAGCATATGGAGACCCGTACTTCCCGGATACGTCTCGATACAGAAGAAACCGGCGTGGGATTGGGATGGAAACCTGGAAGCTCCGACGTTATC
>Ga0137457_1000125_pt1 | contig 20090 bp, 20 predicted proteins | sample EasRivERMGT630_2_FD_102321 | JGI IMG/M metagenome (GOLD analysis project Ga0137457, IMG submission 102321) | Soil microbial communities from meander-bound floodplain in the East River, Colorado, USA - East River MetaG ERMGT630_2 | ecosystem: Environmental > Terrestrial > Soil > Floodplain ...
AAATACTCCCTGCCCCGATGCTGTCCCAGTAGCCGGTCGCCATGTCCGCAACGGCCGAGTAGCAATCGAACCCGTCGCCAAAACTGTACATTTTTAGTCACCTTTTCTCACAGACCACCATTTATGTCGTGTCGATCCAAACATCACCCGTCGCCGGCGATGACGGCGCGGTCGATGCAATCGTGATGATGCCGCCGACCACCTCGTCGGGTATGGCAGCCGGCGCATAAAGCGTGTCGAAATAGGTCTCCAGCGTCGCCTTGACGTTCGCCCACGTAAGTTTCTTCAGCACGTCCGAGGCGGCGGTGTCGACCAGAGGCAGCTCGTCGGCATCGATCGGCGTCGTCTTGCCGGCAGCCGCATGCGTGACCTCGCTGATCACCTTTGTCGTGGTGACCTTGCGGCTGTTGGCGCCCTGCACGACATGGGCAAGCTCGGTGCCGGCGAGCGTCGAAGCGGCGGTCAGTGCGCCTATCTCTTTGTCAGCCATTTCTTATTCCTCAGTCAGCAGCAGGTTGCCGGGCGCCATGTCGCCGGACAGATCGAGATGGTCGGTGCCGCTCTGCATGTCGCCGGACAGCAGCAGCATGACCGTCGGGAAATGCCCGCGTGCCTCGTAGCCGCGCCCCGCGACGGGCCGATCCTGGCCGGCGACAAGGATCGACAGCGCCGACATCATGTAGACCCGGAAGAAACATTCCGCAGGAGGATCCGAACCGAAATCCGTGATCACGTCCGCCGAGGCATAGTGCACCGAGTTCGTGGCCGTCTCCAGCGTGCGGATGTAGGTCGTGCCGTCCGTGTCATAGATATCGACCTCAAACGCCAGCGTCGCCTCGCCGTGTTCCGCCGGATTGAACCCGGTCGTTATCCTCGACCGATAGTCCCAGGTGATGTCGATGCCGTCCGGGCTGCCTGTCTCGGCCTCGAGGCCGGTCGGCGCATATGGCGTTTCAGCCGTGCCGGGAATGGTATGCGTCGTTGCCGTGACGACGCTCAGGTTCTGGCCCAGGCCGGGCGCCTTGTAGTAAAACGTGACGTCGAGTGCGGCGACCGGATGCAGCATCTTCCGCACCCAGCCGGCGTCGATCATGATGAACACATCGTCGATCTCGTGGCTGCCGCAGAACACTTCCGAGCCGCGATAGCCCCGCAGCGTGAACCCGCTGAGCGTGTAGGTGCCGTCGCCATTGTCGGCGACCGTCTTGTATCCGACCCATTCCCAGCGGCCGTTGATGCCGACCAGCGCATTGTTGACGCCGGCCAGCACCTCTGCCTCGGTGGCGTCGACCAGCAGGGAGGTGGCGGCGGTGACGCGGCGGATGGTGAGGGTCGATCCATCGTCGAGCGCAAAAGGGTCAGTCGGCGCGGGCAGGACCGTTTCGCAGATGCCCCGGACGCCGGCATGCGGCAACTGGTCGAAGATCGCGGCAAAGTCCGTCGGCAGCGGGCTGCGATAGAGCGTGGCGCCGGACCACAGATCCTCGCCCTGTGGCATCAGTGCGCCGTACTGAACCAGCGAGCCGCCGGCGGCATCGTCTTCGTAGCTGAACAGCGGCATGTCGAGATGGACATATTCGCTGGCGAAATAGACCTTCTGCCAGACTGGGCCATTGTTGCTGACGGCCGTGATGTTGGTCGCGACCTCGGTCTGGAAGTCGCGTGCGCTGATCTCGACGCCCATGTTGCGCAGGTCGATGCCGATCTCCTCGACTCGCGTGATGTAGGTAGTGCCGCCGGACGGGAAAGAAACGATGTCGCCGGGCAGCAGGACGATGTTTTCCGGCGCCACGACCAGGCTGTGCTCGCGGCGTTTCTCCTGGTATTCGAAGAACTTCTCGGTGACGATCCGCTGCGCTTCCGCATCGTTCAGCAGGATCGGCGTCGACAACCGCGGCGTCGTAATCGAGTTCAGGACGCCGGTGGTCATGTTGAACGAGACCGGCCTCGACTTGTAGCCGCCTTCCTTGGACACGTATTCCATCTCGACGGAGGACGGCGTGCGGATGTCTGCATCATCGCTCGACAGCACCGGCCCGCCCCCACGCTCCACGATATCGACCGTATCGAGCGCGGCATCGATCGTGAATAGCTCGCCCTGCACCGCCTTCTTGAAGAAGAAACCGGAACCCGTATCGCACCAGGCAAAGCCGTAAATGTCGGACAGCGAGCGCACCACGTTCTGGATCGTGGTGTCGCTGGCGATGACGAACCCGTAGCTGGCGATTTCACTACCGGCCGAGCCCCCGCCAATCAGTGTAAGGATGCCGGCATCGGACGGGATGGTCCCGAGGTTCTGCCACGTCCTGGCGTCGTCGGTCGAAATCAGGAAATCGTCGCCGACCGGTCCTACTTTGCCCCACATGCCGCTCCTGAAAGTAACGGCGTCCTGGTAGCCAGGTGTGACAACTTCCTGCGTGAGAAGATGCCCTGTCTCACTGGTCTCGGGGTCTGTCGCAATGCTGCCCGGCGGGGTCGGTGAAAGGCCCGCGAAGGTCGTCAGATCGGGATTGAAGCCGAACGCGCCGTCCGCAAAGCCTTTCCCCGCCGAGGGTCCGCCGATCCATTGGAATTTGCAATGACTTTCAAAGACGTCATTGAGCCGGCCGACACTTCCATCGGCATGGTCGATCAGCTCCCATTCGTAACCGTCGGGAGAAGCCCAGCATTCACCGGACCAGACATGATCGACACCGGGCTCCGTCGCGGTGCGCTGCTCTATCCACGCATAGAATGTCTGATCCTCGGGATCCCACACGAGCTCGCGCGGAATGAACCACTCCGAATGCTGCGACCCTTCCCACTCCGTGACCCGTTCCCAGTTCCTGCCATCGTGCGACAGGAGGATCGCCCCATCGGTGTAGAGGCCTTCGCCGGTATTCTGATAATCCTTGCCGCATACAAGGAATGTCGGCATGCCGCCCACAAGGGCATATGAGCTGCCCGTCACCGAGCCCACGTCGCCACTGAAGACGTCAGTACCGATCTGAGCTACCTGCTCGATCGTTGGCGGCTCTACGCCCGTGTCGACATAACAGATATAGCCAGAGTTATCGCCAAGGACGAAGTTCGCCCCGGTGCCACCGTCGGTCGACACGCCGCCGATGCCCCCAAAACCCTCGAACGTCAGGTCGGCCGGCCCGAAGCCGGCCAGGAACATGGCATCGGTGATGATGTTCTGAAGATCGGCCATCTCCGGACCGCCACTATTGGCGGTGTTGGAGATCACGGCTGACACGCCCGGCGGTGAATCGGCGGGATAGCCGTCGATGAAAACCATTACGAAGTTTTCGTAGGCGCCGGCATTGGCGCCGATGATCTCGGTCAGGATCTCGTCGGTCGACGAATGCCGGCCGCCATAAAAGCGGAAAGTCGTCGTGGCAGGGATCCCGGCCTCGATGTCGTAGACGACCGTGCCGTCGACCTCCAGCCGGACCAGGTTATAGCCGCGTTCGAACGCGTCATAGGCCAGCGCATAGCCGGCCATCGTCCGGTTTTCGGTCTCCGTCGTTACCGTCGACGTGGTCTGGCGTGGAGCAAAAAACGCCGCGGTCCCGCCGGCAGCGGCATTCTGGAGACCACCGACAACGATATAGTCCGGGTCTGGAACTGTTACGTCCTCTGTCGTTACCGTCGAGATGGTCTCGGTGCCGCCGACGAAATAGATGCCGTCGACGCGACCGGTCCCGATGACAACCGGCAATGGCCGGCCGAGAGCCTGCTGTGCGAGGCTCGCATCCGTCCTGGCCGACAGCGATGGCGGGCTGACCGTGACCTCGGTCGAGGTCGATGGTCTCAGCAACAGGTCTTCGACCGAGGTGTCCCAGATATTTTGGGGAGCCCCGGAGTACTGAGCGTCCCTCGCCATCAGCGCGCCACGAAGTCAAAGCCGCCATAGCGGTCGATGTTGTCATAGGCTGCACAGTCGGTGCGGTTCTTCTTGCAGCCGGCCAGCACGTTGAAATCGTCGCCGTCCGCGATGTCGAACGGGAAGTCGGTCACCATCGCGACCATCCCCGTGCCGGACGTCCATTGCCGCACCCATCCGGTCGCGCCGCTATTGGCGCCGGACGTCCATGTCACCTTGCCGTGGTTGAAGTCGAGCGCGCCGGGACTGGTGATGGTGGCGGTGAACTTCCTGCGGCTGACGGCGCCGGTTACCGTCCCGGTCCGCGTCCATGTCGCTTCGACGGCGCCGCATTCCCGGCCGCAGAACTTGAACGGGCATGCCGGCTGGATCGTCAGCAGGATCACGTCCTTGAGCGCATCGGCCAGGGTGACCAGCTCTATGCGTCCCTGCAGGCGGTCGCTGAAGGCGGTGCGCCCGACGAAGCCCTGGGCGATGATGTTGCGGTTTGCCGGCGTGGCCGTGTGGGCAATCCACAGGACGATCGTTGCGCCGCGCCATGCGCCGCGGCGGACGTCCTCGACCAGGATCGGCCCGTCGTCCGACAGCGGCAGTTCAAAATCGATGGTTGCCGCCTCGCCGCCGTTCTTGACGGTGTAGCGCGACAGGTCGAAGCCAGGCGTCTTGAGATAGGTGTCCGCGCCGACGACCCGATCGACATCGTGGTTGGTGACGCGAACGACCTGGCCGGTCGGGTTGGTCAGCTCGGCCAGGTAGCAGCGGGTGATCTCGCTGCCGCCGAGCATGGTGAGCAGGGTTGCATCCCAGCTTCTCAAGGGACGACCTCGATCGCCGTGAGGTCTTCGACCGAGATGATGTCCATCTGCGACTGGTAGTCGACAATCGATATGAAGCGGTCGCCCTCGAAGCGCACCGGCACATAAAACTCATAGCTTGCGGTGACGATATCGCCGCTGCCCGGCGCGACGGAAAACGTGATCAGCCCGGTAGCGCTGACCGTATAGCCGGACGGCACCAGGGCGCCGTCGGCATAAACCGACAGCGTGCCGGCCTTGATATGCCGGATGGTGCGCTGGTAGGGGTTCGACCCTGCCGAATAGGTCTTGATGATCTGGAACGTGGTCAGCGCGCCGGTCCCGGCGCCGATGACCTGCAGCGTGCCGGAATAGTCGGACCAGTCCTTCAGCAGCCAGGCCTTGAAGTCGCCGCGCCGGTCGAACCAGAAGGCCTTGAGCGAGGCCTCCAGCGCCCGCGACGTGTTGGTGAACTGCCAGACATAATCGTGGATGGCGACCGAACGGTTCTGCAGCCGGCGTTCCTGGCCGTTGACCATCGCCAGCTTGTCGGTCGAGAAGGTGGGCCCGCCCTTGAAGCCCGCCGCCATGCGCTCGTCCATGATGACGTTATCGACCATTGAACGCCCTTAATGCCGCATTGGCGCCGGCCGATGCCGCCTGCTTGATTTCCGCCGTGCTTTGCGGTGACAGCCGCTGGCCCTCCAGCACCGGCTTGACGACGACACTGACGTTGATGGCAGCGCCGCCGCCGCTCTCGGTGATCGCGGCTGGCGCACCCGGCATGCCGGTGCCAACGAGCCTGGCATAGTCACTGATGAGGCGGCTGCTGGCGCCTTTGACGAGGCCACTGTCGGCGCGGGCCGTTATTCTACTTCCGGCCCAGCTGGTGCTGCCGCCTCCCAGCTGGTTGCCGGAATAGCTGAAATCTCCGACGTCACGCACAGCTTTGCGTATTATGCTGTCCAGGGCGTTGGTCTGCGCCCTGATCCCATCGTCGAACCGCCCGGCAATGTAATAGCCGCTGTCGCTGACGCTGCCGCTGATGGTGTCGGCGGCGTCGCTGCTGGAGTCATAAAGGACGCGGCCAAGCTCGCTGCCGCTGCTGTCGACCGCATCGCTGATGTTGTCGGATGCATCGTCAACGCTGCTGCCGATGTCGCGGAGTTCGTCGACGCGGAAGGGAACGCCACCACCATCCGCCGAGGGCAGCTGTTTGCGGAACATCCCAGACCTGCGCGGCGCTGTCGTCGACCCGACGCCGGGCGCATCGGGCTCGGGCTGCCGCGGAGCGGAGTCGGGCACCCCAAGCCCTTTCGCGAATTCCCGCATCAGATTGTGTTCGTCGCTCCTGCCGAGCAGAGCATCGAGAAACGTCGCGATGGACGGATCCTTGGCGAACTCGCGCGTGACCGAGCCGAGTTCGTTAACCATCTCGATGTAACTGGCAATTGCCTCGACGCCTTCCCGGAACAGCTCGCTCGTGCCGACCAAGGCCGGCCCCAGGCTAATGACCAGGCTGTCGACGGTGTTGTTGATCGACCTTTCGATCTCTTTGAGCGCGGCGTCGTATTCGCCGGATTTCTTGATCTGCTCTGGTGTGAAGTTGCCGTCGATCGACTTGGCCAACTTGTCGAAGCCGGCGGCGCCGCCCTCAAAAAGCCGCGACAGATCGACGTCGCCCAACAAGGCCGCCGACAAGGCCGCCCGTTGCGCAGCGTTGTCGGTCCGGTCGAGAGCCTCGGCGACCAGCCGCAGCCGCTTCTCCTGGTCGTCGGTGTTGAGGAGCATGCGCAGCAGCTGCGGGTTGAGTTTCTCGAGACCGGAATACAGCCGGCCGGTTCCTTCGGCCGCCTGGCCCATGCCCTTGGCGAAGAATGCCAGGCCGCTGGCAAGATCGTTGACCTCGAGGCCGGCCTGCTCGGCGCCGCGCTCGAGCGACTGCAACAGATCGGTGCCGATGCCGCTGGTCTTGGCCCGGTCGGCGATGTCGTCGAGTCTGCCAATGGCCTCGCGCGCCCTGCCGACCAGCCCGGTGAACGACGTCAGGGCTGCAAACGCCGCGCCGCCCGCCAGCCCGCCGGCGAAGCTCGACAGCAGGCCGGATGCCGACTTGAAGCCCGCGCCTATCCCGGCGACCGCCTTCGACATGCGGCCGCTCTCGCGATCGACCGTCGTCGCCGCCGACTTGAACCCCTGCGTGAACTTCGCGGTGTTCGCCGACAGGTCGATCGCGATGCTGCCAACGGTAGCGACCACTGCTCAAACCTTCCCATAAAAGAAAAGGCGGCTCCGAAGAACCGCCTGCCAAACCTTGCCATACCCTGTCATGCCGAGCACCGCCACGCCGTACCGCGCCACGCCATGCCTCGCTTGCGATTTCAATGTAGCACCTTCGTTATCAGCCTGGCCATTGCATATTGCTCGTTGAGGTTCTGTCGCCGCACAGCCGCGGCCCGGCCGAAGATGGCGTCCTCGGATCGCGGGAAATGCTTGTGCTGCACCCGGTGGTAATAGGCGGTGCGCCAGGCCAGCCGGTACAGGTTTTCCTGGCTGGCGTTGAATGCGGCAACGACGGCGTTGGCGGTCATTTTCCAGAACTCACGGTCGGCGATCCCGGCACGATAAGCCAGCGACTGCAGCCAGCCGGTCAGGCTTTCGTGCCCTTCGTAGGGTTTGCCGCGGCCGTCTTTTTCCGCTGCTCTTTTTCGTTGTCGGCCGCCCAGGTCTCGGCGTCCTTGCCGTAGCGAAACAGCGTGAACGCATCGAGGCACTTCCTGGCGATCGGTTCCAGCGGTCCGTTCTCCAGTGCCCCGTTAGGCGCCTTGCCTACCTCGCCGTCCTTGCGCAATGCCACATCGAGGAACGCCCTGAGGTGCGTCGAGTTCATGACCGACAGCCCGTAGTGGACTTTGTGGGCGAACTCGAAGTCCCCGAACTTTGTCTCAAGCTGTCCCTGTCCGTGCATGTCCAACCGGATGGTGTAGCCTTCGCCGAACTCCGGCGCGTCGACCTCGCCGATGTACTTGTTAGGCATCAGGGCGTCCCGTCACTCCAGGTCGGCGACGAGGACATCGAGATGGTGCCGGTATAGGTCACCATGTCGCCGGTTGGCGCATTGATCGAGAACTGCGTGACGACGCCGCTGAACGAACAGATCGGCAGCGTTGTCGGCGCCCCGACGCCGCCATTGTCCGCACCAGAAAAGTCGGCCTGGAAGTTGGCAGGCGCGCCGGACTCGAACATGCCGAGAATGCCGTCGGGTGGGGCCTGCTGCGCGCTGTCGGGATCGAAGTGCCCTTCGAAGGACACCGTCGCGGTCTTGTATCCCTGCTTGAACTCCCGATAGCCGGACGTCGACATCAGGTGGGTGGCGTCGATCTGGTCGGCTGACTGCTCGAGGCCGAAGTTGGTGGTGTTGCCGATGTGGGTAAAGACTTCGGCAGGCGTGGCACCGTCGCCGAGCTTGAGCTGGGCGCCTATGCTGGTAAAGCCGGTCGTTGCAGGCATGGGGGTATGCTCCTTTCAGGTTTAGAATAGCTTTCTGTGCCACAGGGAAGCCCGCTGGCGCGGGTTTAGCCCCTGGCTGGTGTTCCTACCGCCAGCGGACGGAAAAACTCATTACGCGGCGGTGGGTAGAGAGGTCGTCGGAGTAGTCGGTGAAGTCTACAGCTTCCTTTGCAAAGGATGCATGCGTTGATGGCGGCCCGGCGAGCGTGAAAGAAAGATCGCGCAGCGCCACCTTGACCGCCTCGCCGAGAACGAGTGCGTCGGTTGCCGTCTCGGCAACGCAGTGGATCTGCACGGTCGACTGCGGATATTGCGACGAGCCGGCCAGCAGGTATTCCTCTTCCTCGGCCGACATCGCCACGGCGATCGCCGGATAGTCCGTCCCGTCCGCCAGCGGCAGCGGCTTGATGCGCGTGCTGGTGATCGCGATGACCGCCGAGTCGGCCAGCAGCGCCTGGACGGCAAGCCCTACGGCGTAGCTCATTCGACCAGCCTCGCTTCCATCTTCAGGAACTGCCGGCGGCCTATCTCCCTCGGGCGCCCAATGACCTCATAGGTTTCGCCCTCAAAGATGATGCTGTCCTTGTAAGACAGGTCGCTGCGCCAGCGCACCGTGAAGAACAGCGCCATCGATGCGTATTCCCGCGCCGACGCTTCGCTCTCGTCGGCCCGGTGGAACTCCACCTTGGCTGAGACGGTGGCGTAAGTTGCCAAGGTCTCGATGTCCTCGTTGGAGATCAGATCAGTGGTCGTCGTGACCGACTGCAGTTCGATCCGCCTATCAAGATCGCCAGCGCCGATCATGTCAGCGCCTTCTTGTTGAGCTTCGCCGCCCGCTTTTCCATCTCGGGTCCGATCCGATCGCCGAACCGCTTGACCACCTCATCCTTGGTCGAGTGGAAGGCCGGCGTCAGGAACGGCTTAGGCGCGCTGCCAGGATGCGTCACGCCGCGGCCGGGCTGGAAGTGCGGCGCGGTGCCAAATTCGATCAGGTGGGCGTATTTGACCGGCTTGCGGCCTTGTCTTTCGAAGTCGGCGGCCGGGCCGACCTTGTGGACCGGATTGACCTTGTGCGACTTCGGATCGCGCTTGATGGTCAGCGAGGCTGCCAGCGCGCCAGTGCTTTCATCGAAGCTCAGCACCCGCACATTCCGGCGCGCCGCCGTCAGCGTCGGCTGCAACGCAAAGCGAGACGTCGCATTGAGCGGCACGGTGACCTGCTTCGAAAGCTCGCGCAGCGCGCGGGCCGACTCGCGGGCGCCGATGACCTTCATGTCGTATCGATCCAGATGTCGCCGGTCGCCGGTGACGATGGTGCCGACGTGCCGACGTGCATGTTCTTCAATGCAGCCGTGCCGAAGCCGGCGCCCGACAGCACCCATGTGTTCGGGTTGGCCCGCTTCTGCAGCAGCGCCTCCTGGTACTGCGCCAGCGTGCGCACCCCGCCATAGGCGTTGATGGTAACGCCTGATCCAGGCGCCACCGTTAGCAGGCCAGTGCCGAGGTTCAGGATCCGGATGGACGTATTGACGGCCGAATTAACGCTCGACTGCGGCGCTACCGTCATCGTCTTGGTGCCGGCGTTATTGAACTCCAGCCGCTTGCCGCCATCCTTCAGGTCGTGCGTGTAAGTGGTTCCGTTCACGCCTTTGCCGACGAAGATCGACTGCGGCACGGCGATCGCCTGGAACACCAGCGCGGTGGTGCCGATCGTGATCGCGCCGGTGTTCATGCAGATCCAGATCTGGTCGCCATTGAGCGTGCCGCTCTCGACGTAGACCAGCATGCCGGGCGTGATGTCCGGATCGACGTTGGCATCGTCGCTGCGCGCCCAAGCGCCGGCCGCACTGAGATAAATGCCGTTTTGAGAAGCTACCGTCTGGCTCTTGACGAGGACCCGGCTGGTCGCCGTCAGCGTGTCATCGATCGTCTGTTCGCCGGACAGCGTGATGTTGGCGGTCGTCGCGACGACGACGCTATCCTTGAAATCGGTTGGCTGCTCCACCGTGCCGCCGCCGACCGTATGGAACCGGATCTGCCCGGCCGTGCCCCAGTCGGCGATGACCGATGCGCTGTCAGCAACGAGGATATCCGTTGGCGGTCCGGTGCCGGTAGCCCCGGCGCGTCCCTTGATGGTGCCTTCCGGCATGTCGACCGTGGGATCGACGCCCTCACGCATGATGACCGTTTGCGAGTTGCCCACCAGGGCCGCGCCGCCGACGCGATATATGATCGGAATTGTCGCATAGGTGGTGTTGTCGGTAATCGCCGAAGCGACTTCGTAGAGCCGCCACTTCGAAGCGTCGTTGCGTTGCTGGATGTAGAGCGTGTCGCCAGCCTTTACCCGGTCGAGAACATAAGTCCGGATGTCGATGCCGTCGTCGTTGGTGAAATGCAGATACATAATGGTGGCAAGCGTCTGGTCGGTATTGTTGAGACGAAACCGGCCGGTCATCGGCGGCGGCGTCGTCGCCGTGGTGCCGTAGACATACGATTGCAGCGCGCCGCCGGTGATAGGCTCGCCCGGCTCGCCCTGAATGCCCTGCGGCCCGGTTGGTCCCATAGGCCCGGTAAAGCCGGCATCGCCCATCGGCCCGGCTGGTCCAGTCGGCCCGGTTTCACCTTGCGGCCCTTGTGTGCCGGGCTCGCCCTGAGGCCCAGGCGGACCAGGAATGCCCTCGCCGTCGCCGCCCGTACTGCCGCCGCCACCACCACCGACGGGAACTTCGATCCAGTCGCCGTCCTGCCGCGCATAGGGCTTATGATCTTTCGGCGCCTCCTCGACCTCGCCGGGATCGCCCTTGTCACCCTTTGGTCCCTGCGGTCCAGGCTCGCCCTGCGGCCCTTGCGGGCCGGCTTCGCCGGCATCGCCCTTTTCGCCGCGCCTGCCCAGTACTCCCCGCTCGCCCTTGTCGCCTTTCGGCCCTGGTAGTCCAGGCTCGCCGCGCGTCCCGCTCTGCCCGGCCGGCCCGGAAATGGGCAAATCGATTTCCACCCAGCGCGCGGCCTTGCGGATATAGGCCCGATCGTCCTTCGGCGCCTCAGTTACCAGCGGCTTGCCCCTGACCGTCAGCTTGCCGGCGATGTCGTCGAATACAAGATCCTCGGAACCCGATACCGAATTGCCGCCGTCCCATACCGACACCTGGCCGATCTGGCCCTTGCCTTCGACCTGGCGTCGTTTCGATGGCCTATCGAGCATCAGACCGAGACCACCCTGTAGGGTGCGACCAGATCCTGCACGCCGAGCGGGACAGGCAGCATCGAGGAGGCCGACACCGCTTCCGCATTCGCATACCAATGCGCGGTGAGCATCATGATGGCGACCTTGATCGGCCAGGGCGTGGCCGCATAGCCGGTGACATAGCGGAAGCGGACGGCGCCGGTGGCGTCGTAGGCGGACGGCCAGGCATCCACCGGATAGACCACGCCATATTTGTCGTGCGAAATGTCCACTACGTAATCGGCGGAATCTATCGTCTGCTCGACCTGGTCGAGGTCGATGTAGGTGACGCTTTCGACGCTCTGGACCGGCCCGCGCGGCAGGAACACCTCGTCGGCGGGGAAGCTGTCCAGCACAAGCTCCAGCGTCTGCTCGGCCAGCGCCCGCGTCAGCCAGCTTTCCAGCGTTGCGGTGGCAGCTTCGATCTGCCCGGTGATCATCGCATCGTGGTCGCTCATATCGACGCGCAGATGCGTCTTGGCTTCCGCCAGCGTGACCGGCATGGCGGTCGGCGGTGTTATGATCACGATGGCCATCAGCGCACCATCCTTGAAAGCACCGGATAGAGGTCGCAGGTAACGAGCGAGCCGTCGCTTCTTTCCAGTGTCAGCATGCCCTCGTCCGAAACGGTCATCGAAACGACTGCCGGCCCAGGCGCGCCCCTTTCTCCCGCCGGACCGCGCTTGCCGGGGTCGCCGCGCTTGCCTTGCTTCGCGACGAGCTGCCAGCCTTCGCCGGGACACGTCCCTGGGTCGTCCCGCTTCGCCGCCCACGACGCGCCGTCCTGTGTGACCACGTCCATCGCCTGATAAGCATTAATCTCCAGCCATTGACCGCGTAGGCGGAGGGACCGGCCATCCTGACCGTCGCAGCCATTCTCGCCGCGTCCGGCAATCAGGATCCAGTCCTCGTGGCCGGGTTCCTTGCCGGTGTCCCGGATTGCCTGCCAGGCAGCACCGCCGAACGAACGCACGTCGCCCTCGTAGCAGACGCCATCATCCCACTCGCGCACGACCGGCAGCTTGCCTGTCGGCCCGTCACGGCCAGGCTCACCCTTTTCTCCCGGCTCACCCTTTTCTCCCGGCTCGCCGTCCTTCAGCGCATCGAGACGCCGCCGTGATGCCGCAGCGCGACCCTGTTCGGCCGCGTCAATCTCAGCCAGACGCTCGCGCAAATCCACGAGCATCCCTTTGACTTCGGCGCGAAGAGATTGCCATTCGCCGTTGCCGAAATCTCTGATCTGCCCGTCGATTTCCTCGCGCATGGCGGCGAGTTTCATCCTGACGGCGCCGATGACTTCATTCGCCGAAAAGTTCCTATCCATCAGCCGCAATCCATTCCAGAATGCGCGACGGAGCCGATCTCGCAAACCGGCTCCGTCACTTGACCGGCCCGCTTCTGGAGGAAGCCGACATGCCCGCAATCACGGATATCACAGGACGGGTTTTTGGACGCCTGACCGTTATTGAACGCGCCGGAAGCGCGAACAATCGCGCGCTGTGGCGTTGCCGTTGCGAATGCGGAAACGAACATATCACGCAGGGTCAACGGCTCAGAAACGGTAAGGTCAAATCCTGCGGCTGCCTTCGGGCGGAACGGGTAAAGCTTTATCGCCTCACTCATGGCGATGCGCGAAAAGGCATGAGAACGCGTCTTCACCGTATCTGGACAAATATGCTTGCCAGATGCCGCAATACGACCAATCCGGCCTTTGATCGTTATGGCGGCCGTGGCATTACCATCGAATGGCCGAACTATGAAACTTTCCGGGATTGGGCGCTTGCCAACGGGTACGCCGATGATCTGTCGGTTGATCGCATTGACAATGATGGTCCTTATTCGCCCAACAATTGCCGCTGGGCAACGACAAGAATACAGGTCCACAATTCCACAAGCATCAGCTCTGTAATGCGTTCGGATGGCAGGCGCTTTGAATGCATTGTGGATGCATCTGTAGAAACAGGTTGCCATCGTGCCCACATATCGGCCGTTTGCCGGGGCAAGCGAAAGAGCGCCGGTGGATATGGCTGGCGATACGATCAAGAAAGCAACTCCAATACACGCTGAGCACGCGCAGCCTTCTCCCCTTCGTCCATCTCATCGTCGGATGGCGTATTGACCGGCTCCGTTCCCTGCGCGGGCGTCGGCTGGACGTCGAATCCGCCCCAGTCGAGCGCAACCTGCTGCTGTTGAACGCGCGGCATGTCACCGTGCGGCACACTCGGCAAATCCTCGGCGTTACGGGCTTCATTCGGGGTGTAGATTGCAGTTTGCACACCCCTCGCGAGCCCCTCGATGCGTTCCTTGAAGGCCGAGCGAAGCAAGGCAGCCGTATTGAACTCGGTATAGTTATCCGGGTAACCCTGGAGGCCGAAGAACTGGTCGAAGGCGGTCTCTATATGGTTTAGCGCAAAGCCCAGCCCGGAGGCGATCCACGACTGCATCAACAGTTCTGTGGAGGAAAAGGTCGTGCCGCCGATGCCCAGCACCTGCAGTGGCAGGCGGAAGGCCAGCGCGATATTCTGGTCGGTGATCTTCAGCATTTCGGCGAGCTGGCCGTCGACTGCGGTCGTTGGCTGGACCTGCTTGGCCTTGAGGCCCCAGGTCAGGATGGGAGTGCCGCCGGCGCCGGACCCTTGTGTCTGCTCGTTCCATCGCGCGCGAAGAGCCGCATGCTGTTCCGGTGATGTCTTCTCGTCGGTCTCGAGGATGAAGGATGGCCGCGCCTGGTTGATGTAGTATGAGGTTTGCTGGTTTAGCACGGCGCCGCCCATTGCCCGGTCTAGCACTGTCGACAGGATCGGGCTTTCGCCCTTCAGCGGATGCCGCGGCGTGTGCAGGCGCACATGCAGCACATCCCTTGCCGGTATGGGCACCGAGAAGTCGAACCGCTGCTCCAGCACCTCGTTGCCGCCGACGCTATAGAAGATCGAGCCATCATCGGCCACCGTTGCCTGGCCGTCGCGCATCAGGTGCAGCTCGGCGATCTCGCCGCGGTTGTTGCGGATGCCGACCGCAAAAGCCTCGCCGATCATGTACAGCCGACGCGTCAGGTTGAGCATGAAGTCCGAGCTCGACTGGTAGTCGTTCGGGTGCTTCAGGATGCGGCTGAGCGCCGAGGTCGAAACCCGCTGCCGGCCGCCGTTAGCCAGTTTCTGCCAGTGGTCGCCGGGACACATGGCGACCGTCTGCGAATAGGCCGAGACGCACGCCTCGACCATCGCCCCGCTTTCGCCATACGGCTGCAGCGAATAGCCCATTTGCCACCAGTTCCAGAACTGCCCGGCGGTGGCCGACAGCCAGCCGTCGTTCAGCATGTAGGGACCAGGACGATAGGTGCCCTCGGCGGCGCGTGTCGCCGAGGGTTGCAGTATGCGGGTGAGCCAGTTCGCCATCAGCGCGTTTTATAGTTCGCCGAGGTCGGCTGCGCCTTCACGTCCCTGGCCTGTGGCGTGAGCACGGGAGGCTTGCCTTCCTTGATGGCGTCGGCCTCGGCCTGCGACGGGACAGGTGCCTGCGTCTCGGCTGAGGTTTTCTCGGCCTTTGCCTTTTCTGGCTTCTCGGCGGCTGCCGTGGTGTCTTTGGGATCTGCCATGAGATGTACTCCGGTTGCGGGAAAAACGGACGAGGCATGCGCCCCGCCCTGCATGGACCTGACGGGAGGAGGATCAGGCCTATGCCGGCGCCCAGTCGGCGCCGGTCATGTATTGGACCATGCCGGCTCTGCGCATCGCCCAGGTGGTGTCCATCAGCATCCGAAGCGCGACCTTCGCCTCCTGGAAGGTGCTGATGACAGGTGCCGCTACGGTGGCCGGCGAGCCGGCCGTGCCGATCGCCAGCGGCGTCGTGTCTTCCATGTGCAGCGTGACCTGGTCCGAAACTTCGAACTCGGGCGCGCCTGTCACCGACACGAAGTCGGCAGCGTCAACCATGTACACGTTACCGGCCGTGACGGTGGTCGACTCGATCACCGTAAAGCGGCTGGTGAACTGGCTGGCCCAGCCGAATGTCCCGTCCGGTCCCGGCGCCATTGCGAGATCGAGTGCCTGCGCCGGGTTGATGATCAGGACAAGCTTGCGCCCAGCGTTTGCAGCATGGAACGGCGCCGAAAGCGCCTTGATGTCGGCGAGGATCGCCGCATAGCCGTTGGCTGCCGAAGCCGTGGTCGCCGACACGCCGTAGATGATGCCGGCAGGCCTTGTCGTGGATTCCGCCGTCGCGTCGAGCAGCAGCGTGTCCAGCGTGATCGAGGTATCCTCCTGGATGGCCTCGCGTACGATGCTCTCAATCTGCGGGTTGGAATATTTGACGATCTCCCGCGTGAACACCGAGATGACGCCGACCTTGTGCGGCGACAGCGTGATCGGAGTCAGGCCCAGCTTGCGAACCGGGATCGGCGCTCCTTCCGCCACGAACGAGCCGCTGATCGATGGCGTCGCTGCCCTTGCCGGGATCCGGATCGCGCCGCGGCCAGGACCGAATGACAGTTGCGTTCCGGCAGCCGCCAGTTTTGGCAGGACCGTATCGGGAGGCAGTTTCGCCATGAAGTCGGCAGTGACCGTTTCGACCAGCTCGGCCGCCCATCCGGCCGTTGTGGTTGTCGCTGCCAATACGGCCGCGCGGGTATATTCCTGCGTCTGCTTGTGGTCGGGATAGCGCTGCTCGAGCACCACCTCGAAAGGCTTACGGGTCAGGTAGCTCAGGAGGTGAACCGACGCTGCACGAACCAGCAGTTCCCGCGGCTCGATCTCCCTGGTGCGGATGCCCAGCGGGCGCCGCTCCGGTTTGGTCACGACGATGTCGCGGCTTTCGGTCTGCTCGGCAGCACGAAGGCCCAGCGTGCGCTCGGCGTCCTTGAGGCTGTCGAGCCTCGCCGTCCGCTGCTCGACCTCGGCCTTGAACGTCTCGGCCTGGTCGGTGTCGAACTCTTCGTTTTTGATGTGCGCGTGATAGGCGTCACGCGCCGTATTCAGGTCAGTCTGCGCATTCTCGATGCGCTTTGCGATTGGGAGATTTTCCATCTTTTTTGCTTTCGATGGAGGGATTACGGCAAGCTCGCCAACGGGTATGTTCCGGTGCTCTTCATCGGCAAGCTCGCCGAAGACCATCCGGATCGTGGAATCTGAAATCTGCATGGATCGCGCCTGTGCCAGCGCGTTTTTGTTGGAGCCGATCGCCACCAGCGACGCCTCCCGCAGCGACGTGCGGTGGAAATCGTATTCGCTGCCGGCCTTTTTCCCCTCGAGGACTTCGAAGCCGACCGAGACAGCACGAAGAAAGCCCTGCTCGACCAGGCCGATCAGCTCATCGATGCGCTGACTCGTCCCCTTCGCCGCCAGCTTGAGCCGGCCCATCAGCTTGCCGGCCTCGATCCGCACGTTTTCCCAACTGCCGATCGGTACATTGCCGAATGTCGGATCCCGGCCGTGCAACCACAGCACGGCGGGATTTTGCCGGAATGACGACAGATCCCAGCCATCGGGATTGATGCGGGTGCCGTGGCGGTCGAGGCTGCCGTCCGAAAGGACAAAATCCAGCCCTGCGCCGGCCGAAACCATCGTTCTGTATTCGGTCATGTCTCGTTTTCCCTAAGTCAGCCGATCATCGCCTCGGCACTGCACACCGGCTGCGCCTCCGGATTGCGCGCCATCAGCATGATCGCGTTGAATGCCGCTATGAGCGGGTCGATCTTGGCGGTCCCCGCAGCCTGCTTGGTGATGGCGCGGGAAGAACCCTTCATCTCCACTTTCGCGTTGCCGACACACCACGCCATCAGCGGCTGCCCGGCATGCTTCAGCGTCCCGTCGCTGAGCTTGCGCTCGGCGCCCAGAATTGCCGGATTGAGGTAGCCGCCCTGCGCAACGCCGGTGATGGCGCCGCTCTCGTCGGCCAGTTTGAAGCCGCGTTCCACCAACTCGTCGACGATCGCCGGAAGGCCGAGCTTGTCGACGCCGATCCCCAGCTGCTCCGGAAGCAGCCCGGCATCCCTGACCCGCTCGCAGATGTCGGCGACCTCGCGAATGTCCTGTGTCGGCTCGTCGCAGAACACCAGGTCGCCATCCGCCGAAAAGTCCTTCAGCGTCTCGGCGATCTCCTTGCGGCGCTTCAGCACGATCGGATGCGCCCAGGCTCTCGTCCACAGCCGCCACAGCGTGCGGTCCTGCCTGTCGCGGCCGATCACCGCCAGGCCGAGCAGATCGTCCAGCCCGCCGCCGTCTATGCCGACCACCGCGACGTCGCTCAGCGCCAGCAGCCGATCGATCGTCAGTTGCTCGCCGGCGTCCTGCCAATAGTCGGCACCCGGCCAGCGGTCGCTATGCAGAGCCAGGCCGATCTCGACGTTCAGGTGCTGCGAGGCCCAGCGCCGCTCTTCCTCGTCGCCCTTCTCGATCGCCACCCGATAGTCCGACACCAGCCGGTCCAACGTGATCGAGCGTCCGAGGTTCGGCAGCACCAGCGGCCAGTTGACCGGGTTCTGCCACGGCTTGTCCGGATCGGTCTGCATGGCCTCCGGAAACTCGTAGATGATCGGCAGCAAACAGCCGTCCCGGATCCGGCCGTCCCTCACGCCGCGCGCATACTGCAGCTCGGCCTTGAAGGCACCGGCTGGCGGCATGTCCGACTGCGTCGTGATCATCACCAGCGCAGCCTCCGGGTTCGGCAGCATGCCGCCCCTGATCTGCCCGATGATCCTGGCGGCGCCGTTGATCGACGCCATCAGGTGCAGCTCGTCGAGCAGGATGAACGCCGGCTTGGACCCGGTGACCACCTTCATGTCGAAGGTCTTGACCTTCAACCTTGTGCCCTTGGTTTCTTTCTTGCGGTCGGTGATCGTCTTCGTGTGGTGCTGTATGTGAAACCGCTTGGCCAGGTAGTCGTCGGCCTCGATCATGCCCACCGTCTGGCTAAAGGCGAGGTCGGCCACTTCCTGCGTCGGCCCGATGTAAATGCCCTCGGCACGCGGCCGCTCGTTCATCAGCAGCCATGTCACCGCGATCGCCGCGCCGCCGGTGGTGTTGTGCGTCGGGATCAGCGACCGGGTCACCAAAAACTGCTTCGTCGCGCTTTCGACGCCGATGCATTGCGTTGGCACGCTCTCGACCGGTCGAACCGCAACGATCTGCCGACTGCGGGACCGCGGCGAACTCAGCGGCTGTATCTTTTGGCGGATCGCCTTGCGATCCATCTTGAAGACCGGCCAGCCGGCGAACGGGAAGTAGCTGACGCGAAAGGCGGGACCACAGTCCTTGCCGTTTACTCGCGCCGTCCATGTATCCAGACACGGCTTGAAGCCGAGCGAAGCGACAAGTTCAACGACATCATCGCACAGCCGCGGAGAAGTCGTCGTAAATGATGCCTGCCCACGTACCGAGATGTTGCCGTCCGTGTCCATGAGCCCTTGCAGCAACTCAAGACGCTGGCTCTTCGACGCGCGGAGATACCCTCGCGGAATGTGCTTGTTCCCTAACAGGCCAAGCCCGATGGCTTCCGTTCGGAAACGGTACGGAAGACTGACTGAGCCCGCGACGCCTTCCGTCACCAGCGCGATTGTCGCTGAACCCTTCGTCGGGTAGCGGGCGCGCACGTATGCCGGTTGACCACTCGCGACTAGCCGGTCCGCCATTGCATCGACTTCGTCGCAGCCAGCAGTAACGATTGCCTGCTCTGACGCCCCGTCCCCGAGCCAGACCCCAAGCGCATAAGGTGGGATTGGCAGGGCTGCTTCCGGTAATTCGAGCGGTTTGGACAGCGCAGTGCGGTGATTGTTGATCGTATATTTTCCGCTCGGTACCTTCAGGGTAGCGGCGATTTCCGCTGTGGTCTTCGCCGATGGTTTCGGGATCTTCCGATCCACCTTGCGTCCGCCGCGCTTGTTGTCGCGCTCCCGATGAGCATCGGTAACCCAAAGATGCTCGGCATCGCAGACGACCTTTTCGCCGGTCGAAAATTCGACTTCGAAGCACGGACGCCCGACGAAGACGACGCTCTTTTCACACACCCGCGTCGGCAGGCCGTCGACGTCCATGACCTGATCGCCGACCTTGATGTCCGCTATTCGGGTAAACCCGGTCGGGGTCGCAATCGGCGTGTCGAGAGCCAAGGCCTTGCTGTTCTTCTTCGGCACCATGACGAAGCATTCGCGGACTGTCCTGGCATCCCCGACCAGTGATCCGAACACCGCACGAACGATGTCACGCTGCCATGGCCCGGCCGCCTCCTTCATCCGTGGCCGGCCGACCACGTCCGGCAGCCGAAGCTTGTCAAAGATATCAACCGCGCGCTTTGCCTCGGCCTCGTCCAGCGCAAGGTCGGGAACCAGCGACTTACCGGCCCGAAGCCGCTCTTCCCAATCGCGGCAGGAAAAGTCCATCAGTTGACCAGGCCACTCCAGTCGCTGTCATCAAGCGCGGTCTGCGCCTCGTTCTGCGCTTGCTGTTTCTTGCCGGGAAGCTCGTCCGTTGAGCGGCCGTGAACGTAGGGTGCGGCAGCGGTTGCCATGCGGTCGCGCCGGGTTACGTCGGCGTTGGGATCGTTCATGACGGCCAGCATGTAGGCCAGTGGCGTCATATTCGCCGGCCGATCCTCCAGTTTCGGCATTTTGGGTGGTCTGCCGCCTGGAGGGTTCCTCAAGCCGCCACGGCCGGACTTTGGCTGGTTTTTAGGTTTCACCATGGGTAAAAAATCCGCAAATGAG
>Ga0137457_1000128_pt1 | contig 19768 bp, 41 predicted proteins | sample EasRivERMGT630_2_FD_102321 | JGI IMG/M metagenome (GOLD analysis project Ga0137457, IMG submission 102321) | Soil microbial communities from meander-bound floodplain in the East River, Colorado, USA - East River MetaG ERMGT630_2 | ecosystem: Environmental > Terrestrial > Soil > Floodplain ...
AAAGAGGGTTAACTGCTTCACTAACGGTTAAGAAAGGAGATTAATAATGGAGGGTAGCATGAGCGCGCTCGCGTGGATTGATATGCCTGTCTGGTTTATGTGGTCCGGCATGATGATCGCTTGGGGAGTTACGCACGCGAGAGAGCAACGAACCTGGCCGAGGAGCGTGTTAACTCTGATACCCTACATAATTGGTTCGCTTCTGTTGAACATGATTGGTCGGTACGTGATGGCCACCCAATGACGACGATTGTTTTATTGGAAGATAAGTAAATGGCGTCAATTTGTAATAAACAGTTTAAGTACAAGAAATATATGGCTTTACAAAGAAAATGTAATCTTGATAAACGTCATCACGGTCCATGTCGTTTTTCCTGGATTAAGTTTACAAAGTTTATAATTACGCTAGCATCATAAGGAGAAGAAAAATGGTAGAAAATATTATTACTATAACCCCACCGGACACCATGAACGTGTGTGGATTCTGTGGCTGTGGTATTTCTGGCAGGGACTTCACCGTGTGCTGTGTATCTCGTTCCACCAGCCTTGCTACTCAGAGCATGTAGATGAAGCCCACAATGATTAACACGACCCCGGCCGCCGCGACGTGGGCGAAGGAGAAGTTGAGCTACGGGGCGTTGCTCACTCTAACTGAGGGAAAGGGCACGAGCGAGATATACGAACGCATTCAGCACCTCCTCACCCTCCACGCGCAGGCGGTGGCGGCAGCATTCAGAGAGGGCGAATTGTCGGAGGCGGCGAAGCACGCGGATTGCTGTGTAGACCGTGAGGCCGTGGCGCAGGCGGTGCGGGACAATTGGCAGAAACTACACACGTTCCCCCTCTGCAATGATTCTGGCCATGAGATTTGCCATAAATGCGAACTCACCCAACTCCGCGCGTATGAGGAGCGCGAGCAGGACTGGCTCTCGTATCGGGATGTATCTCTCAACGAACTCAAGCGGGTGAGTGCCCGCTCGGCGACGCTGGAGGCTGGGCTGAAAGAGATCAAGGAGAAGTACGGCAAGGTCTGCGAGAACTACGAACTATGCGCCCACGTGTCCTGCCAATCCAGCTACAGCGCGTGGTCAATCGCTGACGAACTCCTCACCCCGCGCGCGACGACGGAAGAGGTGTTCCCCTCCGTGACTTTCCCCACGGAGGAACCATGATCTACGATAATCTGGGGTTGGCGTGGTTACAGCGCGGAGCATTGGTAGCACAAGCTGTCTTGCTTGGGAAGGAGGAACACGATGCCAAAGGATCGGATGCTTGGGTATCTGGCGAAACAGGCCCCACCAAAATAGTCGAAAAAGAGGGGGGGGCGTGAGCAGTTCACCAAATCACAATCATTTCACAAGGAGATTGCTATGGACGGATTTAATAAGTATCCCCAGGAGCTTGCCACGGATGCACGCATCGTGCGACTGACGTTAAGAGAACGCCTGACGAATGAACGCGATTCACTCCAGGCTCGCGTCAACGAACTCACCGGGCTCATTGACAAGATGAACGCAAATCCTGGCGTGGCCGATCTCGTAGATGAAGTTTTTAAAGTTGTTCGCTAGAGATCGGTGCCTTTTGTTAGTGGATCGAGTGACATGAGATAGGTATTAGTTAGTATAATTGTTTTTAATTTAATAAATAAATTTAAAGGAGAAATTAATGTCCTATGAAGGACGACAGTTTGTTGTTTGTGTTATTGGACATGTGTCAGTATTTGATGTTTATAATTTAAATGCTGAAGTATGTCCAATATGTAAGGAAAAATTCGAGTGGGTATGTGATGTTGATGATACAAACTGTGATGGTGTAGAGCCTAAGTTTATAATAAAAACACAAGCAGAATATTGTACATGTAAATGTGGTAATAAGCATGAAATAAAAGAAGAAACAGTTGTACCAGACCATATGCATAGTAGTTGGAGACGATTAAAATAACTTTAAGGAGCGAATACTACAATGACATTATTAACAGTTAATGAATTTAGAGGTTCGTATAGGTTCTTAAGTACTTTTTGTCCACAAGCTGTAATGTTTGAAGGTGTACGATATAATACAGTAGAACATGCATTTAGAGCATCAATGTTTATGTCTAGAACTATACGTCAAATGATTAAGGATTGTCATAAACCTGGTGATGCTAAACGTATGTCACGAATGGATTCAAATATTCCATATTTAAATCCAAATTTTGATAATATTAAATTACAAGTTATGGAAGAATTACTCCGACAAAAATTCTCTCCAAACTCTATGCTTGCCGAAAAACTTCTTGCTACTATGAATGCAAAGCTAGTTGATGGAAATAATTGGGGGGATAAGTTTTGGGGAGTTGATATTGTAAGTAATGAAGGATTAAATCATCATGGTAAGATTTTAATGAAAATTAGAGAAGATTTAAAACAACTTAAGAAAAATAAATATACAGGTTACACATGGTATGGAGTTAATAATCATATTACTGAAACTAGTAATACATATTAAGAAAGGGAATAAATGAGTAAATTTGATATAGACGAAAATATAAAAGAAAAAATAAAACCAAAGAAGTTATTAAAATTATTAAAGAAAAAAAATCAACTTATTTATCAAAAAATAAGAACAGACATAAAGAAAAAATTAGGAAAATTTAAACGATTTAAAAGTTCACAAAGAAATCGAAAGGGAGCAAATGATTAATCCACATGAAGATAAGTTTAGTAATGATGCAAGTATTAAAGAATTGCATAAAACTATAACACCAGCCCGAAGATCTCGTTTATCTCGTAAATGGGCAAAGGAGTTGAAAAGTGCCTATTATGCTACTAAGCTAAAAACGTGGAATCTTGATGAAGCAATGTGGATCGCTGTTGCAGATAGTGCTCTTACCCTTCATGCACAAGTGATAGAAGATATTTGGGATACTGAAGAGAATAGTATACCACTTAATCCTTATAAAAGACGTTACCGAGAAATAGCAAAACTTGCAAATCAAATTATTGATGAACGTGATGAGTTGAAAGAGTTTGCAGCTAAATGGCGTGTTATACATAATTGCTCTGGTGGGTGCACAGAATGTCAACGATATGATAGTTTTATAAATACAGCAACTCCTCTCAATCTATCTCGTTCATTTTTAGATGATAAGCCAAAAGTATAGTAAATAAATCGTGGCCTCGTGGTGGAATTGGCAGACACGAAAGACTTAAAATCTTTTGCTCGCAAGAGCGTGGGGGTTCGACTCCCCCCGAGGCTACCATTTTAATAGCTATTAACTAGTGGAGGTATTATGAACGAGGAGATCGATGAGCGAACCCTAGAAATTCAAAGTTTGAATCGTAAAATTACTCATTATGAATACTTCCTTGGTCGTCTTGCAATAGAGATATTTCAAGAACATATTTATGATGCAAAACTTCTACTACGCGGTGTTTACATAACATTTCCAAATGGTGAACCACGTGCATCTTTATAGGAGATACTGATGTTAGAGTGTCTAACAACCACAGAACGTCTTGGTTATAATAGTGTACAAAACCTTTTACATGAAATGTTAAGAGATAAATCAGGAGCTTGTCCAGAATGTAGAAAAGTATTTACATTAGATATACTAATATCACATGTTAGCGATAAACATAATTTTTCTGAGGAAAAAGTTGTGTATTTAATGAAAAGTAATATACCAAAGATTAAAGTAGTATAATAAAGGAGAACTACAAATGGTTTTCATTTATATCGGTATTAGCCTATTTGTATTGTATGGTTTGATTGTGATGATCGTGCCTAAGCTTTGGTATAACAAGCAAAGATAATAACAAAGATTTATGCGACCAGGCAAAGCAGCAAAGCAAGTAAGACGTAAGCGTGTGTTAGGGTATCTCGAAGATATGAGAAATAAATTAGCTGATGGTACTAGGCAAGATAGTAGAGGTAAAACTCATTTTGATAGAATTACTTATGAGATTGAAATGTTAGAGAATAAGTTAAAAGGAGAGTTCAATGCCCAAATTTAAAGTTATAAAATTAACAACTAATGTTAAACTTGAAGAGTTTGAAGTAGATTGCGAAACTGAAAAAGATGCAGAGAAGTTTGCAATTGAATATGATGTACGTTTTGAAACTACAAATAAGGCTACTGTATTATTTGAAAAAACATATTGGGAAGTTAGCGATCCTGAAAAGATACACTAAGGAGATTTCATTATGAACAACGTAAAGACTAATCAGCCAATTAATAAATGCCAATGTGGTGCTGTATTAGAATCTTCACGTCAAGTTCAGATGAGGTTATGTGCAAAATGTTTAGCAACTATGATGAAAGATATTACTCGTGAACTTCGGTTTGATAAACATGTAAAATATATATACGAGGTGTAAATGTCGTCTTGGCCAATGATTAAAAGATGCATGCTTCAACAATGGAAAGGATTAACATCAAAACAACGTAGAATGGCATCAGATGCATGGAACTATTCAAATCCTAAACTTTATTGGATGGCACCATCAACAATGATGAATATTGAAACTCCTATATTAAAAGGAGAGTTTAAAAACGATAATATAATAACAAACGAATATTTAATTTCAGTAAAAGAAGAACTTGATGATGCATTAATTATTCATTATATTAATCACGCCTAGGAGGGTTTATACTAATGGTTACGAAGAAACTGCTAATTAAAAAGGTTAAAGAGAGTAAGGATTATATATTTGAACCAATCAGAATTAATAGTCATAAAAGATTAAAAATTAGAGTTTTTGAAAGCTTAAAGAAGAAAGATAAATATTGGCTTGACTTACGAATTTATCAACGTAAGAATGGGAGTTATAGACCAACTAAAAATGGTATTCGTATGCCTAGAGGTTGTTGGACAGATTTAATGAAGATTAGTAAAAATATTACTATAAGCATGAATCCAACATCGGTTGTTGGTTCTGACAGGTATCATGTTAAAACTGGCCTTGGTAAGTTTTTGTTTCATAGACTTTTAAGTAAAAGAAAAGGTAGAATTGATAAAGACAACGGAAGGTAGATAATATTAGGACTCACTCTCCTAGACCATTACAATTAACTAACAGGCGAAATAATGAATTCTGTTTTAAAAATCGGATGGGCCTTGATAAGATCATGGCTTATTGAGATTATCACTCATGCTATTAATTGGTTTAGAGATCAATTAAAGCCTAATAGTGAGTTATCTCAATGGGTTGATGATGTTATTAGGTGGTTAAAACGCCTGTTCCCAAAATATTTAAAAGATGTTCCTTTTATTCATGTACATTTATCTAGTAATGATAGCATAAGATTTACTGTATAGACTTGATATTGATTACGATTACGATTTGAATCAATTATAGTTGTGGCGAAATACTCTGGTAGACGATATGTGATGTTAAACATAAACGTTAAGACGGAGATAAAATGCTACCAAACCAGCCACCGATTGATTTAACTCGAAAAGAAAAAGAGAAGAAAAAACCATTAACAGGTTCAATAGCTGATAAACTTAAAGAGCAGTTAGCAGAACGAAAGCAAGAAGCTCCTTCATGGTATAAAGATTTTAGCTCTATTAATGTTCAACACGCTCAAGGAGAAGAAATGCCTCCAGTTGTAGCACAAGAGGAGATTGTAAAAGTGAATGATAAGAAGGAAATAATTCTTGATCTTGAGCAAGCATTAGAGGCTGATATGGAATTAAATCTTGGTGATGCTGTTGATAGTGAAGTCGTTACACCTGTAGCTATAGTACCGCTTATTGAAGAATTAGAAAAGAAAGAAATGTTTGAATTGATTGATAAAGCAATGCGAAAAATTTCTAGAGATCGTGTTATTGAATTATATAAAGATGATGATATTTTAAAAGAAGAGTATCCATTAACTTTTAGGTTTAAAACTCTTATTAAACAATTTAATCTTGCTGATACATTTATTTATCGGTCTATTCCAGGTACATCTTCTACTGATAAGTTGCTTCGTATTTCTCATTGGGAAGTATTTTTTAGAGTAGATCGTAAAGCTGAAAAAGTTGTTACTACGTATCATCGTTTTTATCTTCCAGAAAAGAAAATAAAGAAATTTATTAATTGGGAAAATATGTGCAATAGATTAATGGATTTAGTAGAGAACGATAAGATTGGTTCTGCCAAAGCTTTCGTTAAATCATGGCGTCAAAAGAACCAACTTTAACTGAAATATCGCAAAGGGTTGATCTTGTATTATCTAAAATTGAATTATTAATAACAGCAGCAAAGGAAGGTGGAGGATTAGTTCCACATGTTGATTATGTAGTTATGCAAGAAATGCGAGAAAAAGTTGGTATTAATGTAAAGCTTAAATGTAAAAAACAATGTAAAATAGGGCCATGTCGTTATGGTCCACCACAAGCACTTGAGTGTTTTGAATTATTAGAAGCAGCTATGAAGAAACGTAAGAAGAGAAAATTTCTTGCAAAGCATATGCCATATTATAAAAAAACATTATTTGTTATGAAGCGTAGTGAATTAATGATGCTAGCTGGAATACTTGGTGTTAATATGCGAAAGGTTCTAAAGAAGAAAGGTTCTGGTAATCAACCAATTATAGACGCAATTCTTATTAAACAACCTAAGTATGTAGAGAAACGAGCAAAGAAAGAAAAAAAGAAACTTAAAGAAAAATTAAGTAATAAACCATCAGTAATATCTGAGGAACCTCAAGGGAATGAAGCAAAAGAAACACCGCCCGGAGCTTGATGGTAATGATAAAATAGTCCAAATTACAGAAAATGTCGATAAAAAAGGATTATTTTATGTTATAAGAAGATTACCTGAAAAGTTTCAGAAGTTGTTTGAATGGGCATATGTTAAGAAAAATGATTGGTGGTATTTTGAAGAAGAAGAGCTAAGATCTGTTAGACAAAAAATTAAAAAGAAAGGATATAAAGTAAAGATTGCCAAGATGTCTCAGGCAGTCATGAGTTTAGGTGATGCATTAGAATTAGACAATACAGAAGTAAAACGTTTAAAGACAAAAATTAAACAGTTTGATGAATTACTTAATGGTGGATTTGCTAAAGGATCTGTAATAGCATTTGGTGGTGATCCTGGTGTTGGTAAATCAACTTTAGCAACACAACTGTTATTGAAATGGTCTAGAAAGAAAAGACGTAGATGTGCATATATTAATTCTGAAGAAACAGTGTCTCAAGTTGTTGAACGATTTAAGCGTTTAAATGCTGACCAGCCTTTTACTAATACACAAAAGAAAAATTTAATTATTAAAGTTCTAACAAGTCCTGATTTAGCGAGGGCTTATCTTAAGAAAGAAGAAGTATTTTCTGCTTTAGTTGTTGATTCAGTTAGTGGCTTTGAACAAAGAGGTAGTATTAAAACTCAACGAGAAGTTGCGGCAATTGTTCATGATTATGTAAAGTGGGTAAATCCAAACTGTGTTGCGATAGTAGTTTGTCAGGTTACAAAAGAACATGAAATAGCTGGTCCAAAATCTTTACAGCATATGGTTGATACTATTTTATATATTTCTGGCAATACTAGACTTAGAAGAATTCAACCGACTAAAAACAGATTTGGATCAACTGCTGGTAAAATAGATGTTCAAATGGATGAAACTGGATTAATTTTTGAGGATTCTCAAATTACTGAACGTATCACGAATTCCCCTAATCAAACATTAGCATCATCTGGTGGTAGTAATGAAGGGTGGGAGGAGTTACGATAATGTTTAATACTAGAACAGAAGCAAGAACTGCATTTGATGCAGCAGTATTTAAAATTGATATACATTTACGTACAATGTATGCGGCTAATAATGCTCTATGGAAATCTGACCATGTAAAATCGCTTATTGATCAGATTAATGCATCAGTAAAGCGATTAAAAAACATAGATAGATCTTATGATCTAGAAAGGCGGGATGATGTCTCTCGCGTTATTAGAGCAAGTCAAAACGAAAATTGATAAATTTAGACCAATGGTAAAGCATGTAGATAGTATTTCTGATATTACGTTTATTGATCCACATAATATTGAGATTGGTAAACGTAAAATTGGTATGGAATCAACTGCAATTAAAGGTTTGTGTGATGAGCTAAAGATTCCACCACGATATTATAGTAATCTACATAAGCAAAGCAAAGAAGCATGGAATGATCTTACAAAGATGATATCTAAGCTTCATAATAAACCCACTAATTTAGTATCAGTAAATGGAAAAATTATTGGTGTATTAAAGAATGTAGAAGATTTAACAAAGCATCATGAAGTAATTCAACATGCTGAATCTTTGCTTAAGGCGTACCCTGATTATAGACTACAGCATTACGATTTTAATGGTATGAACTTATCATTAAATTTTGTATCGACTGATAGCTTTAATACCGGTCAGTGGCGTAAGAAGAATGATTTATTTAGATATGGATTTGTTATGAGAAATAATTTAATTAAAGGTTTTAATGGACAGAATCTTATTGAGCGTATGATTTGCACAAATTTAGCATATGTTGTTATTCCAGGATTACAAAAAAGAATTAGACATTTAGATGCTATTGAAGATTTTGTTGGAGAGCAAAATAAAAATGAGATTGCGTATCAAATTCAGAATCGTTTAGATTCATTACGTAATCATAATGCATCTTTACAAGAAATTATAAATGTATCTGATACATTTAGAGATGAAAGTCGTCCAAATATTAAAGATTATTTGAGTCAATTACGTGTAGTTGATATTGCTGATGTATATGGTTTAACAGAAGCTGAGTTAAATGATAAGCCAGCGTTATGGCGTAGTACGGTTGAAACTCCGTATAATCTATACGATGTAATTAATTGGATTACTTATATAGCTCGTCATGATCAGAATATTTCTGTTGATGAAGCGACTAAACTTAGAATTAAGGCAGGAGATATGTTATTTGATACGCCTGACCTTGCTTCTGTTGCCCAGAAAAGAGTTATTAGTTCAACTCCATGGATTCTGAACAGGGATTAGTTACTCCACGAATAAAGGCTACACGAGTATCTAAAGCACTTGTTTTAAATAAAATACAAGTTTTAGTAAGTAAAGTAGATTTTTTATTGATGAATCCAGTAAAATTTAGTGTGGATTGTTTTGCATGGTTAGACATTGGTAAGAAACCACCAATTGAAAGATTAGAGATTTTATGTCATATTATATTTGGAAATTATGCAAATACAGTATGGTCACGAGCTAGTTCAAGTCAAACAAGACGAGAATTGTTTTTTAAGATATGTAAAATACTTCAATATCGTGATTGGAAATTTGAAGAAGTAGAGAATCTATATGTTGCACTTGGGTTTCCAAGGCCTAAGCCAACAAAATTAAAAATTAGCGTTAAGCATATGATTAATAAACTTATTAAAAAATTAAGGAGAGACATGAAATATTAACTAAACAGAAATATCTTATACGGATTACTCTCTATTTAGAAAACAAAACAGAAAGGATAGTACATAATCATGGCTAAGAAGTCTGGTCGTCCAAAGGGTAAGAAGTCAAAGAAGAGTAAAAAGAGTAAGAAGAATAAGAGTGGCCTTCGTCGAGGTAGACCAGTAAGTCTACCAGGGCTTAAGAAGAAGAGAAATGCTGCAAAGAAGAGGTGGAAGAAGTGGTTGCGCCGTTCTAAGGACTTTAAGGCATTGTACCTTGAATTAAAGGCAAAGTATATTGCCACAAAGAAAGGTAGTAAGAAATCTAGTAATAACGATGATGATTAAATGATGAATGAAATTCAATCAATCATTATGTCCAGAAGATAGTAACGGTCCCATCAGTGAAGAAACTATAAAAACTTTGGCCAAAAGCGGAGAACTAAGACGCTTCGTTTTTGAGCCAAAGTATGATGGATCTAGATATTTATTGCATTTGTATTATAAAGGACACCATCTAACATCAAGACGGAAAAGTGTAAAGACAAAACAATATATGGATCGTATTGACAATGTTCCACACTTTAAGAAATTAAAGATTGAAGGTGGAACATGGAATACCACTCTACATGGAACGGTATTAGATGGTGAAGTAGTAAGTAGATCATTAGCTCTAGATGGTGAAGGTGGAGTTGGTGGGATACTAAATAGTAAACCTGAGAAAGCAATTGAAACTCAAAAAGAGTTTGGAAAGCTTCGTTATATGATATTTGGTATTAAACGATTTTGTGGTAAAGATGTAAGTAATGAGCCATTACGTAAAAGGCGTAAACTCATTAAACGGGTCTTAGAGAGCCTGTATGAGTTTAATAGTTACAAGATTCGGAAATATATTCGTCTTACGCCTCAAGCAAAAGCTGATACCTGGAAACAATCAGTAAGATTGTATAAGAAAGCATTACGTAATGGTCTTGAAGGTGTTATGATCAAAGATATGGAGCAAATAGACGGTAAAGGTGTGTATAAATGGAAAGTGTATCGCGATACTTGTGTTATTGTTACAGGTTTTGTTCCTGGTACTAATAAATATAAAGAATTAATTGGTTCCTTAAAAGTTAGTGTAATAGATAAGAAGAATCAGTTAAAAGAGATTGGAGAATGTTCTGGAATGACTGATAAACAGCGTAGAGAATGGACTAAGAAGTGGAAGAAATTTAATGGTACAATTATTGAAGTTAGAGCCCAACGACTAGGGGCAAAGGGTAGATTACGGCATCCTAGGTTTATTAGGATACGTGATGATTATCCTAGATCTAAATGTACATTAGAGAAAATTGAGAAAGATCTTACGCTGATATGAACATTCCAGTAGATAAAAAGTTATTGAAGAGGTTAAAAATTTTATGTAGAGTTATTAAACGAAATAAAAACGAACCAAAGAAATTTAGAAAGCTTTGTAAAAATGCTAAACTCCTAGCATCAGTTATGTTAAAATCATGTATAATATCATGGGAGTTTATACATGATGAACAAGGGAGAGAGTTACGTCTAGAAAAACACAAGAAACGCAAAAAGAAGAAAAAGAAATAAATCATTCAAGAATTAAAATTGTTAAAGCAGTTAGTGGTATATTTGATGATATATGATTGAGTATAGTAAAACATCGTTTATTAAAAATGAAGTTAGATATGAGTTATTATCATTACCATATTATCTTGATCCAATATGCGGTAGATTAGTACGTGCCTGGAAACCAAGCACACATTATTCATATTATATTTGTCGTTATGGACATAATGTAATTCCTGATTCAAAATCAAACAGAAGATCATTTGGTTTTCCAGATGGTGGTAGTATTGAAAATTGTAAAATTCCAGTTAAAAAGAGGAAAAAGGTAGATGATATTGTATTATTTATGTAAACGAGTAAAAAAAATTAATGGAGGAAATGGAGAAGTAACTACATATTATACGGGTTATTGCTTGACTGGTGATAAAAACATTGCATATCTATTTTCATCAAAGAAAGAAGCATATGATATGCGAGATCATTTAGCTAAGAATGCATATAATGCATTTGGAAAAATGATTGTTAAATCTAAAGTTGTTTAGGAGGTTTATAAAAATGTTTAGTATAATGTTGAAGTCTAATGAAGTTAACGTTCCTGAATCTATACCGATTTCTACATTAGTATTGTGTGGTGATTGTGACCATACGTTTGATGGTAGACAATCACAAATTTGTCCGCATTGTGGAAGTGCTGTGACTAGATTTATGGCATCATTCTTAGGTCATAACTTGAGGAAATTAGTGCGTGAAACTAAACTACGATCTATTGAAGAAACAAGGAGATCGTCTAAAGCTTGGTCCCATACTCAATCTATCAAAGACGTTGTTGTGCAGGTTTATCGCTGAAATAAAAGTAGGCCGTAAACTTCCTAAGTGTTTTGGTGTTTTGTATCAGAATGATAAAATTTGTAAAAAGTGTAAAGTAAAGTTGTATTGTGAATATCAAACAACATGGGAAATATTTAATGGAGTTACGCTTACTGAATCTGATATTGATTTAGTAACTATTCATGGATTTAAAGAGAAGTCTAGACCAGCACGTATCATAGCACGATTACATCGTAAACAATTTTCAGAAGATGATTTAGTAACGCTTTCTAAATCAATGTTTAATAAAACTGTTATTGATAGTGAACGTATATTATCACAATTACGTAAACGTAGATTGTTAGTAGTTATAAAACAGGGTATATATAGGTTACGAAAATGATTCAAGCTCAGGTCAAAGATAAAAATAGATGTTGGAGATTTTTGATTACTGAGCAGGAGTATGAACAAATAAAAGAAGGCTCGCTTCAATTGTATTGGGATCAGCGAGTACGAAAAGGTATTGATGAATCTGGATGGTGTCTTGTCACTAAAGAACAAAGAGCACGTTTATTAGATTGGACAGGAGGCGACATGGACGTTTGGATTATGAAGATGTTTAATAGAGAAGGATCACCAGTTGTGTCGTTAGTATCATCTATTAAATTTTTAAAGGATGAAACAACTAGAGAATACACGAAGATAAAACGAAAACCTCTTAAATAAAGGACCGGTCCAGAAATGGCAAAGCGTGGAAAGCGTAAGGCTACTACTAAGGGTGCTGCAAAAGGTAAGCTTGATGCAAAGGTGAAGAAGCTTCTTGATAAACTTGCATCGGCTAATGAAGAAACTCAAATTGCTTTGAAGAAAGCATTAGCCGCCCTTGGGTATAAAGTAGCTGACGCTGAAGATTCAGATGATTCAGATGATTGTGATGATTCAGATGATTGCGATGATTCAGATGATTGTGATGATTCAGATGATTGTGATGATTCAGATGATTGTGATGATGATTGCGATGATTGTGATGATTCAGATGATAAGGATAAAAAGAAAGGAAAGAAGAAGGGAAAGAAGAAGGATGATGACGACGATTGTTGCTGCGATGACGACGACGATTGTGATTGCGACTGCGACGATTGTTAGGAATTTTATTTAAATAAACAGTAGATGAAAGCTTGGGTACTTACGGCCAAAGCGCGTAGCGCGATAAAGCACACAAATAGAAAAGATAATTGTTTTCTATTAACTCTGATCGCTTAGCGAGAGGAGCGTAAGTACCCAAGTTATTTACTATCGTTAAAATATCTGGCTGTAGCGCAGCTCGGTAGCGCATCTGCTTTGGGAGCAGAGGGTCGGAGGTTCAAATCCTCTCAGCCAGACCATTTATTAATTCATTTAAGGAGAATTATGATAAAGAAATTTGTAATACATAAACTTCCAAATTATGCGGTTCCTAGCAATAGATTCATAACAGAATGTACTGTATGGCCATTAAAACAAGGGAATTCAGAACTTCGTTCAACAACACGTTGGTCACGTGTAACATGTAAACGGTGTCTTAAAAGTCGGAGTGCGTGTACATATGCGTAAACACTTACATCAATGTAATAGTTGTAATGAGATTTGGTCACACGGTAAAAAAATGAAAAAGAATAAACTTGCTCATAAATGCCCTAACTGCGGACAAATTCAATTTAAAAAGTTACGATATAAAAATGGCCAAGCAATTATAATTCATTAATTAGGAGATTATTAATGAAAATCCATAATTATAGTCAACTTTCAAAATATTTAACTAAGAAATTAACAGAGGCGATTGATTTATTAGGTCGTAATACAATTTCTGCTGGTGAAGAATTTTGTAGCAATAAACTACAAAATTCATCTATTCCTCGTACTGATAGTAAGTGTATATTAGCAGAATATATTAAAGTTAAAGTACCAGAAATTAAAAAGCTTAAATTAAATATTTCTGTTAGCGGTAAAACTGGAATCGAAATTACAAAAAACTTAACTAAAGAAGATTACAAAATATTAAATGGTAGCAATATTAAAACGGTTAATAACGTAATAGCTAATACTAAATTATTAGTATTAGCATCTAAAAATAATTGGCTAATTACAAGTATTGTTAAAGAGTTTGATAGTGGTTGGATGTATGAAATATTTAAAAAGAAATAAAAGAAAGGTAAATGAAACTATATATTGATAATATTAACGTTAAAGTTAAGAAAGCAAATCAAAAAGAGCATAATGCTTTAAGCAATTCGATGGCATTTCATGTTCCTAATTATCAGCATATGCCAAGATATAAGATGGGTATGTGGGATGGAAAGAAACGGTTTTATCATAAAGGTTATAAAACATTTCCAACAGGATTACTTTCGTTTGTCTTTCAGTTAGCAAAGAAAAAGAAGTTTAAAGTAAAAGCTATAGATAAACGAATTCCGTTTCCTATATCAAAGAAACGAATAAATAAATACAAGAAAAAGTTAAGAGATTACCAAAAAATTGAAATTGACAAGATTTTAGCATCTACATTAAAAGGTTTAAAATGGATTCGCGGAATTGTAAAACATCCAACACGAAGCGGTAAGACATTTGTATGTGCGGCATTAGCTGGTATATTAAACAGACCTACGTTAGTAATAGTAGGCAATCTTAGTTTGTTATATCAGACACAAGCAGATTTTAAAAAGATTTTAAAACATCCAATTGGCGTAATTGGTGATAGCCATTTTAAGATTGAGAAAGTAACAATCTCAACTATCCAAACACTATGGGCAAGAAAAGATCGTAAAGTAGTTCAAGATTACATTGCATCGATTGATGTACTAATATTAGATGAATGCCATCATGATAGTAATAAAGGCATATATCACAATATTATTGATGCATGTCCAGCATATTATCGTTTTGGTTTTTCTGGAACACCATTAAGTCGTGGTGATCTTGGTGATATCCAGTTAATAGGTGATACTGGTGAAATTATTTCTACAGTAAAGCGTAAGTATTTAGAAAAACATGGTTGGATATCAATCGCTAAAGTACAGATCAAGAAAATTGAGTTTCCAACTCTTAAACCACGAATGCAATATCAAAAGGCATATAAAATTGGTATTGTAGAAAATCAAGAGCGTAATGCAGAGATTATAGCAGAAGCAAAGTCAGCGCATTTTAATGATAAGGTTCATGTATTAATTCTTGTAAAAAGACTTAAGCATGGATATGATTTAGTTAATTGGTTACGTGGTGAAGGCGTTAAGACGGTCTTTATTCATGGTGAAAGCTCTATTGATAAACGCAAAAAGATTTTAAAGAAGATGAAATCATCTGACAATCCAATTGTTGCCGTTGCTACATCAGTATTTGATGAAGGCGTAACCATGCCTGAAATACGTAAACTTATAATGGCTGGCGGAGGAGCAAGTAGAAATAAAAGTATTCAGCGTGTTAGTAGAGGTTTAAATAGTAAAGCAGATGGAGAGAATATATTAGACGTGCTTGATTTTGAAGATAACATACACCCTATACTTGAAGAACACTCTATGGAACGCATTGCTGCATATACCCAAGAGGGATTTAAAGTAATGCGAGATGAGTAAACAAAAGAAACAAAAAGAGAAAAAGAAACGATTACCAAAGAATTATGGTCGTAATGTATACAGAAAGAAAAATGCATTATTTACTCATCCATGGCTTGCTAATATCGAATCACTGAATCATGTTGCACGTAAGAAAAAGCCTTCTAAAAAGAAACTTAAACGTAAATGGAAGAAACAATATAAGCTATATCTGAAAGCATGGAAATCATCAAAGAAGCTTCGTAAATCTTTTCATAAGCCAGTTTTTGATGAGAAGAAATTGATGATTACATGGGCGTCAAGAATTAAACAAGAAAAGAAAATTGATAAGCCATTATCACTAAAGAAATTTGCTAAAACGCATAAAATTAAATTAAAACGTTTAAAGAAGTTAATGAAGGTAGTTAAAGAAGTTATTATAGATAAAAGTTGGAAGAAACTTCAAAAAAAGAAAAAGAAACAGGCTCTAAAACTTCGTAAAAAGAATATGCATAAAATTAAATGTGGGCAAGAAGAGTGTAGATTTAAAGTATGGGTTCCAAAAAAAATTACTGATATTATTATGTGTTCTATATGTTTACAAGATATACTTGCTAATAGAAAACGTGATACGTACTTAGGCTATAAACCAGCTAAAATTAAACGTATTAAACTTCTTTGGAAGAAAACTAAGAAAAGGATGGCAAAAAATGGCAATTAATATGCTGATGCAGTCAACACTTGATGAATTTGATTTTGCGCTTCGTGCTGAAGTTCTTGAGCCAGGTGAAGATGAAGATGACGAAGATGACGATGAAGAATTAGAAGATGAAGATTCAGACGATGAAGATGATGATTTTTTGGATGATGAAGATGATGATTTAGATGATGATTTAGATGATGACACCGAAAAAGAAAAAGTCTAAAGTTAAAATAACTTGGCATTTTCATGAACTAAATGGAAAGATTGGTAAACCATTTAAATATGTATACCTTGATAAAGGTTTATGCTTACGTGGTTTCGATACGCTCATGCCGTGGCGTTTTATTCAGTTCTATAATAAAAAAGTTGCTAAATTATGGGCCAAAGATAAAAAGTTTAAGATTATAAAGTATGTAAAATGGAAACTTAAATATAAAAAATTAATTAATCAACAAATTCCAGAAAAGGATAAGTAATGTTTGCTACAATTAAATTTATTTGGTGTCGTTTATTTCATTTTAAAGAATATGTTGATATTAGTTCTGGTAATCCTGGATGGCAGGTAGGTGCAGAAACATCAATTCGATGTGGAGTATGTCGTCGTATCTATCGTTTTAAAATTCTACGTTATAATACTATAACCGGACCAGGAATTACGAGGGTAAAATGATTAATAAAGAAATTGACACCGCGAAGGAGAATTGCTGGCGACGCTTGCGCCGACATGAATGGAGCGCGTGGATGCCACTCCCGTTCTACGACATGATCGAGCGCCGATTCTGCCGAGCCTGTTTTCGGCTTCAGGAGAGACGAGGATGACCCCGGACGCCGCGACGGTGGAAGAGTGGGCGAAGCTGATTTACGAGGCCGAGGAGGAGAAGTGAAGAAGATTAAGCTGGTTAAGCGAGTGAAGTGTCTTGGGTGCGGACGATGGCGCGACCAGGGGGAAGTTTGCCCCGCCTGTATCGAGAAGGGCCGATGACCCCCTCGGCACCACCTCCGGCGTGGCCCACAAGGAGAGAATAAATTCTGTACATAAGTAAATATGTTGGTGCAAATAATAAAGATATTAAGATTAAAAAAAGTAAAAAATCAAAATTATTAAAATGGACTAAAGGTGCTTTACATTTATATAGGTTATATATAAGTTGTAAAGCACGATATGGGATTAATTTAACTAATGTTGCATTTAAACATCATGTTCCATATTATCATGCATTTCATATTTTAGAAGAAAATTTAAAAGAGATTGAACGAGTTTCTAAATTAAAAATTAATAAAGAATTATATATGTATGCTCATTTTCATTTCTTTGGTAAAGATTTATATGTTAATCAATTAAATTGTAATTTTAGTTTTGAATTATATAGAACACATGAAGAAATTAAAGAACATGAGAAGCGACCAAAATTAGGGTTGAATGAAGATACGTTTCTTCAAGCTTTAATGCTTCGGAGATTATCTTTTGTAAGACAAGAATCGGAGCTACAAGTGTTAAAGCAACTTAAAAAGAGCGGTCTATTCGGAAAAAGTTTTCTTTTGAGTAGAGATATTAAATAATGGCAGTTCGATATCCATTTCCTATTCAATGGCAATTAAAATTATTAGCATTAATGATTAATAATGGTGCGACATTTGTATCAGAGGATTTAATTAAATCAGAATATTTTGAAAATCCTCATCATGGTACAATAGCATCGACTGTTATTAAATTATATAAAAAATATGGAACTGCATTAACGTATGGTGCAGTAAAACAAGCAATAAATAAAACAGTTGATAAAGATGAGTTTAATGAAATAAAGCGAGTCTTTAAAAAATTAAAGAAACCAATTAAAGAGATTGAAGAAAAACTTATTACTGATCAAGTTAAACGATTTGCACGTCATCAAGAGATTAAATCAGCTATTCGATCAGGTATTGATTTATTAGAAAAAGATGATTTAGAAGCTTTAGAAACAAAGTGGATGAATGCATTATCAGTTGGTAAAAGAAGTACAGCAATTAGTAGTCAATTTTTCTTTTCATCTTTTGATAAACGTCATAAACGCAGAATGAAAGTACCAGAAGTATTAGGTACTTTAATCCCTGAACTTGACGAATTATTACATGATGGTGGGTTTCATCGTGGTGAATTAAATGTATTCTTAGCATTACCTGGACATGGTAAGTCTTTTGCTCTTGATCATATGGCAAAAGCTGCTGTTCTTCAGAAAAAGAAAGTTGTTTTTTATACACTTGAAATGAGTGCTGATAAAGCAGCAGGACGTTTAGATGCAGCATTTTCAGGTGTAGAAATAAAGAATTTACGACTTAAACATAAAAGAATCAGTAAAAAACTAGAATATTACGAAAAGAAGTTTGGTGATAGTTTACTTATTCGAGAGTTTCCAGCAAAATCTTTAAGCGTCGGAATGCTACGATCTGATTTATTATCCCTTAAACTACAAGGATTTAAACCAGATGTTATTATCGTCGATTACATTAACATTCTTGGTCGATCTAGCAATGATGATTCCTATCGTAATCTTGGTGACGTGTATATTGATCTCAGAGGATTGGCACAAGAGTTTAACATCTGGTGTATCACAGCCGGACAATCTAATAGAGGCGGCTTCAAGTCTGAACTAATTACAATGAAAGACATTGGCGAATCGTTTGAAGGAGCGATGCACGCCGATGTTATTATTACTCTCAATAGATTACAAGCAGAAAAGAAAAGTAAAACACTTCGATTATATTTAGCAAAAAATAGAAATGAGATTGATAATATTACTATAACGATTCAAACTGCATTTCATAGAGGGCTATTTTATAAAAGGATTGCATAATGAATAAAAAATTGTATTTTATTTTAGGAATAGCAGTTATATTATTGTTAATACCTCTAATAATTTTCATTTCAAATGTTGATTCTGGTAAAACAGTAGTCGTTTGTGAAGTATTAGAATTAGAATGCCCAACATATGAAAGAGAAAGAGCTAAGTCTATTTGGCCATGGATAATTTTTATTAGGTAAAAATACATAAATGGATAATATAACTCTTAATTTTTTATTTTGGATAAGTGCGATAGTAGCTGGTGTTTGGTTCTATAAAATTATATTGTATCCGTTTAGTTTTTGGATTAATAAAACAATTGATAAACTAGTTGATATAATTATTAGAAAGGTTAAACATGAAAATCGACAGAAATAGTTGGATGGCAAGATGGTATCATTATCAATCACAAAGTTATTATGGTCAGGATAATTTATGCACATTTATTAAATATACAATATTTAAACCTTTAATACTTGGTCTTGTATCTGTTGGATTATTATTTCTTATGGGGCTTGGAATTTTTACGATATTTCAACACTTTTGGAGTGTACAGTTTATATATAAAATAATTATACTTAGTATAATTTTGTTTGGAATAGGAATGATTATATTGATTAATATAATTTTAAAGTCTAGAATAAATAAAATTCATATAGATGCTGGTCTATTTAAGATTATTGGTGAGTATTTAAAAGCATTAAAAAATAAGACTTGTCCGTTTATTGAGTTTGTGGATAAGTAATGAAACTTTCAGAGCAAGATAAAAAAGCAGCAAAAGAATTTTATAATGATAAAAATCTTTTAAGAAATTTTGGTATTAGAATCTATGGGCATGATCCAGGTTGGTCAGGATATCTAATTATAAAACATAATGCTTATAATACTGATGGACTAGATAGATTAGATGTAACTTCATATCTTAATATTGAAAGTAA
>Ga0137457_1000129_pt1 | contig 19746 bp, 24 predicted proteins | sample EasRivERMGT630_2_FD_102321 | JGI IMG/M metagenome (GOLD analysis project Ga0137457, IMG submission 102321) | Soil microbial communities from meander-bound floodplain in the East River, Colorado, USA - East River MetaG ERMGT630_2 | ecosystem: Environmental > Terrestrial > Soil > Floodplain ...
CGCGCCACGTCGTGATCCGTGGTGTAGCACTGCACGAGGCAGCCGTGGTCGGTCGTCAGCGTGAGCGTCGTTTTGCCGGTCGTCTTCGAGCGCGTGCCCGCCGTGATCGTCCCGGTCACCGCCGTTTTATGCACGAAGGGCTGCCACGTCTCGGGGATCTGTGCGTTGAGATTCGCCGCCGCGGCGGCGATCGCAGCCCCCTCTGGAACGGCCGACTCCCGCCATCCGGTTGTTGATCGGTTGAGATTCGCCGGAGTCGCGGAGACTCCCAGCCCCGGATCGGCGATCACCGCGTCAGTCACGGCCGGCCCCGGCGAAGGCGTCAGGCTCTTATTCAAGGGCGGGGGCGAGCACTCACGCCCGAGGTCGACCGCCACGGGTTGCGCGCCCGGGATCGATTCCACTTCGGATTCGTCGAGTGTGGACAGGCCGACGAGGGAGAGCGTCACGCGCCGCTTCGCCTTCGTCTCGCACTTCATCATCGCGTTGCTGCGCGCTTCGCCTTTCAGCCCCGCAATCGGCACCGCGCCAATGGATTCGTCATGCCGCCCGTCGGGGAAGGACGCCCGCGCGGTGCAGACGTAGCAATCCTCGATGACTTCGCGCGCCATGATCGTCACGCTGATCCCGTAGATCTTGCGCAGTTGATCGGTGCAGTTCCGCGTGGCGTAGAGGACTTCCTTTCCCGACAGCCGGATATATTCAAACGGCTTCGTCAGGGGATTGAGGCCGACTGAATCGCAGACGGCGAACAGGTAGGAGCTTTTTTGCGCGCTGGTGAGCTGGGCGAGGTCGCCGCCGAGCAGGACTTTGGCGATCACGTCGGGCGAGGGCAATTCTTTGGCCGGTGCGGGTAATGCGCTGTCTGCCATCGGTGCCTCCTCTCGCCGCCGTGTCTCCCGTTGCCGTTTGATGTCGAGTCCCGTCATGCGCTGCTGCACCGTGCGCATGTCGACGAACCGCCGGCCCATCTAGCCGCGCAGAATCGTCGTCACGCCGTTAATCCGGGTCCACAACACGATGAGTTTTTTGGTATCCTGACGCATAGCTATTTCGTCCCTATCTTGTTGATGTGACGAGGTTTACACCTCATCCATTATGAGACTCACCACGGGAAGGGCGCTGCGAGCAGACAGCCCCAGCCGTAGTGTTATTTCGCCGCCTTCACGCGGGCACGATGCCGCCGCTGATATTCCGCCATCTTCGACGGCGCCGGCGTATTCGGATCCTGTGGAGGCCGCCCGCCCTTCTTGCCATTCTCGCGCCCGCTCTTCGTCTTCGCGGCTGATTTCGCGAGGCCGCCCTTCCGTCCCAACATAGCGGCGGCCGCTGCGATGATGCGTTCTTCCGGTGTGGGCGTGACGGACATTACGGGCGTAGTATGCGCATGGCGGTTTGTTTTCGTCAAGCGGGGGGCGTATCTTGGGGTATGCGCGAGGCGCTGTTACTAGACCTAGTGCTGGCGGCCATCGACGCGGGCGTCATTAATTGCGAGGCCGATCTCGCGCGCCTCTACACCTGGCTGCTTAGGGCAACGTCACGCCGATCAGGCGCAACAGCAGGATCACAATCACGATCACGCCGACGACGCGCACGACGACCTTAATCGGCGCCGGCATCGGGATCATGCTCTCGACGAGATAGATGATCACGCCGACGATCACGACGGCGAAGAGAATCGAGATCATGTCGCCTCCTATTCTGACGGCCCGAAGCGTTCCGCGAATTCCTCCGCGCTGATGACTTCCGCCGCCGCGCCCGTATAGCGGTTACTGATCACCCAGTCGGTCAGCAGGAGCACCGCCCAGCCGGTCGGCAGGAGCACGCGCGCCGCGCCGTCGTTGAAGAGCGGCGGCAACCCTTCGCCGGGACTCGGATCGATCACCGCGCCCACGGGCAGCTGCCCTTCCAGATATTGCTCGCCGTAGATCTTCAGCGGGCGTTCGGTGTGCGGTGCCTGGTTGCCTTGCGGCGGGAATGGTGCGGCCATCGGTGATCCCTTCCCTGTTAGGTGACGATGTAGGAGCCCTGAAAGATCAGCAGGACGCCGCTCATATTCGCGTTCGTGAGCTGCGTCCCCGTGGAGGCGTTCAGCACATACACGGCCACGCCGCTTTGCGGCAAGTGGATCACCCGCGTCGGCCCGTAGGTCGTATGAAACCCGGCATTGATGCCCGTGTTGCTGAATGGGAGCCCGCCGAGAAACACCGCCGCGCCATTACTCGTCGTGGGAAACTGCACTTGCGCCCAGATCGTCAGTAGCCGGCCGCACTGCTGATACTGCCCGAGGCTCCCGGCCAGACTCAGCCCGGCCCCGCTCTGATCCGTGGGCGTCCACGTCTGCACGGGGCCAACGAGCTGGTCGATCGGATCCAAGAGCGTCGTCGCAATGGCGGCTTTATTCCAGACCGAGCCGGTGAGGTTCGATCCGTCATCATCGACCAGGGCATTCCACGGGGCGCGATTAATCGCCATCAGGCATCCGCCTTTCGAATCAGCATGCGTAAGACGGATTCCAGCGACGTGGAGTTATTGCTTGCCGTCACGGTGAACTTCGGCGCGAGCCCACGGATCCCCAGCTCCGTGATCCCGACATCCTGAATCGTCAGCGTCTCGTGTATCGCGGGCGTCGTTACGTTGATCGTGACGTCCTTGCCGCTTTTCGTTTTGAGGTCGCGCGACGCATAGGTGACCGTCGCGAGCGGCCGGCTGTAGAGCTGGAGCTGCGCATCGCACACTTGGATCAAGCTGGCTTCCGATCGCCGCTCGTCGCTCCAGATGTGCTCGTAGATGCCATCGCCGCCGCCATCGAGCGCCGCCATGTAGGCTTGCGCGGCGAGGTCGTCCCGCTGCACCCACACATGGATCGGACTGTTCCGGATGATCGCCTCGATCACGCCTGACACGCCGACGAGCGCGGGCGCCGCCGTGATCGTGCTGTTGTAGCTGATGCTGGCGACAATCGCGCCCGGGCCGCTCGCCGGGACGCCCGTCAGCGCCGTCGCGGTGCGCCCCGTATAGCGCACCACCTGATCGCCGTTCCCGATCACGGCCCACCCGCCCGTCGTGGCGAAGGGCGCGGCGTTCGCGACGATGATCGTCGTCGCACCCGCCGGCACTTGCCCGCTGGGTTGCACGAGGCCGGACGTGTCGACCGCCGGCGGGGGCGCGCCCAGCGCGCTATCGGGCACAAAGTCACTCGTCACCTGGGTCGTATTGTTCGTAAACGCCCCAAGGAATTGCAGTGGCGTGACGTTCGCTTTCGACCGATACAGGCGCCGGTCGATCACGCCGACGCCGCCCAAGGGGGCCGTGACCTGCACGGCATTCGCCACGGCGGTATTCACGCTCGGCAGATTCGCGCCGAGCGCCGCCGTCGCTTTCGTGTCCGTGTAGGTCGTCGCCGTGTTGTTCGCGATCGTGTCGACGAGCCGATACGCGGACTGCCCCGGCGAGAAGCGATACAGCCGGCGCGCGGTGACGTTCGCCGGGCCGGTGACAATTCCCGCGACCGGGATCGTCTGATAGCTGGTGCCGCCCGACGTGTCGACCGTGGGCGCGGCCGCATTCGCCGCGACCGACGCCGTGGTGTCGATGTAGGACGCCGGGCTGTTATGGCCGATCGTGGTCAGCAGCCGGAACGTCGCGCCGTTATCGGAGCGGTAGACCTTCCGCCCGACCGCCCGCCCATCGGCCGATGTCGGCACCGTCACCGTGGCCGAATCGCCAGGGGGCGTGCCGATCGCGCCTTCCCCGGCCCGGACTGCGCCCAGACTCGCCTCGCTCGCCCCATCCCGATAAAACAAATTCGGCAGGTTATCGGGGATCGTCGTGACGAGGCGCCAGGTGCCCGCCGAGTACCGATAGAGTTTCCGTCCCGTGGTGCGAGCGTCGGGGCTGGTCGCCACATACCCCAAGACAATCCGCGTCAGCAGGGGATCCGGCGGGAGGTCCACCACAAGTTGCGGACCGAGGGCCGACTCATAGCCGCCCACGAGAAACGACAGGGCATACGCATACACCTGATCCACGATCAGTTGTCCGCCGGATTCATAATCGACCGTCTGTGACACAAAGGTTGGCCCGGGCGGCACGCTGGGCGCGATCGACGCACTCGCCGCCCCCGGGAGCGTTTCCCCGCCCCCGGCGATCGTGACCGTCGTCTGATACCGATAGCTCACGCCGTTCGCGAGATTCCCCACGACTTTCCGGAGCGTCGCACTCGTCGCACTGGGACTGGGGACGCTAGTTCCGATCGTCGTCGTCACCCCTTGCCACGCGGGCGGCGAATCGGTTTCCCCACTGGCCGTGACGAACGTCACCGCGTAATAGTGCGTCCCGGCATCGACGGCCCCGCCGGCTTGCACCGCCCCCGGCACCGGGGGCGCGCTGGGCGTGGCGGTGGCGCCGACCGTGATCGCCGCGATCGGCCCCGGCAGGGATTCGCCCGCCGCGGTGACGAACGTGTAGGCATACCGATGGACGCCGGATTCCACGCCCGCCGCATCGAGCAGGGCCAGCCCCGGCACGGCCGAGGGTGCCGCGCCCGGCCCCACGAGGCCGCCCCCGCCGCCGAGCTGGACGCCCGTATACGTCAGGACGCGGGACGCCGCGCCTTCGGGCGTGATTCCCGCGATCGCTTGGCCGCCGACCGGATTGAACATCTCCCCGTTTTCGAGGGGCACGACATCGGTCGCCGCCGCAATCGACGCGACAATCCGCGTGCTCGCGCCCTTCCCGAATACTCTCGTTCTGACTTGCGACTTATCGAGTGCCCAGGTGATCTGCGGGTCGTGCAGGAAGCGCCCAGGCGTATCGTCGATCGGATCGGGAGATGGTCCCGGCGGTGTGACGAACAGGTAGAGCGTCTTGTTCTCGAAATACCAGTAGCCGCCGATCAGCTTCGCGAGCGCGGTGAGGCAGCCTTTCATGCCGCCTTCCGAGCCGTCGAAGTTAATCGAGACGGCCGGGAGGTTCGCTTCCACGCCCGTACTGGAGAAGCCCGGGGCGAAGCTCGCGATCAAGTCCGCCGCGATCGTGGATGCCGAGACGTTCACATACGGCCGCAGCGGGCGGCGCCGATTCGCCCGCGCGGTATCGTCGATCGCCGTGACCGGGTGCAGCACCGTCGCGGGCCGCCCCTTATAGGTGCGCTCGACCGTCTGGAGTTCGCCGTTGAAGAGCAGTTGCGGCGTGGTGCTGTTGATCCAGACTTCGATCGGCGCGCCCACATTCGGGGCCGCGCCGTAAATCGTCAGCGCGCATGTGTTCGGCGCATCGAACACGAGATCGCGGATGGTCATCGACTTGTAGATCACGCGCATCGCGCTGCCCGGCGCCGTCACATCGATCCCGCCGATGATGATGCGGATGTGCGACAGGCGATCGTGCGCCAGCGCCGCCGTTAGATAATTCAGGCGGAAGTTATTCAGCCGCGCGGTGCCGAGAACGGCTGGCTGATACGCCATCAGTTCACCAGCGAGCCGCGTTGAATCTGGCTGCTAATCGTCTCGCCGACTTTGCGCGCGAGCCCGTCCTGCGTGTCGACCATGTTGAACGTGTTCGTGATCGTCGGCGTGCGCTGCGCAAGGCCCATCGACAGCGCCCACGTCAAAAAGTCTTTCGGCGGCCCGCCGCCAATTTGCCCGCCGAGCATGCCCCCGCTGGGATTCTTGCGTTGATATTCGGCGAACACCGCCTCAAAGCCGCCGAGGCCATAGGTGATATTCCCGGTGTTAATTGGGACTGGCGCGTTGCCCGGTGACATTTGCGTCATGCCCGGCGCCACCTTCGCGGCTTCGGTCACGCTACGAAACACCGTGTCCAGCTTTTCGATCTTCGGCACGATCGCGTCGACGGTGCCGCCGGTCAGTTCCAGCATGGTCTTAAATTGATCGCCGTTCTCCGCCGCCACGGCGAACTGTTGGCCAACCGTGCGCATCCACGTATCGAGGGATTGCGTCTTGGGTTCGAGGGCGGCGAGCGTCGTGAGCTGTTCTTTATAGGCTCTATCGAGCGCGTTGATCTGAATCGTCGACAGGTTGCCCGCCGTCGCGATCGTCGTGAGGGATTGCCCCATCGCGATATACGCCGTCGCCGTCGCGGCCGCCGCCGGCTCAATCGTTTTGAGGGTGTCGCGCCAGCCGCCGCCCGCTTGATTCAATTCAAGTTGCGCCGCGTTGACTTTCTTGATGTGCGCCTCTTCGGCTTCGTGCCAGCCCTTGAGGATCTTCGCGTTCTCGGTCGCGCGTTGGGTGTAATACTCGATTGCCTCCCGGCTGATCCCGTAGTGCTGCGCGAGCTGTTGCACCGTGGAACTATGGTTCTTGAGCTCCGCGGTGATCTGCGGCATATCCGCTTTATGCGCCGTGATCTCCCGGTTCCAATCGGCGACACGTTGCGCCCCGGTGTTGAAACTCTCGGCGACTTCTTGATTGTGTTTCTTAATGATCTGCATCGCCGTGTCGAAGTCTTTGATCTCCCGGCCGGCGATCTGCGTGGCACGGGTGAGCACGTCCATCCCCGCCGCCGCGCGTTCTGCCGTGAACCCAGACCACGTGTCGACCACGCCCGCGATCGCTTTATCGAGCCCCGTAAATTCAAGGGCCATCGTCGTGATCGCATAGGTCGCCGTGCCCACACTCGCCGCGAGCCCGAGCGATCCCCAGAGGCCGAGCTTCTCGAACGTGATGCCCGACACGTTCCCCAGCTCCTGAATCGCCCGAATCTGCGGGCCAATGTGGACCCCGAGCGCGGCGAGGGTTTTATCCGCCACGCCCAAGCCTTCGCTGAACTCGCCCATCGCGCTGTCGGTATGCCCCGACGCGCTTTCGAGATCCTTTAACTTCACGACGGACTTATCGATCTCGAAGTGGAAGTCGGAGAAATCCGCCGTCATGACGCCGGAGAGTTGCGCCATTAAACGAGCGCCCCCTGATCCTGCTGGCGCGCCAGCACATCTTCGATCAGCACTTCATACACGGCTTGCGGCAACGCGCGGATGTCGTCGTAACTCATGCCCATGATCTTGCACAGCGCGAGTGTGGTTCTCATGCGGTCACGGGTTCGGGGATTGTTTTTTTTTCCTCGACGGCGCGGCGATTCGCGCGCAAGTGCGGCGCGAGCGCCTCGACGATCTCGTCCATCGTCGCCGTGTCGAGGTTGCGCAACGTCGCGCGCCGTTCGTCGACGGATTGCATCGGGCTGTAGGGAATCGGTTCGTTGCCCGCGCCGACGAACGACCAGCCGACGAGATACGCGAGGATCACCGGCAACGTGCGGGGCGCGGGTTCGGCTTCGAGGTCGAGCCCTTCGCCCGCGTTCAATTCTTTTTTGACGGTAATGAAGTCACCGTCCGAGAGCGGTAACCGCACCGACTCGGGCGTGACCATCCGACAGCGACCCATAAGACTCGCCTCCTATTGCTCCGGGGATCCCAGCCGCGCCCAGACGTTGGTGTCGCCGATCGAAATCTCGTGCACCGGCCACGCCCAATACCCGCCCGCGCGGGGCGCCGTGAACAGCAGCGGGCGTTGCCGGGCTTGGAATTTATCGACGCGCGCGATCGTCGCGGTCAGCGTCCACACGGGGTCGGCTGGCGATCGGGCCACGCGCCACGATCGCAAGTCCACCGCCACGCCGTAGCCCCACAGGATCGCCCCTGCGGTGCCGTGAACCGTGAGCGAATCAAACACGCGCTTATGCGTGAATGCCCGCGACCCACGCCGTGCCGTTCCAGTTGCAGGTGCTCGCGTCGCCGAGCCGCATGTATTGGCCCGTCACCCAGTTCGTCGCCGGGTTGGCGGTTTTCCCCGTCATCGCCGCAAGATTCGCCGGGGCGGCGGCGCCCGCTGGCGTGAACGTGCCGGGCGTGCCCGCTGTCGCGCCTGTCGCGGCGACTACCGGCTTCATCGCGAAGGGGCCGGCCGCCTTCCACGATCCAGAAACTTTGGGCGCCTGGAGGCTCGCGTCGATGCTGGCGTCCATGTAGGCGAGGCCCGACCACGCGTAGGTGGGCTCGGTGCTGTTCGGGACCAGCTCGAGCAGGCCCGGGGTCGTCGCTTCGGCCGCCTTGAAGAGCGCGAGTTCCTGAGAGTTCCAAAATCCACTCAGCGAACCTTCAGAATTCCTGAGACCGGGGACATATACGCGATTGGTGTCTTGGAAGCAGGTGACGTCCTCATACTCTGTGCTGAAATCGCCCTGCCACGCGTTCAACGAAATGATCGGCACGGCCGTCACGCCCGCCTGATCCCACTTCACCTGTCCATAGCGCCCCGTCAAAATTGCCATCGCTGCACCCTCTCTTTTGTCGTTAACGCGCCGTTAAGGACGTCACGCCGCTTCGTCGTGCTTGACGATCAGTCCCACGGATTCCAGCAATACGGCGAGCTTCTGATACATCCAGCGGCGGTGCCGGATCATCGTCGGCACAAACACAGGGCGCGGGACGCCCTTGACGCCAAACATCGTCCCGCGATTCCATTTCTTTCTCGTTTCGCGCGGCTTGAGTTTCCAGCCGTTCTCATGCCACCAGGCGTGTGGCGACGTGCTCCGGATTTGCGCCGCCACGGCGAACGCCCCCACGTCGAGCGGGAACACCTTCACGCCCTTCTTCAGTTGGCCAGGCGGAATCTTGCGCCCGTTGCGCGAGTTCCCCGGCCCCGTCGGATACTGGCTCTCCACGTCTTTCGCTGCCGCGTAGGCGGTGTCGAGCACGATCTGCGTCGCTTGCCCCTTGAGTTCCTCCGGCAGCTTCGCCAGCGCGTCTTTCAATTCGGCGATCCCTTGCAGCGTGAACGTGGCCTGGATCGGCATCACATCACCAGCGGCACGGCGTGGCAGGCCATCTCGACGCCCCGCATCTCGACGTTCTCGACGCTGGTGATCGCAAAGGTCTGACTCCCGAAGATCATCCGGGTTTTCGTCGTCACGCCAGGGTGAAAGTCGCCGCGCACGAGATACGAGGCGGAACTGATCGGCGTGCCCGCGACGGGCTCGATAAACACGCCGATGTCATCGCCCGTGGTTTGCGCCAAGCTGACGTGCCACGTCGCCGGGTCCAGATCGGTCCACGTGCCCGCCGGCCCCGGGTTCTGCAGCGTCACGACATGCCGCCAGTCTCCGCGCGCCATCAGGCCACCACCGTCGGATCGCGATACGCCGCGAGCAGGGCGTAGATCTTCGGCCACACGTCGGGCTGCGATCCGTCGCCCCGGTCCTCATACAAGAACGCCGTCAACATGTGGATCGCGTGCGTCACGGCGGCCGGCGCCGTCGCCGCCGTCCACGTCGGATCGACGGCCACGTTGAGATACCCGAGGATCGCTTCCTGCGCCGTGGCGAGTTTCTGTGTCACGTCGGCGTCGTGCGCCGTGCCGGTGATCCGCAGATGCACCTTCGCCTGATCGACCGTCCAGAGCGCCGGCAGCGTCACGCGCGAAAATTCCAGCGTCATGGCACCACCACCTCCTCGACGGGCTCAGCGGCGAGGGTGTTGGCGGGTTCCTGCCGCTCCGCGAGCGACGCCACCGGCCAGTTCTGCTGCTGCAAATACGGCAACTCGCCTCCGGGCACGGGCGGCAGGTCGTAGAACGTTGCGCGGACTTCGTTCGGCGACATACCCGAGACGATGGCCTTCTGCGCCGCCGCTGTCCGTGTCGCGGTATCCATCCAACTCAAGAGCGTGTCGTCAAATTCCACCTTCAGGGAGAGCGGGAGTTCCAGACCCGTCGTCCACCCATTGGTAATACTGATCATGTAGGGCTCAAGGCACGCCTTGTATTGGAGTTGCGAGGCCTCCGCATTCGCATACGGCGGCTGCTTCGCGGAGTTCAACAGCGAAATGGGAAAGCGAAAGGCTTTCGCGATCGTCTCTTCCGTCCAGCCGAGTTGCGCAATGAGCTGCGAGTCCGCCGCCGTGGTCGGCATCGGCACAATCTGCATGCCGAGTTCCAAGATCATCGTGCCGCTCGTCTTAAACTTGAGCGCTTGTTCCTTCGTCCGTTCCGCCGACACCGGATCCAGTTTCGTCGGCGCCACGATCGCAAACGGCGATCGGCCGCCACCCGCAAAGAACGCAGAACTGCTCGTCTGGATCGCCTGGGCCTGCGACACGGCCCCGGCCACGGCATAGAGCGGCGAGAGGCCCATCAGCGGATGGAAGAAACAATTAATCCGCGCGTGGATCATCTCGTGCGCGGGAATCACGATCGGCTGCGACGCCTCCGGCATGCCCGCCAAGTCGTTGCTTTGACACTCGTAATACACGCTGCCATCCGGCGCGGTGAGGACTTTCACGCGCGCGGGATCCAGCACATACAGCGCATCGACCACACCTCGAAGATCGCGGTGCTTCAACTGATACGCATTGCCATAGAGCAGCAGACTCAGGACAACTTGTTCGGTGAATTGCTGCGCGGTCTGATAGCTATTGGGCGTGCGCAAGACCGGCGTATAGGCCGAGTTGGACGTTTCGGCCCAAAAGCCCTGATCGTCACGCTGCAGGAGGAGCGGCGGCGCGATCTTGCCGATGTCTGCACTGATCGCCGACACGCAGCCGAAGACGGACGGGTTCGCGAGCGCGGATTCCGTCGTGATCGGATCGTTCTTTTGCCACGCGCCGGTATACGGTTCGTCGACGATCGTGCGCCAGCCGCCACCGCTCATGGTGAGCGGTGACAGCGGCGCCGCCGCTTTCAGCGTGAATTCGAGTTCACGGCCGAAGACTTTGAGTAACACGGGGCGCCTTACGCCCCGGTGTAGGCCGCCGCGCTCAGGTAATAGACGGCCGCCGTCCGCGCTTTCAGCCAGGTCGTGGCGTGCTCGACACGGAACGCGACCTTGTTTTCCTGGAACATCGAGCGATACACCGTGGTATCGATCGGCGGATTCACGGGCGCCGAGTCCATCTGGATCGAGGCTTCACGGCTGACATCGATCCGCAACCCGCCCTGGTTCACGTAGAGGATCGACGGCGTGTGCACCAAGATCACGTTCGACCCGGCCGTGTTACTGATCACCACGGGCCGGCCGTAGAGCGTGCCGCCCGCCGGGCTGACGCCCGCGAAGAGCGGCTGCGCGAGCGCGTTGAGGGACTGCGAGAGGCCCCACGCATTCGCCTCGTTCATAATCCACACGGACTCCGACAGGGGGAGATTCGCCGTGGTAAACGCGGTGACGGCTTTCTGGAGATCCGCCTTCGCCGCCGCACCGGTCACGCCCGAGGCGGCCGCCGTCGCCGCGCCATTCGTGATCGCGGCGGGATTCACGCCCGCGACAGCGGCGACAGCCGGCGTAATGAATTGCGCGTCCAGGAACCGCGTCAGCCCGTCGATCATTTCCTTGCGAATGAGGGCTTCCGCCGAGGGCGACGAATTGCGGATCAGTTCCTCCGTCAGCACGATGATCCCGGCCGCCTTGTGGAACGGCACCGTGATCGCGCCGAATTGCGCCGCCGTGACGGGTTTCGGGGCGCCTTCCCCCACCCAGCCATAGGTGCCGCCGCCGGTCTGGGAATTCACTAACGTATTCGCGGGAACCTCGGTCATCCCGGGAATCCGGCCGATGAGGATCGCCGCGCGCAGTAGTTCCAGAAAGGCGTTCGCCGATGGCGTGATCGGCACCAGGGGCCCCGCCCACGTGGCATCGGTCGTGTTCCCGGCCGCCACGGCCGCCTTAAACATCAGCTCGACTTCGGGCGTGTCTTTGTAGAATTGGGCGGCCTGCTGTGACTTGAACGTGTCACCGTTACCCAGCCCGAGACATTTCACATAGCGGATAAAGGGCACCCAATCCGGCACCATTGACTTCACTTCGATATGCGGCACGGCCCCGGCGGGCGCCACGCGCCGCGCGCTCGCGAGCTGGAGCGTCTCCTGTTCGGCGAGCAGCGCCAGCTTTTTGTCGAACCCCGCGACGCGCTCTTTCCGGGCGTCCATATCGGCCGACGCCAGCAGATCGAGGGGTTCGCTGCCAGAGTCTTCCAACGTTTTTGCCATCCACGCCACGTCGGCCGCGCGCTTCGTCTGACACTCGGTGATCTGCTGTTGAATGGTCATCGGCTTCGCCCTTTCGCCTAATGCGGCGGATTTCACAGTGAGGATGGTGGCTTCGAGGTTCGCGGGCATCGTCACGAGGGACAACTCCGCGACTAGAGATTTCAGAATATGGAATCGGCCGCCGGTCAGCGCTTTCATCTCGACGGGCTTGAAGCCGATGGACGCGCCGCGAATCAAGCCGGCTTTCAGCGAATGCCAGGCTTCCTCGACGCGATCGCGCACCCGGCCGGCATCCGGCACGAAGGGCAGCGACGCCGTGAACGTCACCCCCTTTGCTGTGGGCGTATCGAAGACGACCGTGCCGACGGGTTGCGTCTGATCGTGGTGCAGTAAGAGGGGGAGGGGGTTCTGATACGTGACACCCAGGGGCTCGACGACATCCCCCACGCGATCCATCGTGGGCGTCGTCGCGATGCCGGTGATCACCCGGCGATCGGCATCGACGGACTTGACCGAGAGAACACTATAGGCCCGGTGCATCGGCGCCGTCATGCTACGGCGGGTGCCTCCACCCGGTGTGAATTTAAGAACTCTTAATACGGAATTGCAGCCAGAGGCGCACGAGTTGGGAGATCGTCATGTCGTGCTGTGTGGCGGTTTTACAGATGGTGTCGTATTCCTGCGTCGTCACCCACGCGGACACAATCGCGCCGTCCTTTGGCTTCGGCGTGTCCACGCGCGGGCGCCCGCGCGGCCGGCCGGTTGGGAGCGTCATACCACCATCACCGCGTAGGTGGTATCGCCTTGCCCATCCCGATGCATGACATCGAGCGCCGTCACGAGCGCCGACACGCCGTCAATCCGCTCGGTCGATTTTTCCTTACTCGGCTGGATATTCCCCGCTGCGTCGATTTCGATCGCCACGTTGCCGATATTCCAGCGCATGACGGGGTGCCCATCGTGGTGCAGCCGCCCCATCAGGACCGCCGATTCCAGCGCCTTCGAGGGCGAGGAGAGTTCGCCCTTCGTCTGCCGCACCTTCACGCACGGCCGCGCATCGTCCTGTTCGAGTTGCCGGATCAGTTCGACGGCGTTATACGGGTCATACGCGATCAGGCGCACGTCGTAGCGCTCACAGAGGTCGTTGACATACGCCCGCACGAGCTGCTGGTTGATGTCCATGCCGGGGCACGCCGTCAATTGGCCGCGCCGCGCCCATTCGTCATACGGCACGCGGTCCCGCGTCACGCGCTCGGGGATCCGCCCCGCCGGCACGAAGAAATGCGGCAACACCGAAAAGCCCGATCCGCTGTCATCCGGGAAGAGCGTCACCACGGCCGTCAGGTCTGTCGTGCGACTGAGGTCGAGCCCGACATAACAGCGGCGCCCCTTGAAGGCGTCCCAGTCGATTGGCCCTTGGCAGGCGTCCCAATCGGCGAGCGCCAACCAGCGTGTGTCCTGTTCTGTCCACTGGTTAAGGAATAATCGGCGAAAACTGTTCTCTTGCGCGGGGATCGCTTTCGCCCGCGCGCACGCAATCCGCATATCTTCCAGCGATCGAAAATCCCCGAGCGCCGGGTTGCACGCCTTCCACACCTTCTCATCCGTCCAGTCCGCCTCTGGCGGCGCTTCGAAAATCAGCGGCAGGAATGTTGGATCGAGCTTGGGATTCTCCTGCACCTTCTTCGCGTGCGAATACAGCTCCCACAAGATGGAATGGCGATCGAAGCCGGCCGTGGAGATGATGAGATACAGCGGCTGCGTGCGCCCGCCCATCGACGTGCTCAACACATCATGCAAGCGCCGATCGCCCGCCGCGTGCATTTCGTCATACACGCAGAGGTGCGCGTTGTAACCCCATTTCGTGTAGGCCTCCGCCGAGATCGCGCGATACTTGCCCCCGCTCGCCTCATGCTCGATCCGCTTCTGTGAATCGACGATATACGTCGCCGCCACGAGCGCGGGATCGTTGCGGATCATCTGCGCCGCCACGTTGAACACAATCCCCGCCTGGTCCTTGTCGGCCGCCGCGCTATACACCTCCGCGCCGGCTTCCCCATCAGCCAAGAGCCCATACAGGGCGATCGCCGCCGCCAGCTCGGACTTCCCGTTCTTGCGCGGCAGCATGAGCAGGCACGTCCGATACTGCCGCTGCCCGTCGCGCCGCTTCTTGAAAATCTTCTTGACGATCCGGACTTGCCACGGCCGCAGCTTGAACGTCTGCCCCGCGAACGCGCCCTTGGTATGCGTCAGGCGATTAATGAACGCGATCGGATCTTGAGGGGGTGCGGCTTGCCCGATCGCGACCCCGTGCCGCCGGGGTTGCTTAGCGTTCCACCCGCCAGCGCGGGACTTTTCACGGGGGATCTCAGCCAGTTTGGGCATAGATCTTATGGACATTTGCCGCGTGAATGGCCCGGGTGGTTTGGGGCGCAACGACTTACAGACATTTCGACCACCCCCCCTAACATTCGATCACATTCCCAATCCGGTCTTGCGATGATGACAGTCGCTGCACAGCGCCTGGAGGTTGTTTCGATTCCAGAACAATTCGGGATCACCGTCATGTTTCACAATGTGGTCGACCTCAAGCTGGGAATGAATCACCCCACACTGTGCGCAGGTATATCCACACTCCACAAGCACCCGCTCTCGTTCCCGCTTCCACCGGTCACGATAATACAGGCGCCGGATGATGCGGTTCGGGCGTTGCTGTTCCTTCACCCGCGCATGGGTGGGACAGCGGCCCTTGGGGACCAGCACACCGCAGCCGGGCGCCGCACAGAATTGACTAGGCATGCCAGACCCGGCCGCAGACGTTGCAATACCACCAGGATCCGATCCGTTCGACCATCCGACCCTCTTCGCCGCAATAGGGGCAGCGCATTAGGGTTGCCCTTGTGGGCAGGGCGTGCGGGGTTGCGTGCCCACATCGATCCGCCCTTCGATCGCACAGGCCATGGTCCCGATCGCGACGAGGGTGAGGGCGATGAGGACATAATCACGGACTCGCATAGGTCATTCGCGATGCCCAATCCAGCGGCGCAGGGTGTCAAGCGGGTTATACTGGGATCGTCCGCGAGGCCCGGGCCGGGCGTCACACTGCTGTTGGCTTGACACCGGAAACTCCCGCACGCCTTGCGGATTTGCCTCGGGCTCTGGCTCGGGATACCACTGCACCATATGGCAGACCGGGCAGGTCGTATACGGGCCGCTCCACCACAGTTCATGACGCGGACACCATTGCGGCGGATGCCCTACCTGACTCATCGCTGCCCTATCCTCACCACAGTAGGGGCACCGCATTACTTCCCCGCTCGCGTCTTTCGCATGTGGCGTGGTATCCACGTGCCGCGGGCACCGTCCACGGGGCACAAGCTCCCCACATCCACGCTCGGCGCAAAACTGCATTACGCGGGCCGCTCCATTTCCGCGATCCAATACTCGATCGCGTTTTGTATCGTGGTGGCTAGTTTTAAAACGAGCCCATCACGTATAAGCCCTGGCGGGTGGGTGACTACCTGCTCGGCAAGTGCCACCACCCGCGGATCCATTTCTCGGATCTTTTTCCGTGCGTTACTTTCTTTCACGGCTCCGCTTGCGGGCACGGCGTTTGTGTGGGGGATTGCCCATCCGCTAAATGCCCTTCGATCGCCAGGGAGCAAGCGATCGCAAATGACAGCATGGCGAGCATGAGACTTACGATCGCCACGGTTAGTAGTTTGGGAATAAGCCGTTCTAGTTGCTGATTCGTAAGCATTACTCGATCTCCACGATGGTGATCCCGTGGTTGGCTTCTACGATCTTCTTCCGTAACTGATACGCCTCAGTCTTTGTGGGTTTACTCTTCACATCCTCGACGATCCACGCGCCGAGGCGGTGATCCCGATACTTGAAATCCGCATGGAACATGCCCACGGTGTGCAGGATCTCGGGGCCACCATCCCGAAATAACTCCTTCACGATCAAGGGAAAGCCGGGGTGAATCTCGATACTGGAGATCCGGCCCGCTTGTGCGAGCAGCTTCAGTTCCTGATACCGGGCGGCTTCCCGCTGACTGTCGAAGAGGATGCCATCGACGCGCACGGCATGCGCCTGATACTTATTCGTGCTGGGGCGCGTGTTGACGGTGAGTTTCGCACCTGACACGGTGTCATGGGTTTTGGCCCACTGCGTCCAACCGGCCCGATCACTCATCGAGATAGTCCCACGGGATGCGCCGCCAAAGCACGATCAGGCGAATCGCAATCGCCACCGTGACGATCACCAGCACGACGAACACCACAACCCACGCATTCATCGGTGCCCCACCCAGCGGCGGACGGTTTCGAACGGCAAGACGCCCCAGCGCACCATCGTCGGGCTGTCAGTTGGACCCGGACAGTGATTCCCCAGCACGTCCACGATCCAGATGCCGGTGTCGCCCGCGCTCGCCCGATACGCCACGACATCCCGCGCTTTCGTGATGCAGTTCGCGTCTTTACACAAATACCCCCAGCGGGCGTCACGTTGGCTCAGGACGCCAATCAGGCCATCGAGGAAGGCCCAGGCCGCGTCGCCGTCGGTGAGCTGGCAGGAGTGCGTCACCTGGGCCGGATGGTCGGCCGCATACTGCCGCGCCACGCCCTCGCCGTAGGCCGGCAGCGGTAGAGCACCCCCAGGGGAAGACGGGGGCGTGCCGGGAGTCGGCTCAGGCGTGGTCGCGGTATCGCTGCGGTCGACGGTCACCGTGGTCGTATTCGTGACGGTGACGTTGCCCGGGGCCGTGGGCGCCTGCACGACAGGCGAGGGCATCGTCAAGGCGATGTCACAGCCGAGACTGGTGAGGGCGAGGAGGAGGATTAGTATCCGCAATCGGCACACACCTGTTTCCCGCCCTTATACATCCACTGGTAACAGCCGCACCGTGGGCATCGGGGCGGTTCGGGTTTCGTCATCGCTTCACCCCGAGGCGCCGGAGCTGCTCCTGCGGCGAGAGACTCCGCACCCGTTGCGCCTGATCGGCGTTCGAGAGCTGGGGGGGTTCCGGTTCGGGGAGTCGTTGAATCCATCGTTCCTCATCGAGCCAGGTGATCATCGACGGAATAAAGCGCCCCGCACAGGCCTGCCACTGCGCCGATCGCTGGTGTTGGGCGAGCGCCGTCAACATCACCGTCAGCGAGACTTTCTGGTGCGCCTTCCGAAACGCCGCTCGCGCCGCATCGCCGCCTTTTCGTCGTGCCGCCGGATACGCGTCTCGAAAGAGTGCAAAATCCTCCAAGGATTTTCACCCTCTCTCTCTCTCCCTTGCTTGTTGTATCGACTGTCACAGTCAAACTACGGGAACTTCGGGGCTTCAAGCACACGGGGACTTTTTTTGTTTCCGCGCGAAAATTCTTTTCGCACAAAACAAACCACTTGCCTGTTGGTTCCCCAACACCACAGGACCAGGCGAAAAAAAGTCCCCGTTGAAAAAGACGCCTGGATTTTCCGCCTAGCTGGCAGGGACGGCCGAGGGCATCCCCGCGTTCATGTGACTCGATCCTCATGCAAGTTGTCCCGAAGTCTCTCCCGTTCGGGACCGACGGGCCTTAGCGCCCCGGTGGGACGGGGCGTCGAGGTCGGTCACTTACGCCGCTATTGCTTGCGCCGCTTTCCGTAGGTCGAATTTGATTTCCTTGATCGGCTTGTCGTCGCGGTAGGCGTTCCACGCATACACGCACCCGCGGAACAATTCGCCCTGCTTGATTTCCAGCCGGTCTTCCTTCACAGACTTCAGCCATTCGTCCAACACGGTGGCGGGTGCGTTATCTTCAAAGTCCTTCCCGCCGCGCGCCACATCGAGCCAGAATTTCCGCGCCTCGTCTTCGTTCGCCTCGAACGTGGCGTGCATCGCGGCGACAATCGGCACCTTCTTCAGTTCAGGCGTCTTGATGCTGAAGAGTTCCCCGAGCCAGAGTAAATAGCGATGGAGTTGTTCCTCGTGGAACAAGCTGAACTGCTCGTCGCCCTTCTTCGTGTCAACGCTCACGATGAAATGCCGATACCAGGTCACCGCCTCCACGCCGATCTTCGCGATCGGTTTCGCGACATCGCGCAGATTGGGCACGAGCCCCTGATACGCGCCCGCGACATCGGCGGCCGAGCGACTTGACTTGCGATCGTCAAACTGGCGGAACAGCAGCGCGAGATCCCGCTCGCTCGCGACTTCATACAGATCGACGTGCGCGAAGAGTCCATCGGGAAACGTGCCGTTGAGTTCACACAGCATGGTCGCGCTATGCTGCCCGTTCATCCGATACCACTGCCCGCCGAGCTTGCACTTGGCCCAATGGAACGACACGAGTAAGCCGGCATCGGCCTTGCGGCGGAGATGTTGCAGCCGGGAGGGAATGAGTTCACGTTCCGTGGGGGACGGCGGGAGATCGCGAAATTCCTGGGCAAGTGCGGGTGTGAGCGGGTGCGTCTCGGCACCCACAATCGAAAAGTTGCCGTTCATTGCTTCTTCTCCTTCGTAATGCGTTTGCTGGTGAGCAAGGATTCGTGAGTGAGTTGTTCGAGAATGGCTTTCAAGTCATGGGCGATCATGGCGATGGTCCCGGGGGAACATTCGGCCAAGTGTTTACGCCCTTCGGTTTGAAGTGCCTGAACAATCGGGCTCACTTTTTGGAGTAACACATCGACATCTACTGTGCGTCCGCGCCCCCGGACGATCCGATAATCAAAGGACGATCCTCCTTTCCTGCGTTCACAGAACGTGTGATACGTCCCGCGCGTCTGCATCTGCGTCAACACGGCGACGACATCGGCTTCAAGCCCTTCGCTTTGGGTGATGATGGTTTTCAGCCGGTGCCAGCTTCCATCGCCGAAGCGGTCGAGAATTTTTGTCACGAGCTCACGATTCCGCGTGGATGATCGGTTTTTTGAGAGCGTGAGTTCATCGGCCATGAGTCTCTGCACCGCCTGAAAGCGAATCCGTTCATTCGTTTCGGTCTTATCGGTGCGTTCCCAATAGCTGCGAAAGCGTCTCTCGGTGAGGTTTTTGGGAATTGCTCCCGCGGTAGCAACGGACAAAAACCGCCCGAAGCGCACTCGCTTCTCGATCCATTGCCGGCTTTTACTTTCAATTCCTGCGAGTTGTTCTTGTGTCCACCCCGAGCAATAGAACAACGTCGCGAGCACCTGATCGTAGGAGCCCGTTCGTTCTGTGGCGGTGTCGCCATGTGTGGCGCGAATCTCGGCGCGGTGGAGCCGATACTCCGCCTCCGTCATCCGTTTCGCTGACGCAAAGTCGATCGCGTTCACAACCCCACACCCCGCCCGAGCCGCACGCCGGCATCCCAGCGCCGCGCATCCGCATACCGCGCCCGTGATATCAACTCTTCCCAGAGTGCCGGCTGACACGCCAGATACCGGCAGCACTCCACGGGCGCGTGCCAGAACATCCCGACCAGCGCCCAGGCGCCTTCGCAATCGGCCACGAGGCCGAGCTCCTCCACGAAGTCCTCGAAGTCGATCGGCTTGGGCGGCGATTCCTCGAACTCAAAACGCCGCATCGGTCGCCTCCGCGAGTGTGACGATCTCCCCGCTGTCCAGCAGCGTGACCGTCACAGGCGTCTTAACTTCCTTGTAACGGGTGACCGCCCGCGCCACGTCGTGATCCGTGGTGTAGCACTGCACGAGGCAGCCGTGGTCGGTCGTCAGCGTGAGCGTCGTTTTGCCGGTCGTCTTCGAGCGCGTGCCCGCCGTGATCGTCCCGGTCACCGCC
>Ga0137457_1000130_pt1 | contig 19578 bp, 21 predicted proteins | sample EasRivERMGT630_2_FD_102321 | JGI IMG/M metagenome (GOLD analysis project Ga0137457, IMG submission 102321) | Soil microbial communities from meander-bound floodplain in the East River, Colorado, USA - East River MetaG ERMGT630_2 | ecosystem: Environmental > Terrestrial > Soil > Floodplain ...
AGACCCCGAAGACTGGACCGCAAGGCACCGTCCAAACTAAGGTTGCTTGGCGTCCGAACCGGGGCCCTCAGGCAAAACTCGTTCATTGCCCGTTGGATGAGATTTTCTATGGTGGCGCTCGGGGCGGAGGCAAGACCGATGGGATGCTTGGCAAGCACGCCATCAAGGCGGCGAAGTACGGCTCTGGCGTAGTAGGCGTCTTCTTTCGCAGAACGCGGGAAGATCTGAAAGAGGCCATCGAGCGCAGCCAGGATCTATATAATCCGATTGGCGCCCGATGGATCAAACAGGAGAAGCAGTGGCGCTTCCCGAACGGCGCCCGCCTCAAGTTTGAGTATCTCGACCGCGACGAGGACGCCAACAACTACCAGGGCCACAACTACACGGACCTCTATTTCGAGGAGATCCAGCACTGGCCTGATCCCAAGCCGGTCAACAAGCTTCGTGCCACCTTGCGCTCCGCCAAGGGCATCCCGTGCCAGTTTCATGCAACGGGTAATCCAGGCGGCGCCGGCCACCAGTGGGTTAAGGCGCGGTACATCGATCCGGCGCCACTCGGGTGGCAGGTGCTATGGGAAGAGTTCGAAAACCCGTTCACCGGTCAGAACGAGCGCAAGAACCGGATCTTCATACCATCGAAGCTTACGGACAATCCGTTTCTCGATGGCTCGTATGTCGCATCGCTACAGCAGGCCGGCACCAAGGAGCTTGTCAGGGCTTGGCTTCAAGGTGACTGGGATGTCATCGAGGGCGCTTTCTTCGACTGCTGGTCGCACGCTAAACATGTTATTCGCCCATTTGCCATCCCCGAGCACTGGCTGCGCTTCCGGTCGATGGACTGGGGCAGCGCCTCGCCATTCAGTGTTGGGTGGTGGGCGGTACCGTCAGACGATTACCAGCACCCAGACGGTGCGATCCTGCCACGTGGCGCCATGATCCGCTACCGCGAGTGGTATGGTGTCAAGATGGACAACGGCGTGGCTATGCCCAATGTCGGCCTGAAGCTGACAGCCGAAGAGGTGGCGGCCGGCATCAAGCAGCGTGAGCAGAACGAGAAGATCAGCTACGGCGTGCTCGATCCTTCGGCATTCGCTCAAGATGGCGGCCCCTCGATCGCTGAGCGCATGATGACATGCGGGGTAGCATTCCGCAGGGCTGACAACAAGCGCGTTGGCACCAAGGGTGCGATGGGTGGTTGGGACATGATGCGCCAGCGCATGAAGGGCGATGGTGGTGACAGGCCGATGCTTTACTACTTCTCGACCTGCGTGAATAGCATCAGAACGATCCCGGTGCTACAACATGACCCTGACCACGCCGAAGATCTCGACACCGACATGGAAGACCATGCGGCAGACGACGCACGCTACGGCTGTACGTCTCGCCCATGGACGCCTTCAAAGCCCAAGGCCAAGACACCCTATTTCGATCCCAAGCCTGTGACCATCGGCGAGATGGTGAAGGACATGGAGCGCCGCAAACGCGGCAGCGGCTCCGAGCGACGCATCTAGCTAGGATATCCCCCATCAATGGCAACTGAGCAGGTCAGCGGCGACACGCGCGCCGAGGCTGACAGCGAGCCTCGCTCGTCCAAATATTGGCTTGCCGAGATCGAGGCCGCCAAGGGCCGCGTCGGGCCGTGGCATAAGCGTGCCCACGGCGTGCTGGAGCGCTACCGCGACGAGCGCGATGAGGCCAACAAGAACCAGCGCAAGGTCAACATCCTGTGGGCCAACACCGAGGTCTTGAAAGCGGCGCTGTTCGCCGAGCTTGGCAATCCCGATGTTCGCCGGGCCTTCCCTTATCCCGGCCAGGACAATAAGATCGCCCGCACCGCGGCGCTGCTGCTTGAGCGCTGCCTTACCGCGTGCTCGAACCTGTATGATAGCACCTATGAAATCGAATGCGCCATCGAGGATATGCTACTGCCCGGCCGCGGCCAGTGCTGGCTCGAATATGAAGTCGAGATGGACGACGGTGACGCTATCCGTTACCAGGAAGCCAAGTTCTGCTATGTCCAGTGGGACCGGTTCCTGCACGGCGCCGGCAACCGGTTCACCGACTGGCCATGGGTCGGGCGGATGCATCTATTCACCCGCGATGAACTGGTTGAGAAATTTGATGACAAAGTCGGCAAAGAAATCCCCCTCGGCTATTGCCTTCCTGAGGGCAAGAAGGACGACAAGGACGAGATATTCAAGCGCGCCGCCGTCTGGGAGATCTGGGACAAGGCCAAGAAAGAGCGCCATTACATAGCCGAGGATTATAAGGACGTCCTCAAGAGCGACGCCGATCCGTTCAAGCTGCGCAATTTCTTCCCGTGCCCACGCCCGCTCGACGCCATCAAGACCACGACCGATTCAACCCCGATCCCGGAATATTGCGAGTACCAGGATCAGGCGGCTGAACTTGACCGGGTGACGACGCGGATCAACAAGCTCACCGAGATGATGAAATGGGCCGGGCTCTATGATGACGCCATGCCCGACGTCGATAAGCTGCTCGATCTGGGCTATCTGAATGACGGCCAGTTCGATCCGCTGAAGGGCGCGGCGGCCTGGCGCGATGCCGGCGGCATTGAAGCGGCGCTGTTCTCGATCCCGCTGGATAAGATCGCGGCGGCCTTGCAGCAGCTTTACCAGCAGCGCGGCATTCTGATCCAGACCATTTACGAGATCACCGGCATCTCCGACATCATCCGCGGCTCGTCCGACCCCAATGAGACGCTCGGCGCGCAGAAGCTGAAGGCCAATTTCGGTTCGCTCCGCATGCAGAAGCGCCAGAAGGCGGTGCAACGCTTCGTCCGCGATCTGTTCGAGATCAAGGGCGAACTGATTGCCGAGCACTTTGAGCCCAAGCAACTCTCGCAGATGAGCGGCATCTTGCTGCCCACGGCAGAGGAGAAAGCCCAGGCGCAGCAGATCATGGCGCGCGTCGAGCAGATGAAACAGATGCAAGCGATGCAAGCCCAACAGCAGCAGATGGTGCAGCAGCAGCCCCAGGGCGGGCCGCCGATGCCTCCACCGGGTGGCCAGGCTCAGCCGATGCCGCAAGGAATGGCAGCATGAACATGATGCCCCAGCCTCAGGCGATGGGAATGGCGCCACAGATGCCGCCCATGCCATCGCCGCAGGAGATAGAGAAGGCGCAAGCCATCCTCGAAGCGGTGTCATGGGAAGAGATCGAGCCGATCCTGCGCACCGACGAACGCAGGAATTATTCCATCGATATCGAGACGGATTCGACCGTCTTCCAGGATGCCGAGACCGAGAAGACGCAGCGCATCGAGGTCATGGGCGCCATGACGCAGTGGCTAGAGCGCGCTATCCCGGCGATCCAGAGCAACCGCTCGCTTGCCCCGTTGATGAAAGAGTTGACGATGTTCACGCTCGGGGCGTTCAAGATCGGCCGCCAACTTGAGGAGACCTTCGAAGACGCCTTCGACCAGATCCAGGACATGCCGGAGCAGCCCAACCCCGAGCAGCAGAAGCTTGAAATGGAGGCCAAGGTCAAGGAGGCCGAGTTCGCCGGCAAGCAGAAAGACCGCGAAGCCGATATGGCCTTCAAGCAGCAGGAACATGGCCTGAAGCAGCAAGGCATGCAAGCCGAACTTGCGTTCAAGCAGCAGGAACTCGGCTTTAAGCAGCGCGAGATGGAGATGAAGGAGGCGTCCGAAGCCTTCAAGATGCATCTGGGCCAGCAGCAGCATGAGGACGACCGCGAGGCGGCGATGATCGAGCGGGAGGCAGCGCAGGAAGACCGCCTGTTCGATCAGGAACTGAAAGAGCGCGACGCCGCCGGCAAGGAGCAGGAGCGCGCGGCCAAGGCAATTGGCACTGCCGCATCGGCGAATGGCGGATCGGCGCCGAAGGCCGCCAATATGGGCAGTTTCCTGCAAGGCCTGGCCAAACAGGTGTCGCAGGCGGTCGCCGAGCAGATGTCCGAGCAGCAGATGATGATCGCCAAGGCTCTGCAAGGCATTGCACAGCAGCAGGATGAGACCACTGAGGCGCTGACCGCCGTGGTCGGCCACATCACCGCGCCGGTCAACGTCAAGCGCGATCCCCGCACCCGCCGGGCGATCGGCGTCGAGCGTGGCCAGAACAGCGAGACTGACCTGCGCGCCATGCTGGAGAAGATGGCCAAGGGCCGGCAGCTGGTGCGCGGTGCTGACAACCGGATCGAAGCGTTTAACTAATGGCGCTCTCGCGGGCTGATCACGGATTTCATTTCCACGACAATAGCGGGTTCGTGGCGCAGGGTAGCGGGCCGTTCGCAACCGGGAATTTCACGCCAGCAAACAACAGCCTGTTGATTGCTGCGGTGATGTGCGGCTCCAATGATATTGCGACCGGCGACACTGACTTCATTACCACGGGCGGCGGCTGGACCTGGACTAAGCGAGTTAGCCAGACCATGAGCTTTGGAACTGATGGTTTTATCCACCAGTTGTGGACTGCCCCCGTATCGACCGGCGCCTCGATGGCCGTGACGTCAACGCACACCGGGCACACCAGTTATGCATACGGCATCGCCGTCTATGCCTATACCGGATACGACACCGGGTCGCCAGTTGGCGGCACGGCATCGGACAGCAACACCAGTACCACCAACAGCCTGACGCTCTCGGCGGCGCCGGCCGCTGGCGACGACGTGCTGGCGTTCCTCAACATTCTCGGCGATGCCGACGCCTCAGATGCCAGCGTGGCGGCAGGATCATCGTTTACCGAGTTGTTCGAGACGAATTCGCCGGACAGCTTCCTGAAATGGCAGGCACAGGCCAGAACCGGCTCAACATCCGATGCCGTGTCCTGGACCACGTCGACACCGAATACAACGCCGTTCGATCAACGCATCTTCAGCGCCCTCACCATCAAAGCGGCCGCCGCCGGCACCGCCGTGCCCGTGTTCCGCAATCACTACCGCAGGATGAAAGCAGCTTAATGTTCTATCTTCGGCAATCCACGGCCTCGCAGGCGGTGCTGATCGGCCCGTTTGTAGACAGCCTAGACGGAAATACGGTGGAAAGCGGCCTGACCGTCGATGCTGCCGATATCCGGCTGTCGAAGAACGGTGCCAACATCGTCGGCAAGAACTCCGGCGGTGGCACGCACGATGAACTGGGCTACTATACCATCACCCTCGATGCTACCGACACGGACACCGTTGGCCGGCTGCAATTGGCGGTGCATGAAAGCGGCGCGCTGCCAGTCTACCACGAATTCCAGGTGCTGGAAGAGGTGGTGTTCGATGCTATGTTCGCCGCATCGGCGGCGCTGAGTGTCACGGTCGGCTCGATCGCCGCCGGCGCAATTACCGCGACTGCCATTGCCGACAACGCCATCGATGCCGGGTCTATTGCCACCGGTGCGATTACCAGTGCTAAATTCGCAGCCGGTGCTATCGATGCGGCAGCCATTGCCACCGGTGCGATCGATGCCGATGCCCTCGCCGCTGATGCCGTGGCAGAGATCGCCGATGGAGTTTGGGACGAGGACGCCACCGGGCACCAGACGCAAGGCACATTCGGCCAGGCTATCGGTGATCCGGCCGCCGACGCCAACACCATCTATGCAGCGGTCGTAACCGGCGCGGCCGGTACAACGATAGCCGCCGACATTATCGCGGTGAAGGCGGAAACGGCCAGCATCCTGACCGATACCGCTGAGATCGGTGCTGCCGGCGCGGGGCTCTCCGCCATCCCGTGGAATGCATCCTGGGACACCGAAGTCCAGTCCGAATGCACTGACGCGCTGAACGCCTATGACCCGCCGACCAATGCCGAACTGGTAACCGAAATCAACTCCGTGCAGACCGACATTGCCGCGCTCAACGACATCTCGGTCGCCGATTTGCTGACGACGCAGATGACCGAGAGCTACGCCGCCAACGGCACGGCGCCAACCCTGTCCCAGGCGATGTTTGCGGTGCATCAGGTGCTGATGGACTTCTCGATCAGCGGTACGAGCTATACCGTCAAGCAGCTTGGCGGGTCGAGCGCCTTCGTTGTGACCCTCAATGATGGCACCACGCCCACGGCAGCTTCTCGCGACTGATGTCTATCGCCACTATCGTTACCCGCGGCTTCGGCTCATTCGGGTCGATCGCCGAGGTTGTCACTCGCGGCTATATAGCGGTCGGCGCGGCTCAGACGGTTGTTCGCGGCGGCTATCCGGCATCCGAGGAAGAGGACAAGGCCCGGCTTAAGCGCAACAAGCGCCGGCTGAAAAGGCTAGAGGAGCGTCGCAAGGAGACCGAGGCGCTGCTGAAGCGCCTGCTCCGCGAAGCCATCTACGGCCCGCAGCCCACCGAGGACGCCGCAGAACAGGCCCAGGACGCCCTCGAAGCCATCCCGGCCATGGTTGTCGCCCCGCATGCGGCAATGGCTTCAGCGGCTGAAATGCAGCGCTGGGAGACCGAACTCGCCGCAGTCTCTGAACAAATCGCGGCGATCGAGCGCGCCATGGATCAGCGTTTCGCAGTGTCGGACGACGATGACGATGACGACCTCGAAGCCATCATTATGCTTTTGCACTAAGGGAAAACATGGCACTTCAATATTCTGCTGCTGTCCGCAACGCCAAACTTGACGCGGTCGAAACGGCAATCGGAGCTTCCGCAGTCCTGAAAATCCGCACCGGTGCGGTTCCGGCCAATGTGGCCACGGCGGATGCAGGCACGGTGCTCGCGACGGTCAATCTTCCCTCAGATTGGATGGCGGCGGCTTCGGCTGGTGTCAAGGCAATGTCCGGCACCTGGCAGGATACTGCGGCCGATGCCACGGGAACAGCCGCGCATTTCCGCATCTATGCCTCGGATGGCACCACAGCCCACATGCAAGGCACGGTGGGCACCAGCGGTGCGGATATGATCGTCGATAGCGTGTCGTTCACGGCCGGGCAATCGTTCAGCGTCACCAGTTTCTCGCTCACGGCCGGCAACGCCTGATGGCGATCTCGACGCTTGACGGTTTCATAGGGGCGACGAAGCAAAGAATTTCCCTGTTCAAGTCAGCCACGCGCACGATCGTAGCGGCGGGCTGGTTCTCGATCTTCGATCTTGCTGGCGATCCCGGCGCAGGAACGCTTGCTGGATCGAGCACCGCAGCCGGCGTCGTGCCGACCGACGCAACGACTGGCTGCCCATCGATCAACACCTTCGGCGGCGGTGCGGCCGGGTATCTCGCCCAGGTCGAGTTCGCCTCGAATGTCGCCTGCCGCATCGCATTGTTTGACCTGCTGTTCAAGGCCGGGGCCTATGCCTTCAATGCCAATACCGCGCTGAGTTCGCAGCCGTCTTACTCCGCGCGGCTGCCCGGCACCGACTACAAGCAAACCGAGATCTGGGTCGAGCAGGTGACGGCCGCGACCGGTAACCAGGCCGTCAACGTCACCTATACCGATCAGGATGGCAACACTGGAGCAACGACGGGCGCGGTCGGCATCGGCGCGGCTCCAACGGTCGGGCGCTGCTGGCAGCTTCCATTCGCGGCAGGCGATACCGGCCTCCAGGCCATCACCAATGTCGCGGGCAGCGTGGCCACTGTTGGAACATTCAACGTGCTGGTGCTGAGGCGGCTTGCCTCGATGCGCGTCAAGATGGTCAACGACGGCGACACCTTGGACCTTCTGCGTCTGGGGCTGCCGCAGATCTTCGACAACAGCGCCCTGTTCATGCTGGTTTCCGCTGACAGCACCTCGTCAGGGCTGCCCGATCTGGAGATCACTGTAGCGAACGGTTAGCCGATGGCGAGCCTGTTCCGCTTGCAGCCAACAAGAAGGCTTGTCGCGCCGCATCTGGTCCGCGACACCGCGGTCGATGCGGCAACCCTGGTAGTTGGCGGCTTCTGGGAGGCCCAGGCCGCCGGCCCGGTCAGCGCAACGGCTGCGATCACCGAGGCGTCAGATACCGTGGCATCGGCTGCGGCTGTGGCGATTAGGGCCACGTCAGCGTTGACGGCGGCCGATGACACGCTGTCCGCAAACGGCACGCTGGCGGCGTCAGGCATCACGGCATCAGCGGCGATCGCGGAAGCGGCCGACGCGGTCGCATCGAGCGCCGCGCTGGCGATCCACGCCACTCACACAGCCACTGAGGCCGATGATGGGCTCACGTCATCTGCGGCCATCACGCTGCGAGCAACGCTTGCGGTCACCGAGGCCAACGACACAGTCACATCAGCCGCGCAACTCGCAATCCGGGCAACCGTGGCGATGGCGGCGGTATCAGACACGCTGGTATCGGCTGCTGCGCTGAGGATTGCCGCAACCGCGAATCTCCTTGTGGTCGGCGACAGCCTTGCGGCGACGGGCCTGAGCCCGTCCAATTACGGTTATGGATCGCCCTCATCCATGGGCATCGGAATGGGATTGGGATTTTAGACAGGGACCATCATGGTAGACAGATATGTGACTAATCCAATGAGCGCGGCAGTACCCGAGAAATGGGTGGCCATTACGCCGAGTGACACGGTCGATCTGGCCTTCGTTGCCAGGGTGATCTATGTCGGCGGCGCCGGCAACGTGACCGCCGTCAATGAGGACAACACCACCGCCTTGTTCACCGCTCCCCCGGTCGGAACAATGATTCCTGGACGCTGGCGGCGCGTGAATGCCACAGCCACCACGGCAACGGTGCTGGTAGCGGGGTATTAGCATGCCCGTCTCTCTCGCCGGCCTGGACCTGTCCTGGCTGAAGAACCCCGACAACCGTCTTCCCCCCAGTCCGCCTAAACAGCGGACCAACTTACAGGCGAAGCGATCCACCGCGGTCGCTTCGCCCTATTTCCTCGCTGACATCGAGCCCTTCGTTTCTATCGCCACCCGCGACACGGTCGAGATCACCTCCCGGTCGCAGCTGCGCGAATATGAGCGCGCCAACGGCATCAAGCAATGCGGCGAACTCAAGGGAAAGCTCGTCCCCGAGCAGAAGAAGCGCATTGCGAAGGAAACCTACGTGTCGCCGGAAGATCTGAAGGCGGCCGATTTCAAGTGGGTCGATTAACCGACAAAAGGACCAACAATTCCAATGGATTTAGACAATCAAGCTGCTGAAAGCGGCCTGGACACAGGCAATGCTGGCGGCGAAAGTAGTACTGCCGTATCGGCTCCGGAGAAATCCGGGCTATCGCTCTCGGAATCCTTGGCGAAGGCGGCCAAGACCGTTACCGAGAGGACGGCGGATGAGGCCCCGGCCAGGGCAGAGCCCGCCGACAAGAAACTTACCGCCTTTGAGCCCAAAGCGAAAGCCGAATCCGGCTCTCTTACCGTCCAGGACGGCTCTCAAGGGGAGGCTATGGCCCCCTCTATCCTTGAGGCGCCCCATCACTGGCCGCAGAAGCGGAAGGAAGCCTTTGCCAAGTTCGCGGCAAGTCCAGACCTCCAGGCAGTCGCCAAGGAGTGGCTCGGACACACCAAGGAATTGGAAGGCGAGTTTACGCGGAAGGCTCAGGAACACGCTGAATATCGGAAGTTTACCGATACTGTTCGCGAACTCTTCTCGCCCGAGCAGCGCACGCTCTTGCAACGTCACGGTGCCAACGAAGCCCAGGCTATCCAGCACTGGTCTCAGTTGGACACCTACGCTCGCAAGGATCCTGCCGGGTATGCGAAATGGTTTATGCAGCAGACCGGTCTAACGCCCCAGCAGCTTTTCCCGGAACTTGGACAGGGTCAGCCAAACGGACAAGGCAATTCCGCCGCCGCCGAATGGATGGACCCTGAAATCATCAAACTTCGTGAAGAGCTTGGCCCGCTGAAATCTCAGCTCGCGCAATATCAAGCTCACATCCAGCGTCAGGAACAGGCGGCACGGGCCCAGCAACAGGCCCAAGCCGCCGAAACCCAGCGCACCATCGTTCGCACCATCCAGCAGTTCGCCGAATCCAAGGACGATGCTGGAGCCCCGATCTATCCTCACTTCGCTGAAGTAGAGGACCGCATGTCTTGGGAATTGTCCAACAATCCCGAGATCAAGGCGATTGGCGAGCCCTCAGAAATGCTCAAGGCGGCGTATGACGTCGCCGTCTGGGCAAATCCGGGCACTCGCCAGTCGCTGCTGGACGCCCAAGCCTCTGCCGCCCAGGCAGAGACCGCAAAGCGCCAGGCGGCAGATAAGGCGCGAACCGCGCAAACCCTGAAGCCAAGGATCGGATCTGTCGCAGGCGCCGCCAAAGCGCCGGCACAGGATCTCAAGAGCATGATCAGAGACGCAGCAGGCCGGGCGCGGGGCTAAGGAGGCCCTGACCCATGGCGATCCCTAATAGTTCATACACTGAAATCATCACCACGACGCTCTCAAACTACCGCGAGCGCATGGCTGATAACGTCCTCGCCCACAACCCGCTTCTGCTCCGCCTGAAGCGGAAGGGCAATACGGACTCTGCTTCAGGCGGCACCGAACTGCTAGAAAACTTGCAGTATGCTGAAAACACAACCTTCAGCTGGTATTCGGGCTACGAAACCCTGTCGGTTGAAGCTTCGGACGTGCTGACCTCAGCACAGTTCGCGTGGAAGCAGGCGAACTGCAACGTCACGATGTCCGGCCTCGAAATGTTGAAGAACGCCTCGGACGAGCGCGTCTTCAACCTGATCGAATCGCGCATCAAGGTTGCCGAGAAGACCATGGCCAACCAGATCTCGGACGCGCTGTACTACAGCAACACCGAGAACTCAGGCAAGTCGATCGGCGGCCTTCAGCATCTGGTGGCGGATCTTCCGACATCGGGGACTGTCGGTGGGATCGATGCCTCGGCGCAGACCTGGTGGCGTAACCAGTTCTACGACTTCTCGACGGCTGGCGTCACGGCTTCGGCCACGACCATCCAGCACGCCATGAACCTGGTCTATCTGCGCTCGCTGCGCGGCTCGGACGACATCGACTTTATCGTTGCTGGTGAAAATTACTTCACCTTCTACGAAGAGTCGCTTCAGGCCAAGCAGCAATTCCACAAGGCTGATGTCGGCGATGGTGGTTTCGTGTCCTACAAGTACAAGGGCGCGGACGTCTTCTACGACGGCAACTGCAATACCAATCGGATGTACATGCTCAACACGGACTATTTGCATTACCGTCCGCATTCAGAGCGCAACTTTACGACGGACGATCGCAAGGCTGCTGTCAATCAGGACGCCGTTGTTGTCCCGATGTACTGGGCGGGGAACTGCACAGTTAGCAACAGAAGCCTTCAGGCTGTGATCTGCGCGTAACCACCGACATAAGGAAATAACGCTATGACTTTCCGTTTCGTTGACGGTCGGATTGGTGCGCAGCCTATCGCTGACACTTCTTCGACCCAGAACCATCCGCTCGGCACGATTGTCCGAGCAGTCGATCCGACTTATGGTGAAGGCGAGTTCATCTATCTGACCGGCGTCGCTTCTACAGTGGTCGGATCGATCGTCAATTATGACGCGGTCTGGATTACGGCGCTGCACACCAGCGCGCTGAACCTCCCGAGGCCGCTTGCAGTGGCGATGTCCATCAATCTGGCCAGCTCCTATGGCTGGTATCAGATCAGTGGTCAGGCCGTCATCGTCAAGGACGCCGCGTTGTCGCTGGGCGTCGGTGAGGCTATCGGCGCAGCTGCCGGTGCCGCTGTGGTTGTGGCGACGGGCTCGATCCTCAACGGCATGTGTGTGGCGGCGCTCGCTTCGGCGACGACCAGCGCTACGTCCGTCCGTGTGATGATTCAGCGCCCGCATGACACGTCAGATGTGAGCTGATACACCCTATCAGAGGCGGTCTTCGGGCCGCCTCTTCACTCAGGAGACTTCATGGCCGCGCCAAAATACGACCTCTTCCAGTGGAACTATCAGAGCCCCCACTCGGAAAAACCGTTGCATATCCCGGTGATCGTGCTGTGCAATACGCCTGAAGAGGAGATCGAAGCCAACATTCGCGCCAACACGGCCAGGGATTTACGCTGGCTCAGCGCTGCCCAGCCGCATGACGGGATTGCTATATTCGGCGGCGGCGGCGCCTCGGTTGCCGATCATCTCGACGACATTAGCGCCCTGGTAGCTGAGGGCGGAACGATATTCGCCATCAACGCCGCATCGCAATATCTGCGCAAATACGGCATCGACGTCGATTGGCAGGTAACGTGCGACGCCAAGCCGGAATCCGCAACCCTGATCGACCCGGAAGCGCGCGGGCATCTGATCGCCTCGCAGGTCAACCCGGTGACCATGGCCAGCGTCCCCGATCCGGTGGTGTGGCACAGCGCGGCGCACGCCAAGGAAGAATGGTTCCCGCCGGCCAAGGTGAAGCGCGGCGGCTATGCCCTGCTTGGCGGCGAGGCATCGAGTGGGCTCGGGGCGCTGTGTGCAGCGTTCTGCATGGGTTTTCGCAGGATGGAGATCTTCGGCTACGACAGTTGCCATCGCGACGGCCAGAGCCACGTCTATCGCCAACCGATGAACAACGGCATTCCGGTGATCTCGTACCAGTGGGCCGGGCGGTCGTTCCAGACCTCGATCACCATGCGCGTTCAGGCCGAGCGCTTCCCGATCGCGGCGCAAGCGCTGATGCAGGAAGGCGCAACCGTCAACGTCTGGGGCGACGGGCTGTTGCAGCATCTCTGGCGCACCCCGCAGGAAAACCTCACCGAGCGCGACAAGTATACGCGGATGTGGCAGATCGATGCCTATCGCACCTATTCGCCGGGTGAAGTCGCGGCCCCGACCTTTCTCGGTCTCGTCAAGGTGGAAGGCAAAGGGCCGGTGATCGACTTTGGCTGCGGCACCGGTCGCGGCGGCCTGGCGCTCGCCAAGGCCGGGCTCGACGTCATGCTGACCGATTTCGTCAGCGGCTGCCGGGACCAGGAGGCGCTGGTCCTGCCGTTCATCGAGTGGGATCTGACACGGCCATGCCCGTTGCGCGCGCCGTACGGCTATTGCTGCGACGTAATGGAGCACATTCCGCCCGATGATGTCGAGAAGGTCATTCTTCACATCATGCGGTCGGCGGAAACGGTGTTCTTCCAGATCTCGACCACGCGCGATTCATTCGGCGCCGTCATCGGCCAGCAACTGCATCTCAGCGTGCATCCGCACGACTGGTGGCTTGGGTTGTTCGGTGTTTTGGGGCTGACTGTCGAGAAGGACATTGCCGCTTCAGGGGTGTCAACCTTCATTGTTACAAGAAAGGTCTCGGACTCATGACCACACAAACTCCGCTCGTTGGCCGAATTCTGGGCGACGCGGCCGAAACACAGGCAGCCGCCGGATCAACCAGTGCCGATGCCACGCCAATGGTTGCGGATCATGTGCAGGTGCCGTCTTTATCAGCGGGGCAGGGCGTTATCCTGCGCGCCGGCAATTCTCTTGACTTCCGCTCAGTCGCCAATAGCAGCGCTTCCACCAATCTCTATATCTATCCGCCGTCAGGCGCTGCATTCAATGGGGAAACTGCGGATCTGCCGGTTGACCTGCCGGCCGGAGCAGCTGCCCTGTTCATCTTCATCACATCCAACAAAATCAACGTCATCGTATAGGAATTTCCATGACTATCATGTCACCGATCCCGCAGACCGATTGGTTCCCGGCCACCAATGACCCGGCGATCATCGGGCGCGTGGTCCACGTCAAGCGCATCAACGAGACCGAGAGCAAGAAGCAGCGCAAGGAAGTTTACGTTACCTTGCCGGCGATCGAGCACAAGACCGCAGGCATTCAGGGCGATGTGTCCTACGCGCTGGTCAAGGAAGAGGCCGACCCCGACACCGCCGCGCAGTGGACGCGCCGGTTTGCCAAGGCATGGGCGGCTTATAAGGGCGCGGCCAACGTTGTCCCAGAAGGTACGGCACTTGCCGAATTCGACGGTCTGCCGGACCACAAGGCGGCTGAGTTCAAGCTGCACGGCCTGACCACGGTTGAGCAACTCGCCATCATGTCCGACGCCACTTGCGAATCGGTCGGCATGGGCGCCCGCAAATGGCGCACCGCGGCGCAGAAGTTCCTGAAAACCCGCGCCAATAACGGCTACGGCTACGCTCAGCAAGGCTAACGCGCATGGCCCGCTCGAAGACGCTATTGCAGATCTGCACGGAGGCAATCGAAGATCTGTCGGATTTCGACATTCCCACCACGATCATCGGGAATGAAGACCCGACCGCGATCGCTTTGAAGCGGGCGGCGCTGAAGACCGGGCGCGAGCTGGCCGCCAAGGTGAGGTGGCAGGCGTTGGCCACCGAGCATACTTTTGCCACCGTAGCCAGCACATCAAGTTATGCCCTGCCGACAGACTATGGCCAGTTCTCCCATATCACGTCATGGGACCGCACCAACGACTGGGAGCTGCTCGGCCCGGCGACGCCGCGGATCTGGCAATATCTGCAATCGGCGACGGTCAGCGCCGGAGTGCGCTACTGGTACCGGGTGGCGGGGAACTTCTTCCAGCTCTATCCGACGCCGACGACGGTGAACACCATCGTTTACGAGTACTACTCCCGCTATTATTGCACCAATAGCGGCGGCACGGCGATCGAGGATTGGGCCGCTGACAGTGACCTATGCCGACTTGATGCCGAGCTGTTCATCCTTGGCGTGGTCTATTATTTCAAGAAATCCAAGGGCCTGCCGTTCTCCGAGGACAAGGCCGATTATCTGACCGGCATCCTGGACTACTTGAGCAACGACACGCCCAAGGCACCGATCGACTTCGGGGCCAATAATCCGATGGTCGATGGCGGCATCGGCAACATTCCTGATACTGGTTTTGGCGCATAGCCATGGTCGCTAACGTTCAAACGCCAGAGGGCGCCGGGACCGGCCGGTCTTTCCCCATACCCGCGCCGCATAACGGGCTAAATTCACGCGAGAACTTCACCCGGTTGGCGCAGACCGAGGCGCGGGTGTTGCGCAACTTCCTTCCGGACGAGGGCTCCTGCCTGGTCCGTCCTGGACATGCCAGCCATGCGACGGTTACCGGTGCGACGACGGTGCCAACGCTGATGGTCTGGAAGGGCGCAACCGGCAAACAACTGATTGCGGCGGCTGATGGCGAACTGCACGATGTCACGACATCAACCATATCGACATTCACCGCGGCGAACTACACTTCCGACCTGTGGAGCCATGACAATTTCAACGGCTATCTGTTCGGCGTCAATGGCACCGATACGCCGTGGCGCTATGATGGCACCAACGACAGTGCAACGGGCTTCACCGGACCGACATTGACATCTCTGTCCACGATCAAGCAGGTCAGGGACCGGCTATGGTTCACCATCAACAATTCCGCCGATGTCTATTATGGTGGTATCGGTTCGGTCACCGGAGCCCTGACCGCGTTTCAGCTCTCGCAGATCGCCAGTGGCGGCAAGTGCATTGCCCTGAATTCATGGTCGCGCGATGGCGGCGATGGCTCCGACGACCTTACCGTGTTTGTCATGGATACGGGGCAGGTGATCGTTTACCAAGGCAATCCGGCCACCAACTTCAGCCTGATCGGCAAGTACATGGCCCCCCAACTGGTCGAGGCCGATGCAACGATCAAAGTTGGCGGCGAACTCATTCTCATGACTGTTTCGGGGCCAATCCCGCTGTCAAATGTGCTTCAGAGCAGCAGCGATAAAAACGCTTTTTCCCCCGACGCGCTCGGAAATTGGGGCAAGGTTGCCCCCTCATGGAAAGCAGACTACCAGCGCTACAAGGCTAATACCAACTGGTCGGCTTACTTCTTTGACGGTATCGTTTATTTCATCTTCCCTACCGGCACCGACACCACGCTGATCTATGTCTACAACACCCGTGTTCCGGCCTGGACCACTTACACCGATATGCCGGTGGCCTCATTCGCCGATCTGAGCGGCATCCTGTATTTTGGCTCCTACTCAAGCAACAAGGTATTCAGCCACACCACCGGCACCGACAACGGCGCATCAATTACCACGCTGTCGCGGCAGGGCGCAACCTACCCGACCCAGGGTTCCAACTCGATGCGGTACAATTCGTTCCGGCCGAACATCGACGCCAACGGCCCGACACAAGTCCAATTCGGGCTCGACATTGATTTCAAGGATGGCTCGCTCGGCACCATCCACGATATCTCCGTGAGCGCTGAGGGCGCCGACTGGGGCGATGATTGGGGATCGGACTGGGGGTCCCCCGCAGTTTCCCGCCGCAAATGGTATTCGATCAGGGGCTACGGTCGCGCGGTCGCACCGGCGGTGCGAACCATCTCCAGTGCGCAGAATGTGGTTTGGTCAACGTCTGATCTGCGTGGCACGCCGGGAGGGCAGCTCTAAATGTCCGAACTGGCGAGGGCGCTGGCTCAGAACGCCAAGAATTATGTGGCCAGCCGTCCCCAGCCCCTGCCACAGGAACAGGGGCTTGGTGATGCTGCCCCGCCGCTCAACCCGTTCAGTTCGCTGGCAAGAGCGCTGCTCGGCTATACCGTTGAGAATCCGGGTAAGGCGGCTGAGTTTGGTCTCAGCATGGCTCCCGGCTCCGGCGAGGCGATGTCCGCTCGCGATGCCTGGGACGCCTCAGGACGTGGTGCAGAAGCCTTGGGGAAGGGTGAGTGGGGCAACGCCGCCTCGGAGTACGGCAACCTTGCCACAGCGCTACTGGGGGCAATTCCTGGCGCTGGGGTCGTTGCTCGCGGCACCAAACGCGGCGCGGCGTGGATGGACCAGAATTTGCCGAGCGGCGTTAATAAGCTGCTCGATAGCATGGCCCCGAAAGCGTCGCAAGACACCCTCTACGCCATCCCGGCATGGCATGGCTCTCCGCATGATTATCCTGCGGAAAGGCTAGTCAGAAAACCAGATGGGACACAGGATTATCTGGTTGGAAGCCCTGACAGATTGCCGGATGTACCACTGGGACATGAGGTCGTGCAGGACTTTCCGCTTGGGCGCGTTCGGCTGGATAAGATCGGAACTGGAGAAGGGGCGCAGGTTTACGGACATGGATGGTATGCCGCTGAAGCTCCAGCAGTTGCGCGCAGTTATGCGGACGCTCTTGGCGATTTCTCAGATTCGGTCAAGTTCAAGGAAGGCTTTGTCCCGACAGCAGAAGAACAAAGCCTTCTGAATAAGCTCAAAGGGCATGACCGACAGGGCCGCCGAATGACGCTGGACGGGTTGCGCAACGAACTAGCGACAGCGGCCCGGCATGCAGATGGCTACGGCATGCCGGAAATCGCGACGCAACGCCGCTCCGAACTGAAGCTGATCGACAATCTTGAAAAGAATGTTGAATTACAACCTGTCGGTAAAGTCTACCGCACAGAACTCGACGTCGAACCGGAACAGCTCCTGGATTGGGATAAGCCGATAGGCCAGCAAAGCGAAAGCGTGAAAGCTGCTATTCGCAAGCTTGCCGCCTCGCATCCGAACGAGTTTCGGCGCGCCGAAATCAATCGCTGGCTGAATGACGACGGAGACTTCATGACCGGTAGCGCTATGCGGGATACGCTGCGTGGAGACTTTGGCGGCGATGCTGAGTTAACGCAAGCCCTCCGTGAAGCGGGAATTCCAGGCATCCGCTATCTCGACCAAGGCTCGCGCGGCGCAGGCGAGGGCTCACGGAACTACGTAATCTTTTCCGATGATTTGGTTAAGATCCTCGGCAAGGAATGATCCCCGATGAGCAGCAAATCGTAAGGTTCAGGTGATCCTGTCTGGTCAGCGCGAAGCGGTAGCCGAGTGGGTGGCTGGGAAGATTACGGATCTCTACACGCCGCCGACGAAGGACTTCGAAGCCATCGGGGTAACGCGGGATGGTAGGCTGATCGGTGGCGTGGTCTATAGCAATTGGCACGAGATTGCGCCAGGGCAGCACGACATCATGCTGACATCGGCCGGCGATCCTGGATGGCTGACCCGTGGCGCAGTCAAGGTGCTGCTGGGCTATCCCTTCCAGCAACTGGCCTGCATCCGCCTGACCTCGATCATCTCAAAAGCCAACAGGCCCGCACGCACCCTGAACGAACGCCTCGGCTTCAAGCTGGAAGGCAAGATCAGGCACGGGCGAGGAATTGGCAAGGACTGTCTCGTTTACGGGCTGCTTAGGGCAGATGCCGAGAAGTGGATCAGGTGACGTGCTTCCAGGACCGGCCTTTGAGCGCGTCGTACATGACCGAGATGCTAACGCCGTACTCGTCGGCAAGTTTCTGTCCGCTCAGCCCATTGGCGTGGCGCATGCGAGCCGAGCGGACTATCTCTTCTGTCAGCTTCGAGTTGGCGTGCGTTGAGCCGATATAGCTCTCGTACTTCTTAGGCTGAGAGACGGCCAGGGGGCCGCCTGCCGATGGCCACGTCTTGCCCTGCAACGCGCGACGCATAACGGTCTTGTTGACATCGCATTCCCTAGCCAGGGCGCAGAGAGATGCGCCGGCCGCGTGCCGGTGGCGCAGGGCTTCAACGAGCCTTACCGTCAATTTGGCCCGCGGGTGGTCATCTTCAGTGTGGCGAGGCGGTTTGTTGTCCGGATTGATGCCGACAACGCGGCGGCCCTTCGTGTCCATATCAGCGACGTTGTCACGCTTGGTTCCAAGGAAAAGGTGCCCCGGTCGAACGCAGGCAGGATTGTCGCATCGGTGGAGGACGCATAAGCCGTCGGGTATGGGGCCGATATGCAGTTCGTAACTCACCCGGTGAGCGAGGCGTTTGCCTATAGCTGTGGTGATTCCGATCATCCCGTATCCTTTATTGTTCTTTGTGGCTTGCCACTCCCAGCAGCCGTCACCTTTGAGGACTTTGGCATCAAATCGCTCTCTCAGAGGGGCCTTCTTGCCTGGCACCGTCTTTTCTCCGCTTTGGAAAACAACTAGGCATAGATGTCCAACATCTCGCCTTAAAAATCAAGGGATTTTTGAAATTGGGCAAGAGTGCACCCAAAGCGCCTGATCCAGTGAAGGTATCGGCGGCAGAAGCCAAGGCGAGCAAGGACGTCGCTCAGTTCAACCAGTCGTTGAACTCGATGAATCAATACTCGCCTTTCGGAAGTATGACCTACGAAAGCGCCGGAATTGACCCGGTTACTGGCGCGCAGCGGATGAACCAGACGACATCGTTGTCGCCGGAACTGCAAAGCCTGTTCGATAGCCAGATCGGCTCGCAGCGCGGTATCAGCGATGCGATCACTGGGGCGATCGGGCGGCTTCCTACTGGGGAGTTCGACCCCAATATTAACGTCGATGGCGTGCGCCAGAAGTCGTTTGATTCTCAGATGGCCTTGCTTCGCCCAGAGTTTGATAGGGGCTTCACCCAGCTAGAGGGCATGCTCTCAGACCGCGGACTTCCTCTCGGCAGCGAGATAGCCAACGATCAGTTCAGCCAATTCAATCAGGCGCGTGACACCTCGCTGCTCGGCGCCGCGAGGCAGGCCGACCTCGACGCTTCGAATGAGTTCCAGCGCCAGTATGGCAACGAGATGGGCGAATACAACCTCCCGCTCCAGCAGCTCAGCGCGCTTATGGGCAACAGCCAGGCGGTCGGCAATCCGCAATTCGGCAACTATGCCCAGGGCACCGCTCAGGCGCCAGACGTCGGCGGAAATACATGGAAGGCCTATCAGGCCCAGATGGATGCTTACAATCAAAAGCAGGCCGGGATCGGCTCGCTGGTCG
>Ga0137457_1000131_pt1 | contig 19516 bp, 28 predicted proteins | sample EasRivERMGT630_2_FD_102321 | JGI IMG/M metagenome (GOLD analysis project Ga0137457, IMG submission 102321) | Soil microbial communities from meander-bound floodplain in the East River, Colorado, USA - East River MetaG ERMGT630_2 | ecosystem: Environmental > Terrestrial > Soil > Floodplain ...
AGAAACGGCGCGACGGCTTACGCCAATACCGCACGTGCCTCTTGATGCTGCCGCGCAAGAACGGCAAGAGCGAGCTCGCGGCGGCGATTGCCGTCTACGGCTTGTTAGCGGATGGGGAAATCGGCGCGGAGGTGTATTCGGCCGGGGCCGATCGGGATCAGGCGTCGCTGGTGTTCGGCGTGGCCGCGCAAATGATCCGCAACGATAGCGGGCTTAGTCAGGCGTGCTACATCGTCGATTCGCAGAAGAAGATCCAGCATCAACCCAGTGCCAGCTTTTATCGCGCGATTAGTGCCGAGGCCTACAGCAAGCATGGGTTCAATGCATCCATGGTGATTTACGACGAGCTCCACGCGGCGCCCGATCGCCGGCTGTATGACGTGCTGTCGACGTCGATGGGCGCGCGGGCGCAGCCGTTGCTGCTGGTGATCTCGACGGCCGGCTTCGACAAGCATTCGATCCTGTGGGAGCTCTACAGCCACGCGAAGAAGGTGCAAGAGAACCCGGCCTTAGATCCGACGTTCCTGCCGCTGCTGTATGAGGCGCCGCCTGACGCGGATTGGACCTCGGAGCGGGTGTGGAAGCGGTGCAACCCGGCGCTGGGGGATTTTCGATCGATCGAAGAGATGCGCATCACGTGCGCGCGGGCCCAGGCTATTCCCGCGCAAGAGAACAATTTTCGCCGATTATTCCTCAACCAGTGGACAGAACAGGACACACGCTGGTTAGCGCTGGCCGATTGGGACGCCTGTCAGACGGCGATCGACTGGGACGGCTTCAAAGGCCGCCGCTGTTATGTCGGGCTCGATTTAAGCCGCACAACGGATCTCACGGCCGTGGTCACGCTCTTTCCCGATGACACGGGGTCCGGCTTTACCGTGCTGCCGCACTTCTTCGTGCCGGCGGGGCGGATCCCCGAGCGGGTCATCCGCGATCGCGTGCCGTATGACGAATGGGCGCGGCGCGGGCAGCTCACGGCGTGTCCCGGCATGGATATCAACCAGCAGCTCGTGCGCGCGTATGTCAACGCCCTCTGTGAGCGCTACGATGTGCGGCTGATTGCCTACGACCCGTATAACGCCGTCGAGCTCATCCGGCAACTCGAACAGGACGACGCGCGGCCGTGCGTCAAGGTGCGGCAGACGAAGGGTGAACTCTCGTCGCCGTCGAAGGCGCTGGAATCCGCCATCCTCATGGGCCTGTTGCACCATGATGGGCATCCGGTGCTGCGCTGGAATATCAGCAACGTCGCCGTCGAGAGTGACGCGGCGGGGAATATCCAGCCCAGTAAAGCGGCCAGTACGGAGCGGATCGACGGCGTCTCGGCGCTCGTGACCGCCCTCGATGCGATGCATCGGGATGCGCAGGGCGATACCACCTATACGGTGGTGGTGGTGTGACGGGTCCGACCGGCCGGAAGCCCGGGCGCCCGCGCGTGGACACCCTGAAGCCGAAGGATGGCGCGATTGTGTCTGCGTGGGTGACCACGCAGGAATACGACACGATCTGTAGAACCGCCACGCAATACGACATGTCGATCTCGCAGCTCGTGCGCCTCTGGCTGCAATTCCGAATAAATAGTTCTTAATTTCACCCCGGGCAGTGTCGCCCGCCGTAGGATGGCGGCGCCGATGCACCGGGCTTATAGTGTTTTATCGGTCAAGTCCGTCGATGCCGATCGCCGGGTGATCACCGGCATTGCGACGACGCCCACGATGGATCGCGTGGGGGATGTGGTCGAGCCCCTCGGCGTCACGTATCAAAACCCCCTCCCCTTATTGCTCCACCATGATCGGACGGCGCCCGTCGGTTCGGTGACGTTCGACACGCCGACGGCGACGGGCGTGACCTTTACGGCGTCGTTGCCCTTCGTGCCGGACGCGGGCGCGGTGCGCGATCGGGTCGATGAAGCATGGCACTCGCTGAAGGCCGGCCTGATTCGCGGCGCGTCGATCGGGTTCAAGCCGCTCGAACTGAAGAAGCTCGCCGGCGGCCGGTTCCACATTCTCAAAAGTCTCGTCGCGGAGCTGTCCCTCGTGACGATGCCCGCGAATCTCGAGGCCACCATTCTCACCGTCAAATCAGCCGCAAAAGGATCACCTATGACAATCCAACAGCAGATCAGCGAGTGTCAGACCAAGCGCGCGGCCGAAGTCGCGGTCATGGCGAAGACGTTGGACGACTCCGGCAGCGAACCGCTCGATCTGCTGGCGTTGGCCGATATGGACGCCCGGAAAGAGCGCGTCGCGGGGTTCGATAAGAAGCTCGCGCTGCTCGCCGAACAGGAGACGCTCCAACTCGCGAGCGCGCGGCGCGTGGCGCCTGCGGCGGGCGCACCGTATGCGCACGTCGAGGTGAAGTCGCTGCTGCCGCCGGAGACGGCCTTTGTGCGCTACGTGAAGTGCCTCGCGCTCGGGCGTGGCGATTCCATGCGGACGATCGAGGTGGCGAAGTCCTTCACCGATACCCCGGACGTCGAGTGGATGGTGAAAGCGGCCGTGGCCGCCGGCACGACGACCGATGCCGCATGGGCCGGGCCGCTCGTGCCGGTCACGCCCTCGACGTCGGCGTTTCTGGAACTGCTCCGCGCGAACATTCTGATCGGGCGGATTCCCGGCATGACCGAGGTTCCGGCGAATACGTCGGTCAATTCGCAGACCGGCGGCGGCACCTATGGCTGGGTCGGAGAGGGCGCGCCAAAGCCTGTGACGGCCGCCCAATTCGGCCTCGTCACGGTGCCCTTCCATAAGGCGGCCGGGATCATCGTGCTGACGGAGGAACTGATCCGCAACTCGACGCCCTCCGCCGAAGCGCTGATCCGGAAGGAAATGATCGACGGCCTCACGCGATTCCTGGACGCCCAGTTCATTACGCCAGCGGTGGCGCTCGTCGCGGGCGTGAATCCCGCGTCGATTACGAACGGCGCGGCCACGGCAGCGGCCTCTGGTGCCACTGGCGCAGCGGCGAAGGCCGATCTCGCGAAGGCGGTCACCGCGTTGTCGACCGCCAATCTCCCCCTGTCGGAGTCCGTGTGGATCATGAACGAAGCGAATGCGTGGGGCCTCTCGCAGTCCCTCAACGCGCTCGCGCAGCCGCTCTTCGCGGGCATTAACCCGGCCGGCGGCACGCTCTATGGGCGCCCGGTCGTCGTGAGCAATACGGCCGGGTCGAACGTCATCCTCGTCCATACGCCGTCGATCCTCTATGTCAACCAGGGCGGCCTCCGGATCGATGTCAGCCGCGAAGCGTCGATTCAGATGGACTCGGCGCCCGTGAATCCGCCGATCGACACGACGGTCTACCGCTCGATGTTCCAAGAGAACAAAGTCGCGTTCCGCGTCGAGCACGCGACGACCTGGCTGAAAGCGCGGACGGCGGCCGTCTACTACCTGAGCGCAGCGGCCTACACCGGGGCGTAAGGCCCAGTGGTCCTGAAATTTTTCGGGCACGAGCTGGAACTGAAGAAAGCGCCGCTGTCGCCGGTCGCCACGACCGGCGGCTGGCGCACGATTGTCGACGAACCGTATACCGGCGCGTGGCAAAAGAACGAGTCGATCACGACGGAATCCGCGCTCGCGAATCCGTCCGTGTTCGGCTGCGTGTCGGCGATCAGTGCGGACATCGGCAAGATCGCGCCGCCACTCCTCCTGCAGCGGGATGATCGGGGCTTTTATTCGGAGGTCACGAACTCCGCGTATACGCCGGTCCTGCGCACGCCCAATAGTTATCAGACCGCGCAGCAATTCACCGAACAGGTCGTCCTGAGTCTGCTGCTCTATGGCAACGCGTATCAGTTAAAACACCGCGATCTCCGTGGTGTGGTCGATGCGCTCTATGTGCTGGACCCGGCGCGCGTGAAGGTGCTCACCGCGCCCGATGGCAGCGTCTACTACGAGCTCCAGAGCAACGACCTCGCGGGCCTGCCGGAGGCGGCGCAACCGATCGTCGTGCCGGCGCACGAGATGATTCACGCGCGGATCAATTGTTTCTTTCACCCGTTAATGGGCCTCTCCCCGCTGTATGCCATCGCCGGGGCGGTGGCCCAGTCGCAGGCGATTCAGTCGAGTAGCTCGGCGTTTTTTGCAGGGGGCGGCCGATCGCCGTTTGCGCTCGTGGCGCCGACGAAACTGGATCCGCTGTCGGCGGAACGGGCGAAGGAACAAGCGAACAAGTTCAAGACGAGCGGCACGATGATCCTGGAACTCGGGATGCAGATTGTGCCGATGCCGACCACGGCGGCCGACTCGCAGCTCATTGCGCAACTCGGCTGGACGGAAGAGACGATCGCGAAAGCCTTTCGCTTCCCGATTTCCCTGCTGAACTCCGCGCGGCAACCACCGTATGCCAACGCGGAAGCCTCCCAGCTCCAATATAAGGCGTGTCTCGACCCCTATATGGTGAGCATCGCCAATGGGTGGACGACGGGGCTGGAACTGCCGCTTTCCCTGAAAGTGGAATTTGACGACACGCTCTTGAGCTGGATGGATACCGCGACCCGGATGGCGGCCGCGCAGAAGGCCATCGTCTCGGGCCTGTCGCCGAACGAAGTGCGTGAAATATTCCACGACCTGCCGCCCGTGCCCGGTGGGGAGTTGCCGTATCTCCAACAGCAGAATTGGCCGGTGGCGTCGCTCGCAGAGCGTGACGCACCGGCCGACGCCCCCGACGCCCAGCCCGTCGAGATGGTGCCGGAATGATGGAGTTTTCGCGCGTCACGCTGCCGCCGCTCTGGACGGTCGATCAGGCGAAGGTGCATCTGCGCATCAGCGGGACCGCGCACGACGCCGACATCGCGCAGAAACTCGCGACGGCGCAGGAGGCGATTCTGTCGTTCCTCGGCCCCGGGGCCGATCCGACGTGGACGGCTGGCGCGGCGCCGGCTGCCGTCACGCATGCGATCCATCTGCTCACCGCCTACTACTACGAAGATCGCGGCGACGGATCGTTGCCGGATGTGTGGCCAAAGATCTATGCACTGCTCGCGGCCTATCGCGATCCGACCGTGGTGGCCTGATGGCGCGCGGCGATTGGCGGCATCTCGTGACGTTGCAAAACCCGGGGCCGGCGGGCACGTGGATCGATCTGGACCCGGCGACGTGGCACGTCAGCTTGTCGCAACTCACCGGGGATGACATCGGCGTGTTTATCGAGCCCGTGGCGGGCACGCCGATTAGTTCCGCGACGTATGCCGTGCGGGGCGATTTCCACCCGGGCATCACGACGAAGACCCGGATGGTGTTCGGGAGTCAGACATTCGCGATCACCAGCGTGGAGAACGTTGACATGCGGGGCCTCGAGATGGCCTGCCACGCCGTGCCGCTGGTGATGTAATGCCGATCCAAGCCACGCTGTCATTTCAGGGCATCGCCGAATTGAAGGACGCGCTCGCGCGGCTGCCAGAGGAACTCAAGGGGCAGGCGACGCAGATCGTGTTGGACACGGCGTATGCGGCGGCGAAAGACGTGGAGAGTCAGTATCCAATCGGCCCGGGCACGTCGAGGAACGGCCGGAAGATTCCGCCGGGGCAGTTACGCAAAGGCGTGAAGGTCTTCCCGCTCGCGGTCGGGGCGTTCGCCGTGGCCGCGCAAATCCGGAGCACGTCGCCGCACGCGTGGTGGCATGAGAACGGGTGGAAGCTCAAGCCGCGCGAGACGCGGAAGAAGTGGCCGCGCGGCACGATGTTCGGCGTCAAGGGCGTGCCGCGCCCCGTGTTTGTGCCGACGATGATCCGGTATCGGCGCGTGATGTATCAGAAGCTCGCCATGTTATTGGAATCCGTGGGACTGCTCGTCAAGCACGACGAAGCGGCGTAAGTCCTTAACGGCGCGTTAACGACAAGAGAGAGGGTGCAGCGATGGCAATTCTCACAGGGCGCTATGGGCAAGTGAAGTGGGATCAGGCGGGCGTGACGGCGGTGCCGATCATCTCGCTGAACGCGTGGACCGGCGATTTTAAAACAGAGTTCGAAGATGTAACCTGTTTTCAAGACACCAATCGCGTCTACGTCCCGGGCCTCCGAAATTCGGAGGGCTCGCTTAGTGGATTCTGGAATTCTCAAGAACTCGCACTCTTCAAAGCCGCTGAAGCCACGACCCCCGGACTGCTCGAACTCGTGCCGAATAGCACCGAACCTACCTATGCGTGGTCGGGCCTCGCGTATCTCGACGCGAGCATTGACGCCAGTCTGCAAGCGCCGAAGATCAGCGGCAACTGGAAAGCGGCCGGCGCCTTCGCGATGAAACCCGTCGTGGCCGCGACCGGTGCGACCGCGGGCACCCCCGGCACGTTCACGCCCGCCGGTGCGGCGGCGCCGGCGAATCTCGCGGCGATGACGGGGAAAACGGCGAACCCCGCGACGAACTGGGTGACGGGCCAATACATGCTGCTCGGCGATGCGAGCAAATGTAACTGGAACGGCACGGCGTGGGTCGCGGGCATTCACGCGTAGGCGCGTGTGTTCGATTCGCTGACGGTCACCGGCACGGCCGGGGCGATCCTGTGGGGGCATGGGGTCGCGGTCGCGCTGCGGACGTGGCGCGTCGCGCGCTCGCAGGCGGACCCCGTCTGGACGCTGACCGCGACGATCGCGCGCGTGGATCCATTCCAAGCACGGCAGCGCCCGCTCTTATTCACGGCGCCGCGCGCGGGCGGGTATTGGGCCTTCCCGGTGCAGGAAATCTCCATCGGCGACACGAACCTGTGGGCGCGGCTGGGATCCCCAGAACAATAGGAGGCGAGTGATGGGCCGCTGTCGGATGGTCACGCCCGAATCGGTGCGGTTGCCGCTCTCGGACGGTGATTTCATTACCGTGAAAAAGGAACTCAACGCGGGCGAAGGCCTCGACCTCGAAGCCGAACCCGCGCCCCGGACGCTGCCGGTGATTCTCGCGTATCTCGTCGGCTGGTCGTTTGTCGGCGCGGGGAATGAGCCGATCCCCTATAGCCCGATGCAATCCGTCGACGAACGCCGCGCCACGTTGCGCAATCTCGACACGGCGACGATGGACGAGATCGTCGAAGCGCTCGCGCCGCATCTCCGCGCGAATCGGCGCGCGGTCGAGGAAAAAAAAACAATCCCCGAACCCGTGACCGCATGAGAACCACGCTCGCGCTGTGCAAAATCATGGGCATGAGTTACGACGACATTCGTGCGCTGCCGCAAGCGGTGTATGAAGTGCTGATCGAGGATCTGCTCGCGCGTCAGCAGGAGCAGGAGGCGCTCGTCTAGTGGCGCAACTCTCCGGCGTCATGACGGCGGATTTCAGCGACTTCCACTTCGAGATCGACAAGTCGGTGGTGAAGCTGAAGGATCTCGAAAGCGCGTCAGGGACCACGAATAGCTCGATGAGCGATTTGAGCGCCGGCCTCGGTGTGGCCGACAAGACGCTGAACGCTCTCGGGATTCACATCGGCCCGCAGATTCAGGCGATCCGGGAACTCGGGAACGTGTCGGGGCTGACGTTCGAGAAGCTCGGCCTGTGGGGCTCGCTCGGCCTGGCGGCGAGTGTCGGCACGGCCACGTATGCGATCACGACGATGGCCCTCGAATTCACGGGCCTTGATAAAGCGATCGCGGGCGCGGTCGATTCGCTCTCGGGCTTCACCGCGCAACGCACGGCGGCGGGCATGGACGTGCTGACGCGCGCGACGCAGATCGCCGGCCGGGAAATTAAAGACTTCGATCAGGCGATGCAGATCATCAAGAAGCACAACGCCGAAGTCGCGGAGAGCTTCAATACCGGCGCGCAACGGGTCGCCGACTGGAACCGCGAGATTGCGGCGCACAAAGCCGACCTGCCGCAGATTACGGCGGAGCTCAAAAACCACAGCTCGACCGTCCAGCAACTCGCGCAGCATTACGGGATCAGCCGTGAGGCCATCGAGTATTACACCCGGCGTGCCACGGAGAACGCGAAGATCCTGCAAGGCTGGCACGAGGCCGAAGAAGCGCACATCAAGAAAGTGAACGCGGCGCAACTCGAACTGAATCAGGCCGGCGGCGGCTGGCGCGACACCCTCAAAACCATTGAGCCGGCGGCGGCGGCGGCGGCGACGGCCTATATCGCAATGGGCCAATCGCTCACGACGATCGCGACGGCGGGGAACCTCTCGACGATCCAGATCAACGCGCTCGATAGAGCCTACAAAGAACAGATCACGACACTGGCGGCCCTTGAACCCAAGACGCAATCGCTCGATACGTGGATGCGCACGGTCGGGCAGCAATTCGCCGTGGCGGCCGAATCCGGCGATCAGTTCAAGACGATGCTGGAACTGACCGGCGGGACGGTCGACGCCATCGTACCGAAGATCGAAAAGCTCGACACGGTGTTTCGCAGTGTCACGGAGGCGGCGAAGGTGTCGCCGGGCATGACGCAAATGTCACCGGGCAATGCGGCCGTGCCGATCAACACGGGGAATATCAGCTATCAGGGCGGCTACGAATCCGTGTTCGCGGAGTTCCTGCGCAAGAATCCCAGCGGCGGGGCGCTCGGCGGCGCGTTCACGATGACGCCGCAAAAAGATTTCCTCTCGTGGGCGCTCTCGATGGGCCTCGCGACGCGCACGCCGACGGTGAACAACACGTTCAACATCGTCGACACGGAGAGCGGGATCGCGCGGCGCGTCGGCGACACGATTACCAGTCAGGTGCAACGCGGGGCGCTGGTGAACTGATGCCGCTGATGCCCGCCGTCCTCGGCCCGAATACCCGGCTGAATAACTTTCGCCTGAACTATCTCACCGCCGATCAGGCGGCGGAGCGGCCCGCGCACGTCTGGGTGGTTCTGGGCGGAATTGATATCACGCGGCCCGGCTCGGCGACGCGCGTGATCTACAAGTCGATGAGCATTAGCGATCGCGTCTATGACGAGCCGAACACGTGCGCGCTCGTGCTCTATGGCGCCGCGCCGACCGTGGGCACACCGATCGAAGTGTGGCTGAACAGCAACGTGCCGCAGCTGCTCTTCAACGGCGAACTGCAGACCGTCGAGCGCACCTACAAAGGCCAGCCGTCGACCGTACTGCATCCAGTCACGGCGATCGACGATACCGCCCGCGCGAATCGCCGCCGGCCGCTCATGCCGTTCGTGAACGTCTCGGCCACGACGGTCGCCGCGACGATCATGCAAGTGTTCGCGCCCGAATTCTCGACGATGGGGATCGACCCCGGCTTGCCGCCGGTCACGATCACGTTCGACGGGTCCGAGGGCGGCATGAAAGGCTGCCTGACGGCGCTCGCGAAGCTCATCGGCGCGTATTGGTATTTCGAGCAAAAGACGCTGTTCTTTTTCATCACGCCACCGGGGCCCTCGCCCGATCCGATCGACGAGACGCCGGGGCGCTTCCTGCATGACCCCGCGATCACGTGGGCGATCGACAAGTCGCAAGTGCGCACGCGCGTCTATGGGAAGGGCGCGAGCACGCAGATCGCCACGACGATCGCGGCGGCGACCGATCTCGTGCCGGTAGTCGAAGCGACGATGTTCAACCCGGCCGGCGGGAAGGCGATTGCGGGCTTGTCGCCCGAGGCCGCGGCGTCGCGCATCCTGACGTATGCCGGCGTCCAGCTCGGCGGCGGCGGCGGCCTCGTGGGGCCGGGTGCCGCGCCCTCGGCCGTGCCGGGGCTCGTGCAGCTCGATGGCTACGCGGGGATTCCGACCGGCGCACATCGCTACGCGTTCACGTTCGTCACGGCGTCGGGCGAATCGCTGCCTGGGCCGGTGGCGACGATTAGCGTCGGCCCACTCGCCGCCCCGGCCACGGCGCTGGTCGCGAACGCCGCGACGGCGGGCGGCGCCGTGCCGCCGGGCACGTATCGCTACACGGTGACGTTCGTGACGGCGATCGGGGAAACGAGCGGCGCCCCGGCGAGTCTCCCGGTGACGACGACCGTGACGACACCGGTCACGCCACCACCGCTGCCGTCGATCACGTGGGCGACGGGCTACTTCCCCCACTTGCCGCCCGGCACGTATTACTACGCCTACGGGTATCAGACGGCGTCGGGCGCGACGCTGCCGGGGCCGAATGGCCCCCTCACGGTCATCGACGACACGACGGGCTGGGCGCCGTATCAATACAGCAGCGGGTTCCGGTCGACCGATCCGCGCGTCACGCTGATCAACATCTATCGCGGGACGTCGCCGTCGACGTTGAAGTTGCTCACACAGATCTCGAATGTCGGCAACGTGCTGTTCATCGACGCGAACCAATACACGCCCGGCGCGAATGCCCCAACCGTCGACACGGCCGCCGGGCCGCATCTGCAGACGGTCCCGCTCTCGCAGATCCCGATCGGGCCGGCGAACGTCACGGCGCGCAAGATCTATCGGGAGGGCGGCGGCTGGTGGTATCTCGTCGGCACGCTCGCGAATAACACCGCGACGACGTTCACCGACACGGCCGCCAGCACGGGCGCGAGTATGCCCGGCGCGAGCACGGCCGCCGCGAATCAGGTGCAAGTCACCGTCCCTGTCGGCGCGTCAGCCGTGACCGCGCGCCGGGTGTATCGCTCGGCGGCGAACGTGACGCCGCTGCAGCTCCTGTATACGATTCCCGACAACACGACGCCCAGCTTCACCGATGCGGTCGGTGATGGCAGCCTTGGGGCGGCGCCGCCCGTGACGGACACGTCAGGGCTGACGCAGCCGAACGGGCAAGTGCCGGCGGGCTCGACGAGCATCATCGTCGCGAACCCGGAACCGTTCGCCGCCGGGGGCGGCTGGGCCGTCGTCGGCAACGGCGAACAAGTCATCCGCTACACGGGCAAGAGCGCGTCAGCCCTGACGGGGATTCCCGCCACGGGGCCGGGGGCGCTGGTCGCGAGTGTCAGCTACAACAGCACGATCACCGGGGCGCCCGCGCTCGTCGGGGTGACGGGGGTCATTGAACAGATTCTGCGGGGCGGCCCCGTGCACGTCTGGGTGCAGCGGGACGATCTCGCCGCGCAAGCCGCGATGGCGGCGATGGACGGCAGCGGCGACGGCGTGTATGAGCACATCTGGAGCGACGAGCGGCGATCGGAAACGTCGCTCAATCAGGTGTGCGATGCCCAGCTCAAGCTCTACAGCCGGCCGCTCGTCACGGTGTCGTATGCCTCACGGGATCCGAAAACCAAAAGCGGCAAGACGGTCACGATCGCGCTCACGTCGCCGGCGATCAACGAGTCGCTGACGATTCAGGACGTGACGATCACGGAACTGGGCATCCGGGGCCTCGTGCCGAAATTCACGGTGACGGCGAGCACGGCGCGCCAGTCGTTCGAGGCAATCTTGCAGATGTTGATTCGAAAGGCGGATGCCTGATGGCGATTGATCGCGGCCCGTGGAATGCGCTGGTCGACGACGACGGGTCCAACCTCGTCGGCTCGATCTGGAATAAGCAAGCGATCAAGGACGTGCTGCTGGACCCGATCGATAACAGCCTGCTCGCGCATGGGACCTTCACGCCGACAGACGCCAGCGGCGCGGGGCTCGCCTTTGGCTTCACCCAAGGCAAATTTAGTGGGTTCGGGCGGCTCATCTTTGTGTGGCTGCAGGTGGTGTATCCCGCCACGTCGAATGGCGCGTTCGCTAAAATCGGCGGGTTTCCGCATGTCGTTCGCACGCCGGCTGGGGTGTCCCAGGGCTACGGCCCGACGAAGGCCTGGTGGTTGCCGGAAGGATCGACGACCTTTGAACCCCACGATCTGACGACCTTCGCGCACCTGACGAATGCGCAAGTGAGCGGCGCGAACCTGATCGTCTCGGCAACCTATTTGACGGATTAACTATGGCGCAACCACATCCGCCCGCCGGCAACCAGTCACCGCACACCGAACGCCCGCTGAAGATTTACGCGGAGCAGTCCGTGAGCGGGCAACCGCTCCCCGTGGGCGCGGTGATTGACCCCGGCACGCCGCCCATGTTCAACGACGGGCAAGCGCGCGTGCCGCTGGCGACGGGCTGGGTTGTCGTCAACCTCGGCGACTGGGTGATCTCGAACCGCTACACAGGCAAGCCGCAGGAAGTGATCTCGGCGGAAGAATTTACAGAAAGGTTTGGGCCGTCCGAATGATCAGCATCCTGTTCGCGGTCGTCATCGTCGGCGTGATCATCTATCTCGTCGAGAGCATGATCCCGCTGCCGGCGCCGATTAAAGTCGTCGTGCGGGTCGTGGGCGTGCTGGTGATTGTGATCTTGTTGCTGCGGCTGCTGGGCGTGACGTTGCCATAAGGGGAACCGATGTTTACCTATCCACTCACGCCGTATCGTGGCGACACGTTCCGGCGGCAGTTCAGTTTCTTTGCGGATACCGATCACGCCGTGACGAGTGATCTCACGGGCGTGGACGTGGCCGCCGAGATTCGCACGGCGCCGGGGGCGGCCGTCATTACCACGATCGGCCTGACGGTGTAATAATCGGGCCTTCTGGTAACTGTGACGCTATGAGCAAATCCATGCAGCATGAACACTGGGCGGTGACCGTGCAACGCAACGGGGAGACCGTCGTCACGATTGAATCGAACCTGATCTCCGGTCGCGAGTTGCAGCCCGGCGATGAGGCGGTGATCGAACAGGCCGCCCGGCATCTCCTGGGCTTTTTAGGGAAGGGCGCGCTGCTGATGGGTCCGCCGGTCGATTTTTGGGCGCAGTCCAATCGGGAACAGGTCTGATAACGGGGCCTTCTGGTAACCTACGCGCCATGCTGAAACGGACAGCGGAAACTGAAACGGTCCACTTACCAGCGGAGATTATCGCCGCGGCGGATCGGCAGGTGGCGGCGATTGTGCGGCGCTGTTGTTATGACGACAACATCGTCGAGAGTGTGGCGCGGAGTTGCTATTTGCAAGGGGTGCGGGATGGCGTGCAGTTAGCGGCGTCACGCCCAGATGTGGTGCAGGCGATCACGGACGCGCGCCCATGACAAAGACCGCGACGACGGACATTGGACCGATGGCTAAGTGCGCGCATTGTGGCGTGTTATCGGTCGCGGAGGCGCTGGCCTGTGAATGCGGGGATTGCCAGATCGTAGATTGGCGCGTGCCGGTCACGCCGAAAAAGCCACGCCCTAAACAGGCCGAGTCTGATAACGGGGCCTTCCGTTAACCAGCGCGCCGGCGGACCCGGACCCGCCGCAGCCAGCGATACAGCCGCACGAGATCGGCCTCGTCCTGAATGATCCCGGCATCGATCGCGGCGAGCACCAGCTCTAGTAACAGGGCCTCGCGCATACCCCAAGATACACCCCCCTTGACAACAACCGAAACGACACCGCATACTCGGCCTCGTGTCCACACTTGAAGATCGCCTCCTCGCGGCGGCCGCGGCCGTCATGGGTCGCAAAGGCGGCCGGGCGAAATCCGCGAAGAAGGCGAACCACGCCCGCGCGAACGGCCAAAAGGGCGGCCGGCCGGTGACCGACATCGATCGCGCCCGCGTGGCGGCCGGCGTCTGTCGCCACTGTGGCGGCGCGGTGCCGTGCCCGTCGCCGTTTGGTGACGTGCGGGTCGGCGTGCGGCGGCGGAAGGTGACGGCGTAAACCACGACCGGCTGGGGGCCGTGCACCGGCACGCCCTCTCTGTGGTGAGTCGTATAATGGATGTTAAGTCAATCGTATCAATAAGATACGAGGAGAATAATGACCCTTACCTTGGCGCGGGCGGTTGGCCTTGACGATCGCTTTCTTGAGCGCTTCTGGTCCCATGTGCAGCGCACGGCCACGTGTTGGTTGTGGACAGCGGGACGGGATGCTTATGGCTACGGCCAGATGCACCGGCCGGGGAAGACCCCGATCAAGGTTCATCGGGCGTCGTGGATGCTTGTCAACGGGCGCGTCGCGGCGGATCGGCACGTGTTGCATCGCTGCGATGTTCGTCACTGCGTCAACCCCTCTCATCTATTTCTTGGGGACCAAGCCGCCAATATGCGCGATGCGGCGGCGAAGGGTCGAATCAAGAACCAACATATGCGACCGGAGAGTTATGTCTCATAAAAAAGAACTACTCCTCCTGTGGACGCGGATCAACGGCGTGACGACGATTCGGCGCGGCTAGATGGGCCGGCGGTTCGTCGACATGCGCGTCATTCAGCAGCGCATGCGCCGGAAGGATGAACGCGTCAACCAGGACCTCGCACGACGACGGAAGGAGGCGGCCGACATGGAACTCACACGCACCCCCGCAGCCACGCTGCCCTCGCCTGACGTCGTGTCGAAAGTCCTGCTCGGCGGCGATCTCGCGCAGCTCACGTCGGCGCAAAAGAGTGCCTACCTGTTCGCGGTGTGCGAGTCCGTGGGCCTGAATCCGCTGACGAAGCCGTTCGAATACATCCGGCTCTCCGGGAAAGAAGTGTTGTATGCGACGCGCAACTGCACAGATCAACTGCGCAAGATTTACAACATCAGCGTGACGATCGCGGCGCGCGAGCTCGTCGAGGACTGCTACGTGGTCACCGCGCGCGCGTCGTTCCCCGATGGCCGCCACGACGAGAGTATCGGGGCCGTGCCGATCGCCGGGCTGAAGGGCGAGTCGCGCAGCAACGCGATGATGAAGTGTGAAACGAAAGCGAAACGGCGCGTCACGCTCTCGCTCGTGGGCCTGTCGACGCTCGATGAATCCGAGATCGACAGCATCCCAGGCGCGCAGGTCGTGCCGGTCGAGCACGGGCGCGAGTGCTCGCCTCCGCCCTTGAACAAGAGTCTGACGCCTTCGCCGGGGCCGGTCGCGCCAAACGCGGTGATCGCCGATCCGGATGCGGGAGCCTCCGTGGCTCCGGCGAACATGAACGCCACGGTGCCGGATAGTTGGAAGCCCTTCGTCGCGACGGAGGCGTATACCGCCCGCATCGTCGGCGGGAAAGTCTCGAAGGCCACGGGCAAAACGACGATCACGTTACCCGCCGGCATCGAGTGCTGGACGATGGATCGCGAGGTCGGCCAGGCGGCGATCCGCTACAAGGAAACGCAGACGCCCGTCACGATCACCCGCATGGATAGCGGCGAGATCGTCACGCTCGCGGAGGCGACCGATGCGGCGTTTTGAGCACGAGGACGCGCCGGTCAAGCCGCTCGACTTCGACGCCTTCGTCGAGGAGCTGGGCCTGGTCGCCGAGTGCGAGGGCGCCTGGGCGCTGATCGGCGCGTTCTGGTTTGCGCCGCTCGAGTGCTGCCGGTATCTCGCGAGTCAGCCGGCGATCTGGGAATACTTGCTCGCGCGGGCGCGGTATGCGGATCTGCGGCGCTGGGATGCGGGCGTGCGGCTCGGGCGGGGCGTGGGCCTATGACGCCAACAGACGCCGAAGAATATACGGAAGCACTCGGGCAAGTATTCTCGGGCGGCTGGCGTCAGATTGCACTCGGGCACAAGCTCGGCGTGCCGAAGGCGCTGAATCTCTCCACAGAAGATTGGGTCAAGCAACGGCTCGGCGGTTACGTGCAGCTGTCGGTGAAAGAACGACCAACCGTGACGCGCGAACTAAAACAGCAAGGGTTTCAGCAACAAGAGATCGCTGCGGTGCTTGGTGTCGGCGAAGCCACAATCAGTCGCGATCTTTCAAATGGAAGCGCTGCCAGTAAGCCCCCCAAGGAAAACAGCCATATTGCGACCGCCGATCTTCCAAATGGAAGATTACCGAGTGCTGACCAATGGGCCGTGCTGGACGAGGCGCGTGAGCGGTCGGCGCATATTCAGGAACACCGGCGCACACATCCCGAACAATTTGCCGCCGAGGAAATCTTCTCCGTTCTGACGTTTGCGTTAAATGAAGCCGACAAATGGACGCCCTATGTGCCGCCTGTCGCGAAAACCCCACCAGGACAATGGGCGCTCATGCACGAGCGCTTACTCGCGATAACCGCTCTCGTTAGGAGGATGTGTGAACCAGCAGAAATTGATACTCATCGGGCACATGCGCGCGATGCGAATGAACGGAGACACGCGGCCTCTTCGTGAACTCGCGCGCGATGTGGCGCACCTGATTACAGGTGCGGAAGCGAAGCGCAGTCTCGAGCAGGACATCTGCGCGGCCTACTTGCGCGAGATGCGGAAGGAGAGTCTCGACGGTGCCGAGGAAGTCGAACTCTCGCTCCCGTTCGAGACGGGCGACATCGGGCGCTATCGCACACAGCAGATTGTGCATGTGCGTCGCGATGGTCTGGAAGACTTCCTCAAGCATGACGTGGTGCTCGGCACAGAGATTAACGCGCATGACGCCTGGGAAGTGTTGCAACGGCGGCGGACGTTAGCGCATGTGGAGAAACGCCAGAAGGAGAACGCGACGCATACCGAGGAACTCCGTGCGATTGGCTACGACCCCGCCACGCAAACGAATCACGACATGCATAAACTTGGCGACATCCGGGTCTGCGTGCTGTGTGGTGAAGGACCGATTGCGGGTGATCCGTGGGAACACGAACACGAGACACCAGTGGTGATTGGCGAAGGCGCGGGCCGCATCGGGTGGGCGCATCGATCGTGCAATCGATCGAAGGGCTCGACGGAGATGGCGCACCAGACGATCTAGTCAGGCGAACGGGGGGGTGCCATCGGCCGCCCCCCCAAGCTGCGACACGGAAAAATCCTGCGTCCACTTCTCCGGGGACTTCTTGACGCAGGTTCCTGTTGTGTCGGGTAACGACAGTGAAACTTGGTTTGTTTTGCGCGGAAAGAATTTTCGCGAAAAAACAAAAGAAGTCCCCGTGTGCTTAGTGAGACGACTATGCAAGATATAAGGCGCACGCAGTCGAGCCGATCGGGTGCTTGGATAGCAATGGCTCGTTGCCTGTATTCACAACCGCTTCGCTGGATATATATAGTGCGCACGAAAATACAGAATTTTCATGACGCAGCCTTCGCCCACTTCGCAGCGACCTATCCAGCGGCACGACGCATGACGACGACACGCGCGCGGCACGCCTTCGTGCGTGCACTGGGGAAAGTGCCAGTGGAAACACTACTCGCCGCTGTGGCCCAACACAAGCGGAGTGCCCAATGGCAGCAGCACGTCATTCCGTCCATGGTGAAGTGGTTGGAGGAAGAACGATGGATACAAACACTCCCCGAACCGGCGCCCACACTCTCCCCCGCGGATCAGGCGCAACGGTGGCGCAGCCTGTCGCCACAGGCACAACTCCGGCGGATCAAGTGAGACGCTGCCCGCGCTGCGGCTCGTATGCGTGGATTTACAAGGGCGATCGCCAGGTGTGCGCGGACTGCGGGCGATGACGCAACGGGTGTATCGCGTGCAAGCGTTTGATGGGCGTGGCCCGTGGCGGCCGGGCTTTAGTCATCGGTGGATTGAGGGCGACGCCCCGGCCGATCGACTCATGGAAACAATATTCGACTTAATGCCGATCGATGTCTTGCGCGCGTTGCCGGCGGATCTAGTGTATGGCAGTGCTTGTCGAACGCTGGATGCACTCATGCGATGGTTTACGCCCACAGAACGTGTCGCGCTGGCGTCACTCGGGTTTCACCCGGTGCAACTGAACGTGGACGTCGTGCTGGCCGAAAGTCCGTGGCAATGCGTCGTGGCTCGTCGGCGGCCGTTCGCGATTGGTGCGACGCGACTGAATTGGAACAAGTGGTTGGTGGATGTCTAAAGGGGCACGTATGCGACTGTTGACCCTTCTCGCGGCGTGCGTCCTGGCTGGCTGCGATTTCCACATCACGAACCCGGCGCCCGTCGTCACCGCCGGCACGACGCCGGGCAATATCACCATTACGAACACCAACACGAACACCGCGACGACCGATCGCAGCGATACCGCCGCCACGCCTGAGCCCTCCGGCAGCCCCTCGTCTCCCACCGGGGCGCTGCCGTTACCCGCGTATGGCGAAGGCGTGGCGCGGGACTATGCCGCCGCCCATCAGGCGCAGATCGCCACGTCCTGCCAGGTCACCCACGGCGAGGCGGCCTGGGCCTTCCTCGATGGCCTTAACGCGGTCCTGCGTCAACGTGACGCGCGCTGGGGGTATCTCTGTAAAGACGCGAACTGCACACAGCAGGCGCGTGACATCGTGGCCTATCGGGCGAGTGCGGGTGACACCGGCATCTGGATCGTGGACGTGCTCGGCAACCACTGCCCCGGCCCGGGCGATAGTCCGACCGAATTCCGGTGGGGTGTCCTGCCGTTCGAGACGGTGCGGCGCTGGAGTGGGACGCGATGATCCGTGTGTTGTCGCTGGGTGCGGGTGTGCAATCGTCCACCGTGGCGCTGATGGCGGCGGATGAGTGCGAAGGCATGTGTGGTGTATGAGTGATCGGGCTGGCTGGACGCAATGGCTCAAGACGCATCCGAACCCTCGGTTGACCGTCAACACGCGCCCCAGCACGAACAAATATCAGGCGCACAGTGTGCGCGTCGATGGGATCCTCTTCGACTCCCAACGGGAAGCGGCCCGCTATGGGGAATTGAAGCTGTTACTGCAAGCCGGGCACATTGCCGACCTGGAGATACACCCTGGATTCCCCCTGATCGTCAGCGAGGAAGGCGGCCCCCCGTTCGTCTTCCACACCGTGGGCATGTTTCATGCGGACTTCCGTTACAAAGATTTACGTTCTGCAACATGGGTCGTCGAGGACGTGAAGTCCCCACCCACGAAGACGGAAGCCTACAAGCTGCGCAAGCGAATCGTCGAGGCCCGCTATCGCATACAGATTCAGGAGATCGCATAACCATGCGCTGTCCACACTGCGGAGAGACGCGCTTGATTGAACGCACGAATCAGGGCTGGTTCTGTTTGGTGTGCAGCAAGGTCTGGCGCTGATGCATCAGAACGAGATCGCCCTCAAGATTTTCTGCGCCATGCTGTCATATGGTGGTGCCGTGAGCATCAGCGATGATCTCGCGCGGAAGCAAATTGAGATCGCATTTACGATGGCGGCCACGTTCATCAAAATCAGCCAAGAGCGCGAGCCGCGCCGCCGCCCGCTTCCCGGCCCGGATGATTGAGGATGCAGTTCTGCGCTTTCCCCCAGTGCGGCGTGCTGGTCCCCAAGGGGCGCTGCCCCACGCATACCCGTGTGAAAGAACAGCAACGCCCGAACCGTATCGTGCGCCGTTGGTATTATCGGGATCGCTGGAAGCGTGAGCGGGAACGTGTGCTAATTGAAGCCGGATATACCTGTGCCCTGTGTGGACGCATTCATCACCAGCTCGATGTGGACCACATTGTGAAACATGAGGGAAACCCTGAATTGTTCTGGAATCGGAATAACCTCCAAGCGCTCTGTGTGGACTGTCATCATCGCAAGACCGGTCGAGGTGAATGAGATCGCAAATGGGGGGGCGGTGAAAATGTTCAGTTACGGCCGGCCCGCAAACCACTCGGGCCACTCACGCGGCTCTAGCCTATGTCTTTGCTTATAGATCCGGCGGAGATCCCCCCGAAAAAGCAGCGACGTGGGGGCTGGAACCGGAACGCCCCGATCCGAGACGGGGGGCAGCAGCGGGGGCCATTACCGGCGCGGGATCCGATCGCGTTCATCAACAGCCTCACGCATACCAAAGGCGTCTTCGGCGGACAACCGTTCAA
>Ga0137457_1000132_pt1 | contig 19463 bp, 24 predicted proteins | sample EasRivERMGT630_2_FD_102321 | JGI IMG/M metagenome (GOLD analysis project Ga0137457, IMG submission 102321) | Soil microbial communities from meander-bound floodplain in the East River, Colorado, USA - East River MetaG ERMGT630_2 | ecosystem: Environmental > Terrestrial > Soil > Floodplain ...
GATGGGAGTCTGCCCCGCAGTGTGCGTGACGATCAGGTTTGGCGTAGATCCCGCATAGCGGAAATACCACACGCTGAGCCGGGAAGTTGTACCGCCTCCATTGGCCTGAAAAATCTGCGTCCAATCGGTGAAGGTGTGCGCGACTTGGTCCGATGAGTGAACCACGGCAATCCAGATGTCATTATTTACCGGGCTTGCCGGTGCCCCAAGCGTGATGTTGCCACTCGCCGCGCTGCCCTCCGCTCCGACTCCGACAACCTGAATCCCTACGGTAAGATCGCCCGATGACCAGTCATCCAGAATGGCGGCTGTCGTGACGCTGCTGTAGCTGATTCCGGCGTTTCCGCTCGCGATCGAAGTGTCGGTTGTGCCAAAAAGAAAGGTCCCGTTTTTGTAGGCCCTGAGCGTGCTTCCGTCAGCTTCCAGCCGAAGGACATCATTCGCCGAAAACGCGGACGTTATTACCGCTAGGTGTGTCGCTGTCCCTGCGACCATCTTCGTGATCGCCACGTTGCTTGTGGCGGCAGCATTTATGACTACCCGGTAGTACGTTTGCGCTCCGGTTGATATGCGGACCGAAACGCCTACTCCCTCTGCGCCCCCTACTGACCCCCCCGTGACCGACACGACTGTCGCTTGGCTGAACTGATCGTTTGAGAAACCGCCGGGGTTCCAGTATTCGGAACAATCGCTGCCGCCAAGACCACTTGGCTCAGCTCGATTAGTCAAAACCTTCCATGTGCTTTCAGCCGTTACGACGGTCCAGTTGCTTCCAAGGTCCAGGTTGTCGCCCCGATTGAAATCATCCGAAGGGTCAAAGGTGCCGGGCGCGGGAGGGTCAGCGAATTCCCGGTGCCATGTCTGGTTGCCAAGAAGGACCTCCTTGACGCTGCGCACGGAGGAAACCCGAAGCTGATCGAGAAGCAATTGCCTAATCAGGTCTTGCACGGTCCCGCCTGCCGGGATTGTGATGCCAAGCCGGGTTTCGAGCGCTGTCCTTCGCGCCGTTGTGAGCGCATCGGTGCGAGCGCTGCCAATTTCCCGCAACTGCGGCTCTGCGGAAGTGCCCGGCAGGAGCAACAAGCAAAATCCGGATGCAGCCGTGGGATCTGGTCGCATGTCAACCGCGCTCCAACCGGCATCGGTGACGAGCGGGCGAAACGGATCACCCTTCGTTCCGGTGCCGGTATATGGAGAGAGGTAGAGCATTTAGCTTGCCCGCGCGCTTATCGAGGCAATCCGGCCCTGGCCGTCTCGCTGGACGCTGAACGTCCATTCCTTTACCCGCTCTACGACAACCTCCACCTTTGAAGGCGAGACATTGATTATCGGCGGATCGCTTTTTTGTTCCGGGACGTTTACCTGAATCTGCGGGTGAACCTCAACCTTCGGCGTGTCCTGCTTCGGGACGTGGACTTGAATTGTCGGCTGAACCGTTATTGACGGCACTGAGCTGGGTTTGCTTGAAAGGATCATCGGTTTATTTGGATAAGCAGTCGATTACCGCCCCATACGAGCGGACGTTGCGTTGCACAAGGGAATGCGCTTCGTCGGCGTCCATCTCATACTGTGTTATTTCGCCGGTTGCCGGATCAGTAGCGCTAAGGGTGACGATTTGCCCTGCCAGCTCTTGCTCTGCCCGAACCTCGGTTTGCTGCGCCGGAGCGGGCCTAACAACCTGATATTCCCGCGAGCCGTCCGAGAGCGTTACGCTTTCAAGGGTTGGCATGTCGGGATCTCGCTGCAACTTCTCTGCTTCGCCCAAGTCGCGATTGATTTCCTTAATGCCCGCTTGGATGTTCGCTTGCGTTCTCTTTGGCGCTTCGCTTCGGATTGCTGTGTCGGGGTCGTTGGAAAGTAAGATTGTGTCACGCTGAGTCTTTGAAAATCCGGCTTGCCTCAATTCCTTGTCGCTTAGGCCCGCGTCCCTGAAGTCGCGAATCGTTGCCGCCCCGCCACCGATGAGCCCCAGCGGCAGGACGGCAAAGAAGACCTCTCCGCGCTCCTTGACGTAATCCTTCATGATCTCGTCCACGTTGGCGTCCGGCATGTCGTCGCGGATGTGAGACAACAACGCGGGAATGCCATCCGAAACGGCGTCTTGCAGTCCTTCCTGAAGATTCTGCTCCGCGATGCCTGCGCCAAGCTTGGTCGCCTTTGCGACGATTCCTGCCTTCATGTCTGCGAGAAACCGACCTGTTAATGGAAGCGTTCCGGTCAGGGTGCGGATCTGTAGTCGCTCAATGAATCCCTGAATAGCGCCACTGGCCAGCGAAGCAGCCCCGGCAACATTCGGATCCATGTCGGGATTGTTGAGCCTCATCTGCTCGTACTCGTCGCCCGCGATTGCGAGAGTTCCCAAGACCGGGTTGATGCCCGCCGCCGCCATGTAGCCAATTGAGCCCGCCAGCCCGTAGATGCCGCGCTCCGCGGTCGCCCAAGAGATAAACTTCCCTTCAGGGGTAATCGGCTTGATCGGGTCGATTCCATTCTTGGCCACGTCCCGAAGCTCCCGAACTACCTTCGTCATCTCTTCGGCCTGACTGAGCCGCTCAAGCTCTATCGTCTTCTCGGGCGAGTCCGGCTTGCGCTCAAGCTGCATCCGCCGAACTCGCGCCCCTTGCTCGATCAGGTTGATCGGGTTGTAGGCCATGACGGGGATGCTAACCAGTCCGCCTACGTTGCGGAATCGCATTGGACCTTCGAGGAAGCCAAATCCCCGCGCCGTCGCCTGCCCGAGATTCTTTGCGAACTGTTCGAGTTCATTCAGATCGAAGTCGCCGGATGCCTGTGAGGCAAGGATCGCATATCGGTAGGCCTTCTTTCGCTGGTCAACCGGCATCCTGGCAAGCTCTGCCCCGATGGCCTGCAGGTCGCCCTCGTCTGCTTCCCCTTTCGCGAACTTGGTCAGAGAGTCGTAGACCTTGGCCGCAATGGGCGCGACGGCTTGTAGATCGTCTCCTGCTTGCGCCAGAACCCGCATGGATTGCTGAAGTGTGTCCGCGTCCTGTTCCTCGTCTACGAGTTCGATGTTCTTTTCCTTCCACTTCGAGAACGTATCGACAAGCGATGTCCGCTCGCCTGAAAGCGCGCTGTCGAGCGCCTGCTTGACCGCGCTGGTGTTGAGTTCATTAAGAGCCAGCTTCTTCTTTTGCTGCCACTCGAACTGACCTTTAACGAGATCGAAAAACTCCTTCTCTCCGACCTCGGGCTTGCCGAAGTTAGCCTTCGCGTAGCCGTTGCGGTCCGAATCATACTCGACGCCGCGCACTTCCCGGCCAAGACGGTAGCTGAGGAATGCTCGGTTGGCCGCCCCATAGCGAACATCCGAAGGTGAAAGCGAAGTATTCTCTGCGCGCTCAATCTCGTCTGAGCCTGACAGGGATTCAAAATAGGCCGGATCGGTGAAGACTCGCTCGAAGTGCTGTTCTTCCTCTTCCTTCTCGGCGCGCTCAATCTCGTCCGCGTACGCGAGAAGCTCTCGCTCCATGCGCTTGCGGTCCTCACTGGCGGCCTCGTCTAAGCCGTCCATGTATTTTTGAGCCGTGAGTTCGTCTATCATGGGAAAGTGTCAGGAAATGCGTAACGCACGCGATTGCGGCCTATGACTCACGATCTGCCGCGATTCGCCGCGCCTCCTTGGCGTCCACCATGTAAAAGGGAATATTGCGCTGTTTGAACTTCCTGGCCTGCGCCGGATCCGTCCAAGCGATGTCGATCCAGTTTCGTCCTGTCTTGTTGTTACCATACCCGCCGTTGTCCATGACCTTGAAGACCACTCCGGGATAGCGCGGCGAGGTAAGAAACTTGCTCTGCCATGGGCTTTTCTTGTCCATCGCCACCGTGACGTATTCTCCCCTTCCGGCGTGGTAGTCCTCCATGGTGGTTTGCCCGAGGATGCGGTTGCCATGAGCATCAAGTGGTCCGCCTTCAACCCTGGGATCTAAGCCCATGTCGGAGGTTGCGCCTGGTCTGTAAGCGGTGACTTCTTGCACCGTGTGCCTGTCTAGGGCTGTGGACGCCATCCCCTCCCCGAACTCATAACGGGGGGAAAGCCTCTGCCGGATCGCATCCGGGGTGAGGCGCTGCCGTAGCTTGTCACGCGCCCCCGGTGGCAGGATGTTGTTGCCAGGGTCTTTCATTCGGCTGGGCGCGAATATCTTGGCGGCTGAATCCGTAACGTCCCTCCCGATGGTGGCGCTTAGCTGCTTTGCAACCTGCTCAGGGGTCGCATCAGGGTTCTTTTCAAGCCACCCCCGCATCCTCTCTTGGTAGGCTTCCGTCTTGGTCCAAACCTCCAAATGCTTGTCGCGGTTCTTCAGAAGATAAGCCGGATCGCTTGACGCCTCTTTGCTGCTGTAGCCCTCAGGGTCGAACATCCCAGCCTTGGCAAGCGCGGTGATCTCCTGATTGATGGCCGATTCCAGCTTCTTGTTTGAATCCTTCGGCTTGCCTTCCCTGTGGCGATTGTATTCTTCGCGCAGATCTTCCTTGAGTGCCCCTTGCATTCCTTTCGGGATCGTTCGGTCGATCTTCTCGTGAAGAGTCCAGAAGTTCGTCATCGCCTCGTCGTCGGTTTCGGGGCTATATGCGCCGATTTCTGTTCTCACGGTGACGACCGCCTGTGGATCATACTCGGGATTCCTGAACAGGTTGGCGGTGACGGCTGCGACCTGTAGTTGAGTCAGATTGCCGTTCGCCATGCGGGAAACATCCTCAGGGGTCGTGATCATCCCGGCATCCTTGGCGTCGTCGATCGCCTGCATGGTTTCGACTTCGCGGCTGTTGACCGCCTCCCTAGCCATCTTTTTGTACTTATCAACCAGTATGGGATTCTTGATCTTGTCGTAAACGTCGCTCGTGCCGGTCGTTTCGATCTCCATCATCTCTTCGAGCACGGGCCGCGGGTTGCGCCCGATGTCCTCGCGGATCTCGTAATCCTGCTGAACACGCTTGATGTCGGAAAGCCGCGCATCGGCCTGCGCCTTATTGATGTGGCGAGATTCAAACATCCGCGAAACAACCTCCATCGCGCCCTCGGCGTCTCCTTCTTCAAGCCGCGCCTTATAGTCGTTCTCCTGCGCCTGAAAGTCGTTCTCGATCTGCTCCTTGTTGGCAGAATTGATGATGCCGGTCCGCATCTTTTGGTTGAACAGCGCCAACTCGGGGCCAACAACCTCTGCCACGCGAGGACTCATCTTCAGCGCGGCGATCCCTTGCTGGGCCATCGGCGCATACTTGGAATCCCAAAGAGCGAGACGCTCAGAGATGGGCGTCTGCTTCTCGGCAAGCTCCTGCTCGTACGCTGCCTCGACGGTGCGGAAATTGATGCTTGCCCGCGACTTGTCGCCCGCATCCTTACTCTCCTGCATCGCCGTCATTAGGCTTGCGACACTGCTTCCGACTTGCTGCCCTGCCCCTGCGATTGATTGCCCGACGTCCATCTGTGCCGCCGAGAGTGCCCGGTAGGGCGCGGCGTTCAGCTCGGGCTGCATCAAGCCCGGTATGTGCCGCTCAAAGTTGGTCGCCTCCTGGTAACGGGCATTCGGGGCGCGCATCGGTGGCGCTGCCGCGGTGCCTGCTTCGCCCTTCGGAGCGGGTGGTACGATTATTTGAATCTTTGCCATGTTATGCAACTGCCCTGAAGCCGCCTGCCGCGCTTCCGACCATGCTCCCGATTCCGCTGATTAGGCTGCTGGTTCCCTGCGCGCGGTATGCCTGCGCCTGAATCCCTCCCTCGAAACGGGTCAACTCCGCTGCGTTTAGCGCGATGCGGTTCTTTGCCCCGGCGATGAGAGAATCGTACTGTGCCGCCTGAACCTGACTCTCGTAGTTGGCTTTCATTACGTTGGCCTCGAACGCCGCTGAGGCAAACTCTGCCCTCCCTGCGTATTCCGCCACATCTGCCGCCCGCATGGCCTTTCGGGCATCCAGTTCCGCGATGTAGTGTGCATCCTGCACGGACGTTTCGGCCAACTGAGCCGCATCGGCCAAGACGACAAGGGGTGATCCCTCGAATGTGACTCCACTTCCGGCATATTTAGCCCGGATGGCAGCGATCCTCCGTTCGTTGTCCTCGCGCATCCTGCTTGCTTCCTCGCGCTGCTGCGCCCGAATGTTCTCGGCCTGGTCGCGCAAGATTTGTGCGTTCTGAAGCGCAACCTGTTGATTCGCGGCGGCGATAGATGCTTGCTGGGAAGCCAGCGCGGCATTGTTGGCCGCAATCGCGGCTGCCTGCTGCGCCTGCGCCATCTGCATCTGATATGCAACCATCGCGTTTTGCTGCTGGATCTGCGCATTGTAGTTCGCCATCGCCTGCGCGTTCTGCGCGGCCTGCTGCGATGCGCTCATCTGAACCGCCACCCCAACCCCAGCGACAACAACCGAAATAATGGCTGGCACCGCCATCCAGTTGCAGTTCACCCTCTGTTCGAATTCCTCTTGGAAACGACGCTTCATGCTGTTGCCTCCTGCATGGTTGTGAACATTGCCGAAAGCTTGGTGTCGTCGGCTTTCGCCCATCCCTCGTGCTGCATCAGCCGGGCGATTCCCTGAACCGTGTGGGCAATCATAAGGAAGTACCCCATTCCGCGCGAAAGGGCCTTCAAGTGCGTGACGGCCGCGACCGTGGCGGCCCTGGTCTGCGATGTCGTTTGCCGGGGCTTCGCGACGAGATGTTCAAGAAAGCAAACCCCTACGCCTTGCGCGAGGTACAGGAAGAGAAACACCTTGTCATCCTGTATGAATCCATCGGTTGAAAAGACGACGACGCCAATCGGTGGCAAGCAAGCTTCCGGTGGCGCGGTGCGCCCGTGAGCTTCCGACCATACGCACAGCTTCGGGTAATCACCGGTTTCGTAGGGCCGCAGTTGCATGAGCGATTTATTCATTGCCGAAGAAATCCAGTATTGGGGTCAGGGAGAGGATGCAGAGCGGCATCGGCTTAGATGTTCTGAGGGTCAACTCGGCGAAGTCTTCGTAGCTGCCGCCTAGCGACACCTTCTTTTTGCCGGTGAAGACAGGAGGGCTCGCGTCCATCTCGTGTCCGATTGCTCGAAAAAAGACTTCATCCCACGCTACTTCGTCGGGCGAAACCTCGCAGCCCAGGCTCTTGTAAACCTCGATTGCCACGCGGTGCACGCGCGCCTTGCGGCTCTTGGTCGAGCCATCTTGAAGCGGAATCTCCAGGTTCATCGGCTTTAGGACGGAAGTATAGGAAAGCCCGACGAGCACATTCGAAGCCGCGTAATCGAGCGTGATCGCGCCGCCCGAGACAACCTGATCGGGCTGAATCGCCCCATCGGCCAGAATCGAAACCGTTTTGCCTTCCAGATGAGCCAGCCCGGTGACGCTGGTTGAAGGACTGCCAACGATGGAACGAAGAGCGCAATCCAGATAGAACCACGCCGCCTTGTCCGCGTCTTCGAACTCGTTGCGGTGGCTTGGGTGTAGGCGCTCGATGTATCGTGCCGTCACGCCGCTGATTGTGCGGTTGACCAGGAACCAAACTTCATCGGCCCCGCTGCCGCCGTAGATCGTTCCAACGGATTCGAACTCGCCATCGGTATTGTGCGGGTGCCATCCAACTACGTTTTGATCGCGCTCGTAGGTCATGCCAGCCAGCCTGCCGTCAGACGTGATGATCCAAAACACGGCGTCGGGTTGCTGCTGGAACGCGGTTTCGACTACTCCATCGCCGGTGATGTGCTGCGCGAGAATTGTCAAATCGGGCGCCACCCATCCGTCCTTTTCAAACGCGAAGGTTAGTTCCCTGATCTTCGTGCCCTGGCGTTGCACGAATAGAATGACCTCGTTGATGAGCTTGGCTTGCACGTACGCGCTCCCGTAGCTGGATTGCCGGGTTGCGCTTACGTTGATCGGGCTCAGGGCCTCGTCCTGGTCGGTGCGCTCGAGCGTCCATTCCTCGCCTGCGTTGCCGATCAGGAGGCGCCCCTGCTGGCTAACCAGCCAGTTGATCGGATTGCTTTCGTTGGCGGCCAACCCGAACACGAAGCTTTCGTCGGCACGGCTTCCGGTTCTGAAGTTCTCGAAGTCGTCTATGAAGCTGCCGTAGATGCGAAGCGGCTTCATCCGCGTGCCAGCCAGCACGAGCCGCGAGTCGTGCAAGGAAATCGCCCTAGCGAAGCCCTGCTTCGTGGAGAAAGCCGCCTCTGCCCAAATTCGGGTTGCGTCAGCGCTCCACAAATCCGCCATAACCGTTGCATTGACTACGGTTGTTGATGTGAATCCGGTAATCTGGATGACCCCATAGTATCGCGTTTCGCCAATCTCTAGCCGCCCAACCGGGTCAACCGTTCCGGCAACGCCCTCGCCGTCCCACACCAGCCGCATTTTACATAGCTTCTCTTCGATGCCGGATGCGCTCACGTTGCGTTCGCCGTCGTTTGTGCTGCGGTAGGTGCGAACTTGCTCCCACTGGGTTGTGTCTAGTAACTGGCGCTCAATAATCACCGTGCCTTGCCAGTTCCCGTAGGTCGTAAACTCCCATGACCCCAAAACCTTTATGTCGTTAGTCGTCTCGTCTGTCGCGTCGAGGTTCACCTGAATGTAGTTATTCCCGCTCCCGCTCCTGCTGTGCCCGATGATCCACCAGCCGCCCACGTCCGTTGCGCTGAAGAGCGCGGCGGATGCGGTGAGGGTTACTGCCCCTGTATCTGAGCTTGGCGTGATTGTTATGTCGCCATCGTGCAAATCGAGCGTAGGCGGGAATTTCCAAGCGATGTTTTCCCAACTCCAGCTGTCGTCCGCTAACCGGGAAAGCTTCGACGGGTAGTAGCTGGGATGGACCACGTAGAGAATGTCATTGATCTGGCAATACTGAATCTCCCGAAGATCGGCCTCCTGAAAGGGTGTCGGGACCTCGACGATTGATTGCGCGATCCACCTTCCATTTGCAAGGTCGGTCGCAAACGTGCCGCTCGTGTGGGCTACAAGGCAAAAGTAAATAATCGCGGTTTGCAGGACGTAGTTTCCGGCGGTGTACGGCGTGGCCGTGAGCCATGCCGGGGCAGTTGATTTTAGGACTTGTTGATCATTGCTCCAAAAGCGGACGTATTCGTGACCGAACTCCAGGATGAAATTCGTCGTCGTTGAAAAGTTGAACCCGATCATCCTGCATCGACGGTTCGAAAACTTAGGGTTCCCCATGTATTCAGTGCCCGGCCTGCGCAACACGCCGCCGTATGGCAGGATGAGGAAGTTTTCCAATCGCTGGCAAAGCGCCGGATATTTCTCCAGGTCGCTTCGGCTTCGAACGAACGGCGATGCCTCGCCAGCGTTGAAGCTCACTAGTGCGCGGTGGAAGCTCATCTTATTCGTGCCACCCCCATGTCCGCATGTCGTCGAAAAGCGCTATGCCGTGCCGGACTGAGACGTGACAATGCTGAGTGTGCGGGTTGCTGCCGGTGTACTTGCGCCAAACGGCCCGTGGGAAACTCTGCCCAACTCCTGAGAATATCCGACGATTGCTGATCACGTATTTGACGCGCGGTTCCAGCCCATCGGCTACCCGCAGCCGAAGCCACTCGGCGAAATGATGCGCATCGAATCCCCCCTGCGGATCATGAGTGAAGTCGCGAGCGCAAACGACATTGTGACACGAGCAAGGGTTGTGATCACTCGTGCGGGCCGAGTGCTGGGCGTCTCCAATTGCACCATCGTCTTCCTTGCTGCGATTGGGCGCGCTGCGGTTTACCTCGCCCAATAGCCCAAGCTTGCCCGTTGCCCCGAGTGATGCTGCGACACGCCAAGCCATCCCTAGATGCCTCCAGAGTGACGGGCCTTCACCAGCTCGCTCTCAACCCACGGAAGCTTGACCTTCGGCCTGCTTTCGTGGCCGTCGATCCTGCGGGCGATTGGCCCTATTACGCGCTCGTATTCTTGCAGTTGCTCCTGGCTGATCGTCGAAGAACCGCTGATCTCCTTAGCCAACGCGGCGGCGAGCTTGCACGCAAGCGCCTGAACGAAGATCGGATCATACTGAGAGGCATCGGTGTTCCGGTAGATGTATTTGACCTCAACTTCGGTTTGATCGGTCAGGAGCAACCGCCCTTCGATCTCCCATCGGCTGGGATCTTCCCCTGCCTCCCACCCGTTGAGTTGCAACATGCGGAGGTAATCCGACGGAAGCTGATATTGCTTCTCCCATCCGAACGAAGGATCGGTCGCCAGTGCCGTCAATGTCTCGCGCTTGATTGCGAAGTTCCACCTATGGGCGCGCAACACCTCGTCGCGAACAACCTCGTAATGAAGCAAGCAAGCCCGGCTTTCGACTGAGCTGCTGTCAATGGCTAGAATCCTGCTTGCCCCTATCCGGCTTAGCGCAAGGTTGCAAATCTGCGTCTCGGTCGTGGCCATCTTGTCTTAGAAAGTAGGCCGGGCGATTTATTGATCGCCGCCCGGCGTAGCGATTGGTTTTTGCTGCTGGCGGGAAGTGCCGGTTAAGGCATCCGGAACACAGCGTTGAGCACGATTTTCTTGCCTGCCGTCATCGGGAATGTCCCGGCGAGCGCACCGCGCAGCGTCTTAGCTGCTGCGGTCACGGCAAACGGTGTGATTAGGATCGCGTTGAGCGGAGTGAGAACCAGTGGTCCTCCAGCCGCCGTAAGCGCCAAATCAGCCGTTGCGTACCTTGCGACGTCGCCCGAGTCGCCAAACGAAGTGAAGATGACGGACGTGCCGCCAACTCCATCGGTCGAAACCCATGTGAGCCACGGGATCAGGTAAGAGCCAATCGGCAGGTCGCAGAACGACACGGTGTCGGTAGCGACTTCAGTGACTCCGGTCGTGTAAACGGCCCGGAGAAAACGCATGTCGCCGGTCAACCGCTGTCCCTCTACCCGCTGCCGAACGTTTACATCGTCCTGTGCGGTTTTAATATCAGCTTTGAAATCAGCCATTTTCTATCCTTTCTTTTCGTTGATTGTTTCCGTTTACGGCGATTCGTCGCATGCGATCGTCACGACCTTGACTTCCTCCATGCGGGTAGCGCCGAGGGCGCAAACCGAACGAATTTGCAAGGCGTGGCTTTGCGTCGGCAGCACGTCCATGTAGGTTCGCTTCCCGCTGTCGGTAAGCTGTAACCCGCTCTTGGTGGCGACGACTACCGTCCGAACATCCGTGCCCGCGTTGTAGGGCAGGAAGTTTTTGTTGACCCTCTTGAACTTGAACCCGCAAAAGGTATCAAGCTGCCCGGCGGCGAGAGCCTTGACGGTGTTGTAGTCGCTCGACTTGATCTCTGTCGTTGCAAGCAAATCCTGAATCTGCTTTGCGCTAACAAAGATCGTGCGCGGATCTTCCTCGTCGATTTCGGCATCATCCAGCAGGTATTTGGCCTGCAAGATTTTCGCAATCGTGAGTCCGATGCTTGCGCCTCCCAGGTTGACGGCAATCGCTTGTGCGCCCGGAAGCGCTGTCGCGGTTGTGCCGGTTTCACCCGTGTAGGCGGTTCCAACCGCGGCGGCCAAGACAACTTGGTCAACCAATCGGCTGTAGCCGTAGCCTTGTGCTTGAACGGTCTGACCTTGCGGCAGAACGACCGTGCCCAAAAACTTCTCGTCCCACTCGTCGAAGAGTGTTGCGAGATCGTAGGGCAGCGGGCGAACCCAGCGCTTAGCCAGTGGCGTGTCGGTGATGCGGGTTGCTCCCGCCCGTGTGGTAACCTGCTGGAAGTCGATTGCTCCCATCTGGTTGTAAGACTTTTCTTTCCCCTCTACGGAATCGACGAGAACGTAGGCTCGGCACTTCTCCATTTTCTGCTGGGCTAAGTGCTGCCAATTCGTGTCGAACTCCGTCACGTAGTGCTCGGGGATCTGCGTTACTGCGGCCATATAGGCATCCTCCTTGAGTTGTTGTTGTGAGTTTTGACTGCTTGCCAAGGCAACAGGAGTGTCGCTAACGCGGTCCCTGTCTTGGGGATTGCCTTGGCAGGCCTCACTAACGGAGGGTGTCTGCCTCGAACTGATTTGCTTTCTAAGTCAGCAATCTAAGGATGTCAAATAGACGCAATTATTTCCGTACAGGGAAAAGCCCTTGTAGGAAGGACCAACAACCTACAAGGGCTCCTTATGCGTTCCCCTCAGAACGGGAATTACCTACGCCACGGCGAAACGATTCGCAAGTTTCTACACTCGCGCGGAACGGTCGCGCTCGGCCTGCTCAAGATATGCCCGGACGCGTGCTTGAGTATCCTTGTCGCCCCCGTGGTACTTCTTGTAATCGGGATTATCCGGATTCGTCATGATGTCCTTCGCGGCCTGAGCTGCGCTGCCGGTCGTCGTCTGCTTGCCGATCGCAACGAGGCGATCTTCCGAGAAATCCTTAGATAGCCGGTAGATCAGCTTTGCCATGTTGGGATCGCTGAAGCCGGGCGAATCAACCGGAATGCCAGCGTAGGCGGCCAACTGCGCGACCTTCTGCCGGTTCGTGTCGAACTCTCGCCCCCAAGACTGCTGTAGCTCCTTGATCCCTGTCTCGAATTTCTGTTGCGCCTCAGCCTGCGCCATCTGAACCGCGGTTTGTGTCCGCATTCCTTCCATCTGCGCGTGCGCGGTGACGAGTTCTTTCAACGCAGCTTTGGACACGTTGTGTTTGTGCGCGATCGCAAGGAACGGCTTGGCTAAGTCGTCGCTCCATTCAACCCCATCGGGCAGTGTCTCGGGCTTTACTCCGTAGCCGTCCGCAGTGTCAGGCACGCCTACGGCCTTGCGATACTCGGCAATCTCTTCCGGCGTACTCTTCTCGGTTGGTAGAATGACGCCCTTCTTGCCGATCAAGCGCTGAGCGTTGATCATGCCGCGGGCCAGATCTGTCACGTTGCCGTACTTCTTGAGCGACTCGGATTCTCCCCGCATGTCCTCAGGCAGCCTGCCGGTCCAGTCGGGCGTGAACGTACCATCCTGGTTGATCCAACCTCCAGTGACGGGCGACGGTGCTGCTGGTGGCTGTCCGCTAGCTGGCGGTGGTGTCGACGCCGTATCTGGTTGAACGCCAGTCACTAAGCTACCAGAGTCAGGAATGCTTGCTGGCGGTTCTGCCGTTGCCGTTCCGCCTCCCGCTGTCGCTGTGTCCGCTTCGAAGAGTTTCATTTGTGGTTTGTTCCTTCCACGCCGCGGGCCAACCGATCACGGGTGCGCTTTTGGAGCCACATAAGGGACGTTTCCAGATGGGTTAGAGCTACTGCGTTCTCTCGGCAGGCATAAGTTCCTGCCTGAAAACTGCGTAGCCGGTCAATCACGATGGTCAGCAAAGCTTCGCCACTAACACCATTCAGTCCCGCTTCCTGAATCGGCCCATTCTGGAAATCGATATTCCATCCGCTACTTGCGCCTGTAATGGCTGGTTCTGCTCCGGGTTCGGAATGTAGGTCAATCGCATATTTGTGACACGCGCCCCCCTGTCCAGGTTCGTCCAGTACGGTGATTTCAAGGGCTTCGTTGAGTCCTTCCAATTTGTGATCAGTTAGTGTTCTCATGATTAGTAGGCCCTCGGTGAAAGGTCTAGCGATGGGTCGGAGGCTGGCCGGAACGTCGGTGCCTTCGCGTCCTCTCGGTCCTCGTCGTCCACCAGGTGCGGCTTCCGGTTAAGGTGCGTTTTGCGGCCCTTGTATCGTCGCTCGTATTCCTCGGGCCAGTAGTCACGGAACCATTCGACGACGGCCGGGGTCTTGTCTCCAGCCATCAGGTCAATCTCGGGCATCAGCGGAAGTCCCGGAGGAATGTCTTCGGGTCCCGGCATCGGGCGCCCAAGGTAAACTTCGGGCTGCTCGGCTGGCGGGAATGTGATCTTGCCTGCCATTTCAGCAAGCTTGGCCGCAAGTTGAGCGCCCTTGAGCTGCTCTTTCAGTAGCGCAATCTCGGCTTCGAGCATTCTCTTCTCGTAATCGATTGGCGCATCTTTGATTTCCTGAATCTGCTCGCCGGTTGGGTGCGCGATGTCAATTTCCCTTGTGCGCGGGTCTTCGCACTCGATGCTCATTATCTTGTCTGGTTGGTTCAAATGAATCTCAACCGGAAAGTCTGGTTCTGTTTTCATGATATTACCTTTGGTTCGCTTTCTGCTTCGTTGTCGCCTTTTGGTTGGCATTTTATAACGTGCTCGATGTGGAGAATTACGCTCCTTTGTCCGTCGCGGATCGCTGCTTTGATTCCATCATAGCTTCCTGCCGGTCCAGCCAGAAAGGCCGGTCGCCCGGTTCCGAACACAGTAGCCAAGTCCGCAAGAACCGTGCGTCCATCTGCTGAGAGAAAAAGACGGTGGTATGCGTTGATCGTTCTCTGCTGCTCGCGCGCCCGCTCGGCCCTCCTGGCTTTCTCGGCTGATTCATCCATCGATAACCTTAGGCTTTTGCGCCACTACGCCCGAGCCATCGCATTTGCTGCATGTTCTCCAGTGCATGGGGTCTTTGTCAGTCCCGGCGTCCAGCAGCAACCCGAGTTCCCCTCCAGCCCCCGCGCAATCAGGGCATGTCTCGAAGTCTCTTGGCAGGGGCATTATTGATTTAGGTATTCGCGAAGCTCTGTCTCGTTGTAAAATAACCGGGTTGGCTCGTCTTGGCTCTCCTTAGCGACAATCATTACCCCGCTAACTCCGCAGAATCTCGCCTGCCGCCTAACCTTCTGAAGCCAGTCGGGTCGGCAAACGATCCCGACACACGGCGGGCCTTCTTCTTCAAGTATCGCCTTTGCCTTTCGTAGAATCTCGATTGTGAGCGTTCCTGACATCACTGCTGAGGGATGAGTCCGGCGAGCGCCTTTCCGGCAACCGAGTCGCTCTTGACGCTGCCAACCTTCGCAGCCCCTTCGGCCATCGCCATCAGTTGCGCTTGCTGGTTGGCTTCCTCGATCTGCTTCTGGCGTGCTTCCCTGATCGCCTGCATGACCTTAGGGTCTGTGATCCATCGCTCGGGCAAACCTGCATTGCGGGAAACTCCTCGGGCTAATTCATCCCCGCTGAGGTTATCCCAAACCTCCGGCTTGGTTTGGCCTATTGGCGCAAGCATCTCCAGAACATTCATTGCGGATGCGTTTTCGAGCGCCTTGATCGCAAGCGCGATGCGGCTCGAATAGGTGACTTCCGGCTCTGGCATCCATAGGCCGGTGCCGTCTTGCTGCATAAGCTCGCGCGGAATCGGAGGCAACATGCCGTTGCGGTAAAGGATCTTGAAGACACGCTTGAGCATCGGCGATATGAACTCGGTCGTGAAGAGCGCGAACGTCGGGCTGAACTGGCTAAGCTTCTCGCTAGACCGCTCCATGACCTCTCGGGCTGTCATTTGCTTGTCCAGGTCAGCGAACATGCGGAACAGATCCACGTGGAACGCCCGGTTGATCGCCTCCTGCTTTTGGTTCACCCGGTCAAGCCCGATGTCGTACTTGCCTTGTGTCAACCATTCCTTGGGCAACGCATTCGGGTTGCTCTCGTCGAAGTAAGTGACGCCGTGCGCGCGCGTGTCGATCTCATCCTTGTGGCTCGACGGGATGAGCATCCGAGGGAAGGCCGACACTTCCGCTAGTGCGTCCATCTGCTTCTGAAGGAAGTTGAGCTGGCGTGCTTCGGGCAGCGCAATGGCGGCTGGGCACCATCCGTAAGGTTGCCCCGAAATCCAGCGATCGTAGCGCGAGGCAAAGAAGGGCTGCTCGTCGTAGCCGGATACCCTTACAATGTTCTTGTGCGTCTTCTCGATCGTTACGCTGGCAATCGGCTTATTGGTCGCGTCCTTCTTGCCGAACTCTATGTCGTCGTCGGCCCTCGGGAATACGTGGCGGATAAAGGTTGAAGTCTTTTCCTTCTTCTCGCCCGTCTTGTCGTCGAAACACTTTTGAACTTCCACCGATAGGTTCTCATATCCGAACCATTGAACGGCCTGCCGGGCGCTTAGGTCGAACTCCCAAGAGAGGGTATCGACCGACATTTCGTCGTCATCCGCAATGCAATAGGTTCCGACATCGAACTTGCGGAACGTGAGAAGCGAGCGTCTTCCTTCCTCGCAGAACATAACCGCAGTTCCGAATCCTCCACGATCGAGATACACTTGATGAATGACCGAATAGAAGTTGCTGCGGGCCAGCTCCAGCATCGCGACCTCGGTACAGATTCGATAGAAGTTCTCAACCGGCTCGTTGCCCTTCAGCTGCGCGGGCGCATCAAAGTTGAACCATCGGGTATCGTGCGGGGTCATCCAGGTCAACTGCCCGTTGGCCAGAATCATGTTCGCCTGAATGGCCGTTCCGTCGAACAGGATCGCATCCCGGTCGGCGTTCGGACTGACTTGCTGGCTAATTATGTTGCGCTGCCTCGGCATCACGTAGTTGGCCAGATCCTGCCACCAGGATTCCCACGATGCGCGATTGCTGAGAAGCTGCTGGTGCCGCGCTGAGACGTATCTTCCTAACTCAACTCGATCAAGTTTCAAAGCCACTCCTTTGGCTGCTCGCCATTTGAGTCAAAGAACGTGATCCCCGGAGGCGATAATGTCTCGATTTGCCAGTTGCCGCGATGATCGCAATGCATATGAGGAATCCCCATCCATTGACTGAGTAAGCGCAACCGTCTGATAAATTCGATTACGAACGCAAGCTCTGGTTCCACCGCTTAGATTTCCTTCCTGTTGCCCGAAAAGTCAAATGTTGCTAAGTCGCCTGATCTCGGCCATGACGCGCTCGACGACAACCGAGGGCTCTTCGCCGTTGGCGTAGATCGGCGCTCCGAATCGGACCGTTGTCCAGCCGAACGGCATAAAGCGGATGCGCTGCCGGTGGCCGTTCGAGAAAAGATGGAACGTGTAGCCTCGCCCGAGATGCCTGATCCCCATTGGGACTATTGGGCGGCTGCTTTGCTTTGATAGCCTCGCGATGCCGGTCTTGGGCCGATGGTCAGCATTCGGGCTGATCTTGCCCTCAGGAGCAACAAGAAGGTTGCGCCCGCAGTGAAGGGCATTCAGTGCCGCGCAGTAGGCTTGATGCCTGCGCGTGTCGTGCTCGTCGATCGGAACCGATATGCCGTCCAGTCCCTTGAATATCGGACCGACGATCGGAAGATTGAAGATGAACTCGGTCGCAAGGATGACCGGGCGATGTATCAGGTCGTAACAGTAGATCGGATCAAGGCTAGTCGGATGATTCGACGCGAAGATATAGCTTCCATCGAGTGAGTCTCGGACGGGCAACCAGTGCTTGTCGTAGATCACGCGCCTTCGGTTCCCGAGCCTGAGGATCTCAGAAGCGGCCCTGAACGCAAGGTGCGCGGTCCGCCGATTCATGCGTTGCTGTATCCCTGGAAGACGGCCTTGCGAAGTCCCGAGTAATGGCAGTGAGGAAGCGGTGGGATTACAGAATAGCGAAGCCGGTAGGTCTTGACCGCAGCCGCGATGCAATCGCTATCGGGCTCGCCAACCATGTCAGACATTGGATAGACCGGCATCAGGACCTCGTAGATGCTCAGCCCCTCGGGAATCTCAGCCGTCGCGCCGTCGATTGGGCCGCCAACGAATTCGATTTTCACGGTTTTGGCAGCGGTGGCTCCCATGTCCAATTGTTTTCAACCGGCATCTCCCGCACGGGCGAGCACCCGCAATAGAAGAGCGAAGTGACGAGGCTGATAATCGCGGCTGCAAGCAAGGTGGCAATCACTGCCGCCACCCTGCCGGTCATTGTCCGCCGCCTAGTAAACTGCCCGGAGGTGTCGCGCTCGACTTATAGCCGCCCGTCTCGCCCGCGATGAGACTTCGGGCAACGCCCCGCCGCGCGGCCTGCTGCCTGCGCTGATCGTCGGCTGCTTGCTGGGCTTCCAACTTAGACGTGGTTGGTGGGGGTGGCGTTGGCGGTGGCGGTGGAGGCGGGGGAGGAATGACGATCGGCGGGGGAGGCGGAGGAAGTGGCGGGGGAGGCGGCAGCTTGACCGGCTTGACCTTCGGGGGAGCAGGAGCGCCGCCTCCGAAGTTGACAACGTTAGCTAAGAACGGGCAGAGAAAGGGGTCTTGTGAGCGGAGCATTTTATGTAAATCCTATCGAAGTCGTAGAAACGGATACGCTGCCGCCGATGAAATGCAACAAAACGCATTTTGTAAGGTAGTGCGGTAAAGAATCTCCCCCACTCGCCAGCGTAAGCGAAGACATACCAGGTATTGAGATTCCATCGGTCAGGATCGAAGGAGTAGGATGGGTCTTCGATGAGTGGTTCCGCGGCGTTACGATCAACCGGCTTGCCCGCGATGATGTACTTCGGAGTCGAGAAGAGAAATCCGTAGGCCAGACAATTGCCTAAGTCTTCCTCAAGCTTGCGATGCGGACATCGCGCCGCGTAAAAGGCCCGCAGCTTATCGAGCGGCGTCATTCGGAGGGATCGGCCAAGGTGGAGCAAAGTCAGGGAAGTCGTGTTTGATGGCTTGCGTCAAGTCGTTGAGCTTCTCGCAGACTTCAGCTCCGTCCGATATAATGCGCACCGGCCAATCATCTGTCTGGCCGCAATTGCGCCATAGGAAGTCATGCAACTTAATAGCCGCGTGTTCTGTCCTAGTCATTCGACAACGTAGTTTGCTTCCGAGACATCCTCGATGACATAAACCTTGTCGCCCAGCCGCATGACGTGAGGATCACGCTTCGGATGAATGGGATCGCTTCCTCGGGTTGGGCACATGGGTCCGATTGATTGATAGGTTTGGCCAACACGGGCCTGATAGTAAACCGTAGGCGAACGGCCAACCCCCGGCTGAAGATAGAAGTTGGCCCAATGGTCATCCGTCTCGCCTGAGTCTATGCAGAGCGCCATGCTGGCGACGATCCAAAGGACAATCGGGCTCATCATTGTTTTGCCTCCGGTTCACGCCAAACCATCACGCCGTCATCCCTGAACCCGATTTCATATCGTTTGCCGTCGAGCGTGACAGTAAAGCCCTTAGTGAAGAATGGATTTGTGCAACTACTTCTCGTCGAGCTGTTGATCCATGCTGTCCCGCTTCCGAACATCATCAGAACCCCAGCGATAAGAAGACCTTTCAGCACTCCCGTGAGCATGTGAAGGGTGAGGGTACAATGATGATCGCGAGAGCGACCATTGCGAGCGGCACTCCGATCAGCCCGCCTGTGTTCCAGAATGCCTTGGCGACACTCAGTAGAGCACCTTCGGCTTGGGTTTGACAGGAGCTTCGAACCATTCTTTTACGGGGTCGGGTCGTTCTGGTTTCTTTCCCGGTATGTCGCGCAATCCACTATGCACTGTCGGCCTAAGGTGGGATGCGCGCGGGCCGGTAGAATGAATCATTCCATGCATCTCCGCTTCCGCAAGTGTTCGCAATCCATCGGCGAAGTGAGACGCCCAATCGTGGACGGGAGTGTCGAGCGTTAGGCCTGTCGATGTTTCGCGCTTGGTGTGGTAGCACGTCAATGCGTCGATGCCCCGATCGCACATCGGGAGCCGGAACGTCACGCGGGGGAAGATCTCCCGCA
>Ga0137457_1000134_pt1 | contig 19397 bp, 12 predicted proteins | sample EasRivERMGT630_2_FD_102321 | JGI IMG/M metagenome (GOLD analysis project Ga0137457, IMG submission 102321) | Soil microbial communities from meander-bound floodplain in the East River, Colorado, USA - East River MetaG ERMGT630_2 | ecosystem: Environmental > Terrestrial > Soil > Floodplain ...
CACGTGGCCTTCGCGCGGCGCTGGTTCGAGCATTGGACCGGCGCGCCGCTCGAGTACGAGCGCTGGCGCGCCGCCCTGCCCGCGCCGCTCACGCCCGCCGTCCTGCGCGGCACACCCTTGAACCGCGCGGCTCGCAAGCGAGCGGGGCTCGACGATGCCTTCCTCGCGCGCCTCGAGGCCGAGCCGGTCGCGACCACGAGGAGCCCGCGATGAGCCACGTGACGCGCCCTCGGCGCGTCTGGGTCCTGAACCTCGACGCCGAGCACGAGCTCGAGTCCGGGCCGGGCTACCAGCCCACCCGGCACCTGCGCGCGATCGTCGCGCGCGAGAGCCGGCGCTTGATCGGTGGCCTCGTCGATCCCGCTGACGTCGTCCTCGGGGAGGACGAGCCCGGCCCCCGGGAGCGCGAGCGGTTGCACGGCCTCGAGGGTCACGCCTGGAGCCCGACGCCGCGCGCGCTCCTGCGGCTCGAGGCCGTCTGCGCCCGTGTGTCCCCCACTCCCGCACCGGGAGTGCTGCGCCGGGTGAACGCGCGCCCGTTCGCGGCCGAGGTTCGCGCGCCACTCGCGGGAGCGAGCTTCGCGAAGCACGTGGTCGCGACGCTCGAGGACGCGCTGGCCGAGCTCGCCCACCCTGCCGCTGATGGCTGGCTCGTGCGGCGCACCTTCGGCGCCGCCGGACGCGGGCGGCGGCGCGTCGCGGCCGGGCGACCCTCGGCGGACGATCTCGCCTGGCTCGCCGCGAGCCTGCGCCGCGGCGCGCTGGTGATCGAACCCTGGGTCCACGTGACCCGCGAGTACACGCGCTCGGCCTGGGTCACACCGCGCGCCGAGGTCGTGATCTCGCCCCCCTGTTTCCAGGAAACGACCCGCGCGGGCGCCTGGACGCGCACGGAGCGCGCCGAGCGCGGCGCCGTCTCGCGCGAGGACGACGCACGGCTCGCGGAAGCCGTGGCCGCGGCCGGCGCGGCCCTGGCGCGTGCGGGCTACTTCGGCCCGTTCGGCATCGACGCCTTCCGGCACAGGAGCGAGCGCGGGGAAGTCCTGAACCCCCTGAGCGAGATCAACGCTCGCTTCACGATGGACTGGAGCACTGCTTTCCCGAGGGACGGCCGGGTTCCGGGCAGGTTCTCTTTTGGGGCTCCATGAATGGAGGAGAGCCGGGCTGGAGCCCGGCGGTCCCAGGGCCACGCTGGAGCGTGGCGCTCCGAGAATCACTGGCCTCGCACGGTCTACCTGAGAGCTCGGCGGTCTGCGGGCTACGCCGTTTGGCGGCGGGGCGCGTTCATCTTCGCCACCGCGTCGATCGCGGCCACGCGGTAGGCCTCGGCCATGGTCGGGAAGTTGAAGACGTTGTCGACGAAGGCCTCGAGCGTCAGGCCGCCGACGAGCGCCATCTGGGCCACGTGCACGAGCTCGGTCGCGGCCTCGCCGACGACGTGGGCGCCGACCAGCTTGCCGGACGGGTCGGCGATCAGCTTGAGCAGGCCATCGGTCTGGCCGTTGATGTGTGCGCGCGCGAGCTCGTCGAAGCGCGCGCGGCCGACGAGGGCGCTCCCGAAGCGCGTGCACGCCTGTTCCTCGCTCAGCCCCACGCTCGCGATCTCGGGGATGGTGTAGATGCCGGTGGGCACGATCTCGTGCGCCGCCGTCAGCTCCATTCCGAGCGCGTGGCGCGCGGCGCGCCGGCCCTGCTCGACCGCGGTCGCCGCCAGGGCGGGCGGTCCGACCACGTCGCCGGCGGCGTAGACGTGTAGGGCGGCGGTGCGCATGTTCGCGTCCACCGGGATGTGTCCGCGCGCCGAGAGCGCCAGGCCGGCGGCTTCGAGCCCGAGGTCGGCGACGTTGGCGACGCGGCCCTGCGCGCACAGGCACTTCTCGGCGCGCAGCTCCTCGCCGCTCGCCAGGTGCGTGACGACCTCCGTCCCGTCCCAGAGCACGCGCTCGACCTTCTTGCCGGGCAGGAAGGTGCCGCCCATGCGCTCGAAGGCCGCCACGTACTGGGCCGTGAGCTCCGGATCGAGGAAGGCGAGCGGCCGCGGTGCGGCGTCGACCAGCGTGACCTTCGTGCCCAGCGCGGCGAAGATCGAGGCGAACTCGCAGGCGATGACGCCCGCGCCGAGCACGGTCAGGGACGCGGGCAGGTAGATGAGCGCGAGGATCGAGTCGCTGTCGAGCACGTGCTCGTGGTCGACCGGCACGTTGTCGGGCCGCCGCGGCCGCGAGCCCGTGGCGATCACGATGCGCTCGGCGCACACCACCCGGACGCTCCGGTCCGGCGAGCGGATCTCGACCAGGTTGCTCGAGAGGAAGCGCGCGCGGCCGCGCAGGCGCTCGACCTGGTTGCGCTCGAGCTGCTGATCGAGGTAGCGCCCATGGCTCGCGCGCACGGCCTTCAGGCGGCGCATCAGGCCGGCGACGCTGGCCCGGGCGGGCACCGTGACGTCGATCACGCCCTCGCTGCGCGCGCGCAGGCCGAGCAGGTAGCTGGCGCTCTCGCGCAACGTCTTGCTCGGAATCGTCCCGCGCTGCACACACTCGCCTCCCGCGGATGGATCGCGGTCGACGATCAGCACGCGCTTCCCCGCCTTCGCGGCCTGGATCGCGGCCTTGTGCCCGGCCGGGCCGGCGCCGAGCACGAGGAACTCGACCGGCTCCGGAGTCGCCGGGCCGCTCACTGGAAGGCCTTCGCGAACTCCAGTGCTTTCCCGCGGAAGGCGAGCAGCTCGTCCACGTCCTCGGGGTACAGGTTGAGCTCCTGGACGACCGGGTCGTCGGCGCCGAAGTTGGCCGGCGTCCGGGCCTGATCCAGGGCCCAATGGGAGAGCAGGTCCGCGAGGCGCGTGATGCGCGCCTCGTCGTCGAAGGGCGCCGCCTTGGCCGGCTCGTGGTGGTGTGCGACGACCGCCGCGGTCCAGTCGGCGAGCTTCCAGGCCTCGACCATGTGCGCGCCCATGGCCTCGTGGAACTCGTTCATGGCCGTCTCGAGCAGCGCGGGCGGCAAGGGCTCCTTGCTCCTGTGCTCGAGCGCGTCGATCGTCGCCTGCAGCACGATCGGGCGTCCGACGTCGTGCAACAGGCCGCACAGGAACGCGCCCTCGACGTTCTTGCGCAGCTTGCGCGCGATCTCGCGCGCGAAGACCGCCGCGACGGCGCTGTGGATCCAGATCGCGCGCACGCGCGTCTGGTGGCTCGCAGCCTTGAACACCCGGCCCTGGAGCGAGACCGCGAGGACGATGTTGCGCAGGTTGCCGAGCCCCAGGCGGCTGACGGCCTGCTGCAGCGAGACGATCCGCTCCTTGGGGGCGTAGGCGGCCGAGTTGGCGATGCGCAGCACGTGCGAGGCGAGCGAGGGATCGCGCTCGAGCACGGTCTCGATCGCGCTCGCGTCGGTCTTCTCGTCGGAGCACAGCGCGACGAGGCGCGCCGAGGCCTCGGGCAGGATCGGCAGCTCGACGTCCTCCTCGAGGTGTCGCTCGAGGATGTCGTGCAGCCAGCCGGGGAGATGGAGGTTCCGTTTCGTTGTCGAGGGCATACGGGGAGACTGCGTGTTTCGGTCTCCGTGGGGCCCCGTCTGAACCCCGCGGAGGCCGCGCGAGCTGGCCGGAAATGACTTCCGCCCAACTTCGAGCGGCAGATCCGGGTCCCGCGGGAGGCAAGGCCCGGCGAAGCAGCGGCCAGCTTTGCAGCGGCTCCGTGGGAATCCGCCGTCGCCTGACTCTCCGGGAACGCAACGACTGGCACACATCGGCGTTCTCCCTTACCTTCCGGGGTTTCCATGAGCGCAGAGCCGAACGCTCGCTGGATCGCCCGCTTGCGAGGCCTGGTCCTGCTCCTTCTTCTCGCCGGATCAGCGCTCGTTTGCAGTACGGCGCGCGTGACCAGTACGGCGCACGTACCCCAGAAGGCCAGGGGTGTCACGCAGATCGTCTGCACAGGCCTGGCATGCGGCGGGAACGGGGGAATCGGCATCCCGTGCAGTGGGAGCCAGTTCTGCTATCGCGTGCAACCGAACGGCAACTCGATCACGGTCCTGGAGGTCGGAGTCGAGGACGGAACTCCCGCGCATTACACGAGTTTCTGCGGTCCAGCGGGATGGGGCATGACCATCGTCAGCCTGCCTCGCTCGCACGACGTGGATCCGAGCGATCACGGAGCCCTGACAGGCGAGGAAGGGAGCTGCCCGTACGTGCTCCGGTTCTCCGGCCCAACACAGGACAGCGCGTTCGAGGTCGGCTACTCCTACCTCGGGAATCCTGCGACGACGCGCTTCCACGACACGAGCTGGAACACTTCGGATGGGCGTCAGGCTGCCTGGGGTTTCCCGCTGGGCACGAACAACGGCCCCGTGCACTCGCCTGTGCCCCTGAACGTGCTCGTGATCGTCCTGGACGACGTCGGCTGCGACAAGTTGAGTCTGTACGACGGCAACCAGGCTCCTCCCTATGCACCGACTCCGCGCCTGGACCGGCTGGCCGCCAACGGCATCAGGTTCACGAACTGCTATGCCCCCCCGCTCTGCAGCCCCTCGCGCGCCTGCATCCAGACTGGTCGCTACGCCATGAGCACGGGCATGAGCTACCAGTCGGAAGAATACGAGCTCCCGAGTGACGAGGTGCTGCTTGCGGAGCTCCTGAGGCACGGATTCCCTGGCAGCCTGGGGTATCGCTCTGGTGTCTTCGGCAAGTGGCACCTCGGAAGGGTCAACCCGGGTCACCCTGTCGAGAACGGATACGACAGGTTCTACGGCACGCTCGCCAACACTCTGGTCTACGACGGCGTGATCGTGGGCGATCACTTCAAGTGGGCCAAGATCGAGCACGATGCGGGGTCGCCTCCGCCCACCGGTGCGATCCCGATGACGACCTGGGTTGCAGAAGCCACGCGCACGGATGCCGTGAGCTGGATCAATGCTCAGAGCGCGCCCTTCTTCGCCTACGTCTGCTTCAACCCTCCTCACGTTCCCGAGCAGGTCCCGCCGAGCCAGACGCAGGACGGGCGCCCACTGCTCGGTTCCAGCACGCTCGCCGCGCTCGACTGGTCGGGGAATCAGCCATGTGATGGCAACGGCGCTCTCCCCGGAGACATGCGCGATCCTGACTGCCCGGATCAGTACAAGCTCTTCTATCGAGCCGCGCTCGAAGCAGTCGATGCGGAGATCGGCTACCTGATCGACGATCTCGCTTCGCTGAAGAAAGAGAACACGATGATCTTGGTCGTGGGCGACAACGGAACCCCCAGGCTCGCGATCAATCCGCCCCACGATTCCCTGAACGGAAAGGGCACCCTCTATCAGCACGGAGTTCATGTACCCCTGATCGTCTCGGGCCCGTTTTCACCGTCCGGCTCATCGGTCTGCGTCCAGCCCGTGAGCGTCGTAGACCTGTGGCGCACGATTGCCGAGATCACCGGAGCGAACGAGGTCCTCGCCTTCCAGAACCTGAACCTCCCGCCTCACGAGATCAACAGCGTGAGCTTCTTCCCCCTGATCGTGAATCCAACCGGGACTGGAGCGGCTAGCTGGGCCTTTTGCCAGATGTTCGAGGGCGTCGGTCCGTACACGTCGGTCAACGACTTGAGCAGGCACAAGCGCTGCATCACCAACGGGCAGTTCAAGTACATACGAACGATCTCCGACCACACGCCTGGAGTCCCCATCAGCTTCTCGGACTACACGCACGAGTTCTACGACGTGATCGCGGACCCGGAAGAGGCCACCAACCTGTGGACGCCCACGCTCCAGGACCCGGTCTACCTGCTCCTGTCGAGCGAAATGGATGCGCTGAGCGAGTTCTGAGATCGCGCGCACGAGCGCGAAGTAACGTCTCGAGCGCCGGCGGTCTGGTCTACTTCGAGGCCAGCAGGTGCTCGGCCACGATCGAGGCCACGCAGGCGGTCAAGCGCTTGGCCGTGGGCACGTGCAGGAACTCGTTCGGGCCGTGGGCGTTGGATTCGGGGCCGAGCACGCCCGTGATGACGAACTGGGCCTTCGGGAACTTGCGGCCGAGCATGCCCATGAAGGGGATGGTGCCGCCCTCGCCCATCGAAGCGGCGGGCTTGCCGAAGAAGGTCTTCGAGGCGGTGTCCACGGCCGCTTCGAGCCAGGGCTCGAGCTTGGGGGCGTTCCAGCCGCTCGTGCCCGAGGCCTTCTCGAGGCGCACGCTGGCGCCGTGGGGCGGGTTCTTCTCGAGGATCTGCGCCAGAGCCACGGCGGCCTTGTCGCCGTCGACCGTGGGCGGGATGCGCAGCGCGAGCTTCAGGGCCGTGCGCGGGCGCAGCACGTTGCCGGCGTCCTTGATCGCGGGCAGGCCTTCGGCACCGGTGACGGCCAGGGCGGGACGCCAGGTGCGGTTGAGCAGCAACTCGGCCGGATCCGTGCCCTGTGGGCGCGCGCCTTCGACGAACGGGAAGCGCGAGTAGCCGCGCTTGCCGAGGATCTTGGCGCAGGTCTTGGCACCCTCGATGCGCTCGGGCGGGATCTTGGCGTGGAAGGCCTTGGGGACGATCTCGCCCGTTTCCTGGTCCTCGAGGCGCGAGAGGACCGAGCGCGCGATGCGGAAGGAATCGGGCACGATCCCGCCGGCGTCGCCCGAGTGCACGCCCTCGCGCAGGATCTCGACCACGAGGTCGCCGCCGACCAGGCCGCGCAACGAGGTCGTGCTCCACATGCGCTCGTAGTCGCCGCAGCCCGAGTCGAGGCACACCACCAGGCTGGGCGAGCCGATGCGCTCGGCGAGGTGGTCGATGTAGAAGGGCAGGTCATAGCTGCCGCTCTCCTCGCAGCCCTCGATCAGGATCACGCAGCGCGCGTGCGGGATGCCTTGCTGGGCCAGGACCTCGAGCGCGGTCAGCGAGGCGAAGGCGGCATAGCCGTCGTCGGCGCCGCCGCGGCCGTAGAGCCGATCGCCCTCGCGCACGGGCTCCCACGGGCCGAGGCCGGAGCGCCAGCCGACCATCTCGGGCTGCTTGTCGAAGTGGCCGTAGAGCACGACGGTGTCGTCGCTCGAGCCCGGCAGCTCCATGAAGAAGAGCGGCGTGCGACCGGCGAGCTGGACGCGCTCGAGCTTCAGCCCGGGCAGCTTGCGCTTCTTGCACCAGGCCTCGATCAGGTCCGCGGCCCGCTTCATGTGGCCGTTCTCCTGCCACTTCGCATCGAAGTGCGGCGACTTGTTCGGGATGCGGATGTACTCGGTGATCCTGGGCAGGATGTCGCTCTCCCAAGCGCGCTCGACGAAGGCTTCGGTCTTGGCCTTGTCGAGCTTCCCGCTGCTGGCCCTGGGCTGCTTCTGGGTCTGGGTCTTCATGGTACCGCTCTTCATGGGGGCAGGAGGATAGCGGAACCGGCGCGTTTTTCTGCTCCCGAGAGAACATTCCGCAGCGCAAGACTTGGACGGACGAGCGGGATACGCTCGCCCCGTGAAGGTCGCTGGAACGCTTCTCGGAGCAGGCTCCATGTGCGCGCTGGCCTGGCTGGCGTTCACGTGCGGCAAGGCCAGGCCGGGCGAGGGCTCGAGCGCGACGGACGAGGCGCCGGACGAGCCCGCGCGCGACGCACGCCGTCCCGGAGACCCACCCACCGCAAGGCGCGACACGCTCGACGCGCTGCGTCAGGCCGCGCGCGCGCCGCGCCATCCATCCGACGGCGGCGGGCGCGCGTGGCTCGAGGCGGATTCGGCCACTCCGGCCCAGGCCGGGCGGAGCGGACGCTGGGCGATCACCTACGAGGTCGGACCGGCCGGCATCGCGGTGGGCGGCTTCGTGCGCTTCACCGCGCCGGTCTTCTGGAACTGGAGCCCGGCCCAGGCGAGCGAGAGCGCGGCCCCGGGCTACACCGTGGCAGAGTGCACGGCCGAGGGCGTCACGCTGGAGGCGCGCGAGGGGCCGCAGGGCCTGGAGTTCGTCGTGCGCGGGCGCGGCCTCGTCGCGGGCGAGCGCGTCGAGCTGGTCTACGGCGCCGGCGACGCGCGCGCGCTCGCCGATCGCTACGCCGAGCGCGAGTCTCGCTTCTGGATCGCGGTCGACGGCGACGGGGATGGTCAGGCACGGATGCTGGCCGATCCCCCGGGCGTGGACGTCTTGCCCGGGCCAGCCGCGGTCCTGTCGGCCGTGCTGCCGAGCACGGCCGAACCGGACGAGACCGTGCTCCTGCGCCTCGCCTTCCTGGACGGGACCGGCAGCCGCGGCGCCGCGTTCGTGGGCGACGTGACGCTGCTCGCCCGCCCGGAGGGGCTCGAGCTGCCGGAGAAGGTCACCTTCACCTCCGAGGACGCGGGCGTGAAGAGCGTCGAGCTGCGCGTGAAGGAGAAGGGCGTCGTGCGGATCCTGGCGCGAGCCGAGGACGCGGGCGGCGAGTTCCTGGCGCAGGCGAACCCGCTCTTGGTCGAGCCCAACGCCGCGCCGGTGCGCTGGGGCGATTTCCACGGGCATTCCGGTCTGTCCGACGGCACGGGTACGCCCGAGGACTTCCTCGCGTATGCGCGCGACGTGGCCGGGCTCGACGCGGTGTGCCTGACCGACCACGACCACTGGGGCATGCAGGCGCTGGACGAGTATCCGGAGCTGTGGGCGCGCATCCGCGAGGCCAGCGAGCGATTCAACCAGCCGGGACGCTTCGTGACGCTGCTCGGCTACGAATGGACCAACTGGGTCCACGGGCACCGGCACGTGCTCTACTTCGGCGACGAGGGCGGGGAGGTGCTCTCCTCGATCGACGAGCGCTACGAGACTCCGGCCCAGCTATGGGACGCGCTGCGCGGCCAGGACGCCCTGACCTTCGCGCACCACTCGGCCGGCGGGCCGATCGCCACCGACTGGACCTTCGCGCCCGACCCCGAGCTCGAGCCCGTGACCGAGATCGTCTCGGTGCACGGCGCGAGCGAGGCCCCCGACGCGCCGCAGCGCATCTACAGCCCGCTCTCGGGCAACTTCGTGCGGGACGCCCTCGACAAGGGCTACGCGCTCGGCTTCATCGGCAGCGGCGACAGCCACGACGGGCACCCCGGCCTGGTGCACCTGGTGAGTCCCCAGATGGGCGGCCTCGCGGCCGTGCTCACGAAGGACATGACGCGCGAGGGCGTGCGCATCGCGCTGAAGGAGCGCTGCTGCTATGCGACCAACGGTCCGCGCATCCTGCTGCGCGCGGCGCTCGACGGGCAGCGCATGGGGTCCACGCTCGCCCCGAAGGCGGGAAAGTCCCTGTGCTACGTGCGCGCCATCGCCTGCGCTCCGATCGCGACGATCGAGCTCGTTCGCGCGGGCAAGATCGTCGAGACGCTGCCGGGCGAGGAGCACTGGGACGTCGAGGCGGCCTTCCAGCCCGAGGACCTCGTGGCCGGCGAGTACCTGTACGTCCGCGTCGTGCAGCAAGACGGCGGCGCGGCCTGGTCGAGCCCGTTCTTCGTGCGGTGAGCGATTGCGAGGGGAGTACGGCGATCCACGCCGAGGCCGAATGAGCCCATGTCGAATCACACCACACGCACCTCGCGCTCGATCTCTTCCACGGCGGCACGCCCCGCCTCCACGTCCACGCGCAGCAAGAGCACCGCTCCGACCACGAAGAACGGGATCACCGAGAGGATCGCACTCTGCTCCGAGCCGGTCCACGAGATCGCGAGACCGTAGAGCAGCGGCCCGGCGATTCCGGCGAACTTCTCGCCGATCCCGAAGAAGCCGAAGAACTCGCCGGACTTGTGGGGCGGGATCAGGCTGGCGAAGAGCGAGCGCGAGAGCGCCTGCGTCCCGCCCTGCACCAGCGCCACCAGGACGCCGAGCGCGACGAAGTGCACGGGGCTCGTCATGAAGTAGGCGAGCGTGCTGATGCCGCAGTAGGCGCCCACGCCGACCAGGATCATGCGCTTCGGGCCGAAGCGCTCGGCCAGGCCGCCGAACAGGAACGCGCACGGGATCCCGATGAACTGCACGGCCAGCAGCGTGCCGATCACGAGCCCCTGGTCGAACTTCTTGGCCGCGGCGTACAGGCCCGCCATGCGGATGATCGTGGCGATGCCGTCGTTGTAGACCAGGAAGGCGATCAGCATCAGGAACGCCTGGCGGTAGCGCCGCAGCTCGCGCAGCGTCTCCCCCAGGCGCTGGAAGGAGACGCGCAGCACCGACGACCCGGGCAGCTCGTCCGCCTCGAGCAGCCGCGGTGGCTCCTTGACGCGCAAGAGGAGCGGGAGCGAGAAGACCAGCCACCACACGCCGACCGAGAGGAACGCCAGGCGCACGGGCAGGGAGGAGTCCGCGCTCGAGAGCCCCTCACCCGAAGGCAGCCCGAACCAACCAGGCGCGAGGATCCAGGCCAGGTTCAGCGCCAGGCACAGCCCGCCGCCGGCATAGCCGAGCGCGTAGCCGCTGGCCGAGAGCCGGTCCATGCGCCCGGGAGGCGCGACGTGCGGCAGGAGGGCGTCGTAGAACGCCACGCTGCCCGCCGCTCCGACGTTCGCGAGGGCGAAGCAGACGAGCGCGTAGTCCACGTCGCCGGGCAGCGCGAAGTAGAGCGCGCTCGCGGCCGCGATCCCGAGCCCCGCGAAGAGCGCGAGCAGCTTCTTCTTGAGCGCGCGGAAGTCCGCCAGCGTCCCGAGCACGGGCGCGACCACGGCACTCGCGATCAGCGCGAGCGTGGTCGCGCGCGAGAAACGCACCTGCGCGACCGAGCTCCCGAGGTCTTTCGCGACGACCAGGAAGTAGACCGGGAACACCGCCGAGACGACCGTGGTCATGAAAGCCGAGTTCGCCCAGTCGTACATGGCCCAGGCGCGCGCCTCGGGTCGATCGAGGGCGGAGCGCTCGAGCCAGCTCGGCCGCGGCACGGACCCTGACGCGCGCGCTCGCATGCGATCGGCAGTCAAGCGGCCATGCACCTGCCATGCAAGAGCGAACGCAGGTCGGAGTCGATCCGCCTGCTGCTCGTCTCCACCACGCTTCCCGCCGCGATCCTCGGCGCTCTGCGCGCCTCCGCGCTGCGTTCGGGTCGCGGGGCGTCAGGCGGTCTTGCGTCCGTTCTGCGCGCTTGCGGCCAGCGCGACGCGGTTTCGGCCGAGCCGCTTCGCGAGATAGACGCCCTCGTCGGCGGTCTTGAGGAGGACATCGATCGTGTCGCAGCCCCGGACCGCGTTGCAGCTCACCCCCAGGCTGATCGTGACCCGCCGCTGGGTGAAGGCCGGGAGGGGGACCTCGTTCCCCTCGACCGCCAAGCGGATGCGGTCGGCGAGCTGCATGGCACCGTCCAGCGGCGTGCCCGGGCAGATCACGAGGAACTCCTCGCCGCCCATGCGCGTGCAGGTGTCACTCGTGCGCAACACGCGTTGCACGGCGTGCGCCGTCGAGCGCAGGACCTCGTCGCCCACGTCGTGCCCGTAGGTGTCGTTGACGTCCTTGAACTTGTCGATGTCGAGCAGGATGACGGACAGAGGAAGGTGCGAGCGCTTGCTGGTGGCCCACTCCTTCTCCAGGCGCTCCATGGCGTAGCGCCTGTTCCGCAGCTTCGTCAGGGAGTCGGTCCAGGAGGCTTGCTTGAACCTGCGCTTCTCGATCGCGAGCTGCCTGTTCGCGTCCTCCTTCTTGCGGTTCTCGGCCTTCAGCTCCTCGGTCAGCTTGATGACGCGGATCCCCGGGCGGATGCGGGCAGCGAGGAGCTTGGGATTGAAGGGCTTCGGCACGTGGTCGTCCGCGCCGGCCTCGAAGGCCTCGACGATGCGCTGCTCCTCGTTCTGGCCGGTGAGGATGAGGATGTAGAGGTCGCGGCCGGCCTCGGTGCTCCGCAGGCGCTTGCACAGCTCGACCCCATCCATCCCGGGCATCATCCAGTCGGTCACGACCATCTGCGGCGGGTCGGCCAGCGCCAGCGCCAGGGCCTCGTGGCCGTTCTTGGCGGTGACGACCTGGTGGCCGGCGCGCTCGAGCAGCGCGCGCACGAGGTGCAGCGACGTGGGCTCGTCGTCGACGACCAGGATGCGCAGGCTGGCGGGGGACTCCTTGGGGGGCTCCTCCGGGACCGGAGCGGCGGCCTCGGAGCGCCGCTCGATCTCCTGGTTTCGCTGGACGAAGTCGGCCGGGACATGCAGGAGCTGTCCCCATTCCTTCCAGCGATTCCCGATCTCGTCGTAGCAGCGCTGGACGTCCTCGCGCGCGATGCCGACCTCGACCATGGCCTCGCGCGCGGCCGGCCAGAGCGCGCTGGACTCGGCCCCGCCGACCAGCACGTCGGCCAGGTGCGCGGAGGTGCCGAGCAGCCTCAGGTAGCTGCGCGACTCGGGCCAGTCGAGCGTCTCGGGGATGCGCAGCCCGTAATGCAGCAGCACCTCGGAGAAGACCGCCGGAAGTCCCCAGTCCTCGGCGATGGCCGCGGCAACCTCGCGGTGCTGGATGCAGAAGGCCTCGCGCTCGAGGTGAGCGAGGTCGAGCGAGCGGTCGGCCGCCAGACGCTCGAGCAGGCGCGCATACGCGCTGGCGTGCACGCTGGCCAGCGCCATGCGGCCGACCCTGACCAGCAGGCCGAGCGTGAAGGCTTCGCCGGACGAACCCAGCCGCAGCTCGCGGCTGAGGTGCTCCGCGGCCACCGCGCTGGCGAGTGACCAGGACCAGTAGCCGTCGTAGTCGAAGGCACTGCAGCGGCCCGTGCGGTTGCCCGAGATCAGGCTGAAGCCCAGGGCCACGCTGCAGACCGTGCGCAGGCCGAGGCGCACGCCCGCATCGCGTACGTGCGTGGCGGGCTGGATCCCGCCGGAGACGGCCGAGTTGGCCAGCTTCAGGATGCGGCCGGTGAGCGCCGGGTCGGCCTGGATGACCTTGGCGATATCGTCCAGGGAGCAGTCCTCGGAACGCGTCAGCACGAGGATGCGCAACCCGACGCCGGAGGGCGTGGGCAGCTTCCCCGAGTTCTTCAGTTCCTCGAACTGTTCGTGGAGCATCGCGTTGACCCAGCCTGAGGGGCTAGCCCGGGTTATTCATGAGGCCTCGAGCGAAACGTCGCGAATGGCTGCAGATGCAGCGATTTGCGACCGAGAGCAGCGGAGACGACCTTCTGATAGGTCGTTGAGACCTCGCAGGGAGCAAAGCGCTGCAGATGCAGCCAGTCGCGACGTTGTAGCCGAGGGCTCATGAATAATCCGGGCTAGTCCCCCATCTCCGAGCGCAAGGCGGCCTCGACGCGCGCGAACTCCGGCCGCGTGCGCGCGACGAGCGGAGCGGCGCGCGAGAGGTCCTTCTCGCGTCCGGCCGCCTCGATGTCGCGGAACAGCGCCGACAGCTCGAGCGCGCCCAGGTTGGCCGAGCTGGACTTGAGCGCGTGGGCCGCGCGCTCGAGCGCGGTCGGGTCGCGCTGCTCCATGGCCTCGCTCAGCGCGTGCAAGCGCTCGGGCGTGTCGGACAGGAACAGGTTCACGAGCTCGATGAAGAGACCAGGGTCGTCCTCGCCGCCGAGCTCGCGCAGGGAGGCGATCACGCCCTGGTCCAGGACGGGATGGATCTCGGTCATGTGCAACTCTCTTCCGGGGACTTCCGCGCGGCCCTTCTCCGTGAAGGGCGAGGCGTGCACCCATTTCTCCAGCATCGCCTCCAGCTCGGCCTTCTGGACCGGCTTGGAGAGGTAGTCGTTCATTCCGGCGGCGAGACAGCGCTCGCGATCCTTGGTCATGGCCGCGGCGGTCATGGCGATGATCGGGATGTCGCCGTTCGAGAGCTCGCGAATCCGCTCGGTCGCCTCGAAGCCGCTCATCACGGGCATCTGGCAGTCCATCAGGATCGCGGCGAAGCGGCGCCTCTCGGCGGCCTCGATCGCCAGGCGCCCGTTGCTGGCGGTCTCGACCTCGAACCCCAGGCGCCGCAGCGTGAGGGCCGTCACCTTCTGGTTGACCTGGTTGTCCTCGACCAGCAGCACGGCCTGCGCGCGCGCGGCGGGCAAGGCCGCGGGCGGTGCCGCGACCGGCTTGGGCAGCACGGCCAGGTCATCGGCCACGTGCAGGAGCGCGGTGCGCAGCTTGCGTTCGTTGACCGGCTTTGAGATCCAGGCGTCGAAACCCGCACGCACGAGGGCGCTCGGCTTCTCGGCGCGGCCCGGGGCGGTGGTCAGCACGAGGCGCACGCTGCTGATGCCGAGCTCGTTCTTGATGCGTGACGCCAGCTCCTTGCCGTCGAGGTCCGGCGGAGTGCGATCCAGGATGGCGAAGTGGAAGCCGCGTGCGTCCACCTTGGCGCGCTCGAGGATGGCCAGGGCCTCGCGTGCGCTCGACGCCTGGACGACCTCCATGCCCCACCCCTCGAGGTGCAGACGCACGACTTCGCGCGCGACCTCGCTCGAATCGACCACCAGGGCCCGGCGCCCCGCCAGGAGCTCGTTCCGGGGCGCGTGCGCGTCGACCGACACGCGCGCGAAGTGCGCGCGGAATGTGAAGGTGGAGCCCTTGCCCGACTCCGAATCGACCGTCAGGCTCCCGCCCATCAGGCGCGCGAGCTGATTCGAGATGGCGAGGCCCAGCCCGTTCCCGGCCGGGCGATGAGGAGACTCGTCGAGCTGGGCGAAGGGCTGGAACAGATCCCCGCGATCCTTGGAGATGCCGATGCCCGTGTCGATCACGCGGAATTCGAGACCGACGCGCTCGGCGCCGTCCGCGAAGGTCAGGACCTCGACCTTGATCCAGCCGCGCTCGGTGAACTTGACCGCGTTCCCGACCAGGTTGAGCAGGACCTGCCGGACGCGCGCGCTGTCCCCGACCAGGCGCTCCGGGACCGTGGAGCGCACGAACGAGACCAGCTCGATGCCGCGCTCGTAGGCCCGGGGGAACAACAGGTCCACGACGCCCTCGACGCACGGGCGCAGGCTGAACTCGGCTTCCTCGAGCTCGAGGCGCCCGGCCTCGATGTTGGAGAAGTCGAGGATGTCGTTCAGCGTCGTGAGCAAGCCCTTGGCCGAGCCGTGGATCGTGCGCAAGTAGTCGCGCTGATCGAGCGTCAGGTCGGTCTCGAGCACGAGCTCGGCCATCCCGATGATCCCGTTCATCGGCGTGCGGATCTCGTGGCTCATGCTGGCCAGGAACTCGCTCTTCTTCCGGTTGGCGGCCTCGGCCGCGGTGCGCGCGGCACGCAACTCCTCGTGCTCGCGCGAGGGCGGCGGCGGCGTCGCTCGAGTCGCCGGCGTTGCCGGGGCCTTGCGCGCGCGGCCCAGCGAGATGGCCGTGTGCAGGCCTGCCAGGACGGCGAAGGTCAGGGCCGCGGCCACGCCGTCATCCGCCAGCGCCACGAGCCAGGCGCTCGCGCCGAGCGACGCGGCGAGGCCCACGAGCGCGCGCGCGGACGGAAACCGTCCTCCTGCTGCGCTCGTCGTGGTGTTCGGCATCGCTGACGGCTCGTGGGTGTGCCCCGCACGCGTGCGGAGTGGTCGATCATCGGGCCCGCGTGCGCGTGAACTTGTCGCGAACTCGCGGAGAGGAGCATCCGCCGAACGCGGCGAAAAAACTTCGCTCGCGCGCTACAGCACCGGCAGCGGCCGGAACCCGGGCCCGAAGGGCTCGCTCGGGGGCGCCAGCGGCGGCATGGGCGGCAGCTCGTGCCCGAAGACGCGGCAGAAGTGCTTCACGAGCAGCACCTCACCGAGCAGGTTCGTGGGCGGCAGCTCGGCGTGGTCGGCCACGCGCGTCATCACGTCGGGCGAGAGCCCGCAGGGGTGGAAGCGGCGGAAGGGCGAGAGGTCGGTGTGCAGGTTGAGCGCCAGGCCGTGCCAGGTCACCCAGCGGCGCACGGCGACGCCGATCGAGCAGACCTTGCGCTCGCCGATCCAAACCCCGGTCAGACCCGGCCGGCGCGTGCCATCGATGGCGAGCTCGGCCAGGACGCCGAGCACGGTCTCCTCGAGATCGCGGAGATAGCGGTGCAGGTCGCGGCGCCCCTCTGGCAGGAGCAGGATCGGATAGGCGACGAGCTGGCCGGGGCCGTGATAGGTGGCCTCGCCGCCCCGCTCGACCTCGATCACGGGGATGCCCGTGGCGCCGAGCAGGCGCTGCTCCTCGGCCGGCGTGCCGCGACCCACGGTGATCACGGGCTCGTGCTCGGTGAGGAGCAGCACGTCACCGACCGCGCCCTCGACGCGCTGGGCGAGGCACTCCTGCTGCAGCGCGTGGGCGTCCGCGTAGGGGGTGCGCCCGAGCCGCCGCACGTCGAGCACCGTCATTTCCGCTGGTAGATGTGCACGGCCATCTTGTGCACGGCCTCGGCGGCTTCCATGACGGCCTCGGGCAGGGTCGGGTGCGCGTGGATCGTGCGTGCGATGTCCTCGGTGGTCGCGCCCATCTCGATCGCGAGCGCGGCTTCGGCCACGAGCTCGGTCACCTCGGGCCCGACCATGTGGACGCCCAGGACCTCGTCGGTCTTGGCGTCGGCCACGACCTTGACGAAGCCGTCCGGCTCCATCAGCGAGAGCGCGCGCCCGTTGGCGGCGAACGGGTACTGCCCCACGACCACCTCGCGCCCCGGCTTCTTCGCCTCCTCCTCCTGCAAGCCGACCGAGGCCATCTCGGGCGAGGTGAAGATCACGGCCGGCACACAGCGCGCGTCGTACTCGTCCTTCAGGCCGGCGATGACCGCAGCGGCCACGAGTCCCTCGCGGCTGCCCTTGTGGGCGAGCATCGGATCTCCCGCGAGGTCTCCGATCGCGTAGACGTTCTTGACGGCCGTGCGCATCTGCTTGTCGACCGCGAGGATGCCGCGCGGACCGACCGCGAGGCCGACCTTCTCGAGCCCGAGTCCCTCGCTGTAGGCCTTGCGCCCGACGGTGCAGAGGATCTGGTCGCACTCGATCGTGTCGGCCTTGCCCTGCGACTCGACCTTGACGAAGAGCTTCGCGCCCTGTGCCTCGTAGCTCTTCGCGCCTGTTCTCGTGATCAGCTTGATGCCGGACTGTTTCAGCGAACGCTCGATGAGGCGCACGCAGTCGCGATCCTGACCGGGCAGGGCGCCCTCGGTGAACTCGACCACCGTCACCTGGCTCCCGAGCTTGCGGTACAGGAAGCCGAGCTCCAGCCCGATGTAGCCTCCACCGATCACGAGCAGGTGCTGCGGGATGCGATCGGGCGCGAGCGCCTCGGTCGAGGACCACACGCGCTTCCGGTCGAAATCGAAGCCGGTCAGCGTGCTCGGCGCCGAGCCCGTGGCGAGCACGATGTCGTCGCACGGAATCGTCTTCTCTTCGCCGGCCGTGGCGACCTTGACCGTGCGCGCATCGTGGATGCGACCCTTGCCGACGACGTGCTCGATCTTGTGGTTCTTGAGCAGTCCGCCGACGCCGCTCGTGAGCTTGTTCACGACCTCGCCCTTCCAGGCCACGAGGCGCGCGAGGTCGAGCTTCACGTCCGAAACGGTGATGCCCATGGCCGTAGCCTTGTGGATGCGCTCCAGCAGAGCGCCCGCGGCGATCATGGCCTTCGACGGGATGCAGCCCACGTTCAGGCACGTGCCGCCGAGGTAGTCCTTCTCGACCACCGTGACCTTCTGCCCGAGCTGGGCCAGGCGGATGGCGCACACGTAGCCGGCCGGGCCGGCGCCGATGATGACGACGTTGCGAGGTGCGGTCATGGATTGGTGGTGGGCGGCTAGCTCAAAGCGGGAACTCGCCGTCGCCTTTCTGGGCCTGGCCGTGGCGCTCGGCGACGCGGGCGAACTCGTTGTACTGCCGGCGCAGGTGGCGCGGGACCTCGGCGTAGACGTCCTCGACCAGCGAGCGCAGCGGCATGGGCGCCGCGGACTCCTGCTCGTGCACGACCTTGTCGATCTCCGCGAACAGCCTGGCCTCGAGCTGCTCCAGCTCGCCCGCCGCGAGGACGCGCCGGCGCTCGAGGAAGCGCACGAAACGGCGCAGTGGATCGCGCTTCTCCCACAGCTCGACCTCGGAGCGGTCGCGGTACCTCGTGGGGTCGTCGGAGCTCGAATGCCCGAGCATGCGATAGGTCTTCACCACCAGCATGGCCGGTCCCGCGCCCGAGCGCGCGTGCACGACCAGCCAGTGCATGAGCTCGTAGCACGCCAGCACGTCGTTGCCGTCGACCTCGAAGGCCGGGATGCCGTAGGCGAGGGCCTTCCTGGTGAAGTCGGTCTGCGCGCTCTGCTCGCGGCTCGGGACCGAGATGGCCCAGCCATTGTCGACGCACACGAAGACGCACGGCGCCTTCCACACGCCCGCGAAGTTGAGGCCGGAGTGGAAGCCGCTCGCACTGGTGGCGCCGTCGCCGAAGTAGATCCCGTGCACCTCGTCCAGCTGCTTGAACCTGGCGGCGAAGGCCGCGCCCACGCCATGGCAGATCTGCGTGCCGATCACCGACGACCAGCTCGGGTAGTGCGAGCCCTTGTGCTGGAAGTGGTTGCACATCTGCCGGCCCTTGGCGGTGTCGTTCGAGTTGCAGTACATCTGCGCGACGTACTCGGACAGCGGCAGCCCGCGCATCAGCGCGGCCCCGCCCTCGCGCAACCCCGACCACAGCCAGTCGCGCGGCTCGAGCGCGGCCGCCGTGCCGATCATGGCCGCCTCCTGGCCGAGCATGCTGCCGACGAAGCCGATGCGGCCGGCGCGCTGCAGCTTGAGCATGCGCTGGTCGACGCAGCGCACGCGCAGCATGTGCACCAGCAGGCCCTTGAGCCAGCCGTCGGCGTAGTTGCGCAGCTCGACCTCGGGTACGCCCTCGTCGTCGAGCAGGCGCTTGCGGGGGACGAACTCGTCCTCGGCCGAACCCGGCACGTTGGCTGCGCTCGAGGCGGGATTCGCTGTCCGGTGCGTCACGGCTAGCCCGGGTTGTACATGAGACCTCGAGCGAAACGTCGCGAATGGCCGCAGATACAGCGATTCGCGACCGAGAGCACCGGAGACGACCTCAGGCAGGTCGTTGAGGCCTCGCAGGGAGCGAAGCGCTGTAGATGCGGCCAGTTGCGACGTTGGAGCCGAGGCCTCATGGACAATCCGGGCTAGGCGGGACTGCTCATAGCGCGAGCAGCCCCGGGTTCTCGAGCAAGCGCTTCATGGTCACCAGGAAACGCGCCGCGTTGGCTCCGTCGGCCAAGCGGTGGTCGACGCTGGCGGAGAGGTTCATGTACTGGCGCACCTCGATGCGGTCGCCCTGGGTCGTCTCGACCACGCCCGGGCGCTTCACGATGCGGTGCACGCCGAGGATCGCGATCTCGGGGAAGTTGATGATCGGGGTCGCGAGGATGCCGCCGATGTTGCCGGCGTTGGTGATGGTGAAGGTGCCGCCCTGCAGCTCGTCCGGGCGCACCTTGCCGGCGCGCGTGCGCTCGGCGAGGTCGTTCAGCTCGGCTGCGAGCTGGAGGATGCCCTTCGCCTGCACCTCGCGAATCACGGGCACGATCAGCCCGTTCGCGGTGTCGGTCGCGATTCCCAGGTTCACGTAGGCGAAGCGC
>Ga0137457_1000136_pt1 | contig 19304 bp, 29 predicted proteins | sample EasRivERMGT630_2_FD_102321 | JGI IMG/M metagenome (GOLD analysis project Ga0137457, IMG submission 102321) | Soil microbial communities from meander-bound floodplain in the East River, Colorado, USA - East River MetaG ERMGT630_2 | ecosystem: Environmental > Terrestrial > Soil > Floodplain ...
CGAGCGTGTGCTTGCGCCACTCAGGGTCGTAGTCGACGCCGTACGGCGGGTCGGTGACCATCATCAGCGCCGTTAGGTCGGCTCGAGCAAGTGACACAACCCGAGGGTCAGTTGCGTCACCACATACCAGCCGATGGTCGCCGAGCCGCCAGAGGTCGCCGAGCTTGGTGACCGGCTCCTTGGGCAGCGGCGGCGCCTCGTCCTCGGGTATGTCGCCCTCGGCGCGCGCGAACCGCTCGAGCTCGCGCATGTCCTTCTCGTTCCAGCCGGCGACGAATTGCTCGCCGACATCGTACTGCTGCAGCAGCGTGTGCAGCTCGGGCGTGTCCCACTCGGCGAGCTCGCCCAGGCGATTGTCGGCGAGCGCTAGCAGGTGCGCCTCGCGCTCCGACAGGTCGACGAAGCGCACGGGCACGTGCGTCATCTTGAGCATCTGCGCGGCCTTCCAGCGCGTGTGCCCGGCGATGATCTCGCGCGTCTCGAGCCGCGCCACGATGGGCGCAGCGAAGCCGAAGCGGCGGATCGAGTCGGCGACGCGCGTGACCGGCTCGCCGTCGTTTTTTCGCGGATTGGCAGGCCAGGCCTTGATCGAGCCGGTCTCGACCATCTCGGCTGCGGGCGCCTCGGTCATGACCGCTGCTTCCATGGCTCAACCTTGCGTAGCTGCGGGCCGAGCTCGGCCGCACCCTCGGGTCGGCATCGATTGGCCTCGATGCGCAGCAGCTCGAGCGTATCGGCGTGGAGCAGCGTCGGGTCGCTCCAGCACGCCACGTAGGCGAATGCGAGCGCGGCCGCGCGCAGCTCGACGAGCTGCTCCTTTGCTCGAGCAACCTCGGCCCGCAGCGCGGCCGCCTCCTCCAAGAGCCGCAGCTGTAGCTCAGCGTCACTCAGCGCTCGCACCGCATCGGCGGTGAGCGGTCGGTCATCGGCTTTCATGTTCCCCTCCTTGCGCGCTGCATCGTCGCCAGCGCCTCGAACTGCTCAGCATTGAACTCGCTCACCTCGTCGATACCCGTCGCCGGCGGCGTGCGCTCGGCCTCTTTTTGCAGCGCCTCGAGCAGTGCCTCGGCCTCGGCGCGCGTCGCGCATGCACCCAGGTGCTTGCCGTGCAGTCGCACGTGGTAGCGCAGCTCGCCCGAGGCGAGCTTACGCGACGAGATGCCGCCGGTGTTGTTGGCTCGACGACCCATGCCGCCCGGTATGCCGCGCGCGGTCATACTTCCTCCATGAACGAGCGCTCGACCTGCAGCGTCAGGCCGCCGTCGCTGACGAATGCCGTCAGCTTGATTTGTCCCACGTACCCGGAGCGCCCGCTCGCGAAGGTCACCGTGCCCTCGCGCCCGCACTGCTCGAGCCAGCGCTCGAGGCGCTCGTGCGCAGCCTGGCGATCTCGCGACTCGACCAGGATGATGTCGTCCTCGAGCGTGCGCGATTCGAGGAAATACATCTTCAACCCCTGACACGGCATGCGCGGCACCGGGTCGCCCTCGGGTCGCGAGTCGATGTGCATCTCGAGCGGCTTACCGCACCACTTGCAGGTCGCAGCGGTCATGGCTTGGGCCCTCGCAGCGGCGCCCGCCGATGCGGTCGCTCTGTACGCAGCGGTCGCTTCGTCATGAAGTGGGCGAACTCCCAGCCGAGGCGCCACGCAACACGCCTCGACCACGGACGCCGGTACAGCTGCTCCTGGCGCAGCAGACCGTACACGGCGCGATCTTGCCACCCGAACTCGAAAGCCTCGCGTATCGAGTCGGGCTTCATTACCGCACCCAGACCGCGGCAAGCGCCGCTATCGCGAGCACGTTGATGACCCAGGCGATGACGCTCAGCACGATGGGCGGGCTTTGCATTCGGCCCGCCCACGCATGAGCGATAATGACAAGAGCAATGAGAGCTGCACCGTTGAGCGTTTGCATTTTTCACCTCGCGTACTCGGCCTCGAATCCGTTCCGTTCTACCGTACGCAGCCGACAGCGTTTGCACGACTGCGGTCGCTGCACCTTGTAGGTCGCCTCGCGCATCGTGCGGCGCACCTTGCAGCCGCACTCGACCTCGACATACCAAACCCGGTTACGTACAAAGCGCCGCAGCACGCGCGAGGCCCGAGTCGGCCGCCGTCGGCGGCGCTCCGACCACTCAGCGACGCAGCGTTTACACAGCCCGGCATAGCGGCGCATCGGCTCGAGCTCGACGCCGCAGCCGCAATGCGTCGGCGTCGAGGGCACGGCTTTGAGCGGCGGCGCGTAGTCCTCGAATACGCGCGCGCGAGGTAGAAATTGTTTGGCCGCGCGCGTCATGACGGCGGCTCCACCACCAGCCAGTCACCGCCGCCAGCGTTTAGCGCCGCACGTTCCGGCGGCGTCAGCAGCACGCCGCCGATCCGGATCTCGAGCGAGCCGATGTCCCATTCGTGCCAGCGCCGCCGGCGACGCCAACGATTGAGCCGAATCCGCTCGCGCACCTGTCGCCGACGGGTCTTCACGGCCAATGCTCCTGGAGCACCCAGCGCTCGGACGAGACGTCGTCCTCCGGGTCGAGCTTCTTGATCTCGAGCACGACGTAGTCGCTCATGGCGCCCTTGCCGTTTTCACCCGCGCCGAAGGTCGGGCGCGACGCTAGCCGCACCTCGCGCGTCACTCGGCAGGTCGACCAGAGCATGCGAAATCGGCTCGAGCCGTGCTGAATCGACGCCTTGAAGATCCCGACGACGCGTGGGCACACCGCGAGCGCGTGCATCACGAACTCCTCGGCGCGGCCCTCCTCGTACGGCGGATTCATCAGCGCCAGGTCGAAGATGTAGTGCTCGTGGCGCTCGGGATTGTGGTCGAGGAAATTGGTACAGGTCGCCTCCCACGACATGCCGACATGGCGCGCGCGCACGCAGAGGTCTTCGACGACGGCGACCGCGCGCTGGTCGATGTCGATGAGTACGACGTCGGTGCAGGCGAAGCGGTCCTCGAGGATAGGCTTGACCAGCGCGCCGTGGCCGCACGCCGGCTCGAGCACGGTGCGCGGCTGCTCGTAGCGATTCGCCCAGCGCCAAACTTTGCGAGCGAGCCGCGGCTCGGTGTACCACTGCGACAGGTCGCGCCGTCGCTCCTCGTGCTCCATGCCCGGTAGGTACGCGCTCGTCATGGCACGCTCGCTTTCGCCCAGCAGTCGTTGCAGAGCTCGTCGGTGTCGCCGCCGAAGCACCACGGCACGCGTCGCCCGCAGGCGGCGCAGATGAACGTCTCGCAGTTCTTCGCCTCGCCGTACGGCTGCCGGCAGCGCGAGGGCGCTGCGTATGCCGGGCAGCGCTGGTGCCAGCGGTACTTGCTGATCATCGCGCACCTCGCAATTGCTGGATCACGTGCCCGACGACCTCGAGCACCGCTCGCGAGTGCGGGTTACTCTCGACCTGCCACAGCACCGGCCCGAGGCCCGCCCGCTCCAGGCCCAACTCGAGCCCGCCGATGCCGCTGAACAGCGAGCCGATGGTGAGCGTCATGTGTACCTCGCATCGCGCCCATGCCGGATCGCCCACTCGACCTTCGCCGCGCGCAGGCCCCACTTGGCGATCAGAATCGCCGCCGCCTCGTCGCCGCGTACCCGCTCGCCGACGATGGCTCCAGCGGTGGCCTGCTCGTGCGGCCGCACCTCCTCGCGCGGCGCTCGAGCCCAGCGCTTACCGAGTACCTTGCAGCGCCACTCCGACGGCTGCACGTACACCACTCGGTGCTGCGGCATGTCGAGCCAGCGCCAGGCCGCCAGCCACCGCTCGCGCGCGGCGCCGAGCCCCATGAGCATGGTCATGTTGCCGCCGAACGGCGCCTCGAGGACGAGCACCAGCGGTAGCCCGAGCAGCGTCGCGTGGCAGTCAGCCCAGTCAACGATGTAGCGCAGCGAGGCCACGTCCAGCGTGTCGGCCTCGCCGAAGCCGAGGTAGCGCTCGGGCCCGACGATAGCCGCCCAGCCAGACCGGGCAGCCGTGTCGACTGCCAGCACGACGCAGCGCAGAGGCGTCGCCGAGGCGGGCGGCTGGCTGTGCTTTGCCCGCCGACGACGGGGCCGCTGGGTCGATATGCCCGCAGGCTTGCTCGCCGCAGGCGGGCGGCCAGGTGCCCTCGTCGCGCTCATAGCCAGACCTCGTCAAGCCGCAGGCCGAGCGCCGCGAGTACGCGCTCGGTCGTCCAGCCGAGTGGCTCGACGGCATAGCCGAGTTTGCCGATGGCCTCGATGCGGGTCAGCCGCCACGCCGGCTTGCGCGCGCACCAGGCCCGGACCGTCGCCTCGTTGGCGCGCTCATGCTCGGCGGCGAGGGCGAGCGCATCGACCTCCGGCCCCACGAAGACGGGCGCGGGAGGGTCACCCGACGCCACCGCGGGCAGCAAAGCGGTCGCCAGGACGACGCGCCCGCCTTCGTGGGCGAAGCTACATACCAGGGCCGAGGGTAGCGGCATCTCGCGCAGCAGGCGGATCGGCAGCTCGAGTACCTCGACGACCGCGAGCGGCACCGGCCGTTGGTCCGCGGCGGTCTCGTTTGCGCTCGGCTCCGGCGGCTCAGAACCACGTCTAACGGGCCGCGGCATCCGTCGAGAGGTCATACGGCGCCTCCCTGCATCTGGTCTCGGGTCGTTTTTTGGTCTCGGCTCGGTCTCGCCAACCGGCCCGAAAACCTCGCGTTATGTGAGGTAAGACCAAAAGACCAATGAGACCATCGAATTACTCTATACGCGCGTACTCTGTTTTTCGTTTGCGGCGACTCAAACGCGTTTTTTTGAAGCCCCTTAAGCTCCTTTAAAAAGTTGGTCTTCTTGGTCTTTTTGGTCTCGCCCGCGAAATCACAGGTACTTGCGGGCGCGATTTGAGACCACGCTGAGACCAAAAAGACCAAACACGCTGGGGCGGTCGTCATTCCGACTCCGCCGCGTGCTCAGCCTGTAAGACCACGAACCGAACTTGTCGTCCGCCGATGCGAACTCGGGTGTCGGTGCGGCCCTTGTCGAGCCGGGTCCACCCTTTGAGAGCCCACTGCCGTATCACCTCGGCCGCGGTGTGTCTATGGATCCGCAGATGGGCTTTGAGCGCCGCCGGGATAAAAAGCAGCTCGCCCTCCTTACGAAAGCCATACACTCGTAACCCGTGCCGGCTTGAATAGGGCAGCTCGTAGTCACCCGAGGCCGTGAGCACCAGCGCCGGAAACGAATCGGGCTCGGACATCACCCAGTTGTCGACCAGCTCGCGCGACCGCTCGGCCATCCCGACGACGGCCGTCCGGCACTCGGGCGAGGCGAAGACGCGCGCCATCGTGGAGCCGTTTTCCTCGCCCAACCCGTACAAGCCGTTGACCATCTCCTCGGCAATCGACAGCAGCGCGTAGTACCCAGCGACGCGTTGCTGCAGTGGACTCGGGTCGCTCTTGCGCAGGACCTCGGTACGGTCGATGAGCTGCTCGCGCCACGCCTGCCAGTCCGCGGCCGACATGTTCACGAGCGCCTCGACCCAGGCGCGGCCGAGGCACCCAGCGTTCGCCGCGCAGGCGTCTTTGAGCGCGTCCACCGCCTTGGCGTTGAGCGACCCGAAGCCGTCGACGTGCAGCTCGATGATCCGCACCTGCGCTCCGGTCGCGGCCGTCTCGTCCACCAGCGACTTCTCGCCAGTCGATAGCATGATGGTTTGCCAGCGCGCGGTACGACGCAGCGTGACGTCGCGCTGACCGCGCGTCTTGCCCGTGCCGTTGATGAGCGAGTAGACGAGTCGCTCGAGCTGCACCGGGTCACCGCCGCCGACCTCGTCGTAGCAAAGCGGCATGTCGCAGAGCATCGACGCGCGCAGCTCGGCCCCGACGTTCGTGGTGTTCCAGGCAGCGACCCATAGGGGGTTATTCGGGTCGCCGTAAATGCTCGCGGAGATCTTGAGCTGCGTCGTCTTGCCGCGCGACGACTCGCCGATGAGATGAATGCCGAAGTTCGGCTGGTCGAGCTTGTGCAGCAGCGGCGCCGCCAGCGCGCCGCAGATGATGGTCGCGCAGACCGGGCTCGCCGCCCAGGCCTGTTGCAGCGCGACGAGGTGCGACTCGAGCTCGCCGCGCGGCCGCAGCGCAGCAAACACCTCGCCGCGCTGCCCTCGAGTATCGACGACGCATTCGATCACGTTGTCCTCCTGCAGCGCCGGGCCCTCGAGCACGAAGGCCGAGCCGCTGAACTGCTGCTGCCAGCCGACGCGCGAAAAGCTCGCCGTCTTGGCGATGAACTCAGCGTTCAGGTGTTCGTACAGGTACAGCCACTCGACCGTCCGAACCGCGTTAGTCGACACAACCGGGACGCACAGCGGCGTTAGTTCGATGACCATCGTATGGGCGTCGCCAATCGCTAGCTTTGAAAACTCGCGCTCGGTCCAAGTGCCGTTGCCGTTACGCCAGCACAGCTGCACGCGGCCTTCGTTGGTTTCCTGGTCGATGTACTGGTGCTGGATGAAGAGCGGCGTCGGCGACACCAGCGTGTCGGGCGACTTCTCGGTCGGCCCGAGCTTCCACAGCGAGCCGTCGTCGCGCAGGTCGAAGCCGTCGGGTATCGAGCACTCCTTGTGCACGGGCGCGTCGGCGAAGGCCTTGATGGCTCGGACGCGCGGCCGCGGCCGCTTCGGGTCGACGCCTTCGAACACCTCAGCCGTCGCGAGCAGCGCCCGCATGGCGTCCGGGCCGTGCGCGGCGAGGTAGTCGTCGATGCCCTTGGGCCCGCCCGCCGGCGGGCACACGAAGCGTACGCGCGTCGCGCCGCCGGCGAGCAGTAGCCCGCCCAAGCGCGCCGCGGCGTGCATGACTTGCTTGTTGTCGCGCGCGTCGCCGTCGAAGCAAATCAGGTGCTCGCGCCCGGCGACGGGCACGTGATCGCGGATCGCCGGATGCAGGCGGTCGCCGCCAGTCGCGTCGCGCTCGGCCGGGTCCGACCAGTTCCACACGCCTGTCAGCCCGACGCACGGCAGGCCGAGTTGGTCGAAGGCCAGCGCCTTCTTTTCCCCCTCGGTCCAGTGGCAGACCTGCGTCACGTCGCCGTAGGCGCCGCTCGAGCGAGCGCGTGGCGCGAAGTACACGAGCACGCCGGGCCGCGTCGCCTGGTCGTATTTGATGAGCCGCGTCTTGCCGCGTCGCTTTTCGGAGCGCGGATTGGTCGGCTTGATGCGATAGGCGTGGGGCTCGGTCGCGCCCGGCAGGTAGAAGGGAAACACCAGCGCCGGGCCACACAGGCGCGGGTAGGTCCGCTCGAGCATGAGCGCGACCGCCCGTGTATTCGACTCGCTGTACAGCTCGGCGAGCTCAAGCGTCTCATCGTCGAGGCCCGATGCGTGCAGCTGCTCGAGATGCGCCGGCGACAGCTCGCGCTTCACCGGCAGCGGCACAACCTTCGGCTTCGCCCGCCCGCTCGAGGCGGCAGGCGGCACAGGGCCTTCGGGCTGCGTCATCGGCTACGCCGCCGGCGTCGCGTCGGGCTCGGCAGCAAGAGCGAGCTTGGGCGGGCGGCCGCGCTTGCGCGGCGACCTGGGCGGCTGCGCGGGCAGTACCGCGTGCAGGTCGTGGACCGAGCCGTCCTCGGCGCCGAGCAGCTCGCCTTGGCGGTCGTTTGCCGTCATCGGGCGCGTGTCGATCTGCTCGCCGGTATCGGGCCGCTTCAGCAAGAACGCGTTCTGCTTGTAGTCGGGGTGCCACGAGCACAGCAGCTCGCGCTCCTCGGTCGCCTTCTCGATAGCGTGCCCGAGCTCGTTGCGTCGCTTCTCATGCGACTTGACCTGCCGCGCGAGATCCGAGCGCTCGGCTTTCAACGACTCGATTTTGACCTCGCAGTCGGCCATTTCGTCGCCTCTGTTTACGAGCTCCGCCGCCGTCAGCTTCACCTGACATCGGCGCTTCTCCGTCTCCACCCGGGTCGCCTTCGGGCCCGCTCCGTTTTTCTTCGTCGCCATCGCCAGCCTCCTTGATGCGTTTTGCGGACCCGCCCGTGCCGAGCGCCGCGTCCGCCGAGGCCCGAAACAGCAGGCAGCAGTCGCGGAACTCCATCAGTCGAGGCTCGCCTCGGTCGCGCTCCCACCGCGACACGGTCGAGATGTCGACGCGCAGCAGCCGCGCGAACTCGCGCTGCGACCAGCCGTTTTCGATTCGGTGCTCGCGCAGCCATAGGGCGAGGATCCGCATGCAGAGTTGTCGAGTATTAGGCAACTTTACACATTCCCGTCAAGGGCAAACTTGCCACGTCACCGTTTGCATATTCCCGGGTTATCGGCGTAACACCCGGGCGGTGGACGGCGAGGTTTTGGAGGGTTTCGGCGAGCGGCTACGCGTCGCCCGTGAACGACTGCTGATGAGCCAAAGCGAATTGGCCGACGCGGTCGACACGGATGCCGGCTCGATATCGCGCTGGGAGCTCGGCAAGGGTTATCCGCAGGCGAAACAGCTCGCCCGGCTGGCTGTAGCGCTCGGCGAGAGCCTCGACTACCTGGTGCTCGGCGCGACGAGTACGCGCGGCCCGACGACGATGCCAGCGGCCTTCCTCGCCTTCTTGCCGACCGAGCTCGGGCGCATCGCGCAGCAGCGCGCGTACCTGCCCACGCTGCTTTCCGTGCGTACGACCACCGAGCCTACGATCCAGTTTTATCGGGCTCTCGTCGCCGCGCTGATGCTCGGCGACGACGACTGAGTTTCAGTACTGCAGCGCACGAGATGTCGGTTCGTCACCCAGAACGGGTCGGATCTCGGGTGTGCTCGTACGCCTATGGGATCACCGATTTTGTCACCCCTGCGGTCCAAGTGGCTGTGGTCACGTAGACACGGCCGTGGTCGAAATGTATGCCGCGTCGAATGGACTCAGATCTTGTTGCGTATTTCACCACCGGCGCTCCGCGCGACATGCCGTGGACGCAGATCTGGAACATCGCAGCCATTCGGCGAGCCCGAGGCAGGCCGATGACGCTGCGCCAGTACCACGCCCTGCGCCTCGTCCTCGCAGCGGAGGAGCTCGGCTGCGTCAAGTAGCTATACCGGCGCGGTATAGCGATTTTGCCTGGTCAGAGTTGCTCAATACTAGGTAGTATTGCCTAGTCGGGGCCTGCGTGGTAATGCCGGGTCCGTGTACGACCACCGCTCCCCTCGCCGACGCCTCGAGCTCCTGACGAACTCGCGGCTCGAGACCTTCCGGCGCTGCTTCCTCGAGCATCACTACGCCTACGAGCTCGGCATTCGCCCGCTCGGCGCCGACTCGGCCGCGCTGTACTTCGGCTCGCTGTTCCACGTCGGGCTCGCGGCCTGGTGGCTCGCCCATCAGTACCCGGCGGAGCAGCTGACGGCGGCGCTCGAGGCAATGCGGCCGCATGCCGAGGACGACTTCGACTTCGCCCGCGCCGAGATGCTCATGCGCGGCTACGACGCCCGCTGGGCCGGCGCCGAGGACATCGAGGTCCTCGCGGTCGAGCACCAGTTCGAGGCGCCGCTGCGCAACCCGGACAACGGTCGCTCGAGCCGCACGTATCGCCTCGCGGGCAAGCTCGACGTGCTCGTCCTCAATCGCGCCGACCAGGGCGTGTACGTCGTCGAGCACAAAACCTCGGGCGAGGACATCTCGCTCGGCTCGCCGTACTGGGAGCAGCTGCGGCTCGACTCGCAGATCTCGACCTACTTCGCCGGCACGCGCGCGCTCCGCTACGAGCCCGTCGGCTGCCTCTACGACGTCATCGCGAAGTCGAAGCTCGCGCCGAAAAAGGCAACGCCCGAAGAGGACCGCAAGTACACGCGCGAGGGCCGCCTGTACGCCGCTCAGCGGGCTGAGGACGAGACGGCCGAGGAGTACGGCCTGCGGCTGACCGAAGCCATCGTCGCCGACCCGAGCCGGTACTACCAGCGTGGTTTCATCGTGCGGCTCGCCGACGAAGAGCTCGAGGCCGCGCGCGACGCATGGCAGTCGGCGCGGCTGATGCGCGAGGCCGCGCGCCTCGGCGCGTACCCGCGCAACCCGTCGGCCTGCAAACGCTACGGCCGCATGTGCGGCTATCACCCGGTCTGCACGAAGCAGGCCTCGCTCGACGACCTGACGCGCTACGAGCGCGTCGCCAACGTGCATCCCGAGCTGACGCTGCCGGAGGCAGTCGCCGCCGAGTAGCCGCACGGCCATAGGACTTCGGCCGACGTCACGTCGGTCGGGAACCAAAAGAGGGTATCTAATGTCCAACGAAGCAGTACCGAGACGACAGATGAAGGCGCCACGACCGGTCGAGGTCGTCAATCCCGCCGCCGCAAAGACCAACGGCCCGAACACGGTCAAGGTCACGCCGCCGCCGTCAGCGGCGCCACCGTCACACCCGACGACGCTACCGGCGCCGAGCAGCGGCCGCATGGCGCTGAGCAAGGTCGTAAGCGGCCGCCTCGCGAAGCCGATGCGGCTGCTGGTGTACGGCCTCGAGGGCGTCGGCAAGTCGACCTTCGCCGCCTCGGCGTCGTCGCCGATTTTCCTCGGCGCCGAGGACGGCACCTCCGAGCTCGACGTGCGGCGCTTTCCGCAGCCGACCTGCTTCGCCGACGGCATGGAAGCCATCGTCGAGCTGACGACGCAGCCGCACGACTACCAAACGCTGGTGCTCGATACGCTCGACTGGTTCGAGCCGCTCGTCTGGCAGCAGGTCTGCATCGCGATGGCGAAGCCCGGTCGGCCGCCGCTGCGCTCGATTGAGGAGCCCGGGTACGGCAAGGGCTACGTCGAGGCCGGCGGGTACTGGCGGCAGCTGACGGCGGCGCTCGAGCGCCTGCGCGTAGCTCGCCGAATGGACGTCATCTTGCTCGCCCATTCGTGGATCAAGTCGTTCAAAAACCCGTCGGGCGAGGACTACGACAGGTTCGAGATGAAGCTGCACAAAGGCGCCGCCGGCATGTGGCGCGAGTGGTGCGACGCCGTGCTCTTCGCCGACCACGACGTCACCACGTACGAGGACGACCGCAAGCGCGTGAAGGGTATCGGCTCGGGCGCGCGCGTACTGCGCACGACCCACAACGCGGCGTACGACGCGAAGAACCGCTACGACCTGCCGCCCTCGCTGCCGCTCGACTGGGAGACGTTCGCCGAGGCCGCGCTGGCGCATCGACCCGACGACCCGGAGCGCCTGCGCCGCCGCATCGAGCAGCTGCTCGAGCAAGTCGCCGACGACGCGAAGCTGGTGACGCGCGTACGAAACTCGGTCGAGAGCGCGGCGGACAACGCGAGCGAGCTCGAGCGCATCTGGAACAAGCTGGCAGCGCGAATTTCGACAACCCCTATCGATGACGAGGAGGCTCCGCAATGAATCTGATTCCCGAAGGCACCTGGCGCGCGCGCGCCATAACCGGCGAGCTCGGCTACACGTCGCAAGAGCACGAGCAGGTCGGCGTGCTCATCCAATTCCTGCCCGACCAGCACGAGGACGTCGACGGTCGACAGACGACCTGGTACGGGCAATTCACCGACAAGTCAGCGCCGCACACGATGAAGGCGCTGCGCGTGTTCGGCTGGTCGGGCGCCGACCTCTCCGACCTCTCGGGCATCGACGCGAACGAGGTCGACGTCGTCGTGAAGCACGAGGAAGGCCTCGACGGCGAGATGCGCGCGCGCGCGACGTTCATCAACCCGGTCGGCTCGGGCGGCGTCGCGATGAAGTCGAAGATGTCGGGTGACCAGGCGAAGGCCTTCGCCGAGCGCATGCGCGGCATGGCGCTCGCCTCGGCGGCGAAGTCGGTCGCGCCGACGAAGCCGCCGACGAAGCCGAACTCGACCTCGGCGCCGGCGCGGAAGAAGCCGCCCGCGACCAAGGGCAAGCAAACCGCGGCATCGGTGCAGCCGCCCGAGGGCGACGACGTCCCTTTCTGACGACGACATTTGACTAACGCAGTACCGGCTGCCGGCCTCACCGCCGGCAGCCGGCGCTCCTTTGGGGGAGGCGATGATGGGCGACAACGACACACTACGCGGCGAGCTGCTGGCCTTCAGTACACGGACACCCGATGGCTGGGGTATCGGTACGGTGCGCGACCGCGGCGAGCTGCACAAGGTCACGGGCAAGCTCCTGGGCGTGCAAGTCGGCGACTCGGTCGAGCTCGCCGGCAGCTGGATGGACACGAAGTACGGGCGGCAATTCAAGGTGCGGCAATGCACATCGACCGTGCCGCAGACGACCGCCGGCGTCGTCGCCTGGATGGCCTCGGCGCTGCCTGACGTCGGCGAGAAGCGAGCGCTCGCGATGGTCTCGCGCTTCGGCGTCGCCGGGCTCTGGGAAACCATCGAGTCGTCGCCTCGAGCGCTGTGCTGCATCGACGGCATCACGCCCGAGCGCGCCGACGCCATCGCGGTGGCGTACGAGGAGCAGCGCGCTGACCGCGACGCGATGATTGTGCTGCGCGGCTGGGGCCTGACGGATCGCCAGGTCGCGCGCTGCCTCGAGCGCTGGGCCGACGTCGCCGAGGTCGTCAGCGAGGTACGCCAGAACCCGTACGTGCTGATGGAAGCGGTCGCGGGCTTCGGCTTCATGCGCGCCGACGACGTCGCGCTGCGCGCCGGCATCGAGACCGATTCGCCGCTACGCATCGCGGCCGCGCTGTACCACCTGATGAGCGAGGAGGTGCAGCGCGGTCATTGCTTCGTGCCGCAGGGCAAGCTGCGGACGATGGCGGAGAAGATGCTGGGCGTCGCCGAGATGTTCGTGCGGCCTGTCATGCATCGCGAGTACGTGCGCGGTCGGCTCGTCGTGCGCGGTCAGCGCGTGTACACGCCGCGGCTCGAGGACGACGAGGCCGACTCCGCTGCCAAGCTCGAGACGTACCTCGCGCTGCAAGGGGCCGCATGACCACCGGCTTCGTACTCGACGCCTCGCAGCAGCGCGCGGTCGATCTCGTCTGCACGGCGCGCATCGGCATCGTCACGGGCGGGCCCGGTGTGGGCAAGTCAACGTGCCTGCGCGTCGCGCTCGAGCGCCTCGACCGGGTCGGCGTGCGCTACGCCCTATGCTCGCCGACGGGCAAGGCCGCCAAGCGCCTGTCCGAGGCGACCGACGGCCGCAAAGCCCAAACACTGCACCGGCTGCTCGAGTACAAGCCGCCGGGCGGCTTCCAGCGCAATGAGCGCTACCCGCTCGAGGTCGACCTCGTCATCGTCGACGAGTCGTCGATGGTCGACCAGATGCTGTTCGCCGCGCTGATGCGCGCGGTCAGGCCGCAGCGTACGCGCGTGATCCTCGTCGGCGACGCCAATCAGCTGCCGCCGGTCGGTCCGGGTCGACCCTTCGGCGACCTCGTCGACTGGGGCCGCGTGCCGACCGTGCGCCTCGAGGTGCTGCACCGCACGACCCTGACGTCATGGATCCATCTCGCCGCGCAAGACCTGCTGGCGGGCCGTGTGCCCTCGCTCGAGCGGCGGCCCGACTTTCTCTGGGTCGAGGTGAACGACCCGCGCTGGATCGTGCCGAAGCTGCGTACGCTCGTCATCGACGGCTTCGGTCGCGACGGCAAGCTCGCCGATGCCGAGGCGCAGGTGCTCATCCCGCAGCGACCCGGCATCGCCGGCATCGAGCTCGCAAACCCGACGCTGCAGGAGGCGCTCAACCCCAAGCGCGAGGGCGAGCTGACGTGGCCTCGCGGCGAGTGGGAGATCCGCTGCAACGACCTCGTCATCCAAACCAAGAACGATTACGACCTCGAGGTCTTCAACGGCGAAATCGGTCGCGTGCTCTCGGTCGACGCCTCGGCGCTGGTCGTCGATTTCCCCGGCCATGCGGAGCCGTCGGTGTACACGCGCGAGAAGGCCTCGACGTTGCAGCTTGCGTACGCGCTGACGATCCACCGCACGCAGGGCTCGGAATTCCCATGGGCCATCGTCGTCTGCCACTCGACGCACGCATTCATTTTGTCGCGGCAGCTGCTGTACACCGGCATCACGCGGGCGAAGGCCGGCGTCGTGCTGGTCGGCGACCGCAAAGGCCTTGAGCGCGCGGTCGGTAACCGACGCACCGAGATTCGCAACACGACGCTGACGGATCGACTCGACGACACGCTCGAGCCACTCGAGCAATACGACGCGGAGGAGGCAGCCGATGCAGTCACTGTTCACTGAAAGCCGCGCGCGAGCGGCGGTGTTTGCGATGTTCGGCGGGCTTGGCGCCTGGCTGGGTGCGCGCTGGATCTGGCCTTGGGCCGGGCCGTGGTTGCTCGAGCCGTGCCCGATTGCGACCGCGCTCGGCTGCAAGGTCGCGCTCGTCGCCGGCGCGCTCTATGGCCTGGGCGAGGCCTGGAAGCTCGAGATGCGCGAGCGCAGCCAGCGGCTGCGTACGGGCGTGGTCACGAGTCAAAAGCTGGCGGCGATGCGGAGGCCGCCATGCTGAAGGCCCTCGCCGGCATCCAAGCGTACCCGCTGACGTGGCCACTCGGCTGGGCCCGCACGAAGGGCTCGCGCCGCTCGCCGTACAAGCTCCCGCTCGAGCAGGCGCTGACGGCGCTGACGGCCGAGCTGCGGCTGTTTCGCGCGAAGGACTTTATCGTGTCGTGCAACGTCCGGCCGCGTCTCGCGGGCCTGCCGCGCGACATCGCTGGGCCGAGCGATCCGGGCGTCGCGGTGTACTGGGAGGACCAGAAGAGCCGACCGCGCGTGATGGCGTGCGACCACTGGGATTCGGTACGCGGCAACGTCCGAGCCATCACCGTGACCATCAACGCGCTGCGACAGATCGAGCGCTCGGGCGCGTCGCAGCTGCTCGAGCGCGCCTTCACCGGCTTCGCCGCGCTACCGGCGAACGCCAGCGACTCGTCCTGGCGTCAGGTATTCGATTGGCCGGAGGGCGACCCGGTCAGCCCCGAGACGGTGACGACGCGCTACCGACAACTCGCCCGCGTCCGTCATCCCGACGGCGGCGGCAGCCACGAAGCTTTGGTCCAACTAAACCGCGCTCGCGACGACGCGATGCGCGAACTCAGGAGTACCCCATGACGATGATGACACCCGTGATCCTCGAGACGCCGTACGCTGCCCGCTCCGTCGAAAGACCGACCGCGCTGCACCTGCGGTATTTGCGCGCATGCATGCGCGACTGCTTGCTCCGCGGCGAGGCGCCGTTCGCCTCGCACCACCTGTACACGGCGCCCGGCGTGCTGCGCGACGAAATGCCCGAGGAGCGCGAGCACGGCATCCAGGCGGGCTTCGCCTGGCGCGCGCTGTCGTACAAGAGCGTGTTCTACGCCGACCTGGGCTGGTCGAGCGGCATGGTCCAAGGCCGCGAGGCCGCCGAGCGGATCTTCCACCCGTGCGAAACCCGTCAGCTCGGCTTCGGCTGGCTCAACGCGCAGCTCGCGCGCGAGGCCGCCGGCCAATCGCTCGAGCACTGGCTGCGCTCGCTGGGCGCACCGTGACGCCGTGCATCTGCGACTGGCCGCGTACGTGCGGCGGCTCGGGCATGCTCGAGTGTCGCGGCTGCGGCGGCGACCAATGCGTCTGCGCGGCGTGCGGCGGCCAAGGCGTGAAGGCGTGCCTCGGCTGCGACGACTGCGCATACCTCGACGACGACCTGCTGCTGCTCGACGAGGACGACGGCTGCCCGCTGCGGAGCGAAAAATGAACTGCAAAGGCCTCACCAAAAACGGCAAGCCCTGCAACCGTTATCCATGGGCGATGGAAGATCCTTTCTGCTGCTTGCACGATCCAGAGACCTACCTTCGCCGAGCCAATGCCCTCGTCGAATGGATTCGTGAACATTGTGTGGCGCTCGAACTCGACTACGAGTTGAAGCGGGCGGAGCTGCAGCGGAAGCACGAGAAGAAAAAAAACGCGCAACTGAAGCGCCTTCAGGAACTGATGGCGACTCGTGCGTGGTGCGAGCGGCGAATGAAGTCCAAAGGATCGCAGCCATGAGCGGCTCGAGCACGTGCAAGTACTGCGGTCGGCCCGTCGTCTGGGCAAAGACCGGGCGCGACAAAAACATGTGCGTCGACCCGGAGCCGAGCCCTCGCGGCGAGTACGTGCTCGAGGCCGCCGGCGTGAAGGATGGGCGCGTCGACTTCGTCGTGCGCCACCAGCGGGCGGACGATACGCCCGGTCGCCGGTATCGAAGCCACTTCGACACCTGCCCGAAGTGGCGGGCGCAGGCGCGCAGCTAATGGCGGCGACTTCGGAATGGCTGAAATGAATTCAACAGGCCGAGCTGGACTTCGCTCGGTCGCTTCCGAGACCAATGAGGCAAGCCGATGGGCGTCGTTCGCATCAATACAATCCGCATGGTCGGGCCGCACGTGGTCTGCCGAGCGCTGAGCTGTAGTCGGGCGACGGCGTACGAGGTGATGTCGAGGCTCGGTGGCTCACGCATTCCTGGCGTCGGCTGGCGAGTCTCAGAACGGAAGCTGGTTGAGTACCTCCGCCAGCTCGAACGAGGTGAGTTGTGGAACTGTACACTCGAGTCGTCGACGGAAAACGAATCCACTACGCCCGCTGCGTCTACTTCGACAAGGCCGGCCATCGAAAGTTCAAGCGCAAATCAACCGGCATCGAAGACGACGGAAGCAAGTCCGCCTACGACGCCGCCTATGCCATCGGGCAAGGGCACCAGCAACGCATTGGCGCGCTGGGAGGCGATGGCGGCTCGGGCAAGCGCGAGGCGCGCGGCACACTCAAGAAAGCCATTGACGCCCTGATCGCCGACCAGGAGCTCGCGGGCAAGTCACCGCGCTCCATCGAGATCATCGTCGAGAAGGCCGCCAACCTCGGGCTGTACTTCGGGCCGACGCGCTCGATGGCGACCATCGACGACGACGCGGTCAAGGGCTACGCAAAGGCCGCGCGCAAGGGCGAGGGCATCTTCGCTCCCAAGCCGGCCGTGCCTGGACGCTCGACGCCGAGGAAGGGTCGCGCCGTGATGACGGTGACGCGCGAGCTGCTCGTGCTGAAGATGGCCTTCGACGCCATCAACGCGACGCCGCCGGCGATGCCCGACCTGGGCGAGCCGCCGCCGAGCCAGGACCGCTTCCTCGAGGTCGACGAGCAACGGAAGCTGCTCATCGCGGTGCCGCCCTCCCGCAAGCTGAACCTCCTCGCGTACCTCCAGCTGGGCGGCATGCGCAAATGCGAGGCCGAGGTGGTCGTCGAGATCAACTGGAAGACGCGCTTCGCGCACGTCGCCGGTACGAAGACGAAGGGCTCGAATCGCTGGGTACCGATCCCGGACGAGCTCCTCGAGGAGCTCCAGCCGTACCGCAAGCTCTGGGTCGGCGAGAATCCCGACGGATGGCTACCGCGCTGGACCAACGTGCGGCGCGACCTGCTGCTCGCCTGCGCCAAGGCCGAGATCCGGCCCGTCGGCCCGAACGGCCTCCGCCGCACTTACGCGACCCACATGGCGCGCTCGGGCGTCGACCCGCTCCAGCTCGCCAAGCTCATGGGCACGTCGGTCAAGATGCTCGAGACCGTCTACGCCCGCCTCGAGGTACTCGGCGACCACCAGCACGTCGCCGTCGCCAAGGGCGTGCCCGTGCTCAACCGACGCGCCGCCGCAAAGCGCGCCGCAAAGAAGGCCTGATCTCACATAGGAGCACAGCGAGGTGAGCGCTCAGGAAATCGCTCGTTTTATAGGGTTTCCTGAGCGCGGCGCCGCACTGGCAGTGCGGAGGTCGGCGGTTCGATCCCGCCTGGCTCCACCGAAAAACCCGGGTTTTTAGGCCCAATTCGCGATGCTCGGTACCCGACGACCCTGTCACAAACGTCTCGGAAGCCGCCGTTTTGATCTCACGTAGGAGCACACCAGTACGACTCCCGCACTAACGGCCCAATTCGATAGCGCCAAGTTGGGATGGCGCCGTCACGCCCGCGGCCGCCGGTCATACGCCGCCTCGACCGCGTCGAGCAGCGCGGCGTACGACCGGTTCGATTCCGCCGGCGTCAGGTCGGGCGTCTCGCCGAAGGCGCGCTCGGTATCGCGCTCGGCGGCGGCGATGACGAGCTGGGTGACCTCGAGCGCGACCCGCACGTCGGTGCTGATGGCGACGACGACGTCAGACCGCTTGCGGTGGAGCAAGCCGCCAACGACGCCCATGCCGCGCATGATGTCGGCGACGCGCGTGTTCGGGACGGCCTTGCGTTTGAGCAGCGCCTCGAGCTCGTCGACGCAGTCGAGCGTCGCTCGAGCAAACGCCCGCCCGCCTCGCTGCAGCGACAGCGGGTCGCGGTCGACCTTGGCTCGCCACCGAGCGGGCAGCGCGGCGACGCCGTGCACGACGCCCTCGAGCTCGCGGATCTGTTTGATGAGTAGGCGCTGCGCGGCTCGTAGGTCGGCGAGCAGCTGCGAGAAGTCTTCCGGCTCGGGCTTGGCCATGGAGCCCGGGTATATATACCTCGCACCTTTCGGTGGCTACCCCGTTGATGCGACCGAGCAACAGAGCGATGGTGGGTGACCGGGCTCGCGTCGAGCCCGCCCAAGGAGTACCCGCCCGATGATGCTCTCGCCTGCTCAGATCGAAGCCGCTATCAAGGTCGCCCACGTCGTCCACGCCTGCGTCGCCAAGGCCGGCGCCGACGGCATCCCGAGTGGCCACGTCTACGCGGCCACGATGTCAGCCTTCGCCGACCTCGGCTCGTACGAGGCCTGCCTCGGCATGCTCGTCAAAGCTGGCCTGGTCGAGCGTCGCGGCCTGCTGCTCGTCGCGACGGTGGCGAAGTGACCTACACGAAGCTTACCCCGTACCGCGGCTACACGAATTGTGCCTGCCGCGACTGCTTCGAGACGGCCTTCGACGGCGGCCTTTGCCACGACTGCGTCGAGGCCGGCTGCGAGCGCGCCGCCGGCGAGTGTTCGCGCCCGGACGCGTACGGCGTCGACGCCGCCGCCGAGTAGCGCCGAGCGCGCACCATCGCCCGCGGGCGGCCGACGACCTCGGCCGCCCGTGCACGTTTTCGGTCTGTCGAATGCCGAGGCTACCCCGTTGATGCGCTCGAGCACCCACGTCATGGTGGGTGACCGGCTCGACCCGAGCCGGCTTACCGAAGGACGTACATGCAACCTGTATCGCTCGACCCGATGGAACTCCTCGCCTCGCTGACGCCCGACCGCCTCGTCGGCGCCTACTCGGGCCGCCAAGGCTGCTGCTGCGGCTGCCGCGGCAAGCACTACACCGTCGGCGAGTCGAAGAACGCCGACCGCCAGACGGCGCGTATCCTCGGCCTGATGCGTACCGAGGTCGCCAACGGCGCGAGGCTCGAGTACCTCGCGGGCTCGCACCTCTCGGTCGATACCGACAACGGCCGCATCCTCGTCGCGTACCTCGCGACCGCGGCCGAGCGCCTCGA
>Ga0137457_1000139_pt1 | contig 19253 bp, 34 predicted proteins | sample EasRivERMGT630_2_FD_102321 | JGI IMG/M metagenome (GOLD analysis project Ga0137457, IMG submission 102321) | Soil microbial communities from meander-bound floodplain in the East River, Colorado, USA - East River MetaG ERMGT630_2 | ecosystem: Environmental > Terrestrial > Soil > Floodplain ...
ACGGCCACCTCGATCTATGTGCTGTCGATGGGTTCTGACGGCGTGCTGGGCCTGCAAAACGGCGGCATCGACGTTCGGGATTTGGGCGAGCTGCAAACCGCGCCGGCCTTCAGAACGCGCGTCGAGTGGTACTGCGGATTCGGCATGTTCAACGGACGCGCCGCCACCCGCCTGTACCAAATCGGTGACCTCGCAGTCGTCGCCTGAGCACCCCACACACGAGGAATCGAAATCATGGCAAATCTCTACAGCCAATTCATGTACGACGACGCGCTGGAGCTCAAGGCTTCGGCGGCGGTCGGCGCCACTGCGACCGAGTCGGTAATCCTTGACCTGGGCCAGGGCCTGGTCGACGGCTTCGTCGTGCTGGACGTGTCAGACATCGAAGTCGCCAGCGGCAACGAGAAGTACACCATTCACCTCGAAGGCTCGACGGTGGCGGGCATGGCTTCCGGCAGCGTGACGCTGGCCAACATCCCGCTTGGCATCGCCACTGATCCGGCCGACGCCACCACCGCCACCGGCCGCTTCGCGGTCCCGTTCCGCAACGAACAGAACGGCACCCTCTACCGCTACGTCAGGCTTTACACCCTGGTGGCCGGCACCATCGGCAGCGGCGGCATCACGTTCTCGTCGTTCATCGCCAAGCGGTAAGCCAACATGGCAACCCGCTACGCAGCCGGGACGCTCCCGGTAAACGCGAATGTCAACAAAGTCCGAACCCACAACCTTGACGGCCCGAACCCCGCAACTGTCGGTGCGGTGCCCATCGGTTTGGGGGCTACTTGTGTGGCGACGGAGACGGGAAGCGTTCTACATCAGACGACGCTGACCCTCACCGCGCTGGCACAGGCAGTGGTGAATGGCACGGAGTACCAGGGCACGAAGATTTACGACTTCCCCGCAGGTCGAATCTACGTGCTCGGGGTCACAGCAAGCCTGCAGCAGACCACCACCAGCGCCATCGACACAACGCTGAATTCAGCGACCGGTGCGGTGTCGGTGGGCACGGCGACGGCATCGGCTACGACGCTAGCGTCAACGATGGTCAACCTGTTGCCATCTACGGCGTTCACTTCGTCCACGGTGATCAACACGGCAGGCACCGCAGTGGGGGCAACCCTGGCCGCGGCGGCGTTCTTCGACGGCACCAGCACGGCCATCGACGCCTACCTGAACAGCGCCTTCGCCACGACGGCCGATGTGGACGCCGACGCCACCATGACCTGGTCGGGCAACGTGACGATCACCTGGATCAACCTGGGCGATTACTGATGAAGCGCACGGTCTACGACGCCGAGGGCAAGGCGCACGAAGTAGAGGCGGTGGATGCGCTTGAGTACATCGCATCCGGCAGCTACTTCTCGGCGCCGCCCCAGGCTGTGGCCGTTGTCGAGTCTCCAGCGCCCGCGCCTGAACCTGCACCACCTGCCGCGGCACCGCCCAAGCGCGGCAGACCGCCCAAGCAACACCCTACGGAGTGACAGATGTCTACCAGTGAGAATGCAAAACTGCAGTACGAAGGGGGGCAGAACGCCACCGCGATGACGCTGCTGACCGACAGCGGCGATCACACAACTTTCGAGAGCGCTGCAACGCTTTGGAGCCGCAAGTCTGGTTCCGCGCCTGTCGTGCGCCCCAACGGCCTGTTGACCGGCGGTGTGGTCACCCCAGACGCATCCGCCGTCAATGACGTGGTCGATGTGGCCGCGCTGACCTGCTACCTGGCCGGCGTGCTGACTTCGGTGGGCGCTGGCGAACTGACCATCAGCCGAGGTGTCACGACTGACATCTGCATGATCACGTCGCTGACCGTGACCAGCGGCGGCGCGCTGGCTGCGGTGGCCGGCACCGACAGTACCGCCTTCAGCGAAACGCGCGGCGCCGCAGGTGGGCCGCCGTTCATCGCCGTCGGGTCAATCGAAATCGGCCAGGTGCGCGTGTCTAGCGTCTCGGCCGCGGTTGTCGCATCGTCTGAAATTTTCCAGGTCATCGGCACGCACCAAGAGCGCAGCGACCTGTTTGAAATCAACTATGGCCCCGTCATCACGGCCGGCGTTGAAACCAAGGCGGGCGGTTCTGTAACGCTGCTGTCGGCGCTGCCACTGAGCCATACAGGATCGGTTGCCAAGCGGGTCTATGCGTCCTACTCGTCGCCTGCCTTCACCGATGTCTCTTTGGCATCTGACTTCGTGCCTGCTGAAACCTCGCACAGCGTAAGTTCGGTGCAGGTGTACGGCAACGTGTTGGGCAGTTCGTCTTCGTCGCTCGGACAGGGGTCGTTCACCTGCTACCTGCAGGACGGCATCAGCGACCCGATCCTGAAGCTGAAGAACGAGTTCCTATGGTTCAAGTTCTTCAGCGACCGCACGCAGTCCGCGTACACGCTGACCAATGGCAAGTTCGGCATTGTTCGCGCCTTCCCGGCGGCGGGCGCAGAGAACACCGCGGCCTGCACGATCAGCGCAGCGAAGGCCAGCACTGATCACGATTCTTGAGGTTGTCTCCTACGGTCCCTTGATCGGGGCTTTCTAGGCCCGGCAGGCGCGCAACCAAAACCGCGTCTGACCGGGCTTGTTTTTGCAGGGGGTTGAATGTCCGAGTTCGATTGGGACAGGTTCGAGGCGGCGAAGATGGAGCCGCGCCGGGAGAAGATGCCCGTGCCTGACCTGGCGGCTTTCTTCAAGCCAGGCGAAACGCCCGAGTGGGAAGTGCGCGGGCTGACCGCCCGTGAATGGGCGGTGTCGCTGGAAGCCGAGCAGAAATATGCGACGGTGTCCGCCGTCGCCACCACGCTGCAGCAGGCGGGCGTGGAAGTGCAGGCCATGCGCCGCATCGTCGGCCTGACCAAGGCCACGCCAAGCGAACTAGCGAAGCGCCTGGAACTGTTCGTCATGGGCTCGGTGAATCCCACGGTGAACCTTGAACAAGCGGTGCTGCTGGCCGAGCGTTTCGCGCTGGATTTTTGGGTGATCGTCTCCAAGATCATCAACCTGACAGGCAAAGGCTTCGACCTTGCAAAGCCCGCCGCCGCCTCGCAGACGACCCAGGACTTGCCACAAGCATGAGCCTGATTGAATCGCGCGGCGGCTTTCTCCATGAGCACCGGCCGGATGTGATCCCGCAGGGCTATCTGACCGACGAAGAACTGTCGCTGTGGACAGTGCACTACGAGCGGCGCGCCGCTGCTGACAAGGCCAGGGCGCGCTAGATGGCTGACGTATCCAAGGCCGTAGACATCATCTTCCGCTCGGTCGATGAGACCGGAGCCGTAACGCAGAAGATCGCCGAAGGTCTGAAAGGCGTCGGCGACGCTGCGAGTTCTTCCGGCACTGCGGTCGATGAGGCGGCCAAGAAGATAGGCGCGGTCGGCGAGAACTCGAAGACAGCATCGCCCGCAGTCACTGCCGTTGGCGACGGCCTGCGCAAGCTGGCGGCAGACGCTGGCGCCCCTGCGCCGGTACTGGATTCCATCGACAAGCTGCTGCTGCGCATCGGCGGCCCTGCCGGCGGCACTGCGGTGGTGGCTGCTGCTGCGATTGCCGCGTTCGCCATTTCCTTCGCCCGTGTGGGCACCGAGGCGCGCGACTTCAAGATCGCCCTTGAGAACGTCAGCGGCGGCGCGGCAGACAGTGAACGCGCGCTGCAGTTCGTCATCGACACGGCGAACCGGCTAGAGACAGACATCAGCGAATCGCTGGTGCAGTACGAAAACTTTCTCATCAAGCTCGAAGGAACCGGCATTTCCGCAGAGGTTGCGGAGAAGGCGTTCGCAGGCATCAGCGCAGCCGTCCAGGGCATAGGCGGCGACGGCGATACAGCGCAGAAGGCGCTGGATGCTTTCATCAAGCTCGCCAGAGACGGCACCATAGACGTCAAAGACCTGGGCGCGACTATCGGCCAGATTCCAGGCGGGCTGCGCATCCTCAGTGAAGCGCTCGGCGTACCGCAGGAAGACTTACGGCTGTTGGCTAAGGAAGGGCTGCTAGGCAAAGAGGCCATCGAGCTTTTCGCCGATGCACTGAACAACCAAACGTACAGCGCCAACATCAGCCCGGTAAGCGACGCTATCAATGCGCTGTGGAACACGCTGAAGGAATTCAGCATCGACCTGGGTGCCGATGGCGCGGCCGGCGGCGGGCTGTGGATTCTGGAAAAAGCAGTCCGCGCCGTGACCGTGGGCGTGACCATCGGCGTTGAGTCGCTGAAGGTCTACGGGGAGACGCTGGCGAACATCGCCTACTCGCTGGCGAACGCCGACGGTGCGGGGTTCCTGGAGCGCCAGGGCGAAATCATGGCGCGGTTTGAATCCGGCGTCATCAGTGCCACCGACAAGTTCATGGGCCTGGAAACTCAGCTCAAGAACACTGAGGCACCGGCAGCGACAACCAAATACGCAGACCTCGCGGCGAAGCTAAAGGAAACAGGCGACAAGACCGAGACGACGAAGGAAAAGACCGTCGATCTGGACAAGGCGGCGAAGGAAGCCGCTAAGTCCGCGCTCGATTGGGAGCGCATCGAAATCCAGAAGGCGGCGGCGCTGCAGAAGTCCGCAGAACTGACGCAGAAGGCCGAAGAGGCGGCGCAGAAGTTCACCGTCGAGATGGAAAAGCTCGCCAGCAACGAGCGTATCAAGCAGATCGAATTCAGCGTCAATCTGAAGATTGCCGAACTCGAAGAAACCACCAAGCGAATCCAGAGCAACTTTGAATCGCTCGACAACACGATCAACTCAAGCGCCGATGTCATTAAGTCGCTCTTTGCGCAGATCGGCCAGTTCGACCAGTTGGGCTTCCAGGCCCAGAATATGATCGAGGACCAGCTAGACGCAGAAAACAAGCTGCGCCGCGAAGCATTCGAGCTTCAGAAGAAGCTGACCGAAGCGCAAATCCAGAACCTTGAGGCGCAGACCGCGAACATGAACAAGGGTGACGCCATCATCAAGATAGACGGCGCCGGCCTGCAACCACAACTTGAGGCGTTTATGTGGGAAATCCTCAAGTCCATACAGACCAAGGTCAACTCTCAGGGCCTGGCGATGCTGCTGGGGACGTGACGCCATGATGAGCACGCTTTCAGCCCTCACATTCGACGTGCTCGGCCATGTGCCGCTCGATGTGATGCCTGAGAACGCCTACCAGGTGGTCGAACGCCGCGTCAGCCGCACGCGCACGCTGGACGGCGGAGCGTCGATCAACGACGGCGGCTATTCGGCAGCGGATCGCATCATCGAGATGCGATGGGACACCGAGAGCGCCGATCAGCACGAAGCGGTCGAACGCCTTGTTGAGCTCCACCCGCTGCTTGTCGTGTCCACACTGTCCGGCGTCTTCCTGGCCGCGCCAGAGCGCTACACACCTGGGCCGAAGGAATCGCGCATCCGCCTGCTGGTGAAGTCAAAGCTTTCAGCCTGAAGGAAAACGAACATGCCCGCCCCTGGCGCCCCAACCTTCCACGCAGTCAACACGCTGGTTCCAATTCACACGGCGCTGAAGAACCTGATCGACACCGGCTCTGCTGGCCTGCTGAAGCTCTACACCAGCGGCGACACGCTGCTGGGTTCAATCACGCTTACTGACCCGTGTGGGACCGTGCACAGCAGCACCGGTCAACTAACGATCACTCAGGCATCGAACGGCGCGGGGGTCGCTGCCGGCACCGCGGCCTATGGCACTCTCACCGACAGTTCTGGAACGGTGTACTTCAGCGCCGACACGCAATCAGGAACGGCAGCGGTCGCCGGCAAGATCGTGATCAACACGCTGACCGTCGCCATTGGCAGCCCGCTCGCGCTGGTGTCCTGCACGATCGGATAATCGGCCGTGGCCGACGTAACCTTCATCGCCGGCACAACGGCGACGTTCAATTCCGGTTCGCTGACGATTGCGCAGAGCACACCGGCCGGGATTTCCGACAATGACACGATCCTTGCCTTCGTGTACGGGCGCGGCACGCTGGCCACGCTTTCCGGCTGGACGCTGCTGGCCACAACGTCGAACTTCAACACCGACTCGTCATCGTATGAACAACGGATAGCGGTCTACTCAAAGACCACGGTCACCAGCGCGGACAGTTCCACCTCGTTTACATGGACGCAGTCCGGCGGGAGTAACCCCTTCGGGCAGCGGATGGGCCTGTTCTATCAGGTCTTCCAGAACGTCGACACGATCACAACGCCAGTAACAACGGCAAATTCCGATGTAGACACGTTCGTTGTCACTCCGACGGGCGTGACCTCCGCGGCGAACGGCACCGCTTTTGCCGGCGCTGGTTCGTGCTGCCTGGTCAGCGGCAGCACAACGCCTACCGTGCCGTCATCGTTCACGAAGTCCACCGGCACCAGCGCGACAGACTATCGGATGGTCGGCGCCTACCGGACATCGGTCAACAGCGGCACGACAAGCAGCGGGACGTTTGACCTCGCACCGGGCGCTGGTGCACCATCCGGCACGTTCGGGCAGACGAACGGCACCGGCTCGATCATGATGCGGCTGAATCCCGCATCGCTGCCGACACTTAGCCATTACGTCGAAGCCGCAAGCCCGCTCGGCGCATTCAATGCTGTCGCCACGGTGCCCAGCGGCATACGCGGGCAGTTCGTCGGCCCGCTTGGGGAGTTCAATTCCACCGTCGCCACCGACTTTCACGACCTGATCGAAGGCCAGACGGTGTACAGCGTCATGGACCTGACGCTAGACGATGACAGCATCGTGCGCATTCCGATCAGCAGTTGGAATGCCACGATACAGACCGACGAGCGATGCTATCTGCGCTGTTCCATGCCCGCGGGTGAGTTGACCGATGACGAGTTCGACGCCATCACAGAAGCGGTGTCGTTCACGATCACCATGCAGACCACCACGAGCCGCGGCGAGCCTATCGAACGCTCGTTCACCTGCACACCGACCGACCCCGATACGCTGCTTGTCCAGATCGATGAGGGAGCGACGAACTACACCATGCAGGTGTATGGCTACTCCGACGCCTACCCGACCATCGACACCCCAGCGGAAGGCTTCTACAGGCCGATGCGCGGTAAGTCGTCGCTGTCCACTTCCCCGGACAGATTCCGGGCGCGGTGTTCTGTGGACTGGATCATGATTCCGGGCGATGTCGCCACCGATGGGGCTACCGAGTTCACCGTGGCCTACATGAACGTCTATGCCACCGATGACGGTAATACGTACATGGACATCGGCTCACGTCCACCGGTGATTTGAATGGGTTTCGCGCTGGTCACTGCCGAGATAGGGGACGGGCGCTACACCATAGAGCTAGACCTCGGCGAGGCGCAGCGGCTGCAACTGATTGACGCGGCGAACGCGGCCATTGCCCAGTACGACTTGCAACTGATCACCGCGCAGGCCAATCTGGCGACCAATGAGGCATTCGAGGCGCAGCTTCAGGTCAGCGTGGCAGAAACGGTGCAGGCCATCATCGACGCGCAGACCGCCGACCCGTCGCTGGGTGGCGTTGCGGCGGCCGCAGCGCTGGCGGCTTACAACGTCATGTACAAGCAATACATGTCGGTGGTCGCGCGCAACCGACCATTGCGCCGCACGATCCTGACGCTGAAGGCAGCCATCGCCACAGCGCAGAAGCAATACAACACCTGGTTTAACTTCCAGGCTCTGATCACGAAGAATGCATGGTGCGTTGACTACACCGAAGGCCGGGCGCCAGGCTCCTACATCGCCACCATCGAGATCGAAGCCGAACAGGACGGACCGATCCTGCTCGCCGAGGGCGCACGCGCATGGACTGCTGGCGACGGCACGGTGTTGCAGTCGATCAAGGATGCGAACCTCGCGACACTGGCGGCACAGCTTGCACTGCAGGAAGCGCGCAAGGTCACGGTGGAAGGCAAGATCACCACGGCAGAGGCCGACGAAGTGGCACTGGTGGCGGCTTACAGCAACGGCGTGCAGGAAGTCATCGACGCGCAGGCCACAGAAAGCCAACCAGCGATCGAGCTTGCGAGCTACAACCTATCGCTGGTCAGCACACGCCTGAACGACAAGCGCGCGGACATCAGGTTCCTCAAGGCCACGCTGGCGACGTTGAACTCCAGCATTGCCAAGATCAACGCCAATATCGCTATCTGGACCGCCAAGACAGGCTCTGCGAACCCGGTGTACGGTGACGGCATCCTGAAGCCGCGCGAGTTCATGAGTCCAGAGCAGGCGTTCTACAACGCGGCAATCCTGCCGGGCGTGCAGAAGTGGCGGCCCACCTACAGGCGCGGCACGCTGACCGCCATCAACCGCCCGGCCAACACCGGCAGCGTGTCGCTCACCGACGCCTACTCCGAGGCGCAAAGCCTGAACATCAACCAGGCCGCAACGCTCACCGGTGTTGAATTCGAATACATGGACTGCCACAACATACCGTTTCAGGTCGGCGACGATGTGGTGGTGAAGTTCATCGGCCAGGACCAGAGCGAGCCGCGCATCATCGGCTTTCTGGACAACCCGAAGGCGTGCGGCGATTGGTCCTGCTTTTGGTTGCTGGTGCAGACCCGCAGCGATGGCACAGCGTTCTATGACTATCTGTTCTATCCGAACAGCGCAGCAGCGGCAGCAAAGATCGAGCTTGCCATCACGAACCGCCTTACCGTAGTGCCTGAAGTGCGATGGAACCTCGGCGCGTGGGAATCGTTCGGCGCCGTCAGCGGTGCACCTTATGGCGTGTGGCTCAACAATAGCGGGGCCGCTCGACTCGAAGTGCAAAACGGCAGCTTCGGCTATGGCCCGCCGCCGTTCAACAAGCACATCGAACTGACCATCTCTTCTATGGACACCACCGCGCGGTCCGTCGGCGACATCGCTGAATTCAGGCTCACCGACGGGGCGACCGTGCTGATAAACATCGCCGTCGAGTATTCCGCCACCACCGGCGGCAGCGTGTTCAACACCTTTGTAGACAGCGGCTTCACCTATTCAGAGTGGCAAGATGTCACCGGGCGCATGCGTAGCTTAGGAGGTGTAGACGCCAGTGACGTCTACGCCACGAACGACAACATCGTCGCCCAACTGACCGGCTACACGCTGGTCACGGAGTAGGCCAATGGCAACCTCAATCCGCATCACAGGCCTTGACGGCGTCGTCGTCGAGATAGGGCGCCTACCTGCTGAATTCAGCCGGCGCGTCCTCGGGGAAATGTCCGATGTCTCATACGAGCAGTTCAGACAGGGCGCGGGCAGGCACACGCCCGGCGTCAACGGCACCGGCAAGCTGTACAAATCGCTGTTCAAGAAGGTAGAGAACAGCGGCATGCGTATCACAGTCGGCCACGATGGGGACATCGCGCCACATGCAATTTTTGTACTTCGGCCTACACGTCCGCACGCTATAAAGCCACGATATGCGAAGCGTCTGAGCTGGATAGATAACGGCCGAGGCGACAGCATAGGCTCTGGGAAGCGAGTATTTTCGCGCGGCGTATGGCACCCAGGATACAGGGGTGACCCATACGACGAAAACGCCACGCAGGAAGCTGTGCGGCAATTCGCGGCCATCTGCGACCGCGCCATCAAAGGAACATGACATGGCACTCGTTTACGAATACCCAGACGCCTACCTGCGGACCTACGTCACCGAAGACCGAGAGACGCGCGCGCTGGCCGATGTGGAGTTGATGGGCGGCACGCGCACATTTTCCGCAGACTGGACCGAGCGCCTGACCATCACGCAGACCTACATCATCACCGCCACGGAGAACCAGGCCGACACTGAGGCCAATGGCGACCTATTCACGGCTAAGCTGAAGACCTATCGACAGCAGATGCAAATCCTGCTGCCGCAGGCCATAGCGGCGGCGGACATCGAGGCTGACGTTGAAGGCGCTGGCCTGGCGCTGTTCTCGATCCCTCTGGAGCGTGCGTAATGGCAATTTACGAAACAGCCGTCATGACGACGCTGGAAAACGCACGCCTAGCGCTGGCCGCTGGTGTGTCTGGCCTGGCAGTGATCGATACACCGGACGGCCCGGACGTGTCGTGCAAGCTGGAACTAGAGGACAACATCAGCCCCGACAGTTACCCGCTGATCCGCGTCGTGCTAACCCGCCTCACGCCTCGCAAGCAGTACGCACACCGAGGCATTGAAGCAATGATCGTCTTTGGCGCGAAGATCGCCAACAGCGAAGGCATGGCGGCGGTACTTGATGGCGTTTTGACGATGGAAGACGCCATAGACGCAGTGCGCAAGGCGCAGGGCTGGGTGTACGTGGACACCATCGCCAACCCAGCACCGTTTGAAGCGCCCAAGGCTTACAAACTCATGGGCATGCGCGTTGAGATGCGTTCGGCGCCACTTCACGCATCGGGCGGCGGTCTGGCGGCGCAGGCATCTACGGTCGCTGGCGAGGCGGTGGAAACACCGGTCTAGGGCTGGTCCACGCGCGCCCGGTCAACCCGGTCATTTCGGCGTTTCGCCCAGCAAGCGCGCATAGTCGCCGGGCTTGCCGAAGTTGTCCCAAGTCTGCTCGATTGTCTGGCCGCGCACGTCCCACCCGCGCAGGTCACGCAACGCATTGCGCACCTTTGCAAGCTCAACGCGCACCCGGCTGGCTTCTTCGGCCAGCGCAGCCGAGGATTTTTCTTCTTCGGTCATGAAGTCGCCCCATGCAGCAACACGCCGCGCGAGTTCAAGAGCGTCTTGCGTTTTCATGGCGTCATAAGAGACAGAGCCGTGTCGCGCTCGGTGAAAAAGATTCTAAAGCTGATCGAATAGCGAGAGCGCCGTGTCGCGTTCTTTGCCGGTCAGTTCGCGTGCATAGCAGCCGCTGAATAGCCAGCCGATGAAGGCGCGTAGGCGGTTGATGATGGTTTGCATGGCGATGCGTACAGTAACCTGTAACCGCATGTGTGCGAACCCCCTAGTTTGAACCTGAGCGCGCGCCTGCCCACCACCCGGCCAGCGCACCGAGCGCGAAGGCCGCGCCGCAAGATGCCAGCCATGCGAACACCAGCGCGCCTATGTCGGCTGTCGTCAAGTAGCACTTGCAGGCCCGATTTTGTACTGCGGCAACCGGCCAGCGTTCGCAACATCCTCAAGCCGCGCGCCGCCCAGTAGCTGCTCAAGCTTCGCGCGTGAACCGGCAATGCGCGCCGCCAGCGGTTGGCCGAGCTTGCGCAGAAAATAGGCGTCTGCATTCGTGTCAAGCTGCGCAGGTCCGTGAACATCAGGCCGGCGTTTCCACCAGCAATAGCAGTTCGGGTGATACGGTGGCAGCGGGGCGACGTTCTTTGGATAGACACCTGCGCCTAAGCCGTACTGATCACGCCCTGTGAATGCATCGCACATGCATGGCGGTGCGTTTCTACTGCCGCGCGCAACCTGCACGTATTGCACATCATCGTCTTGCAAAATCAGCGCCGCCAGCCTCTTTGTGAATGCTGTATGCAACTCCGTCAGAGCTAGTCGGCGCATGACGTAGCTTAAGCGCTCAAGAAACGCTGTGCGCAGCTTCACAGCAAGCGCGTCGAAGGCAACGCCGACCTTGATTACCGCAATGGATTTGATGATGGATTGATATGCGGCGGTTTGCGCCGCTTCACTCAGGCCGACCTTGTCTAGCACCGCGAATGCTGCGGCGATGGCCGCTTGCACCCTGGACGTGCCCAGCAGCGTGCGTCTCACGGTCTGCGGTATGTCGGTGTTGCGCGTGTCTATGCGTGGCGCTTCGGTGCCGTTTCTGTTGCGCAGCGCATATGCCAGATACACCGCCAACGCATAGGCTTCAAGGTCAGAGAATGCGCGCTCCTGTGCGTCCAAGATGCCGCCCACAACGGCTCCAACCTCCTGCGCTTCCTGATTCAGCCGAGCACTTATCTGGAGTGTCCCCACTCCCATGCGCAGCACGTCGCTAGGGGTGACTTCCTGCGCCAGCACCGCCGACAGCCCGATGGCGATGGCCGATGCCATGTCTGCGGACACCTCGCCCATGACCTGGGCCACGGCTTGCCGCACCGGCACGCCTTCGCGGATCAGCGCCACCAGTTCGTTATACGCTTCGCGCAGGTCTTCATCCAGCCGCGCGGCCGTGGCGGCAAGTAGCGCGCGTTCTTCTTCGGGCGTCATTCGCGATGCAGCATGATCTCGCCTGGCGCGTACACATCAAGGTATAGGCGATGGCCCTGCCAATGCCCGCCGCCCGGTATCATGTCCGGTGCGTCAAGAGCGTAGTCCGCTTGTGCCATGCAATCCCAAGACACCGAATGTGGCAACTCACCGTTGACGCCTCTGGGCATACGCATGATGTGGCAACCTAGGCGCTTGCATGCCTCTGCCTCAAGTTGCATGCACAGCACCATGCGCTCCAATGTCAACATCACAGTTCCCCCGCCATATCCACAGCCATATCCACAATCCGCCACCCCGTGGGCTGGCTGACGCCGAACTTGCGCTGAACTTCACCGCATACCGCATCCCTGGGCATGCGCAAGCGTATCAGCGTCATGGCGAAGTCAACCCTTCGTGCGCGTTCAACCGGGCGCGGGTCGATGGCGTATAGCACCTCAAGGATGCGATCGGTCGACCTGGACGGCGTGTCGTCTGGCGGGATGGCAACGGCGAGCAGCATCACCAGCCCGCCCGCGCCCAAACACGCATGGGGGTCGACTGCGTCATTGATGGGCGTGGTGATGGGTACGGCACCTGAATCGGCCGAACCTCCCTCGTGAGTTCGACGGACACCCCCTCCGCCGTCGTCGTCTTCGGCATCACAGCCCCTGCACCCGCAGCCCAGCGGGAGATTGATCCACGACGCCATGCAACTGCGCGAAGGCGCGCGATGTGGCATCGACCTGGTCGTCATACGTGCCGCTGTCGAACGAGCGCAGTTCTTCAACATACGGCTTGTTCCACGTGGCGCGCAGCAGCATGACATTTCCCACGTTCACCTGCGATTCCACCGGCTCGCTGCGGGAAATCTTGTCCCCAGTTTCTGGTGAGAAATGCACGCTGAAGCCTGCAAGTTGCCGCGTCATGTAGAGAACGAGGCTTTTCCCCGCTTGCCCGGGGTCTTGCGGTATCGAAACCCGTACGCCGGTGCCGTCCGCTGCCGCAGTGTTGCGAAGCAGTGCGTCCCGCTTGTCGGTCAGGTAGCGCTCGCGCACCACGTCAGCGACGATCCATCGGCCATCTCCCAGGCGCCCGAGCTTCACGCCGACCGTCCAATCGCCGTCTGTCGTGCTGGCGAAGTCCCAACCGCGGCACCATTGAACCGGGCCTGAAGGGATGGCGTCGACCACCTGCAGCATGCCGACCTGATAGCGCGCGCCCTCGCCCGGCTTGGGCTTTTGCTGGTACAGGCTAGCCCATGTGCGCGCGTTGATCTGGAAAGGCGCCCAATGCGCCAGGCTGAACCACTCGGGCCACAGCGTTTCTCCGATCTTGCGCCCTAGCGGGTCGTCAGCACGGTCGGCAATCGCCGGCAGGCACAGCACGAACCACCGGCGCCCGTCCCTGCCGTCGAACCATCCCGATTCACCATCCCAGCGCTCGGGAAGGATTCGGCCTGCGGGGTCGTCCTCATGCCAGCGCGTAAGGATCATCACTTGCGGCGCTCCGGGTATCAGGCGCGAGCAGAAGTCGTCGGTGTATGCGTCCCATGTCTTGTCGCGGATCGTTGCCGACTGCGCCGCTTCCCGCCCGCGTATTGGGTCATCGATGATGCCCAACGCTGCGCGGTTGCCCGTAAGGCCCGACAGGATGCCGCCCGACATGAACTCAGAACCGTTGTCGAGCGTCCATTGATGCACCGCCCGGTTATCCGCCTTCAGGCTGCGGCCGGTCAGGTTTCGATAGCTTTTGCTGTTGATGAGCTGCCGCGCCCGCCTGCCTTGCTTCTCGGCGATGTCGCTGGCGTAGCTGGCGAGGATGACGTGGCGGCGTGGCTTCCTGCTCATGAACCACGGCACGAAGACGACATCGGTGTATGTGCTCTTGGCGCTGCCAGGCGGCAACAGGAACATGGCGTTGGGTATCGTGCCCGCTTCCACCGCCTGCAGCGTTTCGCACAACAGCCGGTGGTGATCGACCAGCGAGTCGAGCCGCATCACGCTGAATTGATCCTCGTCCGCTTCGTCGGTCAGTGGAACCGTGGGGATGTCCACCATGCAGGCGAAGTCGGCGAAGGAGCGCCGCGCCAATTCCTGCCGGGCGGCGTGGACGTGCTCGGGGCGAATTTCAGTCAGCAGCATTCGGCAGCTTCAGTGAAGCGATGGCGCGCAACTGCTCGGGCGTGGCCTGCGACACGTTGACCTGCACAGCAACGCCAGGCGGCGCCGCCTTGTCCGGCACTGCCACGCCGGAATGCCTGCCGCGTGCTATCTCTGCGGTGATGGCGGCGCCCATTTGGCCAAGTTGCTTCGCCTCATCCCGCAGCGATTCAAGGTCAGACAGGTGAGATTCGAGTGTCATTCCGGCTTTTTCGACAATTGGCGCGCGCAGTTCAGCGACCCTTTGCCTAACCTTTGCATCGGCCATCAACTTGGAGGCGTTGACATTGATGCTCGATGGCAGTGAACCAGGGCGCACAGCGAAGGCTGCTCGATAGGCCGCCGACTGGTCAAGCCCGGACGCGACGCATTGGGCGAACTTCTCCCGCTTTGGCGTGAGTCCTTCGGTCAAGCTGCCAACCTCCTGAGCGTTTCGTTCAGCGCGTCCAGTTCCGCCCATTTGCGCAGCCGCCAATACGCCTTGTTCCCGTGCCATCCGTTGTTACCGCGGTGGCACTCGTAGCACAGGGCCACCACCGTAAAGTGGCTTCCCTGGTCGATGTGGTGTGCATCGCTTGGCCCAGGTGCATTACACAGCGCGCAGGGAAGCGACTTCACGCGCTGCATGTGGTTGCGTTCGGCAGTGGTTAGGTTCTTGCTGTTCATTCCCAGACACTCACCTTCACGAATCCGCCTATTTCCGTGGACTTCGACAGGCTCAGCGTCCAGCGTGAGTCATCGCAGCCCATCGCATCGGATAGGCCATCCAGCCCAGCTTTCATGGCCGACAAGCAGCCGTCCAAGTCGTGTTTGTGGCGGTTCGGTGGCACGAACTCAAGCGCCACGTGCGGCTTGCCTTCAGGATCGCATGTGATACCGGCATGCTTGGCTAGTGCCCAGCATGCGTGCCGATAGGATGCCTTCGCAGCCCGCAGCTTGCCCCAATGGACGCGCGCGTTAGGGTGCAGCGTGCGCGGTGGCCAGGGCAGGGTCACGGTCATCGCCAGAACGCCCATCCGGTGAAATAGGCGGCGATGACCAGAACCCACCAGATGTGCCTCATGGCTGGCCCTTAAGTGAGGCGCGCAACCGTTCTAGCGTGCCTTTGAGGTCGTGTTTATTCCGGAAGTAGTCCGATGCGTAGCCGGCCCAGTCTTCGACTTCGTAAATCGCATCAGACAGCGCGGCCCGCAGCGCGTCACGCTCTGCAATCACCTTGTCTAGCATCGCCTCGGCAATGCAGGCGCGGCCAAGCATCTTTCGCCATTCGTGCTCTAGTCGAGCCACTTCCACATGCAGGTCGATGCTCATCTGCCGGCCCACCATCCCAAAGCGCACAGCGCGACAGTCAGCACCACCGCCCAGCGCAGCATCCGGCGCACCCAATCCACCGGCTGGCGCTCGCCGCGGCGTGTCCAGTACGGGCGCATGGCCTGGCTGGCCATTCGTTCGTGCGCTTCGGCTTCGTCGTGGTAGTCGCTCATGCGGCAATCTCCATCGCACCGCAGCGGCGGGCCAGATCGACAAGCCAGTGAGCAAGTGCTGGCGGGGTGTGCTCGCGCTCGGCCTTGGTGACGCTGGGCAGGCGCGGGTAATGCTTCGTCGGTCGGATGCAGTGCGTGGCCTTGCCTGCACGGATCGGCAAGTACGGGATGTCGTCAGGCTCGCAGCCGGCTACGTAGAGCCATGTCGACTTCTCGGCACGGTGGCCGAAAGTGAACTGATCGACTGCCATCGTCCAGCCTCCGAAGTGGTCGGGAAACTGTCCAGGCCGCGGCATGTGGCAGTGCGCGAATAGGGTGGATTCCGCCGGGTGTTCCAGCACCCCGCCGAATTCCCGAACCTGATCGACCGCCCACGGTCCGAGCGCCTTCTCGTCGTCGCGTGGCTTGGCGAACTGGCGCAGCCTGCCCCAAGTTCTGCAAGGCGGATGCACGACCACAGGGCACCCACCGGGCCACTTGCGGGCATCGCGCTCTATGTCCCAGGCATCAACACCGGGCATGGTCTTGTAGACCGAGTCCGCGCGCACGAACAAGGCGGCGACTTGCATCACGCCCACCTCGTCGGACAAACTGTCACCTTGACCTCGCGCGGTATTACCGGCGCATCGGCACTCAGAACCGCCCCGGATGGCTTGCGTGTAAGCACCGGCTGCGTGTTGTTCCGATACGCATCCGCGGCGGCTTTCGTGGCGAAGTAGCGGATCGTGCGGTGTCCTGTCTTGGCGGTCCACAACTGCCCGTGTTCGGTCAGCCACACGCACTGCCCTGCCACCTGGCGGGCGGTCATGCCGTCCAATGCCGTCGGCAGGTAGCCATTGGCGGCGAGCTTCAAAATCTGCTGGCGCACGGCAATCGATGCTGGGGTGGATACACCGCCTGTCATGCGGCCATCTCCCACACGCTAGCCGGCCCCAGCTTGCGCAGCGGCTTTGCGGTGTGCGCCGGCACGCACACCTGCCGAACTTCCATGTCTTGGCATTCCCAAATCTCGCTTCTGATCCGTGCCGGCGTGTTGCGCGGCAGGTGCTCTCGGCGGTATTGCGCAATGGCCGTTTCGGCGTTCCTGGCCGTGAACCACACGGCCCATCGACCCCACCCGTGATTGCCGGCCTTGCCAGCCTTGCGCAGCGCGTCCAGGTGGTGCTTGATCGCGTCGAAGGACATCTCCACAGCTTCAGCCAGATTGCCGCTGTGGATGCCGGTGCTGTGCCGGTCCAACTCCGCGGCGATGAGTGCGCGCTTTTCGTGGCTGCGCACGATTCGCTTGTCGTGTGCTGGACGCTTCATGCAACGTCACCAATGATCGACGCCATGTTGCCGGCGTATCTCGCAGGCACCGGACGATTTGCGATGCGCCTTGCCGCCAGTTCGGCGTCATATGCAACCTTGTCCGGGTGATTCCAGTTGCACGATGCCGGCCAGTCCTGGCGGATCTGCGTGGTGGTCTTCGGCCAGTCTTCAGACGGCGCCTTGGCGTGGTAGTAGCAGGCCCAGCGGCTACCGTCGAAAGACGTGCTTGCAGCGTTCGGGCAACCGTGTGCCGGGCAGTTGTGACCAACCGGCAGCACCAAAGCCAGTTCGGCCTTCGTGCGCTCCTTGTAGCTCATCGCTTGTACCTCTCGGTGTTCGCCAGCCAGTTCGACCAGCTCTGTCGCCAGCCCTTGACGCTGCGCCGCGTGTCGGCGCCCTTTCCTGCCACCCAGTACTGGCGAAACTTCTCGGATTCCTTCAGCACCTCGACGGGCCGCCAACCGAGCGCTTCGGCGTCTACGCCCCACGCTTCAGGCAATTCCCAGCACGCATCGAGGGGCACCACGGCCTTGCCGTTCAGCGCTTTCAGATTCCTGTCGCCAACAAAAGCGGGGGGTGGCGTCGGCGTTTTCGCCGATGGCACCAAATGCAGTTCCTTAGAAGCATCTGTTTCTTCTTCTCTTCTCTTCTCTTCTCTAGCTAACGCTTCCGTAACGCTTGATGCGTTACATGCCTCTTCATCGGGCGTTTCTTCTTCGTTACGGTCACGGAAAGACGCCACTCGTCTGGCTGTCTGCGCGCGTTTCTTGGCCGATGCGCCGTTGTGTTCCTCGAAGTGGTGGATCACCACACCTTGTGTGTCATCGACAAGCCAGCCGATATCGACCAGCGCTGCTGCGAAGCCTTTAACACCTGTCTTGCGGTCGATCTGCTGAAGAGACAGACCAGGCATGCAGCCGTCTTCTGTGTGCTGGTCGGCGGTAGCCCAAAGCCAGTACAGCGCGCCGATCACGCACGCCTCTTGCCCGCCTGTCAGGTCGCATACCCTGGCGATGCGCGGATCGTCCCAAAGGTTGCCGCGCATCTTGATCCACTCACCGGCCATCGCAGCAGCGCTTCCATTCGCGTTCCTGCCGACCGGCAGTGCTCGGCACCGTTCGCCCGGTTTCGACAATCTGCCCAGTACGGGCAAGTTCTGACAGACGCTTGGAGACTTGATACGAAGTCAGCCTGGCGCGGGCTGCGATACCGTCCTTACCGAGACAGCCGTACTGCTCAAGGCAGGCGAGGATCGTGCGGTGGTGTTCGCCTTGCAGTTCCTTCGCGCTGGCCGCTGCGGCGTGGCTTGTGTCGGGGTCGCGGCGCCTTGCTGCTGGCGGTGGTGCGTCATCGAAGATGGACAGTTGCAGGCTCATAGCTGCGGCTCCATGTCTGGAAGGCAGCGGATGGCCTGTTCAGCAACGTCTAGAGCGTCCAGTTCGCCGCTTTCGTATTGGTTCTTGAAGACGCCGGCCCTGATGCTTTTGCGCTCCCACGTTTCAGCGCACACCACAGCACACCGCTCGCGCTGCGCCCTGCCGTAGGCAAGGATGGCGGCGCGCACTTCGGCTTCGTTGTGCGCCTCAAGCCAGGCGTCGAGTTCGCCAGGCTTGCCGTGCAGTGCGGCGATGAAATCGAAGGTGGACAGTTCCAGGCTCATGCGCGGCCCCCGTAGCGCTGATCAGTACGCGGGTCAAGCGGCCCACCATCGTCGTACATGGCTTCAATCTCGCTGTCCCACGGCACAAACGTGCGGGTGGCGTCATGCATCGCCCATGTGCGCTCGCAACGCATGCACGCAACCTTCCGCGTGCCTGGGTTGATCTGCCTGGCGACGACATATGCGTGTCTGCCAAAAAAGCAACGAAGGCTCACGCTCACCAAGGCCTCCGCATCATCTCGACCACATCCGCGACCTCGACAGCCTTGGCCGGCGCTGATTCCGATAGGTCGATGGCCCTCTGGCGCTGCTTCTCTGACCGCGCGTCGTTCGCTATCTGCGCCTGTGTCTGCATGCGTGTTTGCCACTGAGGGGGCCAGTTATGGCGGCGGATCAATTCGGTGTAGAAGTTCATTCCCGCCCCCTCGGTGTGATGTGCCCGATGCCGCGAAGCGCGAGCCGGCGAAGGGCGTAGATGTCCTCTTCCTCATAGGTCTGCTCGGTGGTCGGCACGATGCGCAGGCCGCAGGCGGTGATGAGGAAGCACGCGCGCTCGAGGTGATCCTTTTTGAA
>Ga0137457_1000140_pt1 | contig 19126 bp, 15 predicted proteins | sample EasRivERMGT630_2_FD_102321 | JGI IMG/M metagenome (GOLD analysis project Ga0137457, IMG submission 102321) | Soil microbial communities from meander-bound floodplain in the East River, Colorado, USA - East River MetaG ERMGT630_2 | ecosystem: Environmental > Terrestrial > Soil > Floodplain ...
ACTGGCATTTCTTCGACGCCTATCCGCCCGGATACTTGCGCGCGGTGTATCGCGGCAACGGCATCCCGCTGCCCTGGGGCAACATGGCGCAAGTCACCGACCCTTGTCCGCAGTGGGCCGTCTTTCGCATGCTCAACGAGAATCGCGGTCCCGATCGCGGCTCGCAGATTTCAGTGCTGCGCGACGGCGATCAGTCCCTGCTGTATTGCTGTCACTCGCGGCGTACCAACGACATGGCGGGCAATCCCCATGTGTTGTCGGTGGGGATCGATCTGGTGCCGGCGCTGCGTTCGCACAGTGTCGATGCGGAAAATATCGTCGCGAGCATCACCGATGAATGCCTGCATCATCACGGCGAAGCAAGAATTCCCAGAGCCGCCGTCGAGGCGATCAAGGGAGCGGCCAAAGTACTGAACATTGCCTGGGTCGAGGATGCGCTATCGAACCCCGCACGCATCATCTGTCCGCGCAGCACGCATTGTCCGCGAACGGAGCATTGCGACGGCGCCGGCGCGTCGCGCGCCCGCGAGATTACCGATGTGCGCGCTGAGATCATCAGCAAGGTCAAGCGGGGACGCTAGAGCGCGGCGGCCCGCCGAAAACCGGGGACAGACCACGGTTTGACCACGGGTCGTCCCGCAAACCGCGGTCTGTCCCGGTCTTACCGCAAACCGTGGTCTGTCCCGGTCTTACTGCAAACCGTGGTCTGTCCCCGGTTTTGCTAGGCTTCTGTCCCCGGTTTTGCTAGGCTTTGAGCAGTTTCTGGTCGAAAGGCAGAGCCCGGAGGCGCTTGCCGGTCAGCACGAACACCGCGTTCGCCACCGCCGGCGGTATGGTCGTGAGTCCCACCTCGCCGATGCCGCCCGGATAGTTGTCGGTCGGGATCACCTTGGTATGGACGATCGGCGCCTCGTTCATGCGCAGCACCGGATAGTCGTGGAAGTTCGACTGCACCACCGCCCCGTCCTTGAAAGTGATGCGCTCCATGAGCACGTGAGAGAGGCCGTACATCGTTCCGGATTCGATCTGCGCCTCGATGTTCTGGGGCTGTATCGCGACGCCGGGATCCACCGCGCCCCAGACTTCGTGCACGCGGATCTTGCCCGTCTTGCGGTCGACCGAAGCCTCGACGATGGTCGCAAGGTGCACGTTCCACATGTCGGAGTAGGCCAGGCCGAGCGCGCGGCCGGCCGGGCGCTTGTTCCTCCAGTCGGCCATCCTCGCCACTTCCTCGAGCACGCGCCGGGCGCGCGGCTCCTTCTCGAGCAGCCCCAGGCGGTAGTCGAGCGGGTCCTGTTTCGCCGCGCGCGCGCATTCGTCGATCACGGTCTCGAGAGCGAACTTGGTGTAGCCGCCGCCCACCGCGCGCCAGAAGCCCACGTCCACGCCGCGCTGCTCGCGCAGGAACTCGACCAGGTGATTGGGCACGTGGTACTTGATCTCGGAGCCCTCGCAGAACGGCTGGTCCTTGCCGCCCGCCTGCTGGAAAATCGCGGGCGCCGCTCGCGCATAGATCGATTCGCCGACCATGCGATGCCGCAGCGCGATGAGCTTGCCGTTCGCGTCGAGCCCTGCCGAGACGTGCTGCGCCGTGAGCGGACGGTACTTGTCGCTCTGGACGTCGTCCTCGCGGCTCCACACCACCTTTACCGGCTTGCCTTCAACCGCCTTGGCGAGCAGAGCGGCGTCCGTGACGTAGTCGGCCTCCACGCGCCGGCCGAACCCGCCGCCGAGCAGCGTGACGTGGCTGGTGACGTTCTCCGGCTTGTAGCCCAGGCGCACGCTGGTCGCGAGGAAAATGAAGAACGGCGACTGGCTCGGCGCCCACACCTCGATCTTGTCGCCCGTGACGAGTGCGGTCGCGTTCATCGGCTCCATGCACATGTGCGCGACGTGCTCGCTGGTGAATTCGGCGCTGATGATCTTCGCCGCGCTCCCCATCGCGCCCTTCGCGTCGCCTTCTTTGATGAAATCCACGCCGCTGGAGTCGTTCAGGTTCCGCGCGCGCGCCGCGTACTCGGCGATGATCTTGTCGGAGTTGTAGGCGCGCGCCTTGGCCGCCTTCGACCACTCGACCTTGAGCAAGCCCTTGGCCTTCTTCGCGGCGGGATAATCGTCCGCGACCACGCCGACGCCGTAGGGCAGGGTCACGATCTTCAATACCCCCGGCACCTTCAGGGCCGCGCTGTCGTCGATCTTCTCGGGTTTCTCGCCCTGCACCGGAGCGCGCAGCACTGCGCCGTAGAGTATCCCCGGCATACGCACGTCGATGCCGTAGATCGCCTGGCCGACTACCTTGCTCGGCACGTCCACCCGGCCGACGTCCTTGCCGATGAGGCGATGCTGGCTCATCGGCTTCAGCTGCGACTTGTCCACTTTCGGCGACTCGGCCGGTACCTTCGCGAAGGACGCGATCTCGCCGTAGCCCATGCGGCGGCCCGAGGCGCGGTGCACGGCGAAGTGCGGCTCGGTGCTCACTTCGGACGCCGGGACTCCCCACTTCTCGGCCGCGGCCTGAACCATGATCAGGCGCCCCTGCAGGCCGGCCAGGCGTATCACGTCGTAATAGCCCTGCGTGGTGCGGCTCGCGCCCGTGGTCATGCCGCCGCCGAAACGCGGGTTGCCGAATACCTTCGGCATGTACGGGGCCTGCTCGACCTTGACTCTGCTCCAGTCGAGGTCCATTTCCTCGGCAAGCAGGAGCGGCATCGAGGTCATCACGCCCTGCCCCATCTCCGAGGCCGGCGAAAAGATCGTCACGGTGCCGTCGGTGGCGACGCGCACCCAGCCATTCGGCGCGAATTGACCCGACTGCGCGAACGCTTCGGACATCCCCGCGAGCGTTCCGCCGAAAGCGACGCCGAAGGCGACTCCGGCGCCCGACAGCAGGAAAGCGCGGCGCGACACGCCCTGATAGGAAATCCCCTCGAAACCGAGGACCCATTCGTTTTGCATTGCAGTTTGGCTCATGGGATCCTCCTCATGCTTCCTTCGCCGCGGGAGTCAACGCTCCCCCCTCACCCCGGCCCTCTCCCGCCAGGGGAGAGGGAGTCGAAGCTAGCGCTTCGCGGGATGCGCGTTGTATGGCGGCGACGATCTTGTTGTAGGTGCCGCAGCGGCAGATGTTGCCCGACATGTGGGCCACGATCTGCGCGCGCGTCGGCTTCTTGTTCTTGGCAAGCAGCGCAGCGGCCGACATGATCTGGCCGGACTGGCAGTAGCCGCACTGCGGGGTCTGCTCGGCGATCCAGGCCTTCTGCAGCGGGTGGTCGCCGTTCGGCGACAGGCCTTCGATGGTGGTGATCTTCTTTCCCGCGACCGCCGAGATCGGCGTGACGCAGGAACGCGCGGGATTGCCGTTGACGTGCACGGTGCAGGCACCGCATTGCGCCATGCCGCATCCGAACTTGGTCCCGGTGAGGCCCAGGTGATCGCGCAGGGCCCACAGCAACGGGGTATCGGGCGGCATGTCGACCGAAGCTTCTTTGCCGTTGACGACGAAGGAAACCATGAAAACCCTCCTTGGGTGGACGACTGAATGAGCTTTTTTGTCAGCGAAGCATCTTATTCCCGCCCCCGGAGGAAGTCCATACGGAAGCGCCGCCGTCCGAAAGCCCGAACATGCATTATCTTGCGTGGTCTGCATGCGCCGTGCGCGCCGCCGCTCCGTCTTTGCCAAACCGGGGATATTGGCCGATCGAACGCCGGCCCACGGGAATCAGTTCCCCGCGATGGTCATTCCGTCGATGAGGATCGAGCCGCAGGTGCGCGAGCCGCGCGTGAGCTTGTCGGCTCCGATCGCCGCGACCGAGCGGAACATGTCGCGCAGGTTGCCCGCGATGGTGATTTCCTCCACAGGGTACCGGACCTCGCCGCCCTCCACCCAGTAGCCCGCCGCGCCGCGCGAGTAGTCGCCGGTGACCAGATTCACTCCGAAGCCGATCAACTCGGTAACGAGCAATCCGCGACCCATCGTCCGGATGAGCCCGGGAAGATCGAGCTCACCGCTCTCCAGGATCAGATTGTGGTTGCCTCCGGCGCTGCCGGTGGTCTTCATGCCGAGCTTGCGCGCGGAATAGCTGCCGAGAAAATAGCCGCGCAGCACGCCCTCCTTCACCACGTCGCGGTCGCGCGTGGCGACGCCTTCGTCGTCGTACCAGGAGCTCGCCTGAGCGCGCGGCAGGTGCGGCCGCTCGATGAGGGTGACCCGCGGCGAGAAAACTTCCTTGCCCAGACTGTCGAGCAGAAACGAAGCCTTGCGGTAGAGGCTTCCCCCGCTCACCGCCGAGACGAAGGTCGCGAGCAAGTCGTTCGACACGGGCGCCTCGAACAGCACCGGCGCCTGGACCGTTCCGATCTTGCGGCTCCTCAAGCGCGCGAGGGCGCGCCTCCCGGCGTAGTCGCCGACGGCTTCGGGCCGGGCGAGATCCTGCGGCGAGCGCTGCGACACGTACCAGTCGTCGCGCTGCATACGGCCGTTCTCGGCGGCGATCACCGCGCAGGAAATCGTGTGACGCGAGGTGGGAAAACCTTCGATGAAGCCATGGCTGTTGGCGAGGGCAAAATGCCATTGCTGACAGGAGACGCTGGCGCCCTCGGAGTTCACCACGCGCTTGTCCAGGCGGAACGCGGCGGCCTCGCAGGCCTTCGCGATCTCGATCGCCCGCTCGACGGGCAGATCCCAGGGATGGAAGAGGTCGAGGTCCTGCGGCTCTCGCGCCAACTCCTCCGGATCGGCGAGCCCCGCGCACTCGTCCTCGGCGGTGAAGCGCGCGATCGTCAGGGCCGCCTCCACCGTATCGCGCATCGCGCGCGGGGCGAAGTCGGCGGTGCTCGCGTGGCCTTTGCGCTTGCCGACGTAAACAGTCACCGCGAGGCTCTTGTCGCGGTTGTATTCGATGGTCTCGACTTCGCCCTTGCGCACCGTCACAGTCTGACCGTAGCCGTCGGAGCTTTCGGTTTCACAGGCGCTCGCGCCTTTTTTCATGGCATACGCCAGGGCATCCGAGGCGAGGGTCTTCAACGCGTCGGGACCGTGGGAGAAGCGGGTTGGAGCCATGCGGGGACGCAGCGGGAAAGACGCTATGATATCAGCTCATCACTGCCTATCCGGAACGTGCAGGCCGAGGAAAAACCCAGCAAGACCCAGCGCAAGCGCGTCATGCACGAGCTGCAGGAACTCGGCGAGCGCCTGATCGCGCTCAACCCGGAACAGCTCGCGGCGATCACGTTGCCGGAAAACCTGCACGATGCGGTCGAGCAGGCGCGGCGCATCACCCGGCACGAGGCGCGGCGGCGCCAGCTGCAATACATCGGCAGGCTCATGCGCGCGGTCGACCCGGAGCCGATCCGCGAGAAACTCAAGATCTGGGACGGGATTTCGACCGAGGAGACTGCCCGCGTCCACCGGATCGAGCGCTGGCGCGAGGAATTGGTAGAAGACGACGGCGCGTTCGGCGCGCTGGCCCGTGCCCATCCCGGTATCGACACCCAGCGCGTGCGCGCGCTCGTGCGCAACGCGCGCGAGGAGCGCAACGCGGGCCGGCCGCCGCGAGCCTACCGCGAGCTGTTCCGGGCGCTGCGCGATATCATCCCGGATCCGCAACCGGTTCCCGAACATGACGGCGAATGAAGAGCTGCTGATCGGGCTCGTTTCGATCAGCGACCGCGCCTCGAGCGGGGTCTACAAGGATGAAGGCGTTCCGGCGCTCGAGGAATGGTTCTCGCGCGCGCTCGCGACTCCCTGGCGAACGGAAACGCGGCTCATTCCCGACGAGCGGCCCGTGATCGAAGCGACGCTGATCGAGCTCGTGGACCGGCGCGGCTGCCACCTGGTGCTGACCACCGGCGGCACCGGTCCCGCTCCGCGGGACGTCACCCCCGAGGCCACGCTCGCGATAGCCGACAAGACCATGCCGGGGTTCGGCGAGCAGATGCGCAGGATCGGCCTCGAGTTCGTTCCCACCGCGATTCTCTCGCGGCAGGTCGCGGTCGTGCGCAAGCGCTCGCTCATCATCAACCTGCCCGGCCAGCCCAAATCGATCCGCGAAACGCTCGAAGGCCTGAAAGACAAGGACGGACGGCAGATCGTCCCAGGTATTTTCGCCGCCGTTCCCTACTGCATCGACCTCATCGGCGGGCCCTACATCGAGACGCACGAGGAAGTCGTGAAGGCCTTCCGGCCCAAGTCGGCGATCCGCCCGAAAGCGAGTTGAACCATGCCCGAGCCGCTGGCCGCAATCGAAATCGAAACCGGAAAGAACCCGGCGGCGAGCATCATCTGGCTGCACGGGCTGGGCGCGGACGGCAACGACTTCGCGCCGATCGTGCCCGAGCTTCGGCTGCCCAAGACGGCGATCCGCTTCGTCTTTCCGCATGCGCCGGTGCAACCGGTGACGATCAACGGCGGCATGCGCATGCGTGCCTGGTACGACATCTCGGACGGGGCGAACCGGCGCGAGGACGAGCGCGGCGTGCGCGCCTCGCAGGTCCTGATCGAAACCTTGATCGGCCGGGAAAAGGAGCGCGGCACCAAGGCAGAGCGGCTGGTGCTGGCAGGTTTCTCGCAGGGCGGGGCGATCGCGCTGCAGACCGGCCTGCGCCATCCCGAGCGCATCGCCGGAATCATGGCCTTGTCGACCTACGTGCCGGTCGGGGAAACACTCACCGCCGAGGCGAGCGCGGCCAATCGCGATGTCCCGATCTTCATGGCGCACGGCAGCTACGACCCGGTCATCCCGCTCGGCCGGGCCGAACAGTCCCGCGGGCTCCTGCAATCGCTCGGCTACCCGGTCGAGTGGCGCGAGTACGGCATGCCTCACTCGGTGTGCCCCGAAGAGCTCGCCGATATCGGCGTCTGGCTGGGAAAGGTGCTCGGCCCCGGAGCCTGAAGGGCAGCCCGCTACTCGCCGATTTCGCGGATCATCCGGCGGCAGCGGACCAACTCGTAGTCGTCGCCGCGCTCCATATCACCCGTAGGCAGCAGCAGGTAGGCCTTCCCGTTTCGCTCGAGCCCCAGATTCTGGCCGGCAACGAGGACATTGGCGCGCAGCAACAGCTGCGCCTCGGGAGCGGAATCGAGCGGACTGAGCAGGATCGCCGTCTGCGCGTCCCGGGTGGTTCCCATCTGCCCGTTCTGCAGGCTCACCTGCACGCGCAGCGCGGCCCGACCCAGCGTCTGGATTCCGACCGCCCCCTGCTGCACGGATTCGCGCTGGAAACGGCGGATCACGCCGACCACCCAGTTCGACCCGCCTTCGGGCTGCAGCCCGAGGAGGCAGCCGATTTTCAGCCACTCCCCCTTGATTTGCGGCACGCTCGCTCCGAATCCTCCGGCACTGACGTTCTCGACGATCCAGCTTTCGACCTTGCTTGCATCGAACTGCACCTCGCCGGCGGGATCGAGCGCGGCGAGCACCCCTTCGAAGCCGTAGGTCACCGTCAGCCGCGACTTGACCCTGTGACGAGGCGCTTTCCTCTCCGGCTGCCGGGGGGACCAGTAAAGCGCGAGGTGATTGAGAACGTCGAGCACGACTTCGGGCTCGTAGCTGCCGCCCAGGTCGACGCTCGAAGGCACCGCACCGCTGGATTTCACCGCATGAGCGAGCTTCTCGATCTCCTTCACGGCGCCGCCTGCGGCAAAGAACCTGAGCGTCGGCGCGCGGTGCGGCAGATGTGCGGCACGCACCGGAGGCTCGTAATTTGCCAGATCGAAGCAGTAGACGATATCGGGCTGGAAGCTGGGTGTGAGCCTGAACGAGCCGGCAAGATGCGCGATCAGCCGCTCGACCAGCTCGATCTCGACCGGCAGCAGGCTGTCGGGCGACGATGCCGCAAGCATCACCGTTTTTAGAAATTCCTGCTCGGGCGAAGTCTCCCCGGGGAAACCTGCGTAGGCGATCACCCTGGACTGCGCGTACTTGCGGTTTTCCGCGAGCGCGTAGATCTTTGCGACCAATCCCCACAGGGAATTGTCCGGGGGGCCGTAGCGTATGTGCTGCCACTTCATCTGCGCGGCGAGCGCCCGCAGCGCCCGCACGGTGAGCAACGGCATGCCCTGTTTCAGGTCCTCCCAGCCCTTCTGGCCGGTCGCGTAGGCGTCGATGCAGATCGCCAACGCGAAAGCAGATTGCCGATACCACTCGCGAATCGCCGCCCACAGCCGGTTTTCCTGGAACTTGGACAGGCGCGGCGAGGAGAGATAGTCCCGCTGCAGTCTGCGAAGGTGGACCTGCGCAGCCTCGTCCACCCTCTGCACGATCTGCGCGCGGTGCTGGGGACTGAAGCCCTGCCACGCGCGCACCGATTCCAGCCAGTGATTCAGGTCTTCGAGCGCCTTGAACGGATCGCCCGTGGGAATGGCGTCGAGAATCGCCCGGGCCTCCTTCACCTCGGCCATGGGATGATCGGACTTGCCTGCCCCGAACAGCTTCATCATGCCCCTCCCCATCTCGTGCGCTGCCGGACGAAGAATCCGCGCAGGCCGGTTCGCAGCCCTCGGATGGTGCTGGCGAGTGGACTCGAACCACCGACCTACTGATTACGAATCAGTTGCTCTACCAGCTGAGCTACGCCAGCCTCGCGTCCCGCGCACGAAGGGTGAACGCGCATTATATCAGCGGCAAAATCGGGGACAGACCACCATTTAAATCGGGAACAGACCGCCATTTTTTTCCTTCGCGGCAAAGCCCCAGGACTTCAGCTGCCGAAAATGGTGGTCTGTCCCCGGTTTCGCTAGGACTGCGGGCGCGTGCGGATGATGATGTCCACGCCGTCGGCGACCGTGCCCTGCGGCAAAGGCGGCAGGCCGACGACGCGGAGTTTGTCGGCGGGAATGTCGGTGAGCCGTCCGGTCACGACATCGTAGAGGTGATGGTGCGGTTCGGTGTTCGGGTCGTAGACGATTTTGGCCGGATCCACGACCAGTTCCCGGATCAGCTTCTTTTCCAGGAACAGCTTCAGCGTGTTGTAGACCGTCGCCTTCGATGTTTCAGCGTAGCGGGAATTGACCCACTTCAGGATCTGATCCGCCGAGAGGTGTTCGCGCCGCGTGAACAGCACGTGGGCGATTTCCATGCGCTGGTGCGTCGGCGTGATACCGTGCCGGCGCAGCAACTGGGCGATATTTTCGCGGTTTCGGCTCTGCGGTTTTCTCACGAAAACCATTCTAGACGAGCATCTGGACCCTGTCTAACTCGGATGGCTGGCCATGAAGTACCTTGCGCAGCCACACTCCGGGAACGTGAACTAATTCCGCTAGAATTCCCGCGCGGCCGCCGTACGTACGCGGGTTTCGGCCACTCGTCGGGAAGGTTTGCGGCAGGCTCCCGGGTTCCCTATCATTCAACAGCACAGAAAAGGGGTTTCCATGCAACGCCAATCGGGTTTCACCTTGATCGAGTTGATGGTCACGGTCGCGATCGTCGCGATCCTGGCCGCGGTCGCCATCCCCAATTATTCGGACTACGTGAGGCGCAGCCAGATCCAGGAAGCGACCTCCAATCTGCTCGCCATGCGGACCAAGATGGAACTGTATTTCCAGGATAACCGCAAGTACACCGGCGCGTGCGCACCCGGGACCGTGGCTCCCTTGCCGGGAACTCCTCCAGGAACTCTGACAAACTTTACGATCTCCTGCGCGTTGTCTGACGGCCCCCCTATGACCTATGCCATCCAGGCCGACGGCACCAACAACCTGGCGGGCATCACATTCACGATCAACGAAGCCAACGTTCGCACGACCACGGTCGCCGCAGGCTCGTCGATGGCCAAAGCCGGATTTGGTCCCAATGCGACCTGCTGGACCAGCAAAAAGGCCGGCCAGTGCTGAAAATGCGCACCTCGCAGCGCGGCTTCAACCTCATCGAGGTCATGATCTCGCTGACCGTGCTCGGTATTCTGATCTCGCTCGGCGCGCCGGCCTTCTCCGAGTGGCTGCAAAGCCAGCAAATCCGCGCTGCGGCGGAAGCGATCCTGAACGGGATGCAGGTCGCGCGCGGGGAAGCGATCAAGCGCAACTTGGCCGTGCAGCTATCGCTCGAACCTCCCACCTCGGGCTGGACGGTGTGCGAGGCTGCAGCGCAACCCTGCGACCCGGCCATTTTTGCCAACCCCGACCCCTTGATCGCCAGCCTCGGGATCCAGAGCCGAGCCCACCAGGAGGGCACGATCAACGCCAGCATCAAGACCTCGCCCGAGGGCGCGATCGCGGTCACGTTCTCGCCGCTTGGAAGCGTAGTCCCCAACTCCGACGCCCCCCTTACCCCTCCACTCGCGCAGGTCGATGTCAGCAATCCAGCCGGGGGAATCTGTATCGCGGACGGCGGGTCGATGCGCTGCCTGCGCATCGTGGTCTCGGGCGGCGGCAGCGTCCGCATGTGCGATCCGACTCCGACGGTCGTCGCGCCCGATCCGCGCGCCTGCCCATGAACGGAGACATGAAAATGCGCGAGGCACTTCCAATCCGCGGTCGAGAAGAGGGCGTCATGCTCATCGAAGCGCTGATCGCGATCCTCATTTTCTCGATCGGCATTCTCGCCGTCGTGGGCATGCAGAGCGTGGCGATAAAGAACGTCACCGAGTCGAAGCATCGCAGCGAAGCGGCCTTCCTCGCCAATGCACTGCTGGCGCAGATGTGGATCGACCAGAACATCACCCCCCTGCCCGTCCAAGTGAACACCAGCAACGTCAACGTCGCCAACTACAACTATGGCGGCTCAGGCAGCGTCCCGCAGCGCTTGACCGATTGGGTCGGCAAGGTCCACGCCAAGCTGCCGGGTTCGACCCAGCCCGGAGTGATGCCGAAAGTGACGATAACGAATGCGACGCCGTCGGGCGCCACGGTCAAGATCGAAGTTTTCTGGCAGCTGCCGGAAGAAACCACGCTCGGCCTGCCGCCCCATAGTCACACGGTGATGGCTGCCATCCAGGTCTAGCCGAGCGCCATGCGTCCTTTCCCTCATCTCTCCAGCCGCGGCTTCAGCATCGTCGAGTTGTTGGTCGCCATGCTGATTGGGCTCATCGGCATGATCATCATCTTCCAGGTGTTCGAGGTCTCGGAAGGCATCAAGCGCACCACGACGAGCGGCGGCGACGCCCAGCAGAACGGCGCCGTCGCGCTCTATGTCATCGAGCACGACCTGCGCAACGCCGGAATGGGATTCAACGACGTGTCCTACGCGGGCTGCAATATCCTCGCTTGGGACTCCAAGCGCGCGACGCCGGATTTCACGATGACCCTCGTGCCCGTTCTGATCACTCCGGGCGCGGCGGCGACGATCCCCGACAAAATCACGGTGTTCTACGGGTCGAAGCCCATGATCGCCAACCCGACCATGCTTGCGGCCAATATGACGGGCGTGGCACCCGACGATTTGTTCCTGATGAACCCCTACGCTTATTCCGCCGGAGACCTGCTCGTGCTGCTGGAGCCGGCCAGCGGCAGGAACTGCTCCCTCATGGAGGCGACTGGACTTGGTCCACTCCTTCAGATCGAGCACAGACCCGGCGTGGCCTACCTGGTTCTTGGTACCAAAGAAGTCGCGCACTTCAACAAGCCGGGGGGGCTGGGCGTGGTATACGGCGGCGTGGGCTCCCCCACCGGCAACGTGACGCGTGTGTTCAACCTGGGCAACCCCTACGACCCCGCGAACGGATCGGGCACGCCCGTCAACAACACCTATTCGATCGAGGCCGGCAATTCTCTGACGGTCTCTGCCGCGTTCACGAGCAAGGACGTGCTGAGCGCGCCGCTGACGAACGCCGTTGCGGACAATATCGTGCAACTGCGCGCCCAATACGGGCTCGACGACGGCGTCGGCGACCTCGCAAGCGTCCCCTTCGGCGGCGGCAAGTTCGTCGCAGGCGACGGTCTGGTCGACCGGTTTGTGTCCGCCGCTGCCTTCAACGCCCTTCCCACGCCGCCCTGGCAGTACCTGATCGCCGTGCGCCTCGCAATCGTGGCCCGGAGCGCGCTCCCGGAAAAGCCCTCGGGCAGCGACGGGACCAAATGTGACGCCACCACCGACAGCAGCGAGGCGACTACCAGCCCCGACCGGCGTCCCACGTGGTCCGGCTCCCTCGCACCCATCGACGTGTCGGCATCCGGGGATCCGGACCCGGCGTCCCCGGTTTTCTGGAAATGCTACCGCTACCGGGTGTTCGAAACGACCGTCCCCTTGCGCAACTGGATCTGGAAATCGAGCTGACCATGAATGAGAATATTCGCCGCCTACCCACCCGGCTGCCGACGCCGCGCAGCCAGCGCGGAACCATGCTGATCATCGCCCTCATCGTGCTGGTCGCCATGACCCTGGCCGGCATTGCGACGATGCGGTCCGTGGACACTGCGACGCTGATGGCCGGCAACATCGCGTTCAGGCAGTCCGCCCTCAACGCGGTCGACCAGGGCCTCCAGGCAGGCTACGCCCTGATTGGCACGGTCAACGCGGACCTGACCAAGGACAGCACCCAGTGGACCGCGCCAGCCATCGGCTTCTATTCCAGCGCTCCAACAACCGAGCCCAACTGGTCGGACCCGGCCGTCTGGAATAATGCAGATCGCCCGGCGGTGAAACTCAATGGGGGCGCTCAGGACGCGGCGGGAAACGTCGTATGGTTTATCGCGGAACGCTTGTGCCTGAAGCCGAACTGCAAGGCACTCGAGAAGTGCGACGGCGTCGTCAACCTGTGCGGTTCAACGCCCAGCGCGGGCACGCTGAGCAAGGAAGGCGAGGACAATTTCCGGGTGACGGGAAAACTCAACGCCATCCCCCAACCTCATTACCGCATCACGGCACGCGCGGTCGGTCCGCGCAACTCGGTCACCATCGTTCAAACCCTGGTTCGTTGAGTTTTCGCAGGAGATCCCCATGAAAAACAATTTGGCAAAACAGATGACGGCGTGCCTCCTGGCCGCCGGCATGGCGGCCCAGCCGGCCTACGCGGCGGTCACCGACATTTCCAACGTGCCGCTCGGTGCCGCCGCGGGCTCGGGCTTCCTGCCCAACCTTCTGTTCATTCTCGATGATTCGGGCAGCATGGCGAGCGACTACAACCCCGACTACGTCAACGACAGCAACGCCTGCATGACAACGAGCGGCGGCAGCACCGCCTGCCAGAGGGGCGACCCGCCGTTTGAAGCCGGGGGCGCCAAAGGCTTCAACGGAGTCGGCTACGACCCGAACTTCACCTACTTGCCCGGCCTGTCCCCCAACGGTCAGCCGTTCATCAACCCGCCGAGCGGCACGCTTACCACCACGGCGGTGACGCCCGACGCTTACCTCGGCGGCACCGCCGTGAACGTCACGACGAACATCACCGACAAGCGCTACTGCAACGCCAACAACGTGTGCAAGCGCAACGGCGCGGACAACGCGACCGGCGCCGTGACCGCGGCGGGCACCAAGGACCCCGAGGGGACCACGCTCGCGGCCGGGCAATTTCCCTATCGCGCCAACGTGTCGAGCGCGAGCACCATCAACTTCGGCCTGCCGGAGATGATGACCACCGCAAGATTCGCGCGTAGCGGCAGCACGGTGACCGCAACCACGATCGGGCTGTATACGCCGTCCAGGCCGTCGCCGCTTACGACGTCCGACAGGGTGTACGTCACCACCGGCAACAACGGCTTGAACGTCGTCTGCGTTCCCGTGACCTCGGTGTCGGCCAACGGCATCTCTTTCACTTACACGGCGGGCGGCTCGGGCACGATCGCGGCCACGAACGGCAGCTACCGCAAGTGCGACCGCGGCACCTGGACGCGCTCGGGCAACACCGTCACGGTGACGCGCACCGGCGGCCACTTTCTCCAGAGCAACGACCTGCTCCTGATCGACTCGGACAACAATAACCAGGACAAGACCACGGCGGCGGCCATCACCGTCCCGCTCCCGGTCGCGGGCGCAACCACGTTCACTTACACGGGCTCCAACACCGGAACCTCGAGCGGCAACGTCTCATGGGTGCGCACCGGTCTGTACAACGATTCAGGCACCGTCAACGGGCCCGCGATCTCTTACAGCATCACCCCGGTCGAGTACTGCTCGGACGTCAACTTGACCACCTGCAAGGAATTCATTTCGCCCACCGGACCCACCGTTCCGCTGCCCGCCGATCCCTTTTCAAATGCGGCTCACGTGCGCTTCTGCAAGACGCAGGCCGACGCGCTCGCCCCGGGCGCGGTGACCGGCACGAGCATCGTTGCTCCGGCCACCACTGCAACGCCCCGCTGCCAGCTCAAGTTCGTGAACCAAGCGGGCCTGACGCAATATATCTTTCCGCGCTACGGCTGGTTCAACCGCGACACGATCGCCGCGACCGTCACGAGCTACGGCAACCGGCTGAATCGTTCGGACTGCCCGGCTGCGCCGAGCTGCACCTACACCGAGGAAATCCAGAACTACGCGAAGTGGTACGCCTACTACCGCACGCGCATGCAGATGATGAAGACCAGCGCGGGGCGCTCCTTCCTGCCTTTCATCTCCAATCCGACGGCGACCCCGGCCAAGCCGGACCGGCTGCGGGTCGGATTCATCACCATCAACCCGACCACGGCCAATGGCAGCAATACCGTGGGCGCTAACGTTCATTCGTCCAAATACTTGAGAGTCGACGCATTCAACAACAGCGCCCCCGCCACGCAAGTCTCCAACTGGTACGGCAAGTTCTACAGCATCATTCCCAACCAGAGCACGCCGCTGCGGCTCGCGCTGTCGCGCGCGGGCTGGATTTTCGCCGGCAAGCTCGGTACCGGCCTGACCGGCGGCATCCCCGCGGCCGACGATCCGATTCAGGCGTCCTGCCAGAAAAACTACTCGTTCCTGACCACCGACGGATTCTGGAACCAGGGCACCGGGCAGGACATCGCCGGCAACCCAATCGGCAACCAGGACAACAAACCCGACGACAGCGCCTTTAACTCCGCCCCCGCCGTCAACCCCTACCTGGGCAAGTTCTTTGTGAGCCGCGGGAGCGGGACTTACGACGGCGCTGTGAACAGCGCTACCGCGGGGACTACCCCCGGCGGTTCGGGCACGCTCGCCGATATCGCGATGTACTACTACAGGACCGATCTTCGCGGCGGCACGGATCTCGGCAACAACGCCACCGGCCCGTTGACCAGCCCCAGCACCACGCCGGCGGGCGGGGACGTCTCGATCAACAACGTCAACGCCAAGCCCACGTCGGTGGACTTCGCCACTCACCAGCACATGAACACGTTCACCATAGGCCTCGCCGACGGGCTGATGCGCTACCAGCCCACCTACGCGACCGACACGACGAGCGATTTCTTCCACATCGCGAACGCCGACGTCGGCCAATGTTTCTGGAACGGCGCATCTCAAACCTGCAACTGGCCCACGCCGCAGGCGGACGGCCAGTCGGCCCTGGACGATCTGTGGCACGCCGCAGTGAACGGGCGCGGCACGTTTTACTCGGCGGTGAACCCGAATCTGCTCTCGACGGGACTGAGCAGCGCGCTGAACAGTTTGGACATCGACGTCGCCTCGGCGGCCGCGGCCGCGACCTCCAGCCCCCAGGTCGCACAGGGCAACGCCAGGGCTTTCAGCACGACCTATCAGACCAGCACCTGGTCGGGCGAGGTCTTTGCCCAGGGTATCCATCCGGCAACGGGTGAAGTAATTGTCGACGGACCCAACAACGGTAAATTCTGGGAGGCCCACAAATTGCTCGTCGAGAGGGTCAATGGAAACCCCCTTGCAATCCCCCCCATCCCCCCCGGCCCCAAACGGGTTCTCAAGATGCTGGACGTAACCGGCCTGCGCACGCTGAAGGATTTCGACTTCGCTTCGCTGAGCGCGACGCTGCCGGCGGCCCCGCCGCTCTCGACGGAGCGGGACCAATTCCTGGCGAAGTGCACGCCAAGCTCCATGGCTCAGTGCACGACGCTCACCCCCGCTCAGCGACTTATCGCCAACAACGGCACCGCCCTGGTCGATTTCCTGAGCGGCAAGTCGACCAACGAAGGCACGGTGTTCCGCGATCGCACCGAGCAGCACCCCGTCACGGGCGCGTTCGTCAATACCATTCTCGGCGACATCGTCAACGCCCAGCCCGTGGCCGTGGGGGCTCCGTTTCTCGAATACGAGAACGAGGCTACTGACCATTCGTATCCGAAGACTCCGGTGCTCTATGGCGATCCCAGCAATCCCGACTCGACGGCTTTCAAGGAGGTCCATGCCAAGCGCGCGGGGTTCCTCCTCGTGGGAGCGAACGACGGATTCCTGCATGCCTTCGACCAAGCCTCAGGAACGGAAAATTGGGCCTACGTGCCCAGGTTCCTGCTGCCGAACCTGTACCAGCTTGCCGACTTTGGCTACCCGGGGCAGCACCGGTTCTACGTCGATGGGTCCCCCGAGGTCGCCGACGTCTTCGATACGACAGCATCGCAATGGAAGACCATCGTCGTGGGTGGGATGAACTCCGGCGGTCGCGGCTGGTTCGCGCTCGACATCACCAGCCCGCTCGACCCGAAGGCCCTGTGGGAATTCTGCTCCAGCGCAACGTGGTGCCCCAATGATACCAGCGGCATAATCCACAGCGACCCCGACCTCGGATTCAGCTACGGAAATCCGGTGATAGGCAGGCGAGACAGCGACGGCAGGTGGGTCGTCGTCCTGACCTCGGGGCTGAACAACGTCAGCCCCGGCGACGGCAAAGGCTATTTCTACATACTCGACGCCATCACCGGCCAAATTCTGCACAAGGTCGGCACCGGCGTGGGCGATACCACCAACCCCTCGGGTCTCATGAAAATCGGCGGCTACTACCCGGCCGGATTGCAAGATCCAAACTTCACTCACGTCTTTGGCGGAGACCAGCTGGGCAACGTCTGGCGGATGGACGTGTCGATGTTTCCAAAGGACAAGCTGGACCCTGACCCCTCCCCAATGGTGCCTTACACCGGACCCACGTCAATTACCACAGGGATGCCGTATGTGGGGCGCCTCGCCACCCTCAAGGACAAGAACGGCCGAATCCAGCCGATTACCGCGAGACCGGCCGGGACGCACATCGGCCTGACCCGCATCTATTACGTCGGGACCGGAAGGTATATCGGCAACTCGGATCTCACCGACGCGGGGCCGGGGGGCATCGCGTGGCAACAATCGATTTACGGGATCAGGGACCAGCTGGACGACGACCCCATTTACGGCGGCGCGTTCGTAGCCCGGCTGCCGAGTTTCCGCGACGGGCTGCTCTCGAGCAAGGTCGTGGAACAGACGCTTTCGCCATCGGGCTCGAATCGCACCATCAGCAAGAATCCCGTGGATTGGAAGACCCAGGATGGATTTTTCATCGACCTCAATCCGACTTTCCCGGGCGACCTGCTGCCTGGGGGCAACTCCCCGGGCGAGCGCGTCTTTCTCGACGTGAGGCTGATTTTTGGCACTCTGTTCATTACGTCCAACGTACCCGCCTCGGGCGGCGCGTGCGTCGCGGGGGGGACCAGCTTCCAGTACGGTCTGGACTTCAGGACCGGCGGTTACGTGGGTAACGACGCCACCGCTCCGTCAGGGATTTACATCTCGAAATTCCTGGTCGGCTCGGCGCTCGAACAAACGTCCGACAACAGCATAAAAGCCCTCAACAAATCCCAGAGCGGCGATCCTCTGACGACCGACATCCCCATCGACACAAGCTTCCTGGGGAAGCGCTTCTCTTACCGCGAGCGCTAAAGCGGCAACTCCCGCGCCGGGCGCCTGAAAGCGCTCAGCGCGGCGCGGCGCGCAAAGCAAGCTCGCGCGGCAGCGTGAACACCACGCTCTCGTTCACGCCTTCGAGCTGGCGCACGCTGCCCGCGCCGAGCGCCTTCAACCGCGCGATCAGCTCGCTCACCAGCACTTCCGGGGCGGAGGCGCCGGCCGTCACTCCGACCCGTTTCTTTCCCGCCACCCATTCGGCTTTCAGCTGGTCGGCGCTGTCCACCATGTAGGCCTCGATGCCGCGGCTTTGAGCGACCTCGCGCAGCCGGTTGGAATTGGAGCTGTTGGGCGAGCCGACCACGATCACCACGTCGCATTGCGGCGCGAGGAACTTCACGGCGTCCTGCCGGTTCTGCGTCGCGTAGCAGATGTCGTCCTTCTTCGGACCCGTGATCGCGGGAAAGCGCGCTTTCAGCGCCGCCACGATCGCCGCGGCGTCGTCCACCGAGAGCGTGGTCTGCGTCACGTAGGAGAGCTTCTCCGGATCGCGCACTTGCAGGCGCGCGACGTCCGCCACCGTTTCCACGAGGTGCATGCCCCCGGTGGCCTGGCCCATCGTCCCCTCCACCTCCGGATGGCCGCGGTGGCCGATCATGACGATTTCGCGGCCCGCCGCGCGCATCTTCGCGACTTCGACATGCACCTTGGTGACCAGCGGACAGGTCGCGTCGAACACGCGCAGGCCCCGCGCCTCGGCCTCGCCGCGCACGGCCTTCGAGACGCCGTGGGCGCTGAAGATCACCGTGCTGCCCGAGGGGACCTCGTCGAGCGTCTCGACGAACACCGCGCCCTTGCTCTTCAGGTCCTCGACGACGTATTTGTTGTGCACGACCTCGTGGCGGACGTAGATCGGCGCGCCGTGGATGACGAGCGCGCGCTCGACGATGCCGATCGCGCGCTCGACACCGGCGCAAAAACCGCGGGGATTGGCGAGCAGGACTTCCATGACCGCCCATTCTAGGGCTTTTGCCCGACCCCGCCCGAACGCAGCCCGTCGAGAATCAGCAGCGCCGCACCGACCGTGATCGCCGAATCGGCGAGATTGAAAGCCCAGAAATGCCAGCCGAGGGCGTGAAAGTCGAGAAAATCCACGACATGGCCAAGGGCGACCCGGTCCCAGAGATTGCCGAGCGCTCCGCCGAGTATCAAGGCAAGTCCCGCGGAGAAAAGCCGCTCGCTCGAATGCCGGGCGAGGAGGAACACGATGGCGGCGGTCGCAGCGACGGCGATCCCGATGAACAGCGCTCTTTGCCAGCCGCCCGCGTCGGCGAGAAAGCTGAACGCCGCGCCGCGGTTGTGCGCGAGCACCAGATTGAAGAACGGCGCGATCTCGCGCACCTCGCCGAAGCGCAGGCTCGAGCTGATCGCAGCCTTGCTCGCCTGGTCCGCCAGCGCGAGGA
>Ga0137457_1000144_pt1 | contig 18648 bp, 24 predicted proteins | sample EasRivERMGT630_2_FD_102321 | JGI IMG/M metagenome (GOLD analysis project Ga0137457, IMG submission 102321) | Soil microbial communities from meander-bound floodplain in the East River, Colorado, USA - East River MetaG ERMGT630_2 | ecosystem: Environmental > Terrestrial > Soil > Floodplain ...
CCTCGCCGCGAAAAGAACTCGGAGAGTAAATGACCGCGATCCCGATGACGGCGGCCGCACCGCGTCGTCGGTCGCCGCAGCCCTTCACCGTCGCCCACTTTCGGGCCTGGGCCCGAGAACTGGAACTTGATACTGGCCAGCCGTGGGTCGTCGAGCCGTTCTTCGAGGCGTTCCTCGAGGACTACTTCGCCGGAATCCCCGAATGCTGGCTGCTCGTCCCTGAAGGCAACGCCAAGACGACCTCGCTCGCTGGCCTCGGCGTCTACCTGCTGGAGTTCCGCCCGCGTCCGTCCATCCCGTGGGCCGCCAGTTCCCGCGATCAGGCCGAGATCGGCTACCGCCAGGCCGAGGGTCTGGTCCTCGGCTCGCCCCGGCTCAAGGCGTTCCTCAAGTGCCAGGAGGGATACCGCCGGATCAAGAACGAACTCGGCGGTCGGCTCCAGGTGTTCGCCGCCGACGACGGCACGGGAGACGGAATCATCCCGTCCGACTGCTTCATCGACGAGCTCCACCGTCACAAGAACCTCAAGTTGTACCGGACCTGGAGCGGCAAGCTCCAGAAGCGTGGCGGGCAGCTGGCCACGATCAGCACGTCGGGCGAGCCGGGCACCGAGTTCGAGCAGACACGCGAGCGGATCCGGCAGCAGACCCCGACCATCGAGCGCCGTCCGGGCTACGTCCACGCTCGCTCGGCCCGGATCGCGCTCCACGAGTACGCGGTTCCCGAGGACGGCGACGTCGAGGACATGGCCACCGTCAAGCTGGCCAACCCGTTCAGCGGGATCACGGTCGAGAACCTGGCCGAGAAGTTCGACACGCCGACGATGACCATGACCCATTGGCGGCGGATGGTCTGCAACCTGCCCACCCGCGACGAACATGCGGCGATTCAGGAGGCGGAGTGGCACGACGCGGCAACTACCGATGAGATCCCCGAGGGCGAGTCGGTGTGGCTTGGCCTGGACGTGGCCTTCAAGTGGGACACCACCGCGATGGTCCCGCTCTGGATGCCCGATCCGCCGAAGCGTCTGTTGGGTCCAGCCACGATTCTGGTCCCACCCCGTGACGGGTCCTCGCTCGAGGTCGATGAGATCAAGCGGTCGGTCGTGGTCATCCACCAGCGCAACCCGATCCACACCGTGGTCATGGACATCAGCCGCGCCGAAGACCTAGCCCAATGGATCAGCGACCTCGGCATCACCATCATCGACCGGGCCCAGACCAACTCGTTGGCCGTGGAGGACTACGAACGCTTCATGTCAGCACTGCGCAACGGTTGGCTCCAGCACTCGGGCGATGCCGGCCTGACCCGCCACGCCCTGAACGCGGTGGCCCGCGTCCTGCCCTTCGGTGACGCCCGCTTCGATCGCGTGTCGCAGACGCGGCAGGGCGGCAACCAGGAACTCCGGGTGATCGACGCCCTGACCGCGGCGGCGATGGTCAACGCCGCCGCCTCGGCGCCGGTCGAAGAGTCGGGCGAAGTCCTCTCCGCATGGGAGTAATCGACACCCTTCGGGGCTGGTTCGTGCCCGAGCCCGAGTCTCGGTACCTGGACTATGGGCTCGACTACGCCAACCTCAACGGCCAGCTGTACCCGTTGCTCAACCTCACGATGCCCGACGGCAAAGAGGAGGAGATCGAGAGCAACTTCCTGTCGTACATCCGGCGGGCGTACAAGGGCAACAGCGTCGTCTTCGCCTGCATGGCCACCCGGCTCAACCTGTTCACCGAGGCGCGGTTCCAGTACCAGCGGCTGGTCAAGGGCCGGCCCGGCGACCTGTTCGGAGACGCCAGCCTCGAGATCCTCGACCACCCGTGGCCCACCGGCAGCACGGCGGACCTTCTGGCCAAGGCGATCACCGACGTCGACCTGGCTGGCAACTTCTACGCCACCCGCCGCCGCAACCAGATCATTCGACTCCGCCCCGACTGGGTGACGATGGTGCTGGGCACCAACGACCCCGACGTCACGGCCCACGACATCGACGCCGAGTTCCTCGGGATCATCTACTACCCCGGTGGCGAGCATTCCGGGTCGGACCCGGAGTACCTCCAGCGCCGTGAGATCTGCCACTTCGCCCTGTACCCCGACCCCGAAGCCCACGTCCGGGGCATGAGTTGGATCACCCCGATCGTGCGCGAGATCATGTCGGACAGCGCCGCCACCGTCCACAAGGAGAAGTTCTTTGAGAACGGTGCCACCCCGAACCTCATCATCAAGCGCCCCGACGCGCCCTCGCCCGAGCTCTTCCGCCAGTGGCGCGACCTCCTCAACGAGGGCCATGCCGGCGCGGCCAATGCTTACAAGACCCTGTACCTCACCGCCGGGGCAGACGCCACGGTGGTGGGTCGAGACCTCCAGCAGTTGGAGTTCAAGGCCACACAGGGAGCTGGCGAGACGCGGATTGCTGCTGCCGCTCGGGTCCATCCCGCGGTCGTGGGTCTGTCCGAAGGGATGCAGGGAGCCTCACTGAACAGCGGCAACTTCGCCGCCGCCCGCCGGCTGGTGGCGGACGGCTTCGCTCGTCCCGCCTGGCGCAACTTCGCCGGCGCGATGGAGACGCTGGTGCCGCCGCCGTCTGGCACCCGTCTGTGGTTCGATGACCGGGACATCGGTTTCCTGCGCGAAGACCGCAAGGACGCGGCCGAGATCCAGCAGATCAAGTCGTCCACCATCCGCCAGCTCATCGACGGCGGCTTCCTGGCCGATTCGGTCGTCAAGGCGGTGGAGGCCGAGAACATGAACCTGCTCAAGCATTCGGGCCTGTTCAGCGTCCAGCTTCAAGAGCCGGTCGACCCGGACGCTCCGAAGCCTGAGCCACTCGTTCCCGCAAACGGGAAGACCACCATCCCCACGGAGGCAACTCCCGCATGACGCTCCAAGACCTCAAGGCGCTCCCGCCTGCCCGTCTCCCGTTCCCGGTCACCCGTGCCGTCGGCACCAAGGTCGAAGCCCGCGCCGAGGGCGACGGGATGCCGACGATGCGCGGCCACTTCTCCACGTTCAACGACTGGTACGAAGTGGACTCGGTGTTCGAGGGTCACTTCCTCGAGCGGGTCGCGCCCGGCGCGTTCAAGAAGACGATCGCCGAAAGCCGTTCCTCGATGAAGGTGCTCTACGACCACGGCCAGGACCCTCAGATCGGCAACAAGATCCTCGGTCCGATCGCCGAGCTGCGCGAGGACAAGGTCGGCCCCTACTTCGAGGTGCCGCTGTTCGACACGTCGTACAACCGCGACCTCGCCCCCGGCCTGGAGGCGGGCGTCTACGGCAGCTCGTTCCGCTTCAACGTCGAGAAGGACGTGTGGGACAACTCGCCGGACCCCGCACCCCATAACCCGGCCGGCATCCCCGAGCGGACGATCACCGAGGTCCGCAACCATGAGTTCGGCCCGGTCACCTTCCCGGCCAACCAGAAGGCCGACGTCACCGCCCGGTCCACCACCGACACCTACTACCAGCGTAGCCGCGATCCCGAGTCCTACGAGACGCTGCTGCGATCCGCCCAGGTCACCCGCACTTCGGAACTGCCCGAAGCCGCACCCCCGCCCGACGAGCCGCCGGCCGACACTCCCGAAGAGGAGCCGTCGCAGCTGGACACTCCAGGGTCCGAGCCAGAGCCGGACGCACCGGCCGAAACCCCCGAACCCAGGAGCACTACCGTGCAGTACGAAACTCTGGAGGCCAAGACTTCTCGGGTGAACGAGCTCAAGGAAGCCCTTGAGCGTCTGTCCAACGAGACGGTCGGCGTCTTCACTCCCGAACAGCAGGCCCGCTGGGATGCCGACAATCAGGAGCTCGACGCCCTGAACGCCGACGTCAAGGCGTGGAACACCCGCCAGGCGCGGCTCATCAGCTTCAAGGCTGACGAGGTCGAGACTGGCGAAGATCGTGGTGTCCCGGCCAAGCCGAGCCCGGATGTCAACGTGATCGTCCGCAACAAGCGCGACATCTACAGCGACCAGACCCCCGAGGCCCGGAGTGCCGAGCATCGGCTGGAGATCTTCCGCGACGACGCGATGCGCGCCGTCGAGGTCGAGTCGTTCCCGCAGATCGCCGACACGGGCGCCCAGGCGTCCCGCGACAAGATTGCGGACCTCCTCGACAACCACGACTCGCCCGACAAGGAGCTGGCCCGCCGGATCAAGTACACCGGCAGCCCGGTCTACAAGCGGGCGTTCAACAAGTTCCTCAAGAGCATGGGCGGCCAGCTGTTCCTCACTCCCGAGGAGCAGCGAGGCACGGCCCTCGCCGTGGGCGTGGACGCGACTGGTGGATTCACCGTCCCGTTCGCGTTCGACCCGACGATCATCGCCATCGGCTCGTGGTCTGGTGCGGTCAACCCGTACCGCCGCGTCTGCCGCGTGGTGCCGATCGTTGGCACCGACACCTGGAACGCGCTGACGTCCACCGCCGTCGTGGCGACCCGGACGACAGAGGCGGCCGCCGCGGTTGAGCAGGGTCCGACCTTCGCCCAGCCGCAATACATCGTGACCCGCGTTCAGGGTCAGATCACGGCCTCGTTCGAGATGTTCCAAGACCGCGCTGACCTCGGCTCCGAGATGGCCACGCTCATCCAGGAAGCCAAGGACAACGAGGAAGAGAACTCGATGGCCGTCGGCGCGACCGCCGCGGCGAACATCGGCGTCGGCCCGGTCAACGGCACCTCGGGCGCCTACACCTCGATCACCACGGCCACCTCGGTCACCCTTGCGGCGGCTGACGCGGACGCGGTTGAGGCGGCGCTTCCGGTCCGCCATCGGTTCGGTGCGCAGTGGTTCCTGAACCGCCTGTCGATCCGCAGGTTCCAGACGCTGGAGACCGCGGGTGGCAAGCTGTTCGGTGGCCAGCAGTACCAGGCCGTCGGTGTCCCCGAGCTCGACCGCGCCGGCAACACCGGCCTCCGCCTGCTCGGCTACCCGGTCAACGAGTCTCCGTCCCTGCCAACGGCTCAGACGGCCAACATCGTCATCGGGACGCTGCTGGCCCCGCAGAGCTACGTCATCGTTGAGCGTGTCGGAATGAGCGTCCAGTTCATTCCGTTCATCCTCAACTCGTCTGCCCTGGCCACCGGCCAGCAGGCCCTCTACTTCCTGTGGCGGAACACGGCCAAGCCGATCAACGTCGACGCTGGCCGAACGCTCCGCTACCTGACCTAGTAGCGGGTTCCCCGGAAACCCCGAAAGGGCCGGCGGGAGACTTCCCCCTCCCGTCGGCCCGCCCCTCTCAGGAGAACCACATGGCCAAGGCTGCGCAATACACGGTCACCGAGTCGTTCGTTACCACGATCAACGGCAAGGAGGTCGAGTACCACAAGGGCGAAACCGTCGAGCCCGACGACCCTGCCCTCAAGCGGGCGCCGCTCCACTTCGAGCCGCTCATCATTCGCGCCCGGAGCGTTGAGCAGGCCACGGCCGCACCCGGCGAGAAGCGAGGCGCCTGATGGCCAACTACACCGGCATCGCGGCCACCACCGCCGCGGTCGCCAACCGATTCGTCACCACCACCAACATGATCGTCGGGGCCTACACCATCGCCAACGCAAGTCCGGTGTGGCAGGGCGGCTGCCTGGTCACGATCACCCACACCAGCGTCACCGGCACTGACACCCTCGGCACCATCACCATCGTCGGCACGGGCGTCGACAACCAGCCGCTGTCCGAGACGATTACCCCGCTGGCCGACGCCGTGGCCACCAGCACCAAGGCCTTCCGCACCGTCACCTCGGCGACAGGCGCCGGCTGGGTCATCAATACCGGCAACGACACCCTCGTCATCGGCTGCGCCGCCGGCTCCATCGCCGCGGTCGGATCTGGCGTCCTGTACGGCATCGTGGTGAACACGACGGCCGCCGCTGCGATCACCGTCTCCGACTCCAAGCGAACGATCGCCACCCTGGCGTCGAGCATCGCCAACGGCCACTACCTGTACGGCCCCGGCGTCGAGTTCGCCGGCTTCCTGCGGGTAGCCACCACCAGCACCAACGACATCACCGTCATCCACTCGGGCAGCCTGCCGGCCTCCATCGCCTGATGCCCGTCCTCCTTGAGCCGACCCACCACTGGGTCTGCCCCAACTGCCCGGCCGAGTCGGTCACCCGCGAGGCGCGGCCCCACTCGCAGTTCCACACCTGCCCCGGCCTCAAGGGTCTGTCGGCCCCGATGGTCGAGGCCGGCGTCCGGGTCGAGGTCCGCCCGGTGGAGCGGGACGATTACGTCGGCAGCGAGAAGGTTCAGACCGACGCCGAAGGCCGCCCGTGGATGGCGGTCGTCACCAAGCGGAACGATGGCGAGGACCGAGCGGTCCTGGCACCGTCCGCCACCATCGCCGCTAGGAGTTAGTCATGGCCTGGTCCGCTTCCAAGGTGTTCATGGCGCTGATCGAGGATGCCCTCGAGAACACCGACGCCAAGAACCTGCTCACCGACACGCACAAGGCTGCGCTGTACGACAACGACATCACCCCCGACAACACGGTCGCCACGGCCAACACCGTCTTCAACGCCGGCCAGTGGACGTCGGCCGGCAACGAGGTCTTCGACGCAGCTGAGTGGGCGACCGGCGGCGTGGCGCTGACCGGCGTCACCAGCGCATTCGCCTCGACGACCTACACCTTCGACGCGGCCAACACGAGCTCGGGCGCCTCGGCTACCCTGGCCGCGGTCTTCGGCTGCCTCGTCTACGACGACACCGTGGCCGACCGGGGCATCTGCTACAACTACTTTGGCGGCTCCAACAGCGTCACCGACGGCACGTTCACCGTGATCTGGCACACGAACGGCATCTTCACCGCGACCGGCTAGGTGGCCACCTGCACCCTCGTCCAGAAGATCAGCACCACCACGGCGGGAGCCAAGACGACCACCACCGCGGCGCCGGCCATCGGCGACCTGATCGTGGTCGTCGCCTACAACAGCGGGCGGACCGCTGCCCAGGCCCCGACCATCACCGACAGCCAGAGCGGGACGTACACCCAGGTCCAGTCCGGCACCAAGAACAGCAGCGCCGACTCCCACTGGATCTTCATCCGCACCACCCTGATCGCGGCCACCACCTCCACGACGTACACCTCCACCCCGGTGGCGACCGACACCGGCGGCGGGCTGGCGGTGTACCGGGTGGCGGGCATGACCCTGACCGGCGCCAGCGCGGCCCGACAGGTGGGCAAGCAGGACAACGCCTCGACGGGCACGCCGAGCATCACGATGCCGGCGGCCATCCTCACCGCCAACGCGTGCATCGGCATGGTGCATACCACTCAGACGGGAACGACCAACACCGCACCGCCGACCGGCTGGACCGAAAGCGCCGACTCGGGCTACGGCACCCCGTCGAGCGGCACCGAGATCGTCCACATCAACTCGGGCGAGACGCTGACCACGGTCCCGTGGACGGCGGCTACCACGTCGGCCTTCGGGTCGATGATCGTGGAGCTCGACACGTCCGTCCCGCCGCCACGTCGCAACCCCTTCATCCCTCTCCTCTCTAACTAGGAGCCCCGATGGCCGGTCATGTCTACAGCGTCACGATGCAAAATCAGACCATCGTGGCCGACGCCACGCTCGTCTTTGTCCGGGCTGCGGCGGCGGTCGGCACCCGTGGCTCCATCCTTGAGATCCACCGGGCGTGGGTCAACCAGCAGGCCACCGAAGTCTCCGACCAGTTGGGTGTCATCTTCGGCCAGAAGGCGACCGCCTTCGGGACGTACACCTCGACCACGCCCTCGCCCCACCAGGTCGGCGGTGCGGCGTCCGGCATCGCGGGCGGGACCGCAGGAGCCGCAGCCACGTCGGGCACCGACGCCAGCGCCGAGGGTGCGGGAACGGTGACCCCAATCATCTATGAGGGCTTCAACAACCTCAACGGCTGGCTGTGGGTGCCGACCCCGGAGGAGCGGCCCATCGTCGGGCCGGACATCGCGGTCATCGTGAAGATCGTCGGAACGCCTGCCACGCTTACGAACTGGTCCGCGGGGATCACCTTCCAGGAAATCAACTAGAGGTCGGCCATGCCCGGCCTGTTCCGTCGATACCCGCACCCACAACAGCGGACCCCGAAGGCCCAGCCGCCATCAGGCGGCGTCTCGACCAACGCCCCGGCTGGCCTGGCTACTGCGGCCTTCACCGGCAACAACGCAGCGGCCACCATTGCGGCGTCGGCGCTGCTGGCCACGGTGGCGTTCGGCGCCCACAACGCCAGCATCCAGGTCCAGCCCAAGCCGACCGCGGCGACGATCGTCCTCACCGGGCAGGGCGTCGACGCGACGATTCAGACAACCGGCGGGCTGGCGACGATCAGCTTCGCGGCCCAGGGCAACGACGCCACCGTCGCGCCCAACACCGGCTCGGGTTCCGTCGTCTTCGGGGCCCACAACGCCACCGTCATCTTCTCCCGACTGGCGGATGCCGGTCATGCCACGGTCGCCTTCACCGGCCGTGACACCGATGCCACGGTTGCCCCGACGGGCGGCCTGGCTACTGTCTCCCTCGTCGGCCAGGACGTCGACGCCACGGTGGCGCCCACTGGCGGCCACGCGACGATGGCGTTCGCGGCCCTCGATGCCACGGTCGACATCAGCAGCTCGGCGACGAACGCCGCGGCCGAGCTGGCGACCGTTGCCTTCGCCGCCAACGACACTGACGCGGCGGTCAATCCATCAGCCGGCGTGGCGGGGATCACCCTCTCCTCGAACACGCCGGCCCCCTCCGTCAATCCCAGCGCCGGCCTGGCGACCGTCGCCTTCTCCGCCCTCAACGCTACTGTCGACACGGCGTCGGTCACCAATGCGGCTGCGGGTCATGCCACCGTCGCCCTGGCCGCGAACGGCACCGATGCGACGGTTGCCCCGTCTGCCGGGTCAGCGGTCATCGTGGTGGCGGCCAACGCGCCGTCGGCGTCGGTGTCACCGTCCGCTGGCTCGGCAACGGTGGCCTTCGCGGCGAACGCCGCCACCGCCTCAACCTCGAAGGACGCGGCCGCCGGTCATGCGGCCGTCGTCCTCACCGCCAACGGATCGACGACGACCGTCGCCCCGACTGCCGCCCACCCCACCGTCGCGTTCGCGGCGTATGACGGAGGGGCGTCAGGACGAACGGACTCGGGCGGCATCCCGCCGGGCTTCGGTGCGGACCTGGCCGTCCCGACCGGATCAGCTGATAGCCACCCGCCGACTGGCTCGGCCACCGCTTCACCGCCTAGCGGCTCGGCGTCTCACTCCGTGCCGACTGGCTCGGCGACTCACGACATACCGGAGAGCTGATGAGCAACACCGTCAGGGTCTACGTCGAGAACAGCGACGAGGTCCTAGCCACCAACCACTCCGGGGCTGGCGCCGTCGTCCAGATCCAGTCGGCGACCACCGAGGACGGCGCATTCGGCGACATCGGCACCGTCGCTGTCGTCAGCCAGGTCCGCGCCTACTCCTTCGCTGATGCGGCCGGCGACGAGTCGACGTGGTACCGATATCGGTTCGAGACGTCAGGCGGGGTCAGCACCTCTTCCTGGCTTGCTCCGTTCCAGGTCGGGAAGGTCGGCTACTGCGACCTCAACGACGTGAAGCAGCGGCTCGACCGCCTGACCGGGACGGCGGACGACGAGCTCTTCGCCGAGTACATCGACGAGGCCACCGACTACATCAACGGCCACATCGGCCGCTCCCTCATTGACACCGGAACCGTCTATACCTTCGACGGGTACTCCGCCACGCATGGCGGGACGTGCCTGCTCGTTCCCAGGGGTGTTCGCTCCCTCAGTCTCGTAGAGACTTCCGCGACCACTGGTGGCAGCTTCACCACTGTCACCTCGACCGACTACCTGTTGCGCCCGACGACGCAAGATAGATCCCCTGGATGGCCCGCCACGGAACTGTGGCTGGTGGACAACGCCACCAGCCTGCACACGTTCCCTCGCGGGTACGCCAACGTCCGGCTGACCGGCACGTTCGGCTTCTCCCCGATTCCTCGTCGGATCGAGGAGGTCGCGCTGAACCTCGTGGTTCGGATGTACGCCAGCCGACAGGCTGGCCAGAACGACATGCTCGGCGCCGGCGGCGACGGCGGCCAGCCGATGGTGTCCTCGTTCCTGTCGCGGCGTGACCGCGAGACGCTGGACAAGTTCACGCCGATGCTCGCCGCATGAGCTGGGCTGGTGCCCTGACCGCGCTCGAGGTTTGCCTGAACGGGGCGGCCGCTTATATCAACGCGCTCGACACGGGCAAGGAACCCTTCGAGTGCAAGCGGGGCGAGCCGTTCAGCCCGCTCAAGCGGCAGGTCCGCTACTGGTACCTCGGTGACCAGGAGGCCCGCAACACCCTGACTGCTGAGAACGTGGACGAGAAGATCATGGTCCGCTGGTACTGGCCGGTCCTCAACCGGGACGACCGCTGGGTCAGCGACCTCGAGGTCCAGGTCCGCGAGGCGAACCGCGCCACCCACGCTGCCATCTATGCCGACGACCACCTCGGCGAGAACGTCACCGCCACCCGCATCGACGAGACGACGACGGCCTGGCAGCAGGTCAACGAGGCGTGGATTCGCGTCCTGTCAATCCCCATCCGTCTGGAGATGGTCGACGTCTCGGTCATCAGCAACTAGGAGAACCACATGGCCAAAGAATCCGGCATGGGCGACAACTTCTACATCGGTGGCTACAACCTGAGCACCGACGTCAGCGCCCTCGACACCATCGCCTGCCGTCGGGCGGCCTTGGACGTGACCTCCATCGACAAGTCGGCGCCCGAGCGCATCAGCGGCCTGCTCGATGGCGAGATGTCGTTCAGCACATGGTTCGACACGGCCACCGACCTGGAGCACGCCGCCCTGTCCACCCTGCCCACCACCGACCGGACGGCCATGTACTTCCACGGCAGCGTGGTCGGCAACCAGGCCGCCGCCCTCAACGGCAAGCAGATCAACTACGACTGGAACCGCGGCCAGGACGGGTCTCTGGCCGGCACCATCCAGGTGCTCGGCAACGGCTCGCCGGTGGAGTGGGGCATCGAGCTGACCAACGGCGCCGAGCTGTTCGCCAGCTCAGGCGCGGGCACCCACTTCGACCAGACCACGGCCTCGACCGCGTTCGGGGCGGTGGCCACCCTCCAGGTCTTCTCCCTGTCGGGCACCAGCGTCACCGTCGCCGTGCAGGACTCGGTGGACACCACGCCCGCCAACTTCTCGAACATCACCGGCCTGGCGTTCACCGCGGTCACGGCTGGCGCAGGACGGGGTGAGCAGCGGTTGGCGACCGGCACCACGGCCACCATCCGGCGCTGGGTCAGGGTCAACCTGACCGGCACCTTCACCAACGCGACGATCGCCGTCGCCTTCACGCGGTTCACCGCAGCCCAAAGTTAGGAGTCAGCACTCATGGCAAAAAGTTCGGGCATAACGACTACGTACTCAGTCGACGACGGCGCCGGCTCGCTTCAGAACATCAGCACCGGTGTCCTCTCGTTCGACATCAGCACCCCCCGCGGCAACGCGGACATCACTGGCCTCGACAAGAGCGCCATCGAGCGGATCCTGCTCCTGGCCGACGGTCAGGTCACGATCAACATGCAGTTCGACCCGACCGCCACGACCGGAACCCACACCGTGTTCCGCACCATGTCGTCCACCAGCCAGACGCGGACGGTGACGATCGTCGTCAACAGCACGCCGCCGGCCACGCTCACGATGGAGATGATCTGCACCGAGTACACCCTCAACCGTGGCTCGGACGGCAACCTCACCAGCACCGCCACTCTGCTGCTTCAGAACGGCACCGCACCAACCTGGTCGTAAGACCCGCACACCCACGAAGGGAGCTCCATGTTTGGGCTACACCGTTCCTGTTCGGACGACCGAGTTTGAGTTTGAGGACGGCGACCTCAAGGGCCTAGTCGTCACGCTCCGGGCTAACCCCCCGCTCGACGACTACTTCGATCTGGTCGAACTCGCCGACAAGGCGGAGAAGGCCACGGGCCTCGAGCCCGTCCGTACCCTGCTGCGCGAAGTGGCGCGGGTCGGGCTCGTCGGCTGGAACCTGGAAAACGGATCGGGCCCGGTGCCCGCCACCCCGGAGAACTTCACCAGTCACCTCCCGCCCGCTGACGGGATCCGGCTGGTCAACAAGTTCCTCTCGGAGATCGGCGGGCTGCCGGGCCCTTTAGCCACGCCATCCGCAAATGGAAAGCGGTCGGCAAAGCGCCCGGCGTCGAGCCGCCGCCCGAGCTCGTCAAGGCGCTCGTGATCGAGCGCATCGCCGCCAAGTACCACCTGCCACCGCACGAGGTGGCGCAGTACGACGCTGACTTCTACCTGCGCCACCTGACGATCATCGAAGAGGCGACCGATGGCTAAGGGTCCGCTCGAGATCACCGTGACGGGCTCTGGCTTCTTCTTCACCGGCAACCCGGTGGGCTGGGTCCACATGTCCATCTACGACATGCTTCAGGAGGTGGCCGAGGTGGGTGCCTCGGCCGCGGCCAGTCAGCTGTATCCGGGCCACGGCGTTCTGACCGGAGAACTCCAGGCGTCGATCACTCCGCAGCTGTCCATCGCCAGCAGGCGCGCCATCTTCAAGGGCCGGGCACGTGTCATCCAGGGCGCCCGCGGCTTCGAGCCGGTGCGGTACTACGGATGGAAGATCGAGAAGAAGTACAAGTACATGACCCCGGCCGCTCGGGCGGCTGAGTCTTACGCCAGCAGCCACGCCTCGACCTTCGCCTCGAACTGCGCGAGAGGGCTGGAGCGGTAATGCCAGCCCGCGTAGGCATCAGCTTCGAGGGCACCGATAAGGTCAGCCCTCAGATCAAGTCGATCCATAGTGGAATCCAGGGGCTGGCGGCCGGAGCCAAGTCGTCCATCCTGACCGGCGTCGGGCTGGGCGCTGGCATTACCGCCTTCAACCTCATGGGGCGGGCGGTCAGTGTTGCCACCGACTTCCTCAAGGATTCGATTCAGGCCGCCATCGACGACGAGGCATCGGTCGCCCGTCTGACCGCCGCCCTCCGCGCCAACGTCCCGGCGTGGGACGGCCGCACTGACTCCATCGAGCGAACGATCGCCGCCGGCCAGAAGCTCGGCTTCACCGACGACGAAACCCGTGAGTCACTCACCCTGCTGTCAGCGGCTACCAACGACGTGGCCAAGGCGCAGGAACTGCACACGACCGCGATGGACCTGGCTCGCTTCAAGGGCATCAGCCTGGCGGCCGCGAGCGAGGCGTTGGTCAAGGTCGAGTCGGGGCGGTATCGGCTGCTCGCCTCCCTCGGCATCGTGCTCCGAGAGGGCGCCACCGCCACCGAGGCATTGGCTGCCGTCCAGGCGGTGGCATCTGGTTCGGCCGAGGCGTTCGGCGATACGACGGCAGGCGCGATGCTGGCGGCGCAGATCGCCTTCGAGGAAACGGGCGAGTCGATCGGGCGCGAGTTCCTGCCGGTCATCAGCGAGTTGGCGAGGGTGACCCGCGACGACGTGGTGCCGGGCCTCAACGACCTGTTCGACGCGGTGAAGCAGGTCCCGTGGGGCGACATCGTCGACGGCGTAATGGCCGTGTTCCAGCCGACCGCGGCGATGACCGACCACCTCGAGGCCCTCGCCGCAGCCGAGCGCCAGGCGGGCGAGGATGCCCGCGGCTGGATCATCGACATGCGCAACGCCGCAATCGCAGCCGAGGAGGCCGCGGTGGCGATCGGGGAGTCGCTCGGCGGCGCGCTTATCAGCGAGCTCAAGAGTTGGCATGACGAGACCCGTGCGGCTGCGCTCGACCAAGTTCTCGCCTATGCCAAGGGCATCCTCGACGGTCAGAGCAGCATTAGGGCGGCCTGGGCGATGGGGCAGAAACTGTCCGAAGAGGTGTGGACGCAGGGTGAGAAGGCGGCGTACCTCCACGGCGTCCTCCAATCCTCTCAGATGCTGGCCGGGATGAACGACCCACGCCCCGAAGTGTCCGAGTTTTGGCGGGCCATGAACGTCGAATACACCACCACCCTTCGGACGATGGGGCAGATCTCGACCAGCGGTGGCCTCGTCGTCGTGAACAACCTCGTGACCAAACTGCGGGAAGGCGTGAAGCCCGCGGGCACCGCCGGCACCGATACGGGCGCCTCCTACAACACCGGATTGTCCTCCGCTCCGAAGACAGGGGGGACGATCCTCAAGGGCGTAGCCTTGGCGCAGACCAGCAACATCGCCGGCTTCTGGACGGCGGGCAACAACGCCGGCAAGTCATACGCCGCCGGCCTCGCCGCGGCGTCCAGCGCGGTCAAGTCGTCGGGCACCATCCTCAAGAACGCCGCCACCTCGTCGATGAACTTCTCCGGGTCACCGCCCTACACCCTGTCCAAGAAGATCGGCCGCCTCGTCGGCGAGTCGTGGGCATCCGGGTTGTCGTCCAGCCTCCAGCGGGTCGCCACGCCCACCGCCGCGCTGCCAGGTGGCGGCATCGGGACCGGCCCCGCGATCGGTATGACACCCGGCGGCGGCGAGGGCGGCGTCATCCACACCCACGTCTACCTCGACGGCCGGCAGATCGCCGAGGCCGTCGACCGCCGCCACTACTACGGCGCCAGCAAGCACGCCCTCGCTCCGAGGGGATAGGAGAACCCAATGGCCGAAGGCATCATCCAATACACCCCCGGCTCGGGCGGCAAGGTCCACGCCTTCGACCGCACCATCGGCGCCAACACCGTCCAGGGCGAGGTCGTCGTCGTCGGCGAGCAGTACCTCCCCGCCTACACCGTGACCACTATCACCCCGATCAGCGCGGCGACTGCGGCCAGCCACGTCCTGCAGGTCATGGCCGGCGCCTCGCTCCGCCTGCGCATCCGCCGCATCGAGGTGGCGCAGATGGGCCTGGCCACGACCGGCGCCTTCTGCCAGTGGGCCGTCTACCGCCTGACCACGGCGGGAACGGGTGGGACGAGTATCACCCCCCAGCTGCTCGACCCCGCCGACTCCGCGGCGGGTGCCACGGCCATGACCCTGCCCTCGGCCAAGGGAACCGAGGGTGCCTTGATCTGGTCAGGCGCCTCGCCGATGACGCAGACCGTGACCGCCACCTCGCCAGCCAACCCGAAGATCCTCGACCTGACCTTCGACGCCCCACGCTCCAAGCCCATCCACGTCGCCGCTGGAACGAGCAACGGCATCGCCCTCAAGAACATCACTGCCATCGCCGCCTCGACCGTGGTCGTGACCTGCTGGTTCGACGAGAGCTCGTTCATCTAGATGGCCGGCGCCGGCATCCTGGCCACCACCCTGACGACACCGGCGACCCGCGTCCTGTCGGTGTTCGTCGGTGGCCTGGACGTGACCGGCGACGTGAAGTGGGACAGCCTGGTCGTCACCGACAGCGGGACCAACGCGAAGGGCACGGCTGACCTGCGCATCGAGCGGACGCCATCCGCGGTGACCGAGATCACCGATCAAGCCCTGGTCAGGGTCTACGACCACTCGGCCAGCGGAGGTGAGGTCTTCCGGGGTTTCGTCCGCGCCCGCCGCCCGTCGCAGGATCCGATGTACGCCTACTTGGAGCTGATCGCCGACGACCTGACCACCCTGCTCGACGACACGATCATCGACATCGAGCTGCGGCAGCCAGAGACGGCGCAGGCCCGGCTCGGGTACCTGTGGGGCAAGTACGGCGGGGCCTACCTCTCGGGCGACTTCAGCTACGTCCAGTCGGTCGGTTCCACCTTGCCCATGCAACGGTTCGATACCTTGACCCTGCGGAACGGGATCGAGATGACCCTGGCTCAGGCCAGCTCGACGGCGGACTACTACGTCGACATGCTCGGCAAACTCCACGTCTTCGAGACGGAGTCGAACGACGCCCCGTTCAACATCGACGCCGACGCGCCGGGTGGCGGCGAGATCGCGCCACACGACCTCGACCTCGAGCACGACAGCCAGACCTACTACAACCGGGTCTTCGTCAAGGGCGCCAGCTCCGAGGCCTCGGACTTCTTTCAGGATGGGGCGGCCATCGCCGCCGCCAACGGGCTCGTCCGCACCGGCGTCATCCAAGGCCCGGACATTACGACCATCGAGATGGCGCAGGCGCTGGCCGACACCTACCTCCAGCGGGTGAAGGCGGCCAAGCCCCGCGGCGTGTTCACCGCCACCAGCCCCGACGACGGCTGGCGGGCGGGGCAGAACGTCGAGGTCACCAGCGCGTCGCACGGCCTGACCGACGAGCCGTACCGCATCGCTCGGGTGACGACCCGCGTCCTCACGCCGGGCCCCGACCTCAAGCGGCACTACACCGTCGAGTTCGGCGGCGCGCAGGCCGGAGCCGGGATCGACGGGGTGACGCCGCTCATTGCCGGGTCGACGGCCGGGATCTACACCCTCGACCAGATCGGCAACTCGCTCGTCGCCGCCGCCGCCGTTGCCGAGTCGGGCGCCATTGGGCCGGTCATGCGGCGCTGGATCACGAGCGGCATCTACAACTCGGACTTCATCGCTCCGCCGCCAGGTCCCGACGCCCCGATCGACGACGACACAAACCCGCTGCCGTACTGGAGCATCTCACTCGGCTCGAACCCGGAGAACAATGTCATCTCCTCGGTGGCCGCCGACGTGGTCAGCGGGCGCCGGCTCCGGTGCGAGATCATCGGCGGTACGGGTACCGCCAGCAAGCAGCTCGGTCAGTTGTCACCGATTCATGGGTCCGCTGGTGGCACGACCCCGTATGTCGTCAGGGCGGTCGTCACGAACGCCGGAGGCACGACCTCCGCCAATCTGTCTGCCCAACTCGCCGTGATCTATCACCAAGTTGGACAGCTCGATGGGTCGGGCAACCTAGCGTACCCAAGCACTGGGACGACCGGGTCCGACACCATCACACTCTCGGCGCTCGGTGCTGGAGGGACCGCCGTCCTTGTCGCGGTTCCGAACGCGGGAGTCATTCCGAATGACGCCTACTTCATGTCGGTCCAGCTTCAACTGACTCGGGCGTCGAGTACGGATCTTGGTGCCATCGAATGGTCCGATGTTTGGGTCGATCGGGACGATATCTTGAAGGGCGCGGTCGCCACTCGTTCGGGAACTCAGACGATCACGGACTCGACCTGGACGCCCATCCAATACAACGGGACGGATCTCGCCGATCCACTCGGTTTCCACGATCCGAGCACGAATAACACCCGCTTCACGGTTCCGATGGGGCTGGGTGGTCTTTATCAACTCGTCGGCCAGTGCTACATGGGCAACACGACGCAGGAGGTGTGGGCTGGGTGGGCCAAGAACGGCGCCGCGGTTGCGAATCAGGATCTGGGAACCGATCGAGAGACGCCGGACGGTGAGACCGTTCGGTTTCAAGTCACGACCTATATGGAGCTCGCCGACGGTGATTACGTCGAGTTTCTGGTCCTCCATGTTCATGGTGCGGACTTGACCTACGGGTCCGGCGGCTGGGCCGCCATCCACTACCTGGGCGAGGCCGGCTAGAGTCCCCATAGGGCTCGCGCAGGCAGCCAACAGAAGAACGAGAACTACCAGCCCCGCCGCAAGGCGGGGCGGCTTCCGCTTTTCGACACGCAACCTGTCACGGTCCTCTGCCACGATGTTCCTGCTCTCGCCTATCGCCTTTTCGGGAGGAGAACCGTGCCCCACCTCTCCGCCATTCAGCAGCGCGAGCATGCGGGCCATCTCGGTCACACCATCACTTTACACCTGTCACTCAACAACACCGTGAATAGGGGCTTGACAACCGGAAGCCCACGCATTACGGTTGTCATCCAATGGGCACGAAAGCGGGCACACCCGAGCTCACGGCCGAGAAGATCCGGGCCGCCCTGGAACTGACCGACTACTCGGTCACCGCCGCCGCCCGCGTCCTCGGTGTCAGCCGCCAGACCGTCCACGCCCGGATGCGGCGCCACGGCATCGTGGTCAGCAAGCGCCTCCACGACGAGAGCGCGGCATGACTTGGATCGTCTGCCTGTTCATCGGCCACAGCCTCACCCGGTTCGCCACCCCCGGCGGCTGGCGCTGCCGGCGCTGCGGTCGGAAGGGACGGGCGGGATGAGCCGCCGCCGCTACTTCGCCTTCCTCGCCGGGTGGTTGGTCGCCTTCAACCTGCTCGTCGCGCCGTACCTACTGGTGCTCAAGTGACCGACCAGCTCGGCCTGTTCTACAAGGAACGCGGCATGGCCATCGTCGAGACGGCGGAGGCCATCCACTCCGACTGGATCGAGCGGGCGGACGACGCCATCCGGGAGCTGGCGGGCACCCGCTTCGCGTTCACCGGCGAGCCCATCCCGTTCACCGCCGAGGACGTCCGCGCTCGCGTCGGCCCGCCGGCTCATCCCAACTCGATGGGCGCACGAATGAACGCCGCCGCCAAGCGGGGCCTCATCGTCAAGGCTGGCACGGTCAAGGCGTCGCGGCCCGAGCGGCACGCCAACGAGATGCGGCTGTGGGTCGGACGATGAAGCAGGCGTACCGCCCCGACGACCCGTTGACCGGCGACGAGGTGCTCGACTTCGTTCTCCAGACGCTCCAGTGGGCAGCCGCCCTGGCGCTCCTGTTCGTGTTCGCGGTGATGACGCAGGCATGACCTCCCCCAAGAACGCCCGCTCGGTCAACGGCCGCCGCTTCTACACCTACCGCGGCCAGCAGGTCGAGAGCGTCACCTCCCTGCTCGGTGCCGGCTACCCAAAGG
>Ga0137457_1000145_pt1 | contig 18585 bp, 25 predicted proteins | sample EasRivERMGT630_2_FD_102321 | JGI IMG/M metagenome (GOLD analysis project Ga0137457, IMG submission 102321) | Soil microbial communities from meander-bound floodplain in the East River, Colorado, USA - East River MetaG ERMGT630_2 | ecosystem: Environmental > Terrestrial > Soil > Floodplain ...
GTAGTAGTTGAGCAAGTAAAAACGCTCACATCACTACAGGAAAAAGTAAATGAATTAAATGAACAGTTCAAAACAACTGACATTAACGATGAAAAGAAATTAAAAAATATAGGACAGGAGATTGTTGGAATTACGGCGCAGATCGACGCAATCAATAAGCTAAAGCAAGCGAGAAAACAAGAATCAGAGTTATCAGCCTTCGGTAAGGAACAATTAAAGAACGCGAAACAAGGAATACAAACTGAATTACCAGAACAAAAAGATAGTGCAGATATTGAAGCGTTTCCTGTACCTGAAATCACAGACGAACAGGTTGACGCCTACATGGCTCAATTAAAAAGAATAACTGATGCACAAGTCGCGGCTGGTATAACTGCTGTAAATGCACAGGGGGAAGTAATTGATTCCCAGGATCGCCAAATTGACAAGCAAGCAGAACAAGAAGCAAAAGCAAAAGAATTTGGAACCACGTTTGGCAATATAATCGGCGCAGCAATAAAAGGAGAAGAGAGTTTTGCAGATTCCATGAAGCGGATTACTAAAGAACTATTAAAACAGTTTTTAATTCAGGCCTTGGGCGCGGCTATTTCAAAATCATTTCAGACCGCTAAAAATCCAATTATAGGCGCAGCACTCGCAGCAGCTATGACAGGTATTGTGTCAGCTATGTTTTCTAAGATCGGTGGCGGTGGCGGTAAATCGGTAGGTGGTGGAGGTGGTTCAGCGGGTGGTTCAGAAAGCAACAGAGTAACACGGGAAAAAATAGACAATCGCCAGCAAATAGAACTCGGTGGCAAGTTCGTGGTGGCCGGGAAAGATATGCAAGTAGTGTTGAGTAATCAGAATGTAAGAAGTCAACGCACAGGATAATGGCACACGACGTTTTGGTATGGAAGATTGACACAAGCTACACCGGCTCATGGGTGGGTACTGGCGGTGGCAGTCCATATACTCTAACGGCTGACAATTTCCTGCACGTACAATTGGAGGACGGAACTGGTGTCCTTACAGTGGCCTATACGTCATCATCCGTAGAGGGTGCGGGAACAATCTATACTTCATCTTTAACTGAGGGGCCAAACTTATTTTTTGGGTACGACGGGGCCGCAACACTATTAACAGTCTCCCCTTACTATCAATTCTGTGACGGTACAGCATTACGGATGATAGGTACAAGTAACCTGTTCCCATATGCAACACTTTCCTTCAACGAAGGGGCGGCGGAGTGTGCTATCATCCCAGTTTGTGATCTTGAAATAGCAAGTGTGCCGGTAATTACCGATGCAAGCGGACCTATAACAGCAGACGGTGAGGTAACGGTATCAGCTACTTCTTCCAACGGTGTTATAAAATACGACCTCACTGATTTTGACTACGCCACCGAGGGTCAATTATCCCCTACATTCTCCGGCCTGTTACCAGGAGACTACACTGTTTACGCAAAGGATGAAGCTGGGTGTACCGATTCAATTGACATAAGTATTCCAATAACAGAAGTCTATGGCGTTAAGTACAGGTATGAGTTTGAGGATAGCACGGCCATGTCGGGGCGATTACACCGGGTAGATATCCTGGAACGCGCTTATGTGGGCGTGATGAATGAACCGGATTTTTTAGGTGGAGATCCGGTCCACATACGGTGGAATGGAGATGGCAACGATCCAAGCAAGCCAATTATCCCAACTGAATACATTGGTCAGGTTATACGCATGACGGTAGGTCAATACGCTGACCTATTCACGCAGGATGACAGGTTGTTTAAGATTCAGCATTACGTTGACGGTACGTTGTACTGGTCTGGATTCATCGCCCCTGAACTATACTCGGAGCCGTTCATTCACGAACCGTTTCCACTTGAGTTTACTGCCGTGGATGGGCTGGCGGAGCTGGCGAGTAAAGATTTTATAGATGAATCCGGGAATGTGTACAAAGGGGAGATCTCTGCCATTGTAGTCATTGCCGAGATCCTTAAAAAGTGCTCCTTAAAACTCAACATCCACCAGGGGATAAATGTCTTTGCCAAATTCGACATCGATGAGACGATTCCCATCATGGATGAAACGGATCCTACCGTCGATCCATTGGCGCTGTCATTTATTGATATGCGGATCTTTGAAGGGCTAAAGTGTAGCGACGTATTAAGTAGGATTTTAGAACCCTTCCGGGCGCAGATCTTCCAGGCGGAAGCTGTGTGGTGGATAGTACGACTATCGGATGCGGCTGGATCATTCGCTTACCGGGTGTTTGATTACTTAGGAGAATATCAAAGCAACTCCACGATTAATCCAACACAGAACTTAGACTTTCCTTCTATTACAAACAGAGGTTGCTGGACAGGATTATCTCAGTTGCTTTCGCATTTACGTCAATACGGTTATTTCTCTATCACGCACGATCCGGCGAGGGATAACAATCTAATCGATGAGGGACGTTTCGAACCGGAGGACATTGTCACCTTAGGATCAGGGAACGCCACCTTTAAAAATTGGAACTTCTTCATAGCTCAGGCGGGGGTTCAGCATGGTTTTGAGTATGTCAAAAACGGGGAATCCGAAGGAGCCGCGTTAATTTCTTACCGTTCGGCAGGATCCAGCCCACAAGCTGATAATAAACTGTATTCAATTCAAGTTCCCTTGTCACGTTTTAGCGGTGGGTATTTAAGATTGCAATTCCAATATTTAATACGGCCTTATTATAAAGACCTCCCTTATATCCGGTTAGGCTATTCGGTGAAGGTTTTCGATGCTGATCAGGCCATTTGGTTAAGTCCAGATTTTCCACCTGACTTTTCTAGGGCAAATGATACAGAGGAATTGATAAATGAAATTTACGTTACGCAGTTTTCGAGCTTCCAAAGTGTAGACATCACAGCCAGGGGAATGTTTACCAATACCCCTGATGGAGATCAGATGTATATGCTGATTACGTTCTATTCTCATAACCACTACGGGCGAGACTTCGAAGATATAGCCGACCTTAAAACGTTTTCCATATCAGACCACGATGTAAAAACCGGGCGTCATGTGTACGTTATTGACGACAGTGACAACACAAGAACCAATGAATACATATCAGAGGCGTCTACAGACGCTGAAAGTCTGCCAGATACAGTAAGGCCAACAGATTACGCGGGTGATTACTTGTGGCGAATAGGGAAGTCGTTTACAGTCCCCGGCACAGCGGCTACAACTTCACTTGTTGCAGATGTATTAATAGACAATTTAAGTGTAGGACTGTTCCCGCAAGCGGTAGTAAATGGGCAGACGGTTTATATCGAACCGCCTGAAGAAGTCATTTATGAATACGAGGTATCAACATTCATTCAGTCGAATTTGAATAAGACCGTTTACTTAGGCGATATGCCAATCTTTGACGATACCAACGCAGACATCGTGCATTACAACAATGAAAATTTAATCTATCGCGGATGGTTCAGGGATGCAGACGGTAACCCTACCTATAGATGGAAAAGAAAAGATGTAGACGAATATGAAAAGCTACTTCAGATCACCTTGGAGGATTATCGGGATCAGTTCTCAGTACCAAAGCGTAAACTATCTGGCACTTTCACCTCTGACATCCTATGGAGTTTCCTTAATGCGGCACAGGAACAGTTCGAAGGTTCCCGCTACCGGTTTATGACGATGGACTTTAACTGTAAACGGGCAGAGTACACCGTTGATCTGGTGCAGGTAGTAGTAGGCGCTGGCGGAGAGCCGCCGGTCGAAACTTCAGCGTTCGATATAGAGGAGTTTTCAGAGGCATACGACATATGAAAAAGTTAACCGATTTGACCGGGCAAAAATCCGGTAAACTCACAATTATTTCTTACTCACACCGAGTTGGTAGGCAAAACTATTGGATATGCGAGTGTGAATGTGGAACAACAAAGCCCATAAATCATAGGCATCTAATGGACGAATCAACCAAAAGTTGTGGATGCTTAAACGGTGAATTTCACGGTCTGTCTACAGACAAAATATACAAAGCATACCGTTCGATGCTATCAAGGTGTAATAATCATAAAGACAAAGATTATGCAAATTATGGCGGAAGGGGAATAAAGGTTTGTGACCGTTGGTCATCACCAACTCTTTTTATTCAGGATATGGGAATGCCACCAACGAAAACGCACACTCTTGATAGAATTGATGTCAATGGGAATTACGAGCCATCAAATTGCCGATGGGCTACTAGATTAGAACAAGAGAATAATAAACGGCGTAATGTTTATTACGATTATAAATGCGAAAGATTTACACTATCACAACTATCCAGATTGATTTCAATTCCTAGAAGCACGCTTGAGAATAGATTAAAAAGGGGATGGGATCAAAATAGGGTGTTTAACACATAGCATAATGCCAACGATAAAAATAGGAGAAGATGCAAAGGTGGAACGTACACTTTATTACAGTGACGGAACTACGCCGTTGCCATTGAGTGATTTAGTTTCATTGACCGGCCAAATTATTCAGTATAATAAAGTACTAGCTTCTTATGTGTTGAATACCGATGAAGAGATTGAAGAGGGTGACACTACAAATGAGGTGCGGATTCATGTGACGACCGAAATAAGTGAAAGATTCAAAGAGGGGGCGGTTTACTTCAGGTTAATCATGGGCAAGACAGACGCAACTTATATAGACGGTGTATTAAATGATATTGATGAATGGACTCCCTTTAGTGCAGAGATATGAACTTGGATTTGAATGTATTCTCAAGCAGTAATGCAGAACGGTTCGGTGATGAATCATTTGAGACTGAAGGAACATTTGATACGAATACATTTTCAAGCGACTCCACCACTCGCTATGAAGCTGATGAAGTAGGTGTAGGAATATTTGATGACACATTCGATTTTACTTTTGAGTAAATGGCACAGCTAGATAAAACGACGTACGAAGGAACTTATAACAGCGGGGTCTCTGGGTTATTCAAAGACAATACGACTAACGACATTGAAGCGGTTGATATGCGCTCCCTTGTTACGGATACAAAGGATTCTTTTTTGAATAAGACTGACGAATCTTACACCGCTCCATTCCCTCAGTTTACCACCTCAACAAGTACAACCGCTTACGTTGGCACTCCGAGTCCAGTTATTACCGCTTACGCTACAGGGCAGAAGTTCCAGGTAAAGATACACGCAACATCTACAGGGAGTGCAACACTGAATTTAAACGGGTTAGGTGCTAAGAAAATATTCACTGATCCCACTACACAGGCCGGAACGAATAATTTAGTAATCAATCAGATATACGTTTTCTTCTATGACGCAGCATTAGATAGCGCGGCTGGTGGTTTCTTGATGGTTGGTGGTGGAGCGAGTGTGTCCGATGCAAGCGAAACTGTCAAAGGTATAGTAGAAGAAGCAACCGATGCGGAAGTTTTAGCCGGGACCGCAACGGGTGGAACGGGAGCAAAGTTGTTTATCAGTCCAGCAAAGTTTCAAACGTTACGTTCGTTATCGCGTACAACAGCGGCGGTATCCGCTGGAACAATGAATTTAGATTTAACCAGCGGACGGGAACGTAAGTTTGAAAATCTGACAACGCAATCTTCAAATTTTGCGATTACATTTTCCAACGATACGAACGCCGAAATTTTTACCTGTGTGGTTTTTATAACAGGTGCGGTTGTAATTACTATGCCGTCATCGGTAGTTATGGAAGAAGATAATTCACGATGGACCAACGGTTCAAAACTATTAACATTAACAGGTGGAACGGCAAGCCCATTTGTATTATCGTGGTTTCGTATATCATCTACGCTGTTTGAGTTAAGAGCGTCAACTAAAATTTATACCTCGTGAGTTTGATTCAACACCATATGATGACTCATCGACGTATAGCGCCTACACGGGTACAAACTCTATATGCCGGGTTTAATAAAGCTACTCCGTGGAATCCTGTCTTAGGCATAACGCCTGTGCAGGGTAACCTTATGGTTATGATAATGTCAGCGAATCAAGATGATGATTATACTATAAGCGGGTGGACGCCATTTTTTGATGCTTCCCCATCTACTGGTATAGGCTGGTATAAATTTGCCGGGGCTGGTGAGTCTACTACCATAAACATAACATGGACGACAGGAGGCACAAGTCAAGGGGGCATCCATTATTATGAATTTTCAGGAGCGGACACTACGACACCTATTGCTTATGCGGCTGGGTCTGTGGGACTCACCAGCGTAACGTCTCTTGCGTATGGGGCACATGATATTCCACAAGGGACATTTGCAATACAACTAAATCACACCGGGGACAATGCGGTTACGGCATCTATAAATGATGGATACGCAATACTTGGAATCAGTGGTAATTCCGGGCAGCGTTCGCGTTCAGCGTATAAGAGTTACACACAAGGAGAGAACGGAGTTAATCCAACGTGGACATATAGCGCATCTGATGATTTTGCTATTTCTATTATTGGAATAAATGGATTAAAACAATAAAACAAAAAACATTAAAAATATGGCAACATCAATCACACCCGAACAAATGGTAGCATTAGAAAGACATCAGCGCCACAGAGATATAAGTACACAGTGGGTCAGGGATATTGCGACATTCCTGCGGCAGACGCCTAACGGAGATGTAACATGGGCACAAAAGCGAACCATTGCGGCGGGGGTATCGTTTCATCCCAACTCGCAGGATTATGCAGAGTGGATTACGCAAATGACAGCGACCTTGAAAGGGCAATCTGTCTGGAACGGGGTAGATGCGGAGATAACACCGGAGAACCTTGACGCAACGGTGGACTTCCTGGTAACAGGAAACAACTATGATGCAATGGCCAATGAGGTGTATACACTCCGAGCTACACGTATAGAATTCTAATATGGCAACCAAGAAGGCAGTACTGGAAGATGATGACTACGAACCCGCTGTAGTGATAGGGATGATCATGGCTGCACGAACCATTGCTTTAGATTTAGATTCACGTAAACGACAGTTCGCCAGAATTGTGTTAACCAATCCAGTGGACTATATACCAATATTCAAGTATCTCATCATCGTAAATCTTGATACCACTAACTGGGGAGCAATGAGCGAACCACAGAAAATATCAGCTACAGAAATAGAAGCCTATAATGTATTCAGGCAGGCAGGAAACATAATATAGATGGCACAGAAAACAGACGCCGAATTAACAACCGAAGCCAACGTAATAGGCGACGAAACCACAGCCGGAGCCAACACGGCGGACAGGGTGCGGGATATGCTCGTTGACCTCATCGACAGCAAGACCAATAACACTGACGTCGATATCGCTGGTCACGTTATTGAGGACGAAGGGACTCCGTTAACTCAACGGACAGACTTAAACTTTACAGGTAATGGGGTAAGTGCTGCTGACAGTGGAGGTAAAACAATAGTGACTATACCAAGCGCTCCGGAGACAGCATTAGGGAACTACTCAGTAAACGTTAACCCCTATGCCAACGGGGATACCATCCAGGTGTTCGCAGACAAGACAAAAGTTCAGGTAGAAAACACGGCAGATATATCTACCGCGCCGATCTTAGGAGATGTGACAGGGACGTTAGGTGCTTCGGTAGTGGAGAAGATTCAGGGCATACAGGTACACACCACCGACCCAACGAACGGTCAGGTACTAAAATATGTATCGGCTAATAGCAGATATGAACCGGCGTCACCCGTTGGGACACGAGTAGACTGGTCGGGAAGCATCGCCCCTGTGGGATTTGCATCTACTTCTGTATTGATAGCGCAGTATGTGGATAATGGAGTTATAGTAACTCTGCACTGGTATATCACCGGGGTAACGACTACATCAAATACTACTTTTACTTTTACGCTACCGGTCGCGCCGAATGCTGCTTATACCTCAGGTGGATATTTTCAACCTATTTATGCGCTATCAAACGTCACAGGATCGGTAGGGTTTATTGCGTTATCCGGAGGATCAACAACGGCTACATTATACACATCGGTAGCATTAGGCGCATGGTCCGGAACAGCGGGACACGCTAAAGGGTCGAGAGGAACTATACTTTATTTCAAATGAGATTTCGCTACGCCTATACCATTTCAGGAGCAACAGCGACAATAGATATTACATCCTTTGAAAGGACTATTACCATTGATAACACTGGCAACCCTGAGAGTCTGAATAACAAGCAGATTGAAATCACATTAACAGCTTCAAATTTTAGTTTTGACCATACGCGCCCAGACGGCGGAGATATCCGGATTTATGAGTCTGACGGGGTAACGCTGCTTCCCATCTGGATTAAAGAATATGACCAGTTAGGGGAGTCCGCAACTATCTTCGTAAAGAGTCAGGGAATAGCCGCCTTTTCTTCAGGGACTTTTATACTTCGTTATGGTGATATTAGTGCGGTAAGTGTTTCCAATAAGGCAGCAACAATGGAAACGTGGGCGGTAGGCGGAGAGGTCACAAACATATTCACCGGCATAGGAACTACTATAGGAGTGTTGGACACTTACCCCAGTTCAGGGGCTATCAGTTTACGATTCACCACCCCATCAAGTGCATTTATTAACACCAGACTATTCTGCAAGTTCAACACCGCTAGTTATTTCGATTTTATTGATCTGTACATAAATGCATCGTCAAAACTAGCGCTTAGGGTTTGTAAAAACAATGTATTAAAAATAAGTGCTGGCACTACAACGCTGGCAGCAAATACAGAATACGGACTGACCTTCAGTTGGAATCAGATGTGGAAAAGAGTGTATCTGAATGGGGAGATACAAATGAAGCTTTTCTGCGACACTCCCAATAACGGGTCGTTTGCTCCCTTTAGTTCGGGGGCATTGGTCACCGGACAGGATGCAACAAGCGCCACGTTCAACGGAACGATAACGGGTGGGGTAATTCATAACACGTTAAAGCAACGTCAACACGCACGGGCCATTTATGAAGAGAGGGCCTTTTATTATAAGGACGAGGAAAGCAAGTGGATTAAAATGCAAGCGCCTTCCTTCTCTCCTTCTGGTGCGCCTGTCTATGAACCTTCAGTAATTTATGAAGGTGGAGTGTACAAGATGTGGTATGGAAAAATTCATACCCAACCAAACAGGTCTTCAATTTATTATGCGACGACTACAGATTTATCACTTGGATTCACTGAGGTTCAACGAGTATTAGGAGTCGGCACTGGAAGTGAAGCGTTCGACGTGGTACGGGGTTCTGTGTTTAAAGAAGGGTCAACCTACTACATGTATTACATTCCTTACAACGGTGGTGCAAATATCGGTGATCCAAACCACGTTTACGTAGTCACCTCAACGGACGGAATAACATTTTCAGGAAGTCAAATAGCCTATAATAAAGGCGCAACCCCTGGGTTTCAAAATACAAGCGTAATAAAGGTGGGGTCAACCTATCACATGTATAATGACCTTGATGATGGGGGGCTGGATATTTTAAACCGCTATAAGATCGGACATGCTACAGCCACGAACCCACTAGGACCATTCACCGCTGATGCTGGTAACCCTTTACAATCTGCAAACTACGGGGACCCGACTACCACTTACGGTGCGGCGTGGGTAACTTATTTTAACAGCACGTTGTGGATGTGGTTCCTGCAGGTTCCGCCAGAGGAAACTCCTGGAATTGTGCCCACGGAAATCTTTAGAAGCATCTCAACAGACTTCACAAATTTCACAAAACCTTATAGCACAAGTGTGGTAGCGATTGATTTTTACCCGGATGAGTTTGACCAGGTTAGCGACCCTGCACTGTTCGAAGAGAACGGGAATACGTGGATGGTATCCGCTGACAATGACAACGGAACCGGAATTTTTAATGGGAACACGACTTTCAAAGCGGTAATAAACTTTCACAAGTTTGCAGGGACTATGGCACAGTTAGTTACGGATGTGAGTATAACAATAGGATCAGAAACAGAACCATGAAAATATTACTCTTTCTCCTGTTAGCCTTGCCTTGCATTGCGCAGGACTCACTGCACATCGAAGAGCTAGGAGTGTATGTGAAGACCACTGAAACACCTCCACCCATCCCCGTGGATTCCTTTTTGACTATCGATAATGCCGTGAAGGGTATTCAGGGATACCAGCATAACTATACAGGATCATGGAGCGAAGGAACCAGCGCGAATTGGTATGCTACCACATTAACCTATACAGTGAATGGAACGGTGACCTTCCGCTTCAATGGAACCAAAATTGAATGGTACACGGAAAAGGGCCCGACTCATGGGAAAGTGGGGGTGTCAATCGATGGTGGAACGGAAACTATCGTTGACTTGTATGCTCCGGCATTCCAACAAAAGGTTAAAATGTTTGAGCGCGTCACCACGCATGACATTCATACCATCAAACTACGATCGACTGGTACAAAGAATCCGGCTTCATCAAACACGTACTTACTAACGGATTTCTTCAAAATCAAAGATCCTGGATTTGTACCTGATACTATACCTCCTATTCCTCCTCCTGTCACTGGTGATATCATTGTATCGCCCGGACAATCCATTAAGGCCGCAGTAGAGTCAGCGACATCCGGTAAGATCGTAAGTCTGCTGGAAGGAACCTATAACGAGAATCTGATAAACGTTCCGGTAGGAGTATCAGTTGTCGGTGCTGGCAAGCTGAAGACTATTATCAACTTCACCGGATCCATGGCACAACAGAGTGAGGCGGCAATGTTCCAGCTCAAGGGTGGATCACTGATCGTCAGAATATCTCCTGCTACAGCCGGTATAAGTCTGGGAGCCTTACTTCTCTTACTCTTTATAGTCGTTCGCTATTGGCAGTGGGATAAATTATGGAAAGGTATAGTTGTCGCAGTTATTATCACCGTCATCATAGGCGTAGCTATTTATATCATTACGCAACCTAAAGCCTCCACACAAGCAGCAGGAAATCAAACTATCTCCGGTTTCACCATCAATGGTAAGTTCGCCTGTAATGGGGGGATCATGGTAGATGGTAGGGATGCGGTCAAAATACTCGATGTCAAAGTTCAGGAGACAACCTATTTCGGGGCATGGTTGAAGAACACGACAGGCTCTGAGTTTGCCAATAACGAGTTATTTAATTCATCGTGGGCTTCAGTAGGATGGGTCACGGGTGAACTTTGTGTGCACAACATTACTAACACTATCATCCATCATAACTTCTTCAAGACCACACGCAACGATAAAGGATATGGCATTAAAGGTCTGTGGCCAGATGGAACGGTAACTAATTCAAAGTTCTATAATAACAAGTTTGACTTAACACACTTCTCTCTTTGGAACAATGGGTCAGCGCCGAACATAGATATTGAACTGCATAATACGTTCTACAATGGCATAGAGATATATGAGAATGACTTTTCAGTGATGGGGTTGAGTTTAGCCTCTCATAGACCGACTAAAGGCGGGAGGACCATTGTAAGAAATAATAGATTCGTGTGGTGCTCCACGGCGCATATCGAATTGGTTTGCTCCAACATCACTATTGGTCCGGGTAACGTGTTCACCGGAGCACCCATGCTTACAGCTAACTTTCAGCCCAATGGAAAGTGGACGGATATTATTGTAACGGGTAATACCTTCACCAGTAACGGAGCGAATCCATCCTGGGGAGGAACGCATTTGATAGGGGCTAATGGCATGGACATGACCATCACCAACAACACCTACAATAATTTAGGTGGGTATACCTTTGTAAAGCACATGGGGCCGCCTGCAAATAGTGTGATAGTCGACACTGGAAATACTAAAAACCAATGATATGGAACTCTTCTTCACAATACTTATTTACGTTCTGGTGCTTACTGTAATGTACTATCTGATTGATTTGATATTAAAAACAATACCTGCGCCTGAACCTATTTCTAAAATGGTCAGGATTATATTTCTGATTATGTGTTTGATACTTTTGATAAGTTTCTTCTTTGGCTGGGATTATCCCCGCATAAGGATAAAATGAATCTGTTGTTAGCTTTAATCGTGTTGGCTTTACTGTCCTCCTGTAGCACGATGCGACAGAGGACAGTAGTAGTCTCGGTGTACGACTATCCGATAGAAATGGACAGCGTGAAGATCCCTGCGGATAGCGTTAGGCATTATAACCATGAACTCAGGAAGCAAGAAGCGAGAAAGAATTTCTGGAAAGGAACAACAGTAGTTTTAGTATTGATAATAATCTTTTTGATATGAAAATAACACGCCTATGCTAAAAAAAATCATCGTTACCGGACTTATTACACTGGGCATTGGATTGCCGGCCCTGTCTCAGACATACAAAATTGGCGAAGTCACCCAATGGTGGACGCCAAAGCATGTTCAAGTGACGGATGGGTTAACATTCAAGTACAAACTTTATAATGGCTTGGATACAGCTTATCGGTACACCATTGGTGCTAATGCAGATACATTCGATGTGACGATCACGTTCAAGCAACGATTGCCACCAGCCAAACCCGACATTGTTACTACAATCGACGACTATCCAACAGCACCAGGACAAACTTACCTCCCAGCAACCAGACTAGCTGATAACGTCTACAGCACAAACGCATGGGCACACATGAAAGGCCAAACCTGGAACGCGCTTCACTATGCAAATACTGTATCATTTGTAGAGGGGATACCGGTAGGAGCTTACGTTGAATTAACTTGTACTTGTTATAAGGTTGAATGGTGGGGGGAAAAAAGAAATAATCACGGGATAGTTTCAATTACTACAGACGGAGGATCAATAGTGAACGTGGATACCTACGGGACAAATTCAGATAATCCATCCACCCTGCTGTGGCAAAGCCCGTCCTCACCCTCAGCCATTAACGGCACACATAAGTTCCGGGTAACTTATACGGGGACAAAAAATCCGGCGTCTACTTCATTTAGTATTGTACATGATAAATGGGTTATCTACACTAAGCAACCATGAGCGCTGTATTTGATTGTTGGATTGAAGAAGTGAACAGAAAAAGAAAGGAGTTTATTGCAATATTAAACTGGCGAAAAAGGAAATGGATTGCGACCTTATCTTTTGAAGATGTTCCTGAAGAAGATAGGCATTTAATAACCATTGGTCAATTGTTCCTAATGAAAGTTTCTGATGACGATAAACCTTTGATTGTTATGAGTAAGTTACCTGATTGGACCGAGGAAGAAAGGCAACAGATGGAACGCAGGGCTAAAGAATTATTCAAGAATTTAAAATCTGACTAAGTAGCCATGATGGAGAATAATTGGAAGAGGGAGAAAGGAGCACCAGCATGGAACACATGGCCATCAGCCCACAACGCGGAAGGATGGAAGCAAAGAAAACAAGATGTACTAGACTACTACATAAACCTTGTCATCAGATTTAAACGGCGTGAACGTTGGCAAATGTTGAAGGCTGAACTTGGACAAGAATATTTGGGAGAAAAGCGCAAAAGCGAAACGGCTTACTTCCTGGATGTAACGACATGAAATTACTCCTCCTGCTGATTCTACTGTCCAGTTGCAGCACTATGCGGCAGAGGACAGTAGTAGTCTCGGTATACGACTACCCGATAGAAATGGACAGTGTGCGGATTCCTGCTGACAGTGTTAGGCATTATAAGTATCAGCATGAGATCCGCAGGCAGGAGAAGAAGAAAAACTTCTGGAGAGGGGCAACGGCGGCACTGGTGATTTTAATATTGATTGATATTTTATGGCGGTAAAAACTCCTTCAGAAGTAGCCAGGCAATACATAGGCCAGACCGAGAAACCACAGAACGCAGGTTTTACGGATGCGGTTTTTGAAGATCGCATGGAGAAGGTGGGATTTCAGAAAGGTCATGCGTGGTGCTGCTATGCGGCAGAGCTATGGTTCAAGGAAGCAATACCAGAACGGGCGATTGAATTTGATTATTTATTCAGCGCATCAACACTTCAGACATTCAGAAACTTCCGTGATGCAGCCTATCCTATCGGAATGGTTCCGCGTAAAGACAGCCTTGTAATCTGGCAGACGATGAAAGGAGGACTCGGACAGACTACAGGTCATTGTGGGATAGTATCGGAAGTAATCAGTACGTGGGAGTTTAAAAGCATTGAAGGCAACACCGGGGACTCAAAGTCGCGTGAGGGCTATATCGTGGCGGAGCATGATAGGAAAGTACTCGCATCAGTAGCCAATGGTCTCAAGATTCTCGGGTTCGTCATGATACCTCCAATTTCAACTTTACACGTATAAAGTTATGTCAATCTGGAAAAGAGCCATTCTTTGGACAAAGCTAAAAGACACGTTTGCGCTTGGCGGTTTACTCGGTCAGGCTGGAATGGACGCATTCGCCACTAATGAGATCGTTAAAATATACATAGGCGTAGGTACTATTATAGGCTACTTGGTAGGTATGTGGATGGAAGATAAGGACAGGGATGGAGTTGTGGACTTATTCCAGACTGAAGTAAAAACTACTGTCACATCATCTGCACCGGTAGAAATCGAAATAACAAAGACAGAAAAGAACGATTAAACGATTTTTAACGACTCCAGCATTTCAAGAACGTACATTTTATACTGCGGGTTTAGGTTCGATACCAGGATGATATCACGGGCCGTGTCAAGCTGCTGGTTAGAGACCTCGATGGCGAACTCAATAACTGACTCTTCGTACCAATTATAGCTATCTGCCTTGGCGTTTATTTCTTCCTTAGTCATTTGGCTTCGTGTTTAGGATTGTAAATTCCGAAGGCTGGCAATGATCTTTTTTAATTCTGCTATCTGATTAAGTAGTTCCTCTTTGTCAGCCTGAAGTTCATCTATCCATTTCTTCAAATGTAAATCACTTTCCTTCAGTCGCTCGTTCTCTGCTTTGAGCGCAGCGTTGATTTCGATATTAACGTTTTCTATTGTTGCCATATCTCTGTTTAGTTAAAGACCTAAGATTTGTTTTGGTTAGAATCTTCGGCTTGTTTTGGCGCTTCCTGTTCTGCCTTTTCTTTTCCCTTCTCGATCAGATATTGCATTCTGAATTTTTCGTAATCAGGATCGCTTTTAACTTTCTTATTCTCTGGTAACCCTTCGTTTTCAATCTTTGCCTTGAATGCGTCATAGTCCACCATTTCTAATTTGTCTTTGAAATTCTCTTTCAGTTTTTTGTTCTCGGTTTCGCGTTGATCTGCCCTATTTTCCAGGACTATCTTCATCCATTCTTTCACCGTGTCAGGTGTTAACCGCCATTGTTTGTTTTCAGTATGTGGCGGGTTGCGTAGGCATGTTATGACATCATCCAGTGAATCGTATTTGTAATTGTCGAAGATCCATTCGGCAAGAAATACGGCGTTTTCTTCTGTCCAGTTCGTTAGCTGATAAAGTTTTGAAAGGCGCTGAAGCAAATACGAAATAAGATTTATCGTCTGCCCTTTGTCCTGTTCAGCCAGGACCAAACTTGTTTGCGATAATCTCGTCAATCCTTGACTTTGAATCAGCAAATGATTTTGTTTTTCCATTTGGTGTTACTGGTTTTTTATAGTTCTCTCGGATATGTTTCAGGCAGGAGTTTCTAAACGCTTGCTGATTAGGCGGTCGCATCTTAGGGTATCGGTTTAACAAATCCCGATGGTCCATAATCCAAAACTGAATATTGGGGCTTTGTGGAATCTGCTCACGCATAAACATTTGCTCAAACAATTGGTCATTTCCGTCGAAAATCTGTTGCGTCCAATTTTCATATTCATTTAAAATTTCATCTTTATTTTCATTTCCAGTTTCCATATGTGGAACATATGTTTTAGATATGTTTGACATATCTTTTACATGTGTTTTTCCTTTGCGATTATCAGCCCTGCTTTTTGAATACTCTTTCCGTCTAACGATCTCGGTATGCAGCTTTTCATTAAAAAAAAGTCCGTCATCGTCCTTTTTAAACTTTTTTTGGAGGGTAGGCCATGACTGGCCAAAGTCCGATCCAAGAACTGTTTTGATTTCTTCTAATGATAAGTGACCGCTGTTAAACTGAGCAATCAAAACGTCGAGGTAACAACCTTTTATAAATCTGGTGAATGTTGAAGTTCCACCTTGCCAATCTCCTGGGTAAAATAGGAATGCCGGATCTTTACTCATCATCCATAAATTTAATCATGTCCATGATAACGTCCTTTATGTGGCGTACAGGTCGGCTTTCAAACTCCCTATCACGGTATACAAAAGAAGGCTTTACATGCTCTGGCCTCATGTCAGGAATTAACCCATGTAGTTTAGAGTGGCATTCGTCGCATAGTGTTATTAAATAACCGTTGGGATATTCCCAAGCCATTCGCCCGGCGATATATTTTATGTGGTGTACATGAAGTTTGATGTATGTCGTTAATCTGTCCCTTCCTCTCAAGCAATCCTGACAGCAGTAATCATCGCGCTGTAAGATTTCATCGCGCTTTTCAAACCATCTTACATCATTTAATTGTTCTTCGTAGCTCATTATATCAAAGCGAGTTGCGACTTTTCAGCAATAGCATTCTTGCAGTTCTTTTGTGCTATATCGAAGTAGCTTTTCTTCAGCTCGATCCCGATTCCGTTCCTGCCCATTTTAAGCGCCTGGAAGACCTCAGATCCAATGCCAAGGAAGGGAGTGAATACTGTCTCACCTGGATTCGTCCAAAGGTGGATAGCTCGTTCTATCGTCTCCAGTTGAAGCGGAGCAATGTGCTTTTCGTCGTCGTTCTCCTTGCCTTCTTTGTTGAGGGTTTTAGAATAATTGATATCATACCAAACAGGACTTGCATACTTCTGCCAAAGGCTGATAGGCAAATAGTTTGGATGACTGTGATCGGTGGATGAATGCGTTACAGGGATTGGGTTGTCGCCACGTTTCTGGAAGACGTATAGAAAGTCAGGATTGCCAGTGCGTGATATGGTAGCATCCTTGTCCTTCTGTTTGTTCAGTAAGCCTATCGCTTTGGTCCTCTGCATTTCAGTGACCGGATCTTTCCAAATTGTAATAGGTGGACCATGCAGGACGAATCCATTATCCTCGAAAGACTTTTGCAATCCAGCGGGGAAGTTGCGGTAACCTAAATAGCCATCTTTGCCTTTCATGATCGGCAAGAACATACAATGCACAGCAACCAACCGTCCAGGAATTAAAATGCGATTCAGCTCAGGAGTTAAGAAATTAAAATGATCGAAGAACTGCTCATACGTTGTACAATTTCCCATGTCTCTGAAGTCGTCACTGTATACATATAATTCAGAAAATGGGGGACTAAATACACTGAAATGAATACTTTCGGATTCAATCTTTGTTATCTCTTCAATACAATCGCCGTGTAATAATTGGTAATTCATTTTATAAACAGTTTAGTTTTATTGCGCTTTGAATGAACAAATCGGTGACACGATGGGCATAACAGAACAAGATTATTATGGTCGGTTCTTTTTTCCCTCACCATGAAAGATTCAATATGATGGATGTGAAATTTAATATCACGTATTTCATTTTGTCGCTTATGACATTTCTGACAAGTCGCATCGTCTCTTTTCCAAACGGCCTTTACAGCATCACACCATTCTGGAGATGAATAAACACTTTGTCTTTGTGGTGTAATTCCCCCTTTCCAAGTAGGATGTATTTCCCCCTTTTTCCCTTTTAGCCAATGAACTCCATTTTTTAGATACGGTACATGTCCATCATTTAGCCGCGCATCTCTGATCTTCCGTTTGGTTTCCTTTGTATGCACGCGACCAATACCAAGTTTGTGTCCAATCTCAAAAGTACCAGGTGAAGATTCCGCACCTCTTGGACGTAATTTAAAACCATATCCGTTTAACCAACTCCAAACGCTCTTTGGGTCACGACCTACTTCTTTTCCTATTTGAACACAATCTTTACCAAGAGTAAAGTATTGAACATATAGCCATTCTTTTGTAATCCCAGACTCCTCCCGCTGTCTCTTTGTTCTAAACTCAATTTGCATAATTAGACGATTGGAGTTAGTTGCTCGTTAAGTGGTATTTCATTTGTAAGAATTGCTTTTCCTTTTCTTGAATGGCCTTGATGACGTTGGCCATTGTGTCACTCACGGTCACATAGAAATTAACATCGTGCAACTGTCCGAACCTCCACGACCGACGCGCAGCCTGGTAGGTCATTTCAAAACTGAAATCTGGGGAAGCATCGATTTGCTTATGGCAGTTCTGGAAGTTCATACCATAGCAAGCAATCTTTTTCTTGGTGACTAACTTCTTAATTTGTCCATGCGCGAACGCTAAAAGCTTTTCTTCCTTCGCTTCTGGTTTCTCAGATCCACGAACTTCGATAAGCCCTGGAATCATTTCTTTCAACATGTCCGCTTCAGGATTTTGTTTTACCCATATCAGGCATTGATCGTCTGAGTTTGACACGATTGATTCAACTTCATTCATCCTCAAATGCATCGTGTTCCTGAGTTCCTGATTAAAGTCTGTAGCGTTTACATGACTCTCATTTATCAATCGCCAATCTTTAACAGGAGCAGTAACCGAGCGCTGAATTATATTGAGTTTAGGCAAGATGTATTTACTACCATCAAAACCTATATCTGATGGATTCGAAATAAACAGGGACCACGTTTTAACAAAGTTCCAGAATGGCCGTTGTGCGTGTCCTTTGA
>Ga0137457_1000148_pt1 | contig 18521 bp, 15 predicted proteins | sample EasRivERMGT630_2_FD_102321 | JGI IMG/M metagenome (GOLD analysis project Ga0137457, IMG submission 102321) | Soil microbial communities from meander-bound floodplain in the East River, Colorado, USA - East River MetaG ERMGT630_2 | ecosystem: Environmental > Terrestrial > Soil > Floodplain ...
CCGCCGGCGAATAGGTGGAGACCGAGGCCAGGATGTCGTCCGCCTCGTAGCCGTCGCGTTCAACCATCGGGATCTTGCGCTCGCTCGCCCATGCCTCGAATCGCTTGAGCTCGTCGATGAGCAGCTGGTTGGTCTTGCGCCCCGCCTTGTACTGCGGCCACAGCTGGTGGCGCCACGTCGGCCCTCGGCGCTCCCAGGCGATCAGCCAGGCGTCGGGCGCCAGCTCGCGCGCGACGCGCTCGAGAAACTGACTCGCCATCGTGCACATCGTGCCGGGCGGACCCGTTGAGGCGGCCGCGTGCCAGATTCGGTGGAGCAGGCCCTTGCCGTCGATGGCGACGATCACTTCACACTCTCGCCCGTGCTTCACAGCTCTCGCATCGGCCACACGGAGTCGGAATCCACAGGTCCGGCCGAGAGTGGTCAACGACGAACCGGATGGGATTCGCACAGGGGCGAGTGCTCGCCGCTCCAGTGACGGTTTCCTCGATGATTTCAACGGGCATGCCGGCGATGTCGCGCCCGGCCTCCGTCAGCCACTCTCTCGGAATGCGTGCCTCGTCGGCGCGGGACAGCGCCTTGTGGAGACAGATGGTCACGTTCATGCGGAACACCCGCTGCATCGAGTCGTCGCCGACGCCGACGAGTAAGTGCTTGAGCGCCGCGACCGCCGCGCGTCTCTGCTGCTGCGAGTACCGTCCAGTGGCAACGATGCGCCCATTTCTTCTGAGGCTGTAGCTCGCCAGCCACACGGGCCGGCCGCACATGGCATCGCGTCAGCGGTTTACCGTGAGCGCGATGAAGCTGGTGTGGTGCAGGTCCTCGCGCCGCGTCTCGGTCGCATCCGGGGGGCGGTCTGCGAGCGCGCGCGGGTCGGCCAGGGCTTGCTCGATCAAGCTCATCGGCCTCGGGTTGTCCATCGTCATTTCTCCTCCGTCACGCTCTTCGCCTCGCGCCTCACCTTCGCATCGCGCGCCGCGAGCCACGCCTGCACGTCCGCCTCCGTCGCGGCGAGCAATGCGCGGCGCTGTGCAAGCCAGCCCGATAGGCCGTTGTCGTCGTTGCTCGGCACGTTCCCGGCGTCGGCGTAGTCGTCGTACAGCGCCTCGCGCAGCATCGCGCTCCGCGCTCGCTCCGACTCCAGCGCCGCCTTCATCGACTCCATCGCCGCACCGACCGCCGGCTCGCGGCAGCCAATCACGCCGCACGTCAGATAACCGCCCTTTCCGATGAACAACGATCGCGCCCCACATGAAGGACAGCGATCAACAATCTTCTCCGCGCGCTCGCTCATCCTCGATCCCTCCGATCCTTGATCGCGTTGCGGATGTTCTCGGCAGCCCGCAGCGCCTGCGACAAGTGGCTGGCGACGGATCGGTGGTCGTTGCGCTTGGCCGAGGCGTGGGCCTCGATCAGCTTGTCCACCTCGGCCTGCGCGATCGCGAGGCACTCTTCGATGGCCTGGAGCCGGGCGCGGGCGGCGGCGATCACGTCCGCGAGTCCTCATGCGCCGGCAGCGCCAGCCGGCCCGCCTGGATCGCCTCGAGCTGCGGCACGGCCCATTCGCCCAGCGTGCGACCGTTCGGCAGCACGACGTCGGCGAGGAACTCCTTCTCGATCGTCGAGATCCCGGAATGAACCGCCTCGAACTTCGCCTTGAGGATCAGTAGCAGGCACCGCCAGCGCCGGCGGCACTCCGCGTCGTAGGCGCCCTGACCGCGCGTGCGGCTGTGCTTTGAGTAGTCGTGTACGCTCGGCAGCGGAACCCCGATCATCACCTGCGTCCCCTTGAGCGTGAATCCGAGGCTCGCGAACTCCGCGTTCCACCCGGAATGGAACGACGTCGCGCCCTTCGCTTTCAGCAGCCGCTCGATTTCGGCCTTGCTGCGCTCGACGGGAACCCCGGTGCCCTTGGCGTAGGCCATCGCGCTACTTCTTCGCCGCCAGCGCGAACTGCACACCCTTGGCAAGCATGCGGCGCAGCGAGACGTCGGCGAGCTGGCTCGCACCCTTAGGCTCCGTGGTTGAGATCAGCACCGGCGATCCGACCATGATGCCGTCGGCCTGCCGGACCTTGCCGCAGTCAATGAGAATCTGTTCGTGCACGAACCACCAAGTACCCGGCTTCGGGTGCTCCTGGGCGAACGTCTCGCCAAGCTGCTCCTGCGCGTACTTACAGAAGCCGATCAGGTCGGCGGCCTCGGCGGCCAGCCACTTCGTGCTCTGTGCGAGCGGGTTGCTGGCCGCCAGCGGCGGCGGCGGCATCAGCTCGAACTCGCCGCTGGCCGGCGCCTCGGGCGGATTGTCCCCCGAGACGTTCTCCACCTCTGGCTCCGGCTCAGCGGACGACTTCGGGCGCTCGATCGGATGCTGCCACGGCGCTCCGGTGGCGGGATCCCACCGCTTGTACGCCGCACCCCAGGCCGCGGCCCACTCGCTCGGCGCGACGTCGCGTAGGCGCTCGGCCGTGAACTTCTGCTTGACGTCCTTCTCGATCAGCGTGCGGATCATGTCGAGATGCTGCTCGGGCGTGGCGCGGCCCATCTTGCGCAGCATCGCCTCGAGCGACTTGCGCGGATCGTACCTCCCGAGATCGTCCGGCCGGGGGACGGCGCCACCATCCAGGTCAGGGCCACTCGTCGCCGACTCGAACGGGTCGGATGGAGCCGTCGGGGTGGGCGTGGGTCCAGAAGGAGGCCCGGTGCCGTCCTGGCCCGACCCATCCCCGAACAGCTCCGACACCGTCGCCTCGCCCTCCTTGATCGTCTCCACCATCGTCCGCAGGTGCGCGAGGTGCTCAGCCTTCACGTCCTCGATCTTGCGCAGCTTGAGCGTCGCCAGGATCATCGGCTCGGTGACGCCCATCTGCCCCAGGTAGCCCAGCGCGGCGGTGCGCTTCTTGTCGATGTCCTTGTCGCTGGCGAGCCCCTTCTGGACGGCGTGGAACGCCTCCATCCAGAACACCTTGGGCACGCCCTTGATGACTGCGTTGCGCAGCGCGATGCCGCAGGCGGCCATCGCCGTCACGCCGATCATGTCGGCGTTGTAGCGCCGGCCCTCCTTGTCGGTGATGCGCCGACGGACCTCGAATCCGATCTGCGTGCCGCGCTCGAGGTCGTGAAACCAGCCCATCGCGGTCACGGAGTCCTTGCCCTCGTCGACGATGCGGGCGCCGTAGCGGTTGTTGCCCCAGGTCCACGCCATGACCTCGGCGAAGCGGACACTGGGGCCCACGATCACCTTGCCGCTGCGCTTGAGCGCGTAGCTGTACTCGGCGAGCATGTCACTCTTGCGCGTCACCAGCGCGGTCAGTTCGACGGTGAAGTCGTCCGGGGCCTTCCGGGGTCGCGCGATCGCTCCGGCGATTTGCTGGGCCATCTCCGCAGACACGACCTGCCGCACCACCATCGCGTCGGTCATGTCGATCACGCCCTCGTCGCCGGCGTTCATATTCTCGAACTCAGACACATCGCCTCCAAAGAGAGAGCGCGGCACCGCGCTGGTGCGGGGGCCGTGCCCCCGTCAGCTCGATGCCGCGCTCAGCTCGGGGCCCCACGCACCATCAGGATAGGTGCGGGGGGCTTAGTCTGTCAAGGCCCTGGCCTGGGCAGTCCTCCTAGGGCTTGGAGTCGGCCTTGGGCTTCACCCAGCCCACCTCGGACTCGGTCTCCTTGAAGAAGGCGCGCCGCAACAGGTACGCCTGGGCGGCGGACCACGATGCGCTGATCGCGCCGGAGCCGAAGGAGATCACGGCTCCCCAGAATCCGCCGCCGGCGGCGTCCGCGGTCAGCGGTGCGACCGCCAGCGGACCAGCCATCGCGTGCGCGGAGAGGGGCGCAACGATGGCCGACAGCCACGCGATCACGGTGTTGAGGAACGGCGTGAGGCGGTTGGGGATGAACGTGCGCACCTTGGGCACGTACCGACAGATCAGGTCGATCAACATGAGCACGATCGGATTGTTGAACAGTCCTACGGGATCCACGTTGCACCTCCTCCTTCTACGAAGGGTCGATGATGCCGCACCGCGCGAAGATCGCATGGTGCGCCTTGAACACTTGCGCATCGCTCTCAGCCACCGCCCGCTGGCGCGCGAGGCGCTGGTTGGTGCGAGAACAGTGGATGATGCGCAGCGGGCTGATGGAGCGCACGATACCGACGTGCCCCTGCACGTGACGGGTGCCCCCGCTGACGGCCATGTGCTCTTTGCGATCGCCGTAGACGATGACGACTCCGGGGCGCACCAGCCCCTCCGGGATCTCGTCGAACATGCCGAAGGGAACGCGGGCGTCGCGCATGATCGCGGTGGTCTCGAGCCAGCCGCCGTTCTGGTTCTTGTACCACGGATGGTCGGTCTTGCGGTCGACACCGAAGCACCACGCGATGAATCCCGAGCAGTCACAGAAGCCAGCGTCGTCCGCCGGCGTCTTGGCCCTCGGTCGACGCCCGCCGGCGCCGAGCTTGTAGAGGATGGGCAGCGCGCACGCGGACAGCGCGCGATCGACGACGTCCTTCTCGGTCATGCGGCGCTCACTCCCAGTTTGGGCATGGTGGTCTTGGGGATCGGCGGCCCAAACGAGCGCCGCGGCTTCGGCTTCTTCTCCTGCGGGTGGATGCGCTTCCTGTACTGATCGGCGACGTCCTTCGGCAGCAGGCCCAGGTGATGCTTCCACTTGAGATCGAGCGGCATGTTGTAGAGCGCCGTGCGCTGATCCATCCAGTCGTAGGTCCACTTGAGCGCCGGCGTGTCGAACATCTCCGGGAACTCCTCGAGGCTGCGGCGGATCAGGTTCGTCGGCCCGGTGAGCTGGCGACGGACGAGCTCGATCGGGCCGGTGCGCGGACCGCTCTCGGCGAGGAAGCCGAAGCCGCCCACCATCGCACGTGGCACCAATCCGAACGCCCCCGCCAGCGGCGAGACCAGGCCGTAGCGCCCGCGGTTCCACCACCGCTTGAACGTCTCATCGTTCGGGAACAGCGCGTGCAGCGCCCACAGCGCGGCCCCGAACACGATCGGCAGACCGAACGCCATGAAGTTGAGTCCGGTCGCCTCGGTCGCCCACAGCAGGAATCCGGCGTAGAGCATCGAGCGGACGAACACGCCGAAGGCATGGCGCTGGAACCACGACGCCCCGCCGCGGCGCGCGGCGCGCGAGAACGGATCCATGCGCTCGGGCTCGAGCGGCTCGAAGGGGGCGGGGCCCGCAGGCCCGCGGGGCGGGGGAGGCTTGCCACCGCCACCGATCGCCCCCTTCACGAACGCGGCCGTGGTGCGGACCACGCCCTCCAGCGGCCGCGCTTCCTGGTGCTTCAAGTAGTTCAGCGGGAACGTCGTGAGCTGGCCCAGCACCTTTCCGATCGGCCCGGACATCCACAGCGCCTGCCCGAACATGTCGTAGTAATACTGCGTCATCGCCTGACCCCAGGCGACGAAGTGCGCCACGCTCTTGGGGTCTCCGACGTCGGCCGCGATGTCGCGGAGCGCCTGCTGCTTCTGCTCGCTCGACGCCTCGTAGAGCCGCTGCGCCTGCTGGGGCGTCAGCCCCATGCGCTCGGCGACCACCGACGTCACGGCGGCGTCCATGCCACGGTTCACGGACTCGACCGCGGCGAACAGACCCATAGGGCGGAGCAGCTCGAGGACGTCCGCTCGCCGCTCGCTGATGCCCTTCTCCTGGCGCTCGAGCCGCTGGCGCGCCTGGACGACCTCGCCCGGGACGGCGCCGATGCCCTCGGCCATGATCTCCTCGATCATGATCGGGAGAGCGGCACGCGCCGTCGCCGCCTGGTCGAGCGTGAGCTGGCCCTTGTCCTCGAGGAGCTGCACGATCCCGCGCATGCCCTTGCGCACCATCGCCCGGCCGAAGCGTGTGCCGCCGTGCAGGTACGGCAGCAGGCCCCACTCGACCATCGACGTCATCGGCACGCCCATGAGGTTCGCCAGGGCGGCGCGCAGGTTGTAGCCGAGCGTCGCGCGCAGGTTGCGGTAGCCCAGACCGCCGAGCACCACGCGCGTCGGGTCGCGGTGGAGCTTGCGCACGCGCTCACGCTCGACCAGCGCCTCCTGGATCATGCGCTCGTCCAAGTCGCCGCCTGCGGGGCCGCGCAGCCGCGCGCGGATCTCGGTCGCCTGATTGCCGAGCCACTCGGCCATCTTGTTGCGGATCGGGCCCTCGGGGCCCTGGGCGTATCCGGTGGATCCACCGTAGATAACGTTCCCGTTCGGCGTGCGCCCGATCTGGACCCACGGCTCACGGCTGGTGAAGCGGAAGTCCTCGCCGCGCGTGATCACGAAGCGATCGACCTTCTCGCTCTGGTGCGTGAGCTGCGCCAGGTCCTGGTCGTCCATCGAGAGCCAGTGCTTGACCTGACGCGCCGTCACCTCGTCGACGTTGCCTTGCGCCTGCGCGAACCAGAGCTGGCGCATCGCCTGGTCGATCAGCGTCTCGGCGATCCCCTTCCTCGGGAACAGCCACGCGCGCAGGATGTCGCGCACCGCCTCGGCGCGCCGCGGCTCGGTGTCCTGCAGGTCGAACAGCGCCTTCTTCGCCTGCTCGACGAAGGGCGCGGTCGCCATCCAGCGGGCCCACGTGCGGATGTACGACTCGAGCGCGGGCAGCAGGTACTCCTGGAACTCCGGGTCGTTCTCGCGGTGCTCGAAGTGGCGGTTGCGAACGTCCTCGAGCTTCGTCGCGTCGGTGCCGACCTCGGGGAACAGCTCATGGATCAGCGGATCGAGCACGCCGGGCGCCAGCCGCGTTCGGATGTGCGGCACGTAGTCGGCCAGGCGCTTCGGGGGCTCAAGGCCGAGCGCGACGGCGCGCTCCTGGGCCATGCGCAGCATCTCGTCGAGCACCTCGCGCAGCCGATCGAGCCGGCTCTGGATCTCGGGCGGAACCTCGCCACGCTTCTCCATCGCACGGAACGCCTGACGGCTGCGCGCGCTCCACGGGTGTGCGATCCACTTGAGCGCGTCGGGCCCGAGCGCCTGCACGATCATGTCGTTGGCGATGCCCTCGAGGGTGGAGCCCTCGGCGCGCATGCGGTAGGCGTCGCGCAGGAGCCCATGCGGCATGGTGATCGAGGCGCCCAGGCGGAGATGGCTGGCCAGCTTGTAGGAGAGGAACTCGCGCTCCGGGTCGACCTCGAAGGTGATCGGCACGCGCGCGACCACATTGCCCTGGGCGTCGCGCATGCGGAACGTGGTGCCGCGGTTGCCGAGCCCGCGCACGATGCGGTCGACCGCCTTGCGCGTGCCCGAGAACACCTGACGCGACAGCCACTCGCCGAGCGGTCCGGTGCCCATGAATGAGAGCGTCGAGGCGCCGTGGTCCGCCGGCGTCTCCTCGCCGAGCGCGTCGCGGACGTACTTCTCGATCGCGTCGAGGTCCTCCTGCCACGGCTCGCCGGCGGCGGCCTTGCCCATGAGCGCCTGAGCGCGCCGCATCGCCTCCTTGCGGATCTCGGCGACGCGCTTCTGTTCCGAGCGGAACGCCGTCGCCATCTGGTTCACCGCTTCGGCGTCGACCCCGGCGACCTTGCGTTCGGCGACCCGTTTCAGGGTGTTGGCGGCGCGCGCCAGGCTCTCGGACACCTCGCGCGCGTAGCGGTCGACGCGGCCGACTGACGCCTGGAACATGAGCGGCGAGGGCCCGGCGCCGCCCTCGAGGAGCGCCTGGACCTGCTCTTGCGGCAGCTTGGCGAGGTTCTCGATCCAGCGGTCGACGGAGTCCGAGAACTCGCGCAGCGTCTCGGCGTTGCGCACCGACGACTCGATGAGCTGCATCTGGACTTCGCGCGTGAACGCCTTGGGATGGCGGCGCGCGGCGGATCCGAGCACGGCGGCGTAGCGGCTGTTGCCCAGCCTCGAGTCCTCGGCGCCGGGCGGGAAGAATCGCTCGCGCACCTTCGGGTCGACGTGGAAGAAGTCGACGAGCGCCCGGGCCTGTGCGGGGCGCTCGAGCCGGAGCTTCCGCTTGATGCCCTCGGGGGTCTCGCCGCGCTTCGAGAGCTCGAAAGCAATCTGCGCCTTCTCGCTGTAGGTGTTCTCGGCGCCCTGGAGGTTGGCGAGCCGCGCCTGCTCCTTGGCGAAGTCGTAGTCGCCGAAGATCTGGATGACCGGGACCTCGCGGTGCGCGAGCCCGGTGGTGACCCACTTGCCGGACTCGTCCTTCGCCCAGTTGTGCGCCGCGATGAAATACCGATGGTGCCCGTCGATGATGTACCACTGACCCTTGGTCCCGATCGCTCCGGCCTCGTCCTCCCACACCTTGATCGGGTTCGCGCGCAGCGCGTCGAGATTCACGCCACCGTGCTCGTTCAGGTAGTCCTGCACGCGCTCGGCGACCACCGCCTCCATCCCGGTCTGGCGCTTCTGGAACTCCGGGTGGGTCTTGAGGTTCCTCACGTCGACGTCGCGGTGGTAGATCGGCGGACGCGCCGCCTCGACTGCCGCGGTGGCTTCGAGATCGGCGCGCCGCTCGATGCTCGCACCCTCACGCTCCGAGCGCGCGACGCCCACCTCGCCCGCGGGGCCGAGCATCGGCGCGCCACCGAACATGTCCGCCTGGCCCGCCGCCTCCTGCGCGCGCCGCAGCTCCGTGCGCGCCTCGTCCTCGAAGCCCTCGGGCGCCGACACACCAGTCTCGCGCTCCGCCTCGGCGATGGCGGCACGGACGTCGAGGTTCTCGGCGCGCGCCGCGGCGAACGCCGCGCGGAACGGGTCCGGCGCAGGGGGTTGGGCTGGAGGCCGGGACTCCTCCGTCCGCTCTCCACTCAGAGCGGGGATGCTTGCCCCCCCGCGCGCGGGCCGCACTTCTGTCGGCGCCATACGAATCTGGCCGGCGGCGGGGGTCGTCGACCCCGGTTCAGCGGCGCCTTGCCTCGGCGGTTCGGCTACCGGGCCGCCGGCCTCAATCGCCGCCCTCAGTTCCTCGCGCGTCACATTTCCCGAGCGGATTCGCACGGCGAGAGCCGGGTCGCGATTCTCGATCTGCGCGATCATGGGGTCGTTCGAGAGCAGCTCGGCGTACTGCTTCACGTCGACGTCGTTCATCACGCGGGCAGGCTCGATGCCACGCTCACGCATCGACGCTACCAGCCATTCAGGTAGTGGGGCGGGCTCCTCGCGTTGGAGTTTCCCAGTCACGCTTGCGACAGGTTGTTCGGTTCGTCCCTGCGTTGCAGTCCCGCTAGGACCACGTTCAGAGCCTTGGCCGACCCGCCCCACAAGATCCAGTTGCTCCTGCTGTCCCGGCCCGGGCGGCAGCGCGCGCCCTCCGGGGGTGCTCTCCGGCGTCACGCGGATCGAGCTGCGCAGGTGGTTGGGATCCTTGAAGCGCAGCGGCACCACGCGCTGCGTCGCCTCGTCGAGCCCGATCAGCCGCACCTGCTCGGCGTCCCACGGATACACCGCCGTCTTGAGCACCTGGATGCGCCCGGTGATACCGCCCGGCAGCGACACCTCGATCGAGCGCCCGGTGAGCAGCTGGTCGAGGCGCTCGGTCGCCTGCTCGCCGGCCATGCGCCAGCGGTCGGCAAACTGCGCCTGGAGCGCCGGGCGCCCCGGTAGCGCCTCGGGGATGGGCGGCACGGCGAGCGCCGCCTCGATCCACGACGTGCCCTTCACCTCGGCGCGCGCCTGGGTCGCCGCGGAGCGCACCTCCTCGGCCGTCAGCTCGGCGTCGGGCTTCGGCGGCAGGAGCTGATAGAAGCGATCGCGGAACATCTCGAGCTCGCTCCGCCCGCCGGCGGTCACCATTGGCCGGCCGCCCAGGTTGCGGGCGAGCGGCGCCACGGCCGGAGCCAGACGATCCGGGATCACCCGCGGGCCCTCGAGCGGTGGAGACAGTCCGCCAGGCCGGGTGGGCCCAGGTTGCCCACCTGGGATTCCCGGGGCCTCTCCGCCGAGACGGGGCTCCGGGCTGGGCGTGAAGGTCGCCCGCCGGCTTGCGAGGCCGCGGGCGCCTACCGCCAGGTTGAGGATCCCGAGAGCCCCAACGCTCTGCACGACGTCCTCGAGGCGGGGCATGGCTACGTCCTCGCCCGTCAGATTGGTGAGCGCCACGCGGGCGTAGGGCTCGATGGCGCCGAATCCGACGCTGCTCGCGGCGATGCCGGCGACGTCTCCAGCCCGGCCCGCGGCGGTCTGCCGGCCAGCCTCGGCGGCGAACGTCTCCTGGACTCGCTGGCCGGCGCGCTGTCCGGCGCCGCGGGCGACCCGGACGGCGTCGGGCCGGCTGAGCCCACGCTCGATGCCGGCGGCCACCCTCGCCTCGAAGTCGGCGGTCGCCCCGACGGCGGCGCGGCGCGCGGCGGCAACGCTCTGGGATGGACGGCGCAGCAGGGCCCCGGTGACCGCCGGCGCCACCAGAGAGACGCCGGCAGCGGTCGCCGCCGCGGTGCCGCCCGCGATGGCTCGTTCGCGGACTCCGCCGGGGGTGGACGCGGCAACCGGGGTTCCGAGCGCAGCGCCGGAGCGGGCCGCACGGATCAGCGCGCCGGCCCCGGCGAAGATGGGCGTCGCCGCCAGCACCGGCTCGAGCAGCGCCGCCTGTGCCCCCAGCCCGACGGCTCCGCCAGCCCCAGAGGCTACCGCCTCGGCTACTCCCGCTGGCTCAGGTACGCGGCTCGTCTCGAAGCTGACAGGGCCCAGGTCGCGCTGCAGGGGGGTGGGCAGCGAGCGCGCGAAGCCGGCGGCTGCCTGGAGCAGAAGCCCCCCGGCGCCCTCCGGTCGCTCATCCTCGCCCATGCGGGACCGCGTTGCCTCGGCGCGCGCGCGCTGCGCCTCGGGTGAGTCGACCGCCCGGATCTGTTCGGCGGCGGTGGTGAACTTCGCCAGCCGCTCCGACATGAGCTGGTCGACGCGCTCGAGGAGCTGGGGGCTGGCGTTCGCCGGAAGGTCCAGCTCGAGGATCCGCTGGCCGCGCTCGCCGAACGTGGTGCCCGAATACCGCGCCTTGACCCCGGGCAGGTCGCGCAGCTTCGGCATCGCCTACTCCTGGGTGAGCTCGTCGAGTTGCCGGAGGAAGTCGTCCTCGGGGCTCGCCATGACTCCGGCCGCCTCGGCGATGCGCTGTTGGAACGCCGCGCGCTGCGGCTCGAGCTCGAGGCGGCGCCCGCGCAGCTGACGCACGAGGAAGTCGTTGCGCCACCCCGCGAGCGCGGCCTCGAGCGCCTCGGGATCTCCGGCGCGCGCGGGGTCGATACCGAGTGCCTCCGCAGCCTGCCGGCGGAAGTTGCCAGTCGTGTCGAGCCCCATCGCCTGCGCGGCCGATCGGTCGCCCTTGAGCGCGGCGGCGAGCAGGTTGGAGCCGCGCGACGCCTGACCCTGGATCTTGAGCGACGTCGCGCCGGTGGGGGACAGCTGGGCATCCATGTCGCGCAGCGCCGCGACGGCGGCGGCGTGGTTGATGCGTGCCGTTCCGACCCGCTTCTCGCGCTCGCGCGCTCGTGCCGCGGCGTCCCGCAGCCCGGTGAACCGTGCCTCGAGGTCGCCCGACTGCTTGCCGGTCAACCCGCTGAGCTTCTGCCCGCCGGGGGTCTCGAAGCTGAATGTCGGGTCGTCCGTGGCATCGAGTTTCTCGAGCGCGATCATCTCGGTCGGCGTCAGGTCGGTGAACTTGCGTCCCGCGCGCGTGGTGTACGAGCCGCTTTGGCGGCGCAGGTCGCTCTCGAGGTCTCGCAGTTGGAGCTGCGCCGCCTGCCGCTTAAGGTTCGCGTCCTCCTCGGTGCGCAGGTAGTTGGCGCGGGAGCGGGCGCGCGCGAACACGGCGGTCCCCAGCTTCGCCAGGAGCGCGCCGGGCGTCGCCTCGCCGGCGCGAAACATCGAGTATTCGATCTCGGGCCCGGGCACGCCGAAGGTCTCATCGACGGCGCGACGGCCGGCGTCGTAGGCGGACGTCAGCGCGCCGGCGAGGCGGCTCGCGGCGCCGCGGCGGCGCACCGGCTCGGCGTAGGTCGCCACGGTCTATCTCCGGTCCGGCTGTTCGTAGGGTTGGTTCGCGGCGTAGGCGAGCGATGTGGTCGGCAGGCGCGCCTTGCCGAAGTCGAGCAGGTTGGGGAGCAGCTCGAGCATCGAGTTGTACCAGGCCGACCGCTGGCCCTCGTCGAGCACCTGCTGGCGCTGGATGTCGCCGACCTGGGCCCCGAACGCGGTGAACAGCTTGCTGCGCTCGAAGTTCTTGTTGCCCTCGCGGATCTCGTCGAGCTTGTCGAGCACGTCACGGGCGGCGTCACGCCGGGCGAGTGACCCACCATATTGCACGTCGGAGTGGGCCTGCTCCTCCGCGCCGCCCGTCAGTCCTCGAGCCCGGAAGCGCCGGGTCGCCATCTGGCTGCCCTGCTGGACGCCGGCGCCGATCACCTCGTTGGCGCGCCCAAACTGCCGCTCACCGAAGGCGATGTCGGACGGAGACAGCTCGCCCTGGGGGTTCGACTGGAGGAAACTTTTGATCGCCTGGTCGACGGACGAACGCCGGTTGCGGCGCCCAAAGATGCGCTGGGTGAGCGCCGGCAGGCCGATTCCAAGAGCGAGCGCGGGGAGCGCCACGGTGAGCCTCCTACCCTACGATCAGGGTGATGCTGCTGCCGACGAACGACCCGGCGACGGCCGAGATTCTTACCTGTACCGTGCTGACTGTCCAGAGCGGCTTGCGAACGGAGACCACCGCGCCGATCTCGAGGTCGGCGGCCGGGCCCGCCACCACTTCCCACAGGCTCGCGTACTGCGGGATCCGCTGCAGGTTGTGGCGCACTTCATAGATGCCACCGGCAGTCGGCTGGAAGATCGCATAGACCTGGTCGTTCCGAGCGACCGGCTGATCGGCGGCGACGGCGACCTTGATCGCGCGGTCGTCCATGTTCGCCGACCCGAGGCCGAGCGGGGCGTTGGTGCGCCCGTAGCTACGCGGGTTCGCCATTACGTCTTGCTGATGAACACGACGACGGCCGTGCCCGAGATCGAGTCGCCGCCCGAGTCGCCGTGGGCCCACACCCGGACGCCGTGGTTGGCGCCGTTCGCGATGACGCTCACCCCATGAGCCACGTCGGCCACCGAGGGCGTGGTGTAGGCCGCAAGCACGTCGAAGGTCGCGGTGGGGAAGGCCGCGATCGCCAGGAATCCGCTCGCGACGGTCGCGTTGGCGCCGGGGTTGAGCGGCCCGAACGCCGCCGTCGCGAGCGTGATCTTGAGCTTGTTGAGCCCCACCGACGCCGCAGCCAGGTTCGCCAGCGCAGCACCAGCAGCCAGCATCGAGGACGTGATCGCTCCCGCAGGCATGAAGCGGAGCACCTGCGCCACGGTCAGCAGCGCGATGTGGTCGCCGGTCACGGCACGCAGCGCGTCCGAGCCCGGGCTGTTCGCGTCCTTCTGGAGCACGCGCTGGGAGACCGAGCTGGTCCCCAGGCGCGTCTCTGGGACCTGCTTGAGCGGGTTCTGCGAGAGCTTGTTGCCATCAAGGTCCGCGCTCGGAGAAACGTCGCCATCGACGATGCCGGCGTTGAACTTCGCCTGCAGCGCGTCGAAGTTGGCGTTGACCTGGTCGGCGTCCGCCAGCGTGTCGGGGACGAACCTGAAAGGAATCACAACGCCCGCGGGCATGTCAGTACCTCCGGTCGGGGAGCAGGATGACGTCGAGAGTGTAGCCGCTCAGCTCGAACGCGGCAGTCAGGTCGGACGAGAGCGTCATGCGGTACTTCGATCCGATGGTGCCCTTGGGCATCGGCGCGGGGATCGTGCCGCCGCGGCTCTTGGCCCACTTGCCCTGGTTCCACACCAGCGTGTCCGCCTGGATCCCGCCGGCCGCGCTCCCCCAGCGCGAGCCCGAGAAGTTGACCGAGAGTGGCACCGCAGCACTCACGCCCGAGTCGAGCGTCAGGCCCGCCGAGAGCACTCCGGTGCCGAGCTTCACGTACAGCTCGATGCGGTCGAAATCCTTGTCGACGTCGGGGATGCCGAGGTCGTGGTCCGGCGTCTCGATCATCCACGGGATGCCAGTGCCGCCGATCCCCGTGCTCAGTCGCTCGTCCGCCGTGCCGTCCAGGCCGACCCAGACGTGGTAGCCCGAGCCGGCCTCGAGCGGGTAGGAGCCGTCCGGCGCATTGGTGAACGCCGCGTCGCCGAGGGCGCGCAGTCCCGCGCCGCCGGAAAACAACGCGGTGGGGGCGCCCCACAGCAGCACGCCTTCCTTGTCGATGCGCCGAATGAACAGCGAGTTCGGTGACGTGGGGTTGCGCCAGGACACGATGCAGCCGCTCGCCCCGTCCGTGGTGAGGCGTGGGCCGTTCTGCGTCGGCGCCGAGACCACAGAAACGCCAGCGCCCCAGAGCAGCGTGCCGTCGTTGCGCACGCGCTGGGCAATGATCCCGGGGCTCGGAGAGGCGAGCAGGTCGTCGGTGGCTACAATCATTCCGCCCTCGCCGTCCTCGACGATGGAGAAGTCCTGCAACCGTTCGTTGTCAGCACCCAGCCCGCCGAGGGTCAGGAGCGTGACCGCGGCGGGCCACGCGGGAGTGCCGTCGGAGAGCACGCGCAGCGCCTTGATGTCGAAGGTGGCACCAACGTCGTCCAGCCACACCGCGACGCACCCGCCGGCGCGGTCGCTGATGATCGCCTTGCTCTGGATGTTCGTGGACCCCGGGCTCAGGTTCGCCGTCGTCCAGAGCGTCGCTCCGGCGTTCGACACCTTGCGCACCACGAGCACGCCTTCGCTGGATTCGGCCGCCACCAGGAGCGTGCCGTCCGAGCCAAGGCACATCGCCGGGCGATCGAAGAACGAGCGGTCGGTGATGATTGAGATGCCGCCCGCAGCCCACTGGGGCGCACCGGCGCCGTTGAGCCGCTGGGCATAGGTGGCTGGCGTGCCGCCGTTGTACCAGCGCCATCCGACGTAGTAGCCGCCGGCACCGTCCGAGGTGATGACCGGGAACTCGTCGTCGGCGAGCGCGCTGACCTCGACCCCGTCGACCGTCCACTGGGGCGTGCCGGTGCTGTCGATGCGACGAGCGTAGACGCGGCGGCCCCCCGATCGGTTGTCGCGCCACACCGCCACCGCGCCATCAGACCCGTCGCTTACGCAGGCGACATTCTCCGCGGTCGCGCTGGCGCCGCCGTACAGGTTCACGCCGGTCGTTCCCGCCCACTGGTGGGCCCCGGCGGAGTCCAGGCGGTGCGCAACCACGGGGCGAAGCGGCGAGCGAGCCTCGAGGCCGATCGTGATACAGCCGCCGTCGCTGCGCGAGATGATCGTCGTCAGGTCGAGGAACTCCGTGATGCCGCTGCTGCAGGCGCTCACCACAACGCCGTTCGCGGCCCACTGAATGATGCCCGAGGCGTTGACCTTCTGGGCGAAGAACTGGTCCACGTTTCCATCGTTCCACACCACGAAACTGGGGTTGGTGGCCGCGGCCGACGAAGCCGAGGCCGGCAGGAGCTTGGGGTCCGCGAACAGCAGCCGCGCGCGACCGAAGGCGTTGCGCTTCTTCGGCACCAGCGCGTCGTTGACCCGCATTTCGGTCCAATGGGTCCACGTCCTGTGGGGGATGCGGTAGGCGAGGACGTGACGGTTGAAGAGGTCCGGCGACTCGCCGTAGGCCATGCACAGGTACTCGCCGTCCTGGTTCCACAGCACCGCGCGGTTGTCGCGCGAGACGTCGACCTTCGCCAGATAGTGGCCGATCGCGAGCTGGCCGAACGGCTCGAGCTGGTCACTCTTGGAGACGAAGATGCGACCGTGGCCGTGGTAGACGATGAACGCCCCGCCGTGGGCGGCAACACAACGCGGGCCCGCCGCGCCGATCGTCGCGTCGATCATGCGCAGCGTGAAGCTGTCCGGGTCGAAGCCCTCGAGGACGTGCGTGCTCGCGGTCTTGAAGATCCCGAGGCGGTCTCCGCCGCGGTTGGCGGTCACGATGTCATCGCCGTCGTCGCCTTCGACGAGGTAGAACAGCACGGGATGGAAGTTGAAGGGCCCAGAGCCCTCGACGGGATCCGCCACGGCCTGCGAGACGTAGAGCCGGCTGCCGAGCCAGCCGATGATGCGCTCGCGGTGGGTGATGATCCCCTCGAAGAACTTGCCGCCAATCTGCGGCGCTCCGCCGTGCACTCCGGGCGTTCCCGCCGTGTCGTTTCCGACAAGGTAGCCGAGCGCGGCGTCCGAAAACTTGTCCTGGTAGGTCGGCCCCGTGCCATCGGCGACCCAGTAGAAGATCGTCGCGTCACCGAGCTTGGTGCGCTCGATCGACCAGCCGACGAAGTCGGAACGCGCCGGCGCGGGGGCTCCACCCGTGGGCAGCGTCACGTCGACGCGGTTGCCGGCGACCACCAAGATCGTCGCCGTCGGCCCGGCGATCGAGCTGCCGTTCCTGAACCGCCAGCGCACGCGGTAGAGGTGCGTGCCGGCGTCGACGGCCGAGGTGCCGTCGACGGTCTGCCCGAGCACCGGCACCGCGGGCACCGGGAACACCGTCGTGATCCAGCTCGTCCCCTCGTAGAAGATCGGCGGGTTGGCGCCGCCCTCCTGCTGGACGACCAGCGCGCTGTTGATGTTTCCCCACTTCCAGCGGCCGGTCGCGGTCGGCGTGATCGGTAGCGTCTGGAGAACCATTCCGCCGCCGTCGATCATCCGGTAAATCTTGTCGCCGGCGGCGGTGAAATAGTGGTCGCCCGTGGACGAGTACCACGCCATGAGGCTGTGCGGCTCCGCCGGCAGCACTCCGGTCGAGGCGTCGCGGTAGCCGGGACGAACGCCGGCGGCGCCGAGCGGCTCCCAGATGGTGTTGTCGGCCAGGCGCGCGTGGTCGACCGGCTTGCCGAGGTCGCTCTCGCCACCGTAGATGCCGCGGCGGAAGCTGAGCACCGGGACGGCGACCTTGCGGCTGCCGCGCGGTGCGAGTGGGCGGACCACCTACACCTGCCCGTGGTATCTGCGCCGCAGAGACTCCGGGCGGATCCGCTCGCGGCGATCATCGCTGCGGTCCTCGAGGCGGTCCCACACCAGGTCCATGTGCTTCTCCCACACCACCAGGTCGGTCGGCCACTCGTCGTTGCGGCCGAGCTCGCGCTTCGCGCTGATGACCATGTGGTCGCGCGCGAACATCCGCGCCGCCGGTGGCAGCTCGAACGTTTCCACGGCCGGGTCGATCACGGCGGTGGCGATCTTCCAGTAGGTCAGCAGGCCGCCCTCCTGCACCAAAACCGTCGGCCGCGGCGTGATCTGGAAGAACTGCGGCCGCGCCCAGTAGCGGAACCCCGTGTCGCCCGAGGGCAGGCTGCGGTTGGTCACCATCCTGAACTCGTCCTCGAACAGCTCGCCCGCGTCCTCGTAGGTCGTGGTGTCGGACGGGGTCTCGCTCCAGCGCCAGCGCGACATCTGCATGCAGTCGTCGGGATAGGTGTAGCGGTCCTCGTCGGCCGCGATGTCGTGGGTCGCGTCCTGTTCGCGGATCTTCCACGCGACCGTCATGTACTCGGTCGCGTCGTTGTAGAACTGGAGCCAGCGCGCCTGGCCGAGACGCCCCTTGTTCGGGTCGTTCACCTTGTTCGAGGCGTCATCGAGGATCGACTGAACGAGGATCATGGGATCGGCTCCGCGAGTGGGATGTACGTCACCGCCGCCGGGTCACGGTTGATGTAGGCGGTGCGCTTCTGCCAGGAGTAGCAGGTCGCCGGCGACTTGATCGGCACATTGCCCCACAGCAACGGGAATCCCAGTGCCGCCGGGTCATACCACTGGAGCTCGAGGTCGTAGCTCATCCCGGGGTAGTCGGTGGTTGGCGGCTCCGGCGTGCGGTTCGTCCACTCGTTGTCACCAGCGCCCGGCAGCATCTCGTAGTCGTGGAGCAAGGACCCGCCGCCCTCGTCGATCAGCCACGCAACCTTGTCGGTGCCTTCGGGAACGAGCACCCAGCGCAGCACCGAGCACTTCACGCGCGCGAGCCCGTCGATGCCGTTGAACAGCATGAGCCGGACGGGGAGCGGGAACACGATCTGGCTGGGGTCCTGCAGGCCGTCACGAACGATTAGCACGTCGTTGACCCAGATACGCCGCGTGCCGCCGCCGGCGAGCGAGAATCGAATCGAGATCGGCTGTCCGTTGGGCGTGATGAACCCGGCCGGAGTCGAGATCGGTGCGGCGTTCGCGCTCAGTCCGAGAATCTTCCCGGAGGGCGTCACGGCGATCGAGAACATCTCGCGGCCGCCCAGGATCGGCTCGTGCACGCTGGCGATGACGTGCGCCTCGTCCGGGCTCGAGTGCTGGATCGGCAGCGCATCGAAGGCGACGACGACCTCGTTGTCGCACTCGAAGCCGCCGCCGAGCCTGGTCTCCTGCACCAGCGCGGCCATGTACGCCTCACCACAGACCGAGAGGCGGCGCTCGCCCTTCTTGTAGTTCGTGATCGGCACGGCGAGCGGATCGCCGGTCCAGGGGTCGGACGGCAGCGGGTCGAGCGGCGCCACCATGCCGCCCTCGAAGTAGACCGCGCCGGAGGGCGAGGTCTGTGGCGCGGGCTCGACTCCGGCG
>Ga0137457_1000149_pt1 | contig 18488 bp, 14 predicted proteins | sample EasRivERMGT630_2_FD_102321 | JGI IMG/M metagenome (GOLD analysis project Ga0137457, IMG submission 102321) | Soil microbial communities from meander-bound floodplain in the East River, Colorado, USA - East River MetaG ERMGT630_2 | ecosystem: Environmental > Terrestrial > Soil > Floodplain ...
AGGCCGCGCTGGTCGGCGCGCGCGAGCTGGTCGGCCCGATCATCGCCATGACCATCACGCTGGCGGCGGTGTACACGCCGATCGGCTTCCAGGGCGGCCTGACCGGGACGCTGTTCCTCGAGTTCGCGATCACGCTGGCCGCGGCGGTGGTCGTCTCGGGCGTGGTCGCGGTCACGCTCTCGCCGGTGATGAGCTCGCGCTTCGTGCACCCGCACGGCAAAGAGGGCCGGCTGACGGCGCTCGTCAACCGCGGCTTCGACCTGGTGCGGCACGGTTACGGACGCGCGCTCGACGTGGCGCTCGAGATGCGCTGGGCGATCGTGGCGGCGGCGCTGCTCGTCATGGCTGCGGCCTGGCCGCTCTACTCCTACTCGCGCCGCGAGCTCGCGCCGGTCGAGGACCAGGGCCACATCAGCATGTACCTCGACGCCGCTCCGGACTCGACCCTGGAGGCGGTGAACCGGGATTCGCTGGACGTGGTGAAGCGCATCACCGCCTTCCCCGAGGCCGAGTTCATGTGGTCGCTGACGGCGAGCTGGGGCGGCTTCGGCGGCATGGTCACGAAGGACTGGCGCCAGCGCCCGCGTTCGACCGAAGAGATGTACGGCGAGGTCTTCGGCGCCGTCTCCCAGGTGCCCGGGCTGCGCGTCTTCCCGCGCCTCGACCCGCCGCTCCCGAACGCCGGCCAGTACGACGTCGAGCTCGTGCTGCAATCGAGCGCGCCGCTCGAGGAAATGCTCGCGACCGCATACGCCGTGGTCGGGGCCGGCTGGCAGAGCGGCAAGTTCCTGTACGTCGACACCGACCTCAAGATCGACCGGCCCGAGGCGCGCGTGGTGATCGACCGCGAGCGCATCGCCGACCTCGGGCTGGATCTCGCGAGCGTCGGCCAGGAGCTCGGCACCCTGCTCGGCGGCGCCTACGTCAACCGCTTCAACTACTTCGACCGCAGCTACAAGGTCATCCCGCAGATCGGCGACGCCGAGCGCGCCACGCTCGGGCCGCTGCTCGACCTCAAGATCAAGACGCCCGAGGGTGCGCTCGTGCCGGTCTCGACCTTCACGCACATCGAGTCGAACACCTCGCCGCGCACGCTGAACCGCTTCCAGCAGCGCAACGCCGTGCGCGTCTTCGGCGGCGTCCGGCCGGGCGTGACCAAGGAGCAGGGCCTGAGCGTGCTCGAGAGCGCCGCGACGGTGGCCGGCGGCCCGGACGTGAGCCTCGACTACGCCGGAGAATCGCGCCAGATCCGGCGCGAGGGCTCGGCCCTGGTCGTCACGCTCGGCTTCGCGCTCGTGCTCATCTACCTGGTGCTCGCCGCGCAGTTCCGGAGCTTCCGCGACCCGCTGATCGTGCTGCTCGGCTCCGTGCCGCTCGCGATCTCGGGCGCGCTCGTCTTCAGCTTCCTCGACCTGACCACGATCAACATCTACTCCCAGGTCGGGCTGATCACGCTGGTGGGCCTGATCGCGAAGAACGGCATCCTGATCGTCGAGTTCGCGAACACCCTGCAGGAGCGCGGCCTCGCCAAGGCCGCCGCGTTGCGCGAGGCGGCGCAGACGCGCCTGCGGCCGGTCCTGATGACCTCGGCGGCCACGGTCTTCGGGCACTTCCCGCTCGTGCTCGTCACCGGACCGGGCGCCGAGGCGCGCAACTCGATCGGCACCGTGCTGGTCGCGGGCATGCTGCTCGGGACGCTGTTCACGCTGTTCGTCGTGCCGGTGTTCTACTCGCTGATCGCGGCCGAGCACGCGCGCGAGGCGGCGCGCGCGGAGAGGGCCGAGGAAAGGGAATCGATCGCAGCGGCCACACCGGCCATGGGGGCCGCATGAGCACGAATCGACTCGCTCCGTCGCAGGCGTGGCTCGGAACGATGCTCGCGAGCGCGGGCGCCGCGTTCCTGACCGCCTGCATCACCGTCGGGCCCGACTACGAGCCGCCCGTCACCAGTCTTCCCGGGGCATGGCACGAGCCGGCCGAGTCCGGGCTCGCCTCCGGAACGGCCGACCTCGCCGGCTGGTGGCACAGGCTCGGCGACTCCGTGCTCGACGAGCTCGTCGCGCGCGGCACGCGGCAGAGCCTGGACCTGCGCGAGGCCTTTGCGCGGGTGCGCGAGGCGCGCGCGCTGCGCGGAGTCGCGGCCTCCGAGCGATACCCAACGGTCGACGGCCGGGTTGCCTTCACGCGCACGGGCCAGAGCGAGAACACCGTGTTCGGCGCCTTCGTCCCGGACGCGAACGAGTACTCGGCCGGCTTCGACGCCGCCTGGGAGATCGATCTCTGGGGTCGCGTGCGCCGCTCGGTCGAGGCCGCGGATGCCGATCTCGCGACCACGGTCGAGGACGCGCGCGACGTGCTCGTCACGGTCGCGGCGGAGGTCGCGCTCAGCTACGTGGACCTGCGGGGCTTCCAGCGCCGCCTCGCGATCGCGCGCGACAACCTCTCGCTGCAGGAGCAGACCCTCGATCTCGTGCGCGGCCGTTTCGAGGCTGGCCTGGTCGGCGAGGGCGACGTCGCGCAGGCGCGCACAAACCTCGAGACCACGCGCTCGGCCCTGCCCGCGTTCGAGATCGGGCTGCGCGCGGCCGAGAACCGGCTCGCCGTGCTGCTGGGCCAGGCACCGGGCACGCTGGCGGCCGAGCTGGCGGGCGAGGGCACGATCCCGGTACCGCCGCTCGCCGTCGCCGTCGGCGTGCCCGCCGACCTCCTCCGACGCCGCGCCGACGTGCGCAGCGCGGAGCGCGCGCTCGCCGCCGAGACCGCTCGCATCGGTGTGGCCGAGGGCGATCTCTACCCGCGCCTCGCGCTGTTCGGGAGTCTCGGGCTCGCGTCCGAGGAAGCGTCCGATCTCTTCAGGACATCGAGCGCGGCCTCCATCTTCGGCCCCTCGCTGCGCTGGAACCTGTTCGACGCCGGCCGCCTGCGCCAGTTCGTCGCCGCCCAGGAAGCCCGCACCGACCAGGCGCTCGCGCGCTGGGAGCGCACCGTCCTCGGCGCGCTGGAGGAGAGCGAGAACGCCATGACCGCCTTCGTGCACGAGCAGGCGCGCCGCGCGTCGCTGTTCGAAGCCGCATCCCAGGCGCGCCTCGCGGTCGATTTCGCGCGTACCCAGTACACCGAGGGCCTCTCCGACTTCCAGAACGTGCTCGTCTCCGAGCGCTCGCTGGCCGTGCTCGAGGACGAGCTCGCCACCAGCGACGCCGCCATCGCCACGCACCTGATCCGCCTCTACAAGTCGCTCGGCGGCGGCTGGGACGAGGGCGAGCTCCAGATCGCGGCTTCGTTCTAGCCCTTTCGAGCGAGTTGGTACTCTGCCGTGGGTCGAATGAACCGCACGGCTCGCTCTCTCCTCGCGTTCGGTTGCGTGGCGCTTCCGAGCCAGAGTCCGGCCTCGCGCAGCTTCGCACGGGAGCTCCTGCTCGAGGAGACCTCCGAGACCTCCGCCAACGCGAGCGTCGGTGACCTCGACAAGGACGGCGACCTCGACATCCTGCTGGCGAAGGGGCGCCACTGGCCGCTCCACGATCGGGTGCTCCTGAACGACGGCAAGGGAGGCTTCGCCGTGGCGCGCAACCTGGGTCCCGAGCCGGACCGCACGTACTCGGCGGTGCTCTCGGACCTCGACGGCGACGGCGACCTCGACGTCGTGGTCAGCAACGACCAGCCCGATCGCAAGTGCGTGTACCTCAACGACGGGCACGCCGTCTTCCAGATCGCGGGCACGTGGGGCCAGCCGGAGTGGTCGACGCGCAACGCGGCCGTCGCCGATCTCGACGGCGACAAGCGCCCCGACGTCGTGGCGGCGAACCGTCCGGGGCCGAGCTACGTGTGCCTGAACGCGGGCGGCGGGCGCTTCGGCGAGGGGCTCGCGCTCCCCGCGCCGTCCGCGACGACCATCGTGCCGGTCGACCTCGATCGCGACGGCGCGGCCGACCTCGTCGTCCCCGACCGGGACGGTGGCCAGAGCACGATCTACTTCAACGACGGACATGCGCGCTTCGAGCGGTCGAGGCCCTTCGGCCCGGCGGCGTCGAATGCGCGCACCGCGGCAGCCGGGGACGTGGACGGCGACGGCCGGGCGGATCTCGTCGTGGGCGACGAGCGACGCGGGACCTTCGTCTACGCCAACGATGGCGAGGGCGGCCTGGAAGAGATCCTCGCTCTCGGCGCGAAAGAGCACGTGCCCTACGCCATCGCGATCGCGGACATGGACGCGGACGGCGAGCCGGACGTGGTCGTCGGGTGCGCCGAGGCCCCTGGCTCGGTCTTCCTCAACGATGGCAAGGGAGCCGCCTTCGTGCCCGTGAGTTTCGGCGACGGCCGCGGCTCGGTGTACGGCCTGGCGCTCGCGGACCTGGACGGCGACGGGCTCGTGGACATCGTCGCCGCGCGCAGCGACGCGCCGAACGCCGTGTACTTCGGCGCCAGGCCGTGAACCCTCTCCCCGCGCTCGGCTGGCTGACGGGCGCCGTATTCGTCCTTGCCGCGCTCGTGCTCGGACGGCTGGTCCTCGATCTCGGGCGGCTGCACCTGGCGATCGCGCTGTGCGTCGGACTCTTCTACCTCGGGTTCCTTCTGGTCGTGGGCGCGAACGTGGTGAGCATGCTGCGCCGGGAGGAGCCGGGAGCGGAGCCGGCCACGGCGCTGCGCTGGTCGCTCGCCCTGGCCGTGCCGATCGCCTTCCTCGCGGCCTCCATGGATTGCATGGGGCTGAGCTTCGTCGGCTGCACGCCGGCCTGCGGCCTGCTGATGCACGCCGTCGCCCCGGCCACGGCCGCGTGCACGCTGCTCTTCGCCGCGAGCGAGGCGCGCGGATGGATCCTCGCCGCGAGCCTGCTCGCGCTCGGGTTCTTCGTTCCCAACTGCACGTGCCGCAACCCGGTCAACGCCTGGTGGATCGCGATGCTCGGGCGCAGCCCGGCCTGCTACGCGAGCGGCGTGGCAGTCTTCCTGATCGCGGGCACGGCGCTGGTCACGCGGCGGCGACTCCTGCCGGCCGCGCTCCTCGCCTGGGGCGTGGTCGCGGCGACGCTCGCCTTCTGGATCGGCCACCACTACTTCCACGTGCCCTGGTAGGGCGGCGTCCGCACTCACCGCGCGGGCTTGCGCAGCGAGGGATCCGTGCGCTCGAGATCGAGCTCGCGCACGGCGATCTCCCACGCGACCGGGATCTCGCACGGCGGGTGGCACTCCCGGTCATCGCACGCCTGGTAGCGCAGGACGCCTCTCACGCTGAGCGTGGCCCGGTGGTCGGGGCTCCTCTCGAGGAGGCGCAGGAGCTCCGGACGCGCGGCCACGAGGACCTCCGCGCGGATCTCGAGACTGCCTTCGTGGACCGGAACCTCCTCCTGCAGCACCTCGAGCCGGAGCTTGCGCGAGGGCGGGTACCGCACGGGCGCGAGCTCGCACGCGGGCGACGGTTCCAGCGCGAGCTCGAGCGGCTTGTAGCCCCGGGCATCGTGCGCGTAGACGTGAACGGAGGGCGGAAGCGTGAGCCCGACGGTCAGCGTGATCCGACTCCCGGGCACGACCTCGCGGTCCGACTGGGAGAGCGCGACGGCGACGTGCGGCGCCTCGACCGTCCGGCTCTCTCGCGCGAGCAGCCCGGGAAAGACCGACGTGAGGACTCCGTTGGCCGTTCGCCGATCGTCGTAGCGCGCGTCGATGAAGCGCTCGCGTACCACCCCTTCGCGGTCGATCCAGAAGTAGCCCGGATAGGCGACGTTCGGAGCGCTGGAGCCGATGTTGGCGGGCGTGGCGTCGGGGTCGAGCAGGCCGTAGCGGCGGATCGTCTCCGAGGTCGGGTCGGCGAGCAGCGGATAGTCGATGCCCTTGCGCTCCGCGAAGTCACCGAGGGTCTCCGGGTTGTCGTACGTGATCGCCGCGATCCCGAGCCCATGCGCCTCGAAGTCCTTCCGCGCGCGCTGCAACTGGACCAGTTGCTCCTTGCACCAGGGTCACCAGTCCGCCGAACGAACGAAGAGCAGCACGAGTCCGCCCTTGCCGGCGAGCGTCTCGAGGGTCTGCTCGCGGTCGCTCTGGTCGCGCAGGCGGATCGGTGGGGCCACGGATCCGACCTCTGGACCGCGCTTCTCGATGGGCACCGGAGCCGGAGCCGTTTTCTGCGGCGAGGCCGGGCTCCATGCGCTCGCGAGGAGCAGGACCACGGAGGATCGCAACGGAGCCGAGGAGGAACTTCCCACGCCGCTCATCCGGACAGGATCGCCCCTTCGCCCCGTCCGTCGAGTAACAACTGTGAATGTGTGTGTCGCGGGCCTGATTGGTCGCGGTCGACGATGGAACGGTTCTCACTCGCTCAGCGTGACGGGCCGGTTGTCGCGGCGCGCGAAGAGGCGGCGGAAGCCCGGCTCGTCGAGCTTGCCGTCGGGGAGCACGAGCACGGCCTCGCGCTGGTCTTCGCGCGCCTCCAGGCCGGCCGCGAGCCAGTCGGAGAGGACCGTCGTGCGCACGTGGTTGCGCTGCTCCTCCAGCTCCAGGCAGGGGTCGAGCGCGAAGTCCTGCCAGCGCGGGTCGCGCCGCGCGGTGCGCGTCGCGATCCAGCGCACGGCGTCGTACTCGTCGAGCAAGAGCGTGCTCACGAGGTACGGCATCCAGCCCGTGCCCGAGGCGGCGCGCGCGGGCTCCCAGCCGAGGCTCCAGGCGATCAGCGCGCGCTGCCCCGCGTCGCCCGTCAGCGCCGAGAGGACGCTGGCCGCGATCGTCGCCTGATCCGCGTCGAGCTCCGGGCGTTCCGCGCCGTACCACGCGGCGAGCTTCTCCGCCGCCCAGCCGAGGCTGCGATCGAGGTGGCACTGGTTGCAGGCGTTCGGGCGGCCGGTGGCGAGCGAGGCGGCCGCGCTCGGGCTCGTGATCGTGTGGCTGCGGATCGCCTTGGTGAGCCCATAGGTCGTGTAGGGCATGTGGCAGTTCAGGCAATCGCTGCCGCTCGAGCCGCGCGCGTGGTGCGTGTGCGCGGCGAGCGCCTCGGGCTCGCCGAGCCGCGCGTGGCACCGCGAGCACGCCGCCGGCCCGTCCATGCCGGCGCGCAGCTGGTCCGCCGGCCAGCCGGCCGCGATGCGCTCCTTCGAGACGTGCATCTCGTGGCACGAGAGGCAGCCGAGCTTGCGCTCGCCCGAGCCGCGCACGTAGCAGGGCGATTCGACCAGGCCGTTGAACTCGCGGCCCGAGACACGCACCTCGCCGTCCGACCAGAAGTACTCCTCGAGCCGCGCCGATCCGCTGGCGATGAAGTCGCGCAGGGCCTTCGTGCTCTGCTCCGGCCGCCCGCGCACGAGCGTGTTCCGCGCGAGCAGGTCCTCGCCCGGCCGGAAGTCGGGGCCGCCGTGCAACCAGGCCTCCTGGGCGCTCTGCCCGGTCAGGTGATGGATGCCGTGACACTGCCCGCAGACCTCTGAGGCGCGCGCGGGCTCGAGCTCGCCCGGATGGACGAGGCCGGTGCCGCGCTCCTCCTCGGTCTCCGAGCTCGGCTGGCGCCGCCAGGCGGCGTGCGCCTCGCCCGGGCCGTGACAGGCCTCGCAGGCGATGCCGAGCTCGGCCACGCGGGTCGCGCCGTTCGACGCGTGGATCGGCGTGCCGTTGGTCGCGTGGCACTTGATGCACACCTGCTGCCAGCGATCGGTCTCGGGCTCGCCGGGCTGCGGCGGGACGAGGAACATCGCCTTGCGCGGCACCCAGCGCCGCTCGGCCAGGTGCCAGACGAGGGGCATCTGCTCGAGCGCGCCGCTCGGCGTCGCCAGCCAGTAGATCTGGTAATGGTGCGAGCCGGTCAGGAGCGCGACGCGCGTGGGCGGTCCGAGCGGGCGTCCGTCCGGCCCGATCGGCGTCGCGTGGAAGGCCTCGCCCACCTGCGCCAGCATCCAGGCACGCCCTTCGAACGCGGGCGTCGTTCCCGTGAACGGCGCCAGCACGCTCGCGCCGCTGGGCGCCTGCGTCATCGTGCGGTGGTACGAGGCCTGCCAGCTCGCGTGGTTCTCGGCGTGGCACTCGCGGCAGGCCGCGGAGCCGACGTAGCCTTCGTCGTGGAGCACCATCGCGCGCGCCGGGCCCTCGCCGATCTGCCGCGGGGGTACGCACAGCAGGCTCGAGATCGCGGCGGCCAGCACGGGAAGCATCCCGGGAGTCTCGCTCGCCCCGGTTTTCCGCCGCAAGGGTCCGGCTCGTGGGCCGCGAGGCCGAGCGCGCGAAGCGCAGTAGGGATCTGGTTCGACGGGTCAGTGTCCTGAGTCGGAAGTCCGCAGCAGATGTCGAGCCCCGCAGCCGCGCCAGCTAGGCGCGCCGACGAAGCGTGTTAATGGAAAAACACTCGGAGGAGGCGCAACCATGGATTCCCGGTGCGCCGCAGGCGCAGCGAGGCGATCCTGCGGATCGCCGAGCAGGGAAGACCTGGCGCGAGCGAGGGGCCTACATATGCTGCGAACTTCCGACTCAGGACACTAACCTGATCGGGAGCGATGAGCCCTGCGACCTCGGCGCCCCTCGCGGATTCGAGCCGAGGCCCGGGCGCGCGTGGGAGAGCTCGGGCTGCCGCGAGCACGCTCGTGTTCGGCGCCGTCACGGCCTTCACCGCGACGGCCGGCTTCTACGGCATGTTCACGCTGCTCACGCCGTGGGACGACGAGGGCTACATGCTCGTCTCGCTGCGCGCCTTCATGCGCGGCGGGCGGTTGTACGACGAGGTCTACTCGCAGTACGGTCCGTTCTGGTTCGAGGCCATGGGGAGCCTGTTCGGCCTCCTCGGCCTCGACATCACCCACGACAACGGGCGGCTGGTCTCCCTCGCCGTGTGGACGCTGACCGCTCTCCTGTGCGGGATCGCCGCAGCGCGCGCGGCGCGGAGCGTCCTCGCCGGGGTGCTCGTCCAGTTGCTCGTCTTCCGCGTCGTCTGGCCGAGCATGGCGTTCGAGCCGATGCATCCCGGCGGCCTGACGTGCCTCCTGCTCGCCTGCCTGGCGCTGACGCCGCTCCTCCCGCCCCGCCGCGCGCCGCTCCAGGGCGTGCTGCAAGGCGCGCTCGCGGCCGCGCTGCTGCTCGTCAAGGTCAACGTCGGAGTCTTCGCGGCGCTCGCCCTGGCGACGGGCGCGATCCCGAGCCTGATCGCCGCACGCCAGCGCTGGCTTTCGGCGTTCTTGACGGTGGCTGGCGCGCTCCTGCCCTTCGCCCTCATGGCATCGGAGCTGGATCAGCCCTGGGCGCGCGCGTACGCCCTGCTCGGTGCGCTCGGCATCCTCGGCGTCGCGCTCGTCCTCGCGAGGAACAGCGACGCGACGCCCGCGGCTCGGTACCTCGCGGGGCTCGGCGCCGGCGCGCTCGCCGTCGGGGCCGCCATCGTGCTCATCGTCCTGGGATCGGGATCGTCGGGGAGCGCGCTGGTCGAGGCCGTGCTCCTCGCTCCCCTCCGCCAGGCGTCCGCGCTCACCTATCCGCCGCAGGTGCCAGACTTCGTGCTCGCGATCGTCGTGCCCACCTTCGTCGCATGCGTCCTGTGCCTCTGGCGCGCGCGCCGGACGCGCGAGCCGGGGGTGGGACGCGCGGACCTCGCTCTTGCGCTCGCGCGTCTGGCGGCCGCCGTCGCGCTCGTCCTGAGCGTGACCGGCGCGCTCGAGCCGTACTGGCCGGGCGGCTTCTGGCTTGCGGGCCTGGCCTGGGTCGCCGCGTGGCGTCCGCACGGAGTCGACGACTCTCCGGCGCTGGCAACCATGCGGCGGCTCGTTCCGCCGCTCGCCGTGCTCCAGGTGCTGCACGCCTATCCCGTGGCGGGCAGCCAGGTGGCGTGGGGCTCGTTCCTGCTCGTCCTCGTGGGCTTCGTGTGCGGCCTCGATGGGGCGCGGCAGCTCGTGGCGTGGGAGCGCTCGCGCGGCGGGCGGTTCTCCGGATCGCGTCCCTGGCCGGCGGTGGTCGCCGGCACCGTGGCGCTCGCTCTGGTGGCGGGCAGCTTCGGAGCGCCCCTCGCGAGCTTGTGGCGCTTGCACCGCCAGCTCCCGCGGCTCGCGCTGCCGGGCACGAAGCTCCTCCACGTGATGCCGGACCAAGGGCAGGACCTGCACGAGCTCGTCAAGAGGCTCCGCGCCGGGTGCGAGACGTTCGTGACGCTGCCCGGGCTGAACAGCCTCTATCTGTGGACTCGACTCGAGCCGCCGACCGGGCTCAACGCGACCACGTGGATGTTCCTGTTCGATGCCGCGCTCCAGGAACGCATCGTCGCGCGCCTGGAGACGATCGAGCGCCTGTGCCTGGTCCGCCAGCCAGAGCTCGTCGATTCCTGGGCCCGGAGCCGGCCCCTGCCGGAGCGGCCGCTGCTCGATTACCTCCAGAGCCGCTTCCAGCTCCACGAGCGGGTGGGCGTGTACGAGCTGTGGGTTCGACGGCCCGCGGAGCAATCCCGGGAAGGCAAGTGAGACCGCGCGCTCGATGAGGCTCCCCGCGCTGCTCCCGCTCGGTCCGCTGACGAGCCCGCGCCTCTTGCGCTGCGGGGCGCTGGCGCTCGCGCCGCAGTTGATGCTCGCCTTCGGAGTCGACCCGACCCTCGCGGAGGGAGAGCTCCCCGGGCGCGCAGTCGTCCTCTGGGGTGCCTGGACCGCGCTCGCGCCCGTGCTCCTGCTGTTCCTCTGGCCACGCCTCCCGAGCGCGTGCCTCGCGCTCGCGGCGAGCACTGCCGTGCTGTTCTTCTCGTGCCCGTACAACGCGGCGCGCTTCCATGGCATGCAGGTCGTCCTGCTCACGTTGGCCACGCTGGCGGTGGCGCTGGCGGGCGCGCGCGGGGCGCGTCCCGCGCGCGCGCTCGTGCGCCTCGCGCTGGTGGCGGTGGTCCTGCTCGCCTGCGAGGGCGTCGCGGCGACCATCGGGCGGACGCACTCCGTGGGCTACACCCTGGCCTCGCGCCTGTGGTTCGCGCGTCACTGGCGCGAGCCGCGGAACAGCCTCGGCTATCGCGACGTCGAGCACGTCGAGGACGGGCGACGGAAGCTCTTCGTGCTGGGCGATTCCTTCGTGGCCGGAGTCGGCATCGCCGATGTGCGCGAGCGCTTCTCCGATCGCCTGCAGGCCGCGCTCGGCGAGCACACACAGGTCCACAACCTCGGCTTCAACGGGGCCGACACGCGCCAGGAGGCGTACCTGCTCGAGACCTACCCCTTCCGGCCCGACGTGCTGGTGCTCTCCTACTACATCAACGACATCCTCGGCGCGGCCGCGGCGCTCGGGCACCGCGAGCCGCCCTTTCGGCCCTACGCCAACCTGGCGCCCCCGCTCGCCTGGCTCGTCACGCGCTCGTACCTGCTCGACTTCGTGTACTGGCTGCTACCCCAGCGCGACCAGGCCGGAATCCGCAAGCACCTCGCGCGCTGCTTCACCTGGCCCGAAGTGGTCGCGCTGCACGAGCAGGACCTGCAGCACATCGTCGACTGGACGCGGGCCAAGGGCTGCGACCTGATCGCGGTGGTGTTCCCGAGCCTGATCCAGCTCGAGGAGAGCGCGGCCTGGGTCGCGCCGGCGCTGGGAGTCTTCGCGCGCAACGGCGTCCCCGCGCTGGACGTGCGCACGCTGCTCCGCGACCTCGCGCCGGAGGAGCGCGTGATCAACCAGAACGACCCGCATCCTAGCGCGCGCGTGCACGCCCTGGTGGCGGAGGCGCTGCGGGTCCAGGTCGAGGCGCTCGGGCGCTGAACGGCTCAGGCCAGCGCAGCCCGGAGGGAGTGCGCCCAACCGTCACTGTGGACGACCCGAGCCGCCGTGCTCGCGCGAAGACGCTGGAGTGGCTCGAGCTTCCGGAGCGCGAGTCGATGGGGGTTGTCGGGCGACACCACGGCTTGCTCGGGAGTGAGCGCCAGCGGCGCGCGCCGGAAATGCAGCGTCTGCAGGTCCCGGTTCAACGCATCGATCTCACCCCGGAGCACGTACGTCGCAGCGGATGGGCCAGCCAGGATCTCGAGCACCGTCCGGGCGCCGACGGGTACCAGCAGGAACGCGGCCCAGTCCCTCGGCAGCGCATCCGGCGATGCCAGTGGCTCGCCGTCGGGATCGAGCAGCTGCACGAAGCCGATGCGAGGGTCCGCGGTCGCGGCGGCGAGGAGCTCGGCGCTTCCGGCCACGCGAGCCGGCGCGGTGAACCGCGCCAGCAACGATTCGAAACCCTTCACCTTGCTGCGAGCCACGCCCTGGCCGTCGGAGAACAGGGATTGCCCGGTGAGCTCCGCGAGGAACCGAACCTGCGACTCCCGCCGTTCGACGATCGCCGCATGGCAGGCCTCACGCTGGCGGGCGAGCAGACCGATGAGCGTCGCAGACGTCGCGGTCTCGAGAACCAGCCCCGGCGGGTCGTCTCGAAGGTGCACCGCGGCCAGCGCGCCGAGCGGCACCTGCCAGGGATCGCCCTCCTCCGGGACGACCGTGACGTGCGTCTCGTACACGTGCAGCTCCGTCGCTCGCGCACCCTCCGTCGTGAGCAGCGCGCCGGAGAAGACCTCCGGCATCGTGATCCCGTGCGCGAGCAGCCCCGCGACGCGGGCCTGGTTGCGGATGCGTCGCAGCTCCCGAGCAAACGTCTCGAATCGCCGGCCGAGCTGCGTGAGGGCGAGTCGACCACTCGGCCAGAGATCCATCTGGATGTGGTAGTCGGCCGCGTGCATCCCGTCCGCGTCGAGGTAGGAAACCGTCACCGGCCCGACGCTGAGGGCGTCGTCACCGATCACCGCCTCCCCCTCGCCGCTCCGTGTGACCGTCGCGCTGGCGTCGGAAAGAGCGAACGCGGCCCGGGCCCGGCGCGGCTCGGGGATCACTCCCTCAAGCCCCGAATGACTTGCCGCACTCGGGACAGAACTTGGGCGTGCCGTCCGCCTCGGCACCGCAGTGGACGCATTTCCGCTTCTGGCTGATGGCCGTGCCGCACTCGGGGCAGAACCGCCCGCCCTGGGTCTTGGCTCCGCACTTGGGGCAGAGGACGGCGACGACCTGAGCCAGGTTGCGCTGGCCGAGGTAGTCCACCTCGCGCGCCTTCTCGGTCGCTTGCTGCTTGGCGGCCGTGGCTTGTGCGGCGGAGATCTCCTCGTCCAGGTCCGGAGCGCAGGTCTCGCACAGCCCGGCCTTCTTGTTCCAGCAAACCGGCTCGCAGACCCAGGAACCGCAGCGCGTGCACTGCTTGAAGCGCTGGCTGATCTCGCGCACCGCGGCATCGAGCGCGGCATCGTGCGCCGGGCCCGCGACCATGGATTGCAGCGCTTGCGCCGATTGCGCGGCGCGCCCGAAGATCCCGCCCAGCAGCGAGGCGGCCGCATTCGCGGCGGAGGTCGCCATCCCCATCTTGCTGGCCTGGAAGGTGGACATGTACCCGTTGCCGCACTTCTTGCAGAAGAACTGGAACTGGTACCCGCGCTGCGAGGAGAGGTCGGTGTAGTTGCTGGTGAACGGGATGTTGGCCATGGCGCGGTTCCGCTGGACTCAAAGGTCCGAGGCAGGTGGAACGGCGTCAAGCAACAGATGGGAGAAGTGAACGAGCGTGGTGCTCCCGGCACGGGAAAGCGGTTCTGGCGTCGCTCCCCGGTTCGAGCCGTGGTCAACCGGCGAGGGCCTGTCGGCGGCGGCGCAGGAAGGCGCGCTCGGCGGCGTTCTCGGCCATGGCGATCGCGGTCTCGTACTCCGCTCCCGCTTCGCCGTCACGGCCCAGGCGATGGAGCAGGTCGGCGCGGATGGCATGGAAGAGGTGGCTTTCGAGGTCAAGCGCGTCGACGAGCGCGAGCGCCGCTGCCGACCCCTCGACCTCGGCCACCGCGACGGCGCGGTTCAAGGCGACGATCGGGCTCGCGTCGAGGTCGAGCAGATGGTCGTAGAGCTGCACGATCTGCCGCCAATCGGTGTCGGCCGTGGAGCGCGCGTCGCTGTGCACGGCCTGGATCGCCGCCTGGATCTGGTACACGCCCGGCTGGTTCCGCCGCAGGCAGGCGCGCACGAGCGCCTGACCCTCGGCGACGAGGCGAGGATCCCAGCGCTCCCGATCCTGCTCCGCCAGCGGCACGAGCTCGCCGCAGGCGTTCGTCCGGGCCGCCCGGCGCGACTCGGCGAGCAGCATCAGCGCGAGCAAGCCCTGCGCCTCCGGTTCGCCGGGCACGAGCTCGGTCAGCAGCCGGCCGAGGCGTATGGCCTCGTTGCAGAGGTCGGCGCGGACGAGCTCCGCTCCCGAGCTTGCCGCGTAGCCCTCGTTGAAGATCAGATAGACGACCGCCATCACGGCCTGCAATCGGCCGGGGAGCTCGGCCGCCTCGGGCATCCGGAACGGGATCTTGGCCGCGCGGATCTTGCCCTTGGCGCGCACGAGGCGTTGCGCCATCGTCGCTTCCAGCACGAGGAAGGCGCGCGCGATCTCCGCGCTCGTCAGCCCGCCCAGGAGCTGGAGCGTGAGCGCGACCTGCACGGCGCGCCCCAGCGCCGGGTGACAGCATGTGAAGATCAGCCGCAGCCGCTCGTCACGGACCGGCCCCTCCTCGAGCGGTTCGTCGCGGACGTGCAGCAACGCGGCCTGCGCATGCCGGTCGGCGAGGGCTGCCTCCCGGCGCAGCCGATCGATCGCCAGGTTGCGCGCCGTGGTGAGGATCCAGCCGGCCGGGCTCGGCGGCGGCCCATCGGCCGGCCAGCGCTGCACGGCCACGGTGAAGGCCTCCGCCACGGCCTCTTCAGCGACGTCGATGTCGCCGAAGGCGCGCACCAGAGCTGCGACGGCGCGGCCATGCTCCGCGCGGAACAGGAGTTCGATCTCCGCTTGGGGTGCGGGTTCCAAGCCGGGATCGGTCAGGTCTCGGCGACGTCCCGGAACGGACGCACCTCGATCGGCAGCGTGGTCGCGCACGCCGCCTTGCGCGCCCATCCGAGCGCGGCGTCGAGGTCGGGCGCCTCGATGACCCAGAACCCGCCGACGTGCTCCTTGCCCTCGAGGTACGGACCGTCGGTGATCATCATTTCCCGGTCGCGCAAGCGTACGACGGTGGCCGTGCTGGGAGGGTGCAGCCCGCGACTGAAGACCCAGGCGCCAGCCGCCTCGAGCTCGCTGTTCAGCGCGTGCACGTCGCGCATCACCTCGGCGAGGAACTCCGGCGGAGGCGCCTCGCCATCGGGCTGGTAGATGCTCAGCAGGTACTTCGTCATCGGCTGCGTCCTCGGGGCGGACGAGTTGCTCAGGCTGCCTGGTAGGTCGCGATCATCACGCCGGTCGTCGTCGTGACGCTCTTCACGAGACGGAGCGCGGCGCGCTCCGCGTCGGCATGGAACAGCCTGTGCCCTCGCCCGAGCACGAGCGGGTGGATCAGGAGCACGTACACGTCGACGAGGCCGTGTCGCATCAGCGTCTGCAGGAGGTCGCCGCTCCCCAGCACCACGATGTCCTGGCCCGGCTGCTCCTTCAAGCTCGCCACCGTCTCTCGTGCATCGCCGGAGAGCAGCGTCGAATTCTGCCACGGGAGCGGCTCCCGCAGCGTCCTCGAGGCCACGTACTTCTGGGAGCGGTCGAGCACCTCGGTGAACGGGTTCCCCTTGCGACCCGGCCACACCGCAGCGAAGTCCTGGTACGTGCGCCGCCCGAACAGGAGCGCTCCACCCTCGGCCATGCCCTCGCCCATGGCCTGCATCATGACCGCGTCGTTGTAGGCCAGCGCCCAGCCGCCGTGCTCGAAGCCCTCGCGCCGGTCCTCGTCGGCCCGGCCGGGTGCCTGCATCACGCCGTCGAGCGTCAAGCGGTTGGTCACGATGATCTTGCGCATGCGCGGCTTCCTTCCGAGGCGGGGCCGGCCCCGTGCCGGTTTCCCGTCTCTACACGAACCGCAACCAGCCGGATCGACATCGGACCACCAAGAAACTTCCCGCCCGAGGCCGGCGCCGCCTCGCTGTGGCACGAGCTCTACACATCCGCTCATGCCGAATGTCCCCCCGGCGAAGGCTACCCTCGTTGTCGCTCGGAGTCTCGGCTCTCCAGGATGAACGACTCGCCCCAGGATCCACGCGACGCGCAACGCGAGCAACGGCTCGCGGCCGGCGCCGTCGGCGTGCTCGGCGTCCTCGCGCTGTTCGTGCCGCTCTGGCCGGAGCTCGCCCCCGAGTGGCGTCTCGGCTGGCTCCTCCTCGTGACCGCGTGCATCGAGCTGTTCCACGGCCTGCGCCGTTCGAAACCCGAGGAGAGGCGCGCGGCCTGGTTCGGCGGCGCGGTCACGCTCGCGCTGGGCGTGCTGCTCATGAATGCGCCCATGCTCGTGGGGGGGTCGCTCGTGCTCGGGGTGGCCGGGTGGTTCACCGTCGATGGTGTCCGCTACGCGGTGGACGCGGTGCGCAACCGGCGCTCGCGCGAGCCCTGGGAATGGAACGCCGCGGCCGCCCTGGGCCACTTCGCGATGGTTCTCGTGCTCGTGTTCCTCGAGAGCGCGGTGGTGCTGTGGGTCCTGTCCATCACCGTGGCCGTGCGCATCCTCGGCACGGCAGCCGAGATCCTGCGCGCGTCCACGCATCGGGCGGAAGCCGCCAGCGAGGACGTGCTGCGTCCACTCGGTCTCGAGGGGCGTCCGGAGTTGCTGGAACTCGCCACGCGACTCGACGCCGAGGAGCGCGCACGGCGGCCGATCGACCGCTACTGGATACGGACGTTCGTGGTGACCCTGTTCGCGATCCACCTCGGCCGGATGGGGCTCGACCGCACCGCGCTCGGCATCGTCTCGCCGGGCTTCGCGGTGGTGGGCGATCTCGTCTTCGCGCTGGGGGTGGGTCTCGGCATCGTGATCCCGGCGCAGCTCGTCCTGCGCAGGGTCCTGCGTCCGTTCGAACGCAGGGCCTGGGATTGGTACCTCGCGGGCGCCGGCGTCGATCGCCGGGACCGGTTGGTGCGGACGCTCGCGGGCGCGTTGCTCACGCGGCAGCTGCGCAGGTCGATTCGCCTGAAGCACGCGAGCCAGTCCGCGCGCTACGCGCTGAGGCGCGGCCTCCAGACCGGACTGCCGGTGGCCGCCGTCATCGCCGCGGTCACGCCGGTCCTGGGCATGAGCTGGTACTTCGACACGGAGAACTACGCGTCCGGCATCTGGAACGCCTGGGCGGAAGCGCGCACCGACGTCTGGCGTGAGGCCATGATCGAGGCCGTGCGCGAGGAAGAGATCGCCGCCGGCCGGCCGGAGCCGACCTTCGCGATCCGCCCGCCCGGCGTCGAAGATGCCGCCGACTTCTCCTTCCTCGTCATCGGCGACACCGGCGAGGGCGATTCCTCGCAGCACGTCCTGCGCGACCAGATCATCATCGCCGCCCTGCAGCCCGAGGTGCGCTTCGTCGTGCTCTCCTCGGACGTGATCTACCCGTCGGGCGAGATGAAGGACTACGAGGCGAAGTTCTGGCTCCCGTTCAAGGGCGTGCAGAAGCCCGTCTATGCCATCCCGGGCAATCACGACTGGTTCGATGCCCTCGAGGGATTCGCGGCGACCTTCCTCGAGCCCGCCGCGGCGCGGACGATGATGCACGCGCGCGTGGCGGCGGACTTCGAGCTCACGACCACCACCGACCGACACATCGAGGCGCTGGTGGCCGAGGCCACGCGGCTGCGGGGTGAATACGGCGTGCCTACGGGTTTCCAGCAGGGACCGTTCTTCCAGGTCCAGACGGACCGGTTCGCACTGTTCGCGGTGGACTCGGGCGTGCGCAAGCGGCTGGACCGCGCGCAGCTCGCGTGGCTCGAGACGGCGCTGGCCTCGGCCCGGGGCAAGTCCAAGATGGCGATCCTGGGTCACCCGCTCTACGCCTGCGGCGTCTACCGGGCGGCGGAGAACGCCGACTTCGCGGCCCTGCACCGGCTGCTCCGCGAGCACGACGTCCGCGTGGTGATGGCCGGCGACACGCACGACTTCGAGTACTACCGCGAGGAGCCGGAGAGCGGCGTGCCCGTGCATCACTTCGTCAACGGCGGCGGGGGCGCCTACCTGACGATGGCCGTGCAGTTCGTCCCGGCGGAGACCATGCCGACCCGCGACTGGGCCTTCTATCCCGCGACCGCGCCGCTCATGGCCAAGAACGAGGCGAACAATCCATTCTGGAAGGTGCCCCTCTGGTGGTGGATGAGGGAGCTGGACGCCTGGCCGTCGACACCGTCGTCCTTGTCCGCAGCCTTCGACTACAACGTGGCGCCCTACTTCCAGAGCTTCGTCGAGGTGCGCGTCGAGCCGTCCACGAACCGCATCCGGGTGATGCCATGGGGCGTCCACGGGAGACTGCTCTGGTCGGACCTCCAGAAATCCGCCGGGCTGGTTCCCGCGGGAGCGTCCGAGGTTGCGCCGGTCGAGTGGGTGATCCCCATGTCGTGAACGGAGCTAGCAACGTCGCCTCCCCCCTCGACGAGCACGAGGCGGATCTCTTCTTCAGTGCCACGGGGGATGCGCTCGACCTCCGCGGGCCGGTCGCTCAGAACCGGAACTCGACTCCATAGACCAAGCCCTCGAACGCGAGGTCCAGCTCGTCCG